>Ga0272444_10004831_pt1 | contig 11769 bp, 5 predicted proteins | sample SSMForm13_FD_201033 | JGI IMG/M metagenome (GOLD analysis project Ga0272444, IMG submission 201033) | Marine sediment archaeal communities from Little Sippewissett salt marsh, Falmouth, MA, United States - SSM-Form-13 | ecosystem: Environmental > Aquatic > Marine > Wetlands > Sediment ... | reverse complement strand
GCGATACCGTCACCCGGCCGTCGCCGGGGATGCGTCAGGCCATCTTCGACGCCCGGGTGGGTGACGACGTCTTCCAGGACGACCCCACCGTTCAGCGTCTGGAGGCGATGCTGGCCGAGCGGCTGGGCAAGGAGGCGGCCCTGTTTCTGCCCAGCGGCACGATGTCCAACCAGGCGGCCATCAACGCCCACACCAGCCCCGGGGATGAGGTCATCTTGGAGCGCAACTGCCACACCTTCAACTACGAGGTCGGCGGTCCGGCCGTCCTGGCCGGGGTCCAGCTACACCCGCTCGACGGCCGTCACGGCATTCTCACCGCCGAACAGATCCGGTCGGCCGTTCGTCCCGATGACATCCATATCCCGCCGACCCGCCTGATCTGTCTGGAAAACACCCATAACCGGGCCGGGGGCGTGGTCTATCCCCTGGAGGAGATGCGCCGGATCGGCGCGCTGGCCCGGGAACGGGGTATCGCCATGCATCTGGACGGGGCCCGGCTGTTCAACGCCAGCGTGGCCGCGGGCGTCCCGGCCGCCGAGTACGCCGCCCTGTTCGACTCGGTCAGCGTCTGCCTGTCCAAGGGACTGGGAGCGCCGGTGGGATCCATTCTGGCGGGAGAGAGGGATTTCATCGTCCGCAGCCGGCGATACCGCAAGCTGTTCGGCGGGGGCATGCGCCAGGTCGGCATTCTGGCCGCCGCCGGGATCTATGCCCTGGAGAACAATATCGACCGCCTGGCCGAGGATCACCGCAACGCCCGGGTCTTCGCCGAATGGGTTGGCCGGATCGCCGGGTTCGAGATCGACCTGGAGACGGTCCAGACCAACATCGTGGTCATGGACATCGCCGGACTGGGCGTCGATCCGCCCGAAGCCGTCCGCCGGCTGAAGGAGAAGGGCCTGCTGGTGGTGGTCTTCGGAGCGACCAGGATCAGGGCGGTGACGCATCTGGACGTCAGCTCCGAGGAGGTCCTCCGGGCCGCCCGGATCATCGAGGAGACATTTCAAGCATAATAAGTCGAGGTCATCGTGTCCTATCAGTGGATTATCAACGAGGTTGATGAGGAGAAGCGAGACTGGATCGGCCGCCAGCTGAATATTCCGCCGTTGCTGGCCGCCATCCTGGTGGGCCGGGGCTTCGATGACCCGGATCAGGCGGAGAGGTTTCTGGAGCCCAAGATCGCCGACCTGAACGATCCATTTCTACTGCCGGACATCGATGTGGCCGTGGGCCGCATCCGCCAGGCCTTGACCGATCAGCAGAAGATACTGGTCTTCGGTCACGACGACACCGACGGGGCCACCAGCGTCACCGTCATGAAGGAGACCCTCGAGGGGCTGGGCGCCCGGGTGGATTATTATATCCCCGACCGGGCCGCCGAGGGATACGGATTCCGGCGCGATAGGCTGGAGCGGTTCAAGGGCGACCGGTACGGGCTGATCATCACCGTCGATAGCGAGTCCAGCGATTTTCCCGGCATGGAGATGGCCAGGGAACTGGGCATCGATGTGATCATCACCGACCATCACGAGATCCAGGGCGGCCTGCCCCGGGCCCTGGCGGTGATCAATCCCAAGAGGGGGGACAGCCGCTATCCCTTTCGCAGCCTGGCCGGAGTGGGGGTGGCCTACCAGCTGGCCCGGGCGCTCACCGGGGATTCGGACTTCGATTTTTACCGTCATATCGACCTGACGGCCCTGGGGACGATCGCCGACCGGGTGCCCCTGGTGGAGGATAACCGCATCTTCAGCCGTCTGGGCGAGGAGCAGCTGATGTCATCCACACGGCCGGGTATCGTCGCCCTGCGCCGCCTGCAGGGGCCGGCGGCAACCGCGCCGGAGATGAACGGCGCTCTCAAATTCGGGCAGAGCCGTCAGGGACAGTTCTCCTCGGCCACCCTGCTGCAGACCGGCGATCCGGAGCAGGCCCGCGCGATCGCCGGGGAGCTGATCGAGATCAGCCGGATCAAGCGGCAGGAGACCCAGGGCGCCTGCGAGCGGGTGATCGAGCGTGTTCAGGAGGAGCGTCTTTTCGAGACGCCGGTGATCGTCGTGATCGCCCGGGAGGCGCCGATCCGGGCGCTGGGAGCCTGCGCCAGCATGATCCGGCGGCAATACGGGCAGCCGGCAGTGGTCATCGGGTTTAACGATGGGCGGATCGTCGGAGAGGGGCGGGCCCCGACCGGATTCGATATCTTCGCCGCCTTTCAGTACTGCGAAGATCTATTTATCCAGTACGGGGGGCATCGCGGGGCCGGGGGTTTTTCCATGGACGCCGGTCATCTGGAGGATTTTCGCCAGAAGATCAATCAGTATGCCCGGGAGATCACCAGCTGGCGGCTGGCGCCGCCCTATCTGCGTATCGACGCCGTCCTCGATCCGGCACGGCTGCAGGGCGACGAGCCGGACTATCTGCGGCGGCTCTCTCCCTTCGGGCAGGCCAACGCCAATCCTCAGCTGTGCTGTTACCGGGCACAGGTGGAGGTTTTCGATCAGCCCTGGGAGGATGGGGTCCTGGGCCGGATCAACGGGACGCCCTTTCGCCTGTCCGATGGCCGGAGAATGCGCACCAACCTGCTGGCCACCCTGTCCTCGGCCCGTCTGGCCGACGTGGCCTACAATCTGACACCGGGGATTCAGGGGGGCGTGGTGCTGGTGGTGGAGGATGTCAAGGTGGCCTAGCGGCCTTCCCGGCGGTCCGGGCACGGTGGACCTGCCGGAACGCGCTCTTGACATGCCATCGCGGATTCTGTATTTTGATAAGGACGGTCCGGTCAGGGACGGGTGATCTCGGTATCGCTTCGGAGATCGAAGGGGATGTGGGCGTGATCCAGAAGCGGCAGCGAGGTGTTCAGGTCCAGATCGCCCAGGAGACGGACACTGAGAGGTTCCGAAGCTCTCAATAGATCGGCGATCGAGGTTCCCATCCGGAGGAGATCGAGAGAGATGGGGATCCTGACCAGCCCGTTTCCCCGCTCCGCCAGGGGGACCTGTTCATCGGTCTCCCCGGATGCCCACGTCTGATCGTTGACAAATACCTGGTATTGCATTCCCTTCAGAGCCATGGCAAAGGCGTTCGGATTCTCCAGCTGAACGCTCAGCATCAGGTCGGCTCCCGAGAGATCGAGCCGTTCCAGAGCCAGCGATCGGATGTTCACCGAGGGGATCTTCGGCAGAGGAACATCCCCCCGCCTGCTGGCCGGGATCTCCGTGCGGCCCAGGACGGGGAGATCGAAAAACAGGGAGCATTGCAGCAGGTATTCGGCGGTATCTTTCTGCCGGAGATCTTTGAACAGGGTATAGAGGTGATCGAAGCTGATGGTCAGCGGCAGGGGAACCGTGCTCTTTCCATTCGCTTTCAGGTTCACCTCCCGGTCCTCTGTTCCCTGGATGAAGGACCGTTCCTCGATGGACATGTCATAGCTGAAGCCGGATAACCTGATGGCCAGGGGATTCGGGTTGGTGATCTGCAGATCCAATTCAAGATCGACCCGATCGAAGGAGAGTCCTCTCAGGCGTGCTCCGGTGAATTCCGCCCCGGGCAGCTGGACACCGGCCTGACCGGCCAGAGATCCGATGGTTGAACAGGCGGTGGGGATAACCAGGAGGAGAAAGGAAAGACAACAGATCAACCTTTTGGAAACATGTCCCCGGGTGGAACGCATGGCCGCAACCTCCTTTTTCCGTGTGACGCCGTTCCTATACAGTCCCAAGGTAGGTTTTTTCGACCACCCGGTCAAGTATTTCTTGGGCGCTTCTCGAAGCGGCGCCGGATGGGATGGCTCAGGCATCAATATACGAGCGAACACTGCATCTGACGAGGAGAAGATATGAGCCCGACTGTGAGAACGGTAAGTGGGATCGTCCTGCTGCTGATCCTGGCCGTGTCCGTTACCCCCTGCCCGGCCGCCCACGACGCGGCGCTGGAAGGGGTCCGGGAAGCCATCCGGGAGAAAGGCGCCGCCTGGGAGGCTGGAGAGAACCGGATCTGGCGGCTGGATCCCGAACAACGCCGTCGCCTGCTGGGCGCCCAGCTGATCATCCCCGACGCCGGCGAGATCGAGCCGCCCCCGTTTCATTTTCCCCAGGCGGCCACCCTGGCGCAATGGGACTGGCGGGATCACGAGGGCCACAACTGGGTCACCGGAGTCCGGGATCAGGCCGGATGCGGCAGCTGCGTCTGTTTCGGCTGCATGGCCGCTTTCGAGGCCTGCATGAGCATCACCTTCGATGCCCCCGAGCCGGCCTATAACCTTTCCGAGCAGCACGTCTTCTCCTGCGGCGGGGGCAGCTGCGAATACGGCTGGAACGTGCCCGCCTGTCTGAATTATATCCGCTCGATGGGCGCTCCCGACGAGACCTGCTACCCTTATCGGGCGATGGACGATCAGCCGCCCAATCACGGCGCGCCCTGCGACGAGACCTGTGAGGACTGGCAGATCCGGGCCCGTAAGATCTCCGATTGGGGGTGGGTGCCCAGTTTCAACGAAACGGCCATCAAGAACGCCCTGATGAACGGCCCGCTGCCGGTCTATCTCACCGTGTACAGCGATTTCTTCGCCTATTCCTCGGGCGTTTATGTGCGCACCAGCGAGACCGTCGAGGGCGGGCATATCGTCTGCATGATCGGCTGGGATGACGACGAGAACTGCTGGATCTGCAAGAACAGCTGGGGTGACTGGGGCGAGGATGGGTATTTCCGCATCCGCAAGGGGACCAACGAAGCCGATATCGAGGCCTCGGTGGCCTGGCTCATTCCCGCGCCGGCCGAGTATCCCAGCCTCCGTTTCGCCGCCTACCAGGCGGTGGACAGCCTGGGGGACGGCGACGGGGTGCTTAACCCCGGAGAGACGGCCCGGCTGCGCCTGGCGCTGCTCAATGAGCAGACCTATGCCGCCGCCGCCGGCGTCTCGGCCATCCTGTCCTCGTCCGATGAGCACGTCAGCATCGGGGATCTGTTGAGCACCTATGGGAACAACATTCCCGACGGAGACACCCTGTGGGCCGGCCTGGACGAGTTCGCGGTGACGGTGGACGCGGAGACCGGCGTCCGCGGCATCCCCATGAGCGTGGAGATCTCGGCCGGCAAGACGATGCTGCCGGCCTATCTGACGACGGTGAGCTTCCAGCTGGCGGTGACCTATGATCAGTTCGGGTGGCCGGTGGATCTGGGCGCGTCGGTCCGCTCCTCGCCTCTGCTCGTGGATCTGGACGGGGGTGACAACCCCGAGGTGATCGTGGTCGATAACGTGGGCACCCTGCATGTCTGGGACCATTTGGGAGGGTACCGGGATGGCTTTCCGGTCTCCACCCCGGGCGACGTCTGGGGCTCGGTGGCGGTGGGCGATCTGGAGGGCGACGGCGACATGGATATCGTCTTCGGCAGCAAGAACGACACGGTCTATGCCTTCTCCAGCGGGGGGCAGCGATTGTACGCCCGCGATCTGGGAAGCCCGATCCTGACCAATCCGGCCCTGGCCGATCTGAACGACGACGGAGGGCTGGAGACGGTGATCGGGGCGATGAATGGAGCTCTGTCGATCCTGGCTCCCGACGGCAGCGATGCCGACAGGTCTCCCCTGACCTTCGGCGGCCCCATCTTCGCCGGACCGGCGGTGGCCGATCTGGACGGCGATGAGGTCAGGGATATCATCTGGGGCAGCACCGATCGAAGTGTCTATGCCGTATCGAGCTTGACGGGCGAGCCCCTTTTCGGATTTCCCTTCACCGCCGCCGGCATGGTCGTCTCGGCTCCGACCGTGGCCGACCTCGACGCGGACGGCGATGAGGAGCTCATCTTCGGGTGCGACGACGGCAAGCTGTACGTGCTCGATCATCTCGGGGCAGAGCTGTTCAGCGTGGACAGCGGACAGGCCATCCGTACCTCTCCGGCCATCGGCGATGTCGATGCCGACGGCCGGATCGACATCGTCTTCGCCTCCAAGTCCGGACAGGTGTACGCCGTGGACCGCGATGGACAGGTCCTCTCCGGCTGGCCCTATCAGGCCGGGGGATTTATCGAATCCTCGCCGGCCATCATCGACATGAACGATGACGGGCTGCCCGAGGTGATCTTCGGAACGGCCGACGAGCGGCTGCACATGGTCTCCGGTGACGGTTCCCTGCTGGAGGAATACCCCACCCCCGAGACCGGACCCGTCTACTCCTCGCCGTGCGTCGGCTTCCTCGACGGGGATGACGACCTGGAGATCGTCCTGGGGACGCCCTCCGGACTGTCGGTGTGGGATTACAAGACCGCCTCCCGGGGCTCGGGATCCTGGACCATGTACCGGGGTAATCCCCGGAGAACCGGGTATTACGGCGACCAGGGGGTCACCGGGGTGGCGGCGGAGACCGCCGGGGATGGGTTGCCGGGGCGATTCTCCCTGGCGCAGAACTATCCCAATCCTTTCAACGCCCGGACGCTGATCGAGTTCGAGGTGGCCGAGAAGAACGGTGTCTCGCTGGAGGTGTTCAATATCCTGGGACAGAGGGTCCGGACATTGCTCCGCGATCTTCGTCCGGCAGGAAACTATCAGATCGCATGGGACGGGAAGGATCATGGGGGCATTCCGGTGGCGTCGGGCATATATTTTTATCGGCTCCGCTCGGGGCACCGGGTTCAGACCAGGCGCATGGTGCTGCTCAGATGACCTGCGTCTTCGACTTTCCAGGTAAACCAAGCCCCCAGGATCCTCCCGGGGGCTTTTTCATTTTCAGACCGTGATTTACCGCAATTAAACGAGAAATTTAGTAGGCAACATGCGGCCGGATCGGCGCCCTCGCCGGCCGCCCGCCGGGGGCGGGAAGCTTTTCTCAGACCATGGAGGTGATTTTGTCCAAAATTGGCACACCTTTTGCCTCGAATACATGAGGAAAGGAAAAAAGGGCCCTCAGCCCCCATGCGGAGGACGGCCGTCTCTCGACCACACGAACAGTATTCTGAGAAACAGGAAAGTTCCATGGCAGCGCCGAAAGGGAAAAAGACGATGAGAAGCAGCACGTTTCGCCGGGTCGACCGGAAGAGCCTGGAGACCCGGATCGAGACCCTCGATCAGGAGATGCAGAAGGCCATCGAGAAGGGCGAGTTCGATGCCGCCCGAAAGCTGGCCGAGGAACAGGAGAAGCTCCTGGAATACCTGATGCTTCTCAATGAGAAATTCTGAACGACCTGTCATGGGATCGGCAAATAGGCGTCAGCAGACCAATAATAATGGATAAGGCTGATCATGACCGTTTTGCCGATCCCATCGCATATGGGCCGGTCCGCGAGGACTGGCCTTTTTTCACCGCCGCTCCGCCCGGAACGGCGGTTTTTTGTTGCCCGCAAACGGCTCGGCGGACTATATTCACTATGATGCGCCGGAAGCATACCTGATCCCTGCCCGATCGACGCATCGGCCGAGCCCGGCAGTTCGCACTTTTCCTCGATCAGGAGACCCTCGCCCCCATGCCGCCCGATTCCATCATCATCAAAGGCGCCCGGGAACACAATCTCAAGAACATCGATGTGAACATCCCCCGTAACGCCCTGGTGGTCATCACCGGTCTGTCCGGATCGGGGAAGTCCTCGCTGGCCTTCGATACCATCTACGCCGAGGGACAGCGCCGGTACGTGGAATCTCTCTCGGCCTATGCCAGACAGTTCCTTGGCGTTATGGAAAAGCCGGAGGTCGATTACATCGAGGGCCTGTCGCCGGCCATCTCCATCGAGCAGCGTACCGCCTCGAAGAACCCGCGCTCCACGGTGGGCACCGTCACCGAGATCTACGATTATCTCCGCCTGCTGTTCGCCCGTATCGGCGTGCCCTACTGTCCCGCCTGCGGGCGAAAGATCTCCCAGCAGACGCCCCAGCAGATGGTCGACGCCATCCTGGCCCTGCCCTCCGGCAGCAAGGTGATGATCCTGGCGCCCCTGGTCCGGGGGCGCAAGGGGGAGTACCGCGAGCTGTTCGACGAGGTCCGCCGGGAGGGATACGTTCGCGTGCGGGTGGACGGACGGGTGCGCGATGTGGAATCGGCCATCCGGCTGAACAAGAACAAGAAGCACCATATCGAGGCGGTCGTGGACCGGCTCCGGGTGAATGCGTCCGACCGTACCCGGCTGGCCGATTCGGTGGAGACGGCCCTGGCTCTGGGGTCCGGCACGATCCTGGTGCACACCGCCGACGGCCGGGAGCACCTGTTCAGCGAGAAGTACGCCTGCGTTCACTGCGGCGTCAGCTACCAGGAGCTGACCCCCCGGATGTTCTCTTTCAACAGTCCCTACGGGGCCTGTCAGGCCTGCGGCGGCCTGGGCAGCCGCATGGAGATAGACCCCCGGCTGGTCGTTCCGGATGACGGACTATCCCTCAACGAAGGAGCGGTGATGCCGTGGGGCAAGCCCGTGGGCCGGTGGTATGATCACCAGATCCAGGCGGTGGCCAGGAAGTACCGTTTCGACCTGGGCGCGCCCCTGAAAACGCTGCCCGAGCGGGTCCGCAAGGTGATCCTGTACGGCTCCGGCGAGGAGGAATTCCACTACCGCTACCAGCGCCCCGAGCGCCGGGGACTGTGGGAGCACTACGGGGGGTTCGAGGGCGTCATTCCCAATCTGACCCGGAGATACCGGCAGACCAAGTCGGCCGGGGTGCGCTCCTGGATCGAGCGGTTCATGAGCGTTCGGCCCTGCGGGGAGTGTCACGGTGCCCGTCTGCGGCCGGAGAGCCTGGCGGTGCGGATCGGCGACGAGAGCATCGCTGCGCTGACCCGGAGATCCATCCGCGAGGCGCTGAGCTTCTTCGGGGACCTCAAGCTGGAGCCCAGGGAGCTTCAGGTAGCCGACCAGATCCTCAAGGAGATCCGGGAACGGCTCGGCTTTCTGATCAACGTGGGTCTGGATTACCTCACCCTGGATCGTTCGGCCTCCACCCTGGCCGGCGGCGAGGCCCAGCGGATCCGGCTGGCCACCCAGATCGGCTCCCAGCTGGTGGGCGTGCTCTACATCCTGGACGAGCCCAGCATCGGGCTGCATCAGCGCGATCACCGCCGCCTGCTGGACACCCTGCAGCGGCTCAGGGATCTGGGCAACACCGTGCTGGTGGTGGAGCACGATCGGGCCACCATCCTGGCGGCCGACCACGTCATCGATCTGGGCCCGGGAGCCGGCCGGCATGGCGGCGAGGTGGTGGCCCAGGGAACGCCCGGCGCGATCAAGAAGAACACCCGCTCCCTGACCGGTCGGTATCTCAAGGGAAAGAGATCCATCCCCGTGCCCGCTCAGCGCCGGCCCCGGGGGGAGGCCGCCCTGGTGCTGCACGGCGCCCGGGGGAATAATCTCAAGGAGCTGACCGTGGAGATCCCCCTGGGCCTGTTCACCTGCGTCACCGGGGTGTCCGGATCGGGCAAGAGCACCCTGGTCGGGGAAACGCTGTATCCCATTCTGGCGCAGAATTTTTACCGCTCCAAGGAGGTCCCCCTGGAGTACGACCGTATCGAGGGGCTGGAGCTGATCGACAAGGTGGTCAACATCGACCAGTCGCCCATCGGACGCACGCCCCGTTCCAATCCGGCCACCTACACCGGGGTGTTCACCCATATCCGCGAGCTCTTCGCCCAGCTGCCCGAGTCCAAGGTGCGCGGCTACCGCCCGGGCCGTTTCAGCTTCAACGTCAAGGGCGGGCGCTGCGAGGCCTGCCAGGGGGACGGCATCATCAAGATCGAGATGCACTTCCTGCCGGATGTCTATGTCAAGTGCGAGGTCTGCAAGGGGAAGCGGTTCAACCGGGAGACCCTGGAGATCAAGTACAAGGGGCGCCACATCGCCGACGTGCTGGACATGACCGTCGACACGGCCCTGGAGTTCTTCCAGAACATTCCGGCCGTCCGCCGCAAGCTGAACACGCTGGCCCAGGTGGGCCTGGGCTATGTCCATCTGGGGCAGCAGGCCACCACCCTGTCGGGCGGCGAGGCCCAGCGGGTCAAGCTGGCCACCGAGCTGTCCAAACGAAGTACCGGACGGACCTTCTATATCCTCGACGAACCCACCACGGGGCTGCACTTCGAGGACATCAACATGCTGCTGAAGGTCCTCAACCGCCTGGTGGACCGGGGCAACACCGTCCTGGTCATCGAGCACAACCTGGATGTCATCAAGACGGCCGATCACGTCATCGACCTGGGGCCCGAGGGGGGCGAGGAGGGCGGCCGGACGGTGGCCGCCGGGACCCCCGAGGAGATCGTCCGGGCGCCGGCCTCTTACACCGGCCGGTTCCTCAAGCCGGAGCTGGGCGGTATCCTGACGGACGGTGTGCCCGGCAGCGGCGGTGTTCCCGCCCATGCCCGCTTCTGCGCCCGCCGGGTGAAAGCGCGTTCCCTTTTCGCTTGCCAAACTCGGCCGGCAGCGATATATTTATCCCTGGACGCCGGCCCGGCGAGCGGCGCCGTTACCGCCGGATCTCAACCGCATCGGGAATGGGGGGACCAAGAGATGACGGGTGAGGGAAGCGCCCTCCGTACGCCGTTTTATCCTCGTCACCTGGAACACGGGGCTCGCATGGTGGACTTCTTCGGGTTCGCCATGCCGTTGCAGTACAAGGGGATCGTAGAGGAGCACCGGCATGTCCGCCGGGCCGTGGGGATGTTCGACCTGTCCCACATGGGCGAGTTCACCGTTCGCGGGCCGGATGCGGAGCCATTTCTCCAGCGGATGACCGTCAATGACGTCGGCCGCCTGGAGGTCGGACAGGCCCAGTACACGGCCATGTGCTATCCCGACGGCGGGATCGTCGATGATCTGCTGATCTACCGCCTGGAGGATGAGTATCTCTTGGTGGTCAACGCCGCCAATATCGAGAAGGATCTCGACTGGCTGGAGGAGCATCGCCGCGGGCGTGTGGAGCTGGAGAACCGCAGCCAGAACTATGCTCTGCTGGCCATCCAGGGTCCCCGGTCGCAGCCGGTGCTGTCCCGTCTGACCGGGATGGATCTGGATTCGCTGCCGTTCTATCATTTCGCCGCGGGGCGGGTGGCCGACGCGGAGATGATCGTCTCCCGCACCGGATATACCGGAGAGGACGGCTTCGAGCTTTACCTGGAGCCCGGGGAAGCCCTGCGCATCTGGGACGCGGTCTCTTCGGCCGGCCGGGAGGATGATCTCCGACCGGTGGGTCTGGGGGCCCGGGATTCGCTGCGGCTGGAGATGAAGTACGCCCTCTACGGGCAGGATATCGACAGGACCACCAATCCCCTGGAGGCCGGCCTGGGCTGGATCACCAGGCTGGACAAGGGGGAGTTCATCGGCCGGGATGCTCTGCGGGCCAGCAAGGAGAGGGGCTTGACCCGGCGGCTGATAGGATTCGAGATGCTCCGCAAAGCCGTCCCCCGGGCCGGCTATGACCTGCAGGTGAACGGCCGGCCGGCGGGCCAGGTGACCAGCGGGATCTTCTCTCCCTCGCTGAGCAGGGGCATCGGCTGCGGCTATCTGCCGGCCGAGCACGCCTCGGCGGGCACCCGCATCGAGGTCCTGATCAGGGATCAGGCCGTGCCGGCCGAGGTGGTCAAGACGCCGTTCTATAAGCAGGGAACCCATAAGTGATCGTCGAAACCTGAGGATGAAACGAATGACCAGAACAGACCAGACCCTGGACGATATCGTCATCACCCGGGCTATCGTGGACCGCTATTTTCAGAAGCTGCTGGCCCATTGCGAGGTCGATGTGGCCGTGGGCGGCGCCGGACCGGCCGGCCTGACGGCCGCCTATTACCTGGCTAGAGCGGGTCTCAAGGTGGC
>Ga0272444_10004830_pt1 | contig 11770 bp, 8 predicted proteins | sample SSMForm13_FD_201033 | JGI IMG/M metagenome (GOLD analysis project Ga0272444, IMG submission 201033) | Marine sediment archaeal communities from Little Sippewissett salt marsh, Falmouth, MA, United States - SSM-Form-13 | ecosystem: Environmental > Aquatic > Marine > Wetlands > Sediment ... | reverse complement strand
TCAGCTATATTATTCACCAGTTCAATTATTATATAAGCTGCTCCGGCATAGGTAGCCAGCACACGAAAGACCTTGCGCCTCTTCAATTCCTGCCAGAATTTGAATGGATTATTCGATTTTTGAGCCATTGTGGTAGGGTTTGGATATATAAATATATATCAAGCGATTGGGAAAGGCAAGAAATCTTTACTGTTTAGAAGCTGAGGGGTTTAGGTCGCTTCGGGTAGCAATATTCAGGACTATAAGCCCTGCAATGATAACAAAGCTTACATAGGTTGCAATCTTCCAGGCATTTGGTACTTCTATCTTTTCCTCTTCCGTGATTTCTTCCATGGGCTTTGTCCGTTCAAAGGATCCCGATGTAAGATCATACAGCCAGGATAAAATGATTGCAAGCGGGAAGCCTACTGCAAGGACAATAATCACAATCGTAGATAAACTTGCGGGTAGATTAAGCGGCTCTGTAAGATTACCTATAAGCTCAATAATAACAAAAGCGGCAGAAGCATTCCAGTTATATAATACACCATATTTCTTATAATTTGAGTCTGCCTTTGCAGCTGATACGCTTGTTCCGTCATAGCCCAATACATAATAGAATGCTAAGGATTCATTCCCTTCATCCTCTGATCCGTTCTCTTCATTTGAAACAGAGGGCAAATAGGCCATATTCTCTGCCATCCATACCTGGTCACCAATAGGAATTGTAGCGTAAGAATTTCCATCCCTTGAATCGTACCAGTATCCTCCGGGAACCCAGTTTTCATTAGGATATTCTTTCTCACACTGTATAAATACAACCACGGTCAGCGTGAATAACAATACTTTGATAATTGGTTTCACAATGGATGTGATTAAAGGTTAATTATCTACAAGTTACAAGAATATTCATTCTTTGTCAAGTTCTTACTATGCAAGCCTTTAGCTCACAGCTTTATATGGGTAAATTCATAGGTTTAAACGCAAGGAATAATGATTCAGGCACCTTGGGGGCGGCCAAACCGGGCGTTCCCATTCATGTATTTTAAATTAATCCGTTGTGGAAATTAATTCCGTATTTTTTGGTTGCTGAGGGCCTGTTCAGTTTCCTTGATGTTTTGATGAAGGAAGTGATCATACAGTGTCATACCTTTTGCTGCTTCTCTGAATAATCTTAAAGCCTCTTCATATTTGCCCTGTTTGTAATATCCCAATCCCAGGATACGTAGTATATTTGGATGGTCAGGCGTATTAGTATTCTGGCATAGTTCCAGTGCTTTCATAGCATTCTGAATTCCTTCTTCAACATTAATGTCTCCCAAAATTTGTGGGTAGGCTAGCACGTCGTAATACCAGAACAGGTTATTACCCGGGTTAACTGTGTCTATTTCCTGAACATCCTGGGATAGTCTTATTTTAAGTGCCAATTTTAATAGTTCTTCTGCTTTTCTGTATTGTCCTGTTGCTATATAAATTTTCCCTTCATTACCAGTTATAAGAGATTCAGGGTAAATACCGGTATTTGAAAGTGCAATTTTATAATTCTTAATATACTGATTGGCTGCAACAGTGTCATTCTGTAAAATGGCACATCTGGCTTGCAGGCTTATAAGGTCGGAGGCACCAGGGTATAGCCGAAGTCCTTCTCTAGATATTTTTTGTGCTTTTTTATATTTTCCCATCTTTTCGTAAATATCTCCACTCAGACTATAATATGCTAAAGATTTCCATGGCCCAATATGTTTGGTGATCTTGCTTATTTGCTTCACGGATGATAATGCACCTGCATAATCCTCTATAGAATAATAAGACCAGCCAAGCCAATACCAGTTCTGTAAAGAGTATGGATCAATTTCTGTAACCCGCTTAAAATAATTTATGGCTTTATGCGGATTCTTTTCAAAATATATGGCTTTCCAGGCCTCTAAAACAAGCTTCATAGACGGAGATAATTTTTCTTGTCCCTCGTCTGCTTTGCGTAATAATTCTTTTGCACTTGAATAACTAGCCCATGAAGAATGAACAAGGCTTAGAAATAAATAGGCCTCAGAAAAAGATGAGTCTATTCTTATAGCCTCCTCTAATGGTAATGGGTGAACAACATTTCTACCAATCCAATAGGACTCCACCCCCTGAATAAAATACTTGTATGCTTCAGCTGATTTTGTAGTAACATATCCTGATGGGGCCATATTTGTCCCTTCTCTAATGACCTCCATTTCAAGGAAGTCCTTGATGTCATCCGATAGACTACCCGTCATTACGATAATACTATCTGTAATCCCCTCTTCAAAATCAGTATACAATATCTCACTGTTTTTCGTGTCGATTAGTTTTAAGTTAATCCTGAATGTTGAACCGGCGAGGAAGAAGTCTCCATAAATATAGGAATCAACATTAATCCTTGTGGCAACCTCCTTTGCTATTTCAGGGCCTATTGAGGCATAGTTAGCCTTTTTTGTATTATCGATAACCTCATATATGGTCTGATTATCGACAACGGTTAATTCATTTGATCCTGACAGGTAGGTAATAATCAGGTTTGAAATGCCAAATTCCCAGCTATCATATTCCTCGTTGCCTGTATTATTTATAAAAGGTAAAACCGCAATAGATTTCTTTTCTATAAAAGCACGGTCGAACAAAGATCCTCCCTTATTGAATACCTTTGGATATGCAAGAACCACAACAGCAACCAGTAAAACAGTAATGATCACATCACTTGCCCTTAATTTTCTTTTTGATGCTTTTTCTTCTGGTTCGGTTTCCCTGTCCAGTTTAATTGGCCTGGTCTTCTCTATACCTCTTGGAGTAAAGTCATATAACCATGAAAGAGCAACTGCAATAATAAATCCAACACAGAGCAACACAAATACTAATCTCAGGGTCCACTCAGGCAGTCCGAAAGGCTCGGCAATAATTGAGATAAGCTCCAGTATCACATACGAAGAAGCAGCATACCCGATCATAACCCGTACTACCTTTCTGCGTTTAAGCTCCTGCCAGAAGTTATGTGGTTTTTTATGCATAATGGTCTGGTTTGGATATATAAATATATATCAAGCAATCGGGAATGGCAAAAATCTTTATAATGTTGAGTAGTTGATAGGTTTAAGAGTTTAGAGGGTTGTTGAATTGTCCCGAAAAGTCTTGCTTTTTCAGGAACCTCGAATCGAAGATTCGGTAGTGAATCGTTTAAAAGATTAATCAGCAGAACAATGTTGACTTTATCTTCTTATTGGTGTAACTTCACTTACGACTATTTCTTTGAAAAATAAGCAAAGGATTTATTCTTCTGCATTTATTATATTATAACATCTATCTGTTTAATAAGGAGTTCCTTTGAGTACATATCAACATTGCTGTCAATTATCATTGGCCTGGGTATAACCCACCTGCTTATTGGGATAGGCCGTATTATTAATAATCCTAAAGGAATAAAGCCTTACTGGATCCATCTAGTATGGACCCTTACTATTTTCATCTGGCTGATATAATACTGGTGGTTTGAGTACAGGTTAATAAGCATTCAGGAATGGACCTTTCAGTTATACATTTTCTTTATTATATATGCCATCTCCCTTTTCTTCTTGTGCATACTTAACATGCCGTTTTATTTCCCTGTTGATTTCAGGAAATATTACTATTCAACCAGGAAATGGTTCTTCATTGTTTTACTATTAGTTAACATAATTGATATTGCTGACACCATAGTAAAAGGCAGTAATCACTTTGCAAACAGGGGAATAGAATATCCTATTTTTGTTACTTCTTGTGTTTTTCTTTCTATTGTGGGCTTCTTTTCGAAGAAAGAGCTACATCATGGAATTATAGCCTGCTTCTTTTGCCTGTACGAGGTATGGTATACAGTAACTGAGCTCAATAAATTATCAACTTATCTGTAAACTTTTACCTCCTTTAAATAATTAAGTTCAGAGCCGGGAATGATAGTCTGTCTAATATCCAGCTATTAAGGAATTTCAAGGCTCTTTTTAAAAGTACAGTACAACATTATTACTTAATCCGGGAACTTTTTCCCATTGACGGAGTCATATACCCGTAAACCAAAAATTCACATCATGAAAAGAATAACAATCATTATGGCCATGCTCATTATGGCAGGTACCATGAGCAGCCAAGGCCCTGAAAAAGAGCCCGGTGTATTTGTAATAGCACATCTTAACGAGAAGATACCCTCTAACTCCAATATTGTTTATGCTCCTACTTTCAGGGCATCATGGACGATACTGAAGAATGAAATAATAGGTGCCGATAAAATTGAAACAGATCCTCCCCTTTCGTTAACAGCCGCCCTCAACCGAAACCCATTTAATGTGCCTGACAATAATGACTGGCTGGCTATGGCAGGTTTTGTGGAAAAGGGAATACTGAAAGAAATAAACAAGGCAATGCAAAAGAAATTCGGTATCAGCGAAACCGGCCTGGACAAGCATATTGATGATGAAGGAATTGTCTGTTATTCCTATTTAAATAAAGCACTAAAGTTTGCACAGACCTTCGAAACCCTGAGCTGGGATTTTCCCGGCAGTGATGGAAGCCAGACGGTTGAGTGCTTCGGAGTATCAAAAGGAGAAGGAAAAGATAAGGCAGACATGAGAGAACAGGTGAGCATTAATGATTACAGGAACCCTGATGATTTTATTATCAGAATCACATCTGAGGGACAAGGTAAGGAGATCATTCTGGCGAAGATGCCATGGGGAGGAACAATGTCAGGAATGATAAAGGAAATTAATGAAAGGATAAACCTGCCGGCGATAGATAAACTGTCGGAGGCAGATGAACTCGTAATCCCAAAGATTGAATTTGATGTTGAACACTCATATGATGAATTACAAGGAGTGTTTCTCAAGAACAAGGGCTTCGAGGATTACTTCTTTTCACGGGCAGTTCAGAAGATAAGCTTTACCCTGGACGAATCAGGTGCCGAAGCGAGGGCAACAGGTGAGATCATCCTTAAGAAAGGTCCCAGGAACAGATTATATATCTTTGACAAACCATTTATGGTTATATTAAGAGATACAAATTCATCTGAACCTGGCCTTGTTGTCTGGGTTAATAATATAGATATACTCAAACCAGCTTAACAGAATTATGTAACTTTATATTAAGTTACTGATTAAGGATCCTTACTAGCATAATGAATACAAGCCCTGATCCTGATATAAATCTTGTAAATAAGCTCCGGAAGTCAAACGACAGGGATGCGTTTAACGAGCTATATGACAGATACAGTTTAAAGGTATTTAACTATTGCCTGGCCTTTACCGGAAATGAAGATGATGCAAAGGATTGTACACAGGAAATATTTATCAGGGTTTTTAAGAACATCAGGAGTTTCAGGTCAGATGCAAAATTCTACACCTGGCTATACAGGATAATGATAAACAACTGCAGGGATATGGTAAGAAAAACATCTTACAGAAAGAGACGCATAATGACTGGTACTGTAAAAGAGCATTCTGACACAGCAAGAGTTAACGATCCCTCCAGTCATTATGATGATCCCCACACTGTGTTAACAAGGAAAGAGATGCACAAAGCATTCTGTGAAGCTCTTCAGAAACTACAACCAGCTTTCAGGAAGGTAATTATCCTGCGAGACATTGAAGGCAGGTCATATGAAGAGATATCAGAAATTACAGGCATGAAAATGGGGACCATCCGCTCCTCAATAGCAAGGGGGAGGTATAAGATGGCCGCTTATCTTAAAGTATTTAAAGATGAAGTGTAAAAAATATAAAATACAGTTATCAGATTATATCGACGGCAGGCTACGTGATGATGAGAAAAGGAAGCTGATGTCACATATTGATAAATGTGAAAGTTGCAGAAAAGACCTGGAATCACTTCAGAGATACAGGAAGTTCTCTTCTGCTGTTGAATATACAGAAGTGCCGGAAACCATTAAGGAAAAAATTTGGGAATCTGTTTCCGGTAAAAGTAACATCACCCCAACAAGAAAAGCAAACATAAGAGCATTGCCTGCTGTTACCTGGATGGCCGCTGTTGCCGCAATTGTTATTTTCATATTTATAATACCTTCCCTTCGTCAGCCTCAGGAGATAACGGTCGACTTTGACTATCTCACCATCAAAAAAGGGAAAGGACCCTCTGACAAGAGGCATGAAAAGAGTGAGGGAGATCCACGAGTATTAGCAATATCGGGTGTAGCTGATAAACTGGATCTTAATGTGAAGGATATTTATCTTAATCCTGAAGGAATGGCAGACATGATGGTAATAAAGGTACCCAGGTCAGACTATAACAAGTTCAGGGAAGAATATAACAGCTTTAATATCGGCGATAAATTGCCTGAGATAAGTTTCAAACGGAGTTCTGGATCTCTAAATATTCAGGTATACTTTTCAGGCAGGAAGTTTATTACCGGAGATTTCAATAATGACGGTTATGTTGATTTAGGGGCATATTTCAACCGTGGAAGATACAGGGGAGAGTTCTACCTGGCAATAAATAATGAAAATGATGGCTTCCTTGAACCTGTCAGAGCACCACTTGATGATACACTGAGTTTTCTATACAGGTCAGACGCGCTGCTGAGCGGTGATTTTAATAACGATGGTTTTGATGACCTTACAATCAGATTCTCTGAAGGGATGAACAGTAACAGCTGGATTATTTTTCTTAATAACGGGTCAGGAGGTTTTAAAGAAGGTATAAGGTGCAACTCCGGAGAAAAGCAGTTAATAGGTTCAGAACTGAATCATCCTTTCACAGGTGACTTCAATGGAGATGGATATGGAGATATAGGAATTCATTTCTTCAGGGGGGAGCAGAAGGGTAAGTTTTTTGTCTCCCTCAATAATAAGAATATGTCATTTTCAGCACCGGTGGAATTTGTTACGGGACATACAGGTCTGCCTGCTGAGATACGATATACTCCCCTGGTACTTGATATAAATAATGATGACTATTCCGATATAATTATTTACTGGCAGGAAGGTGAACGTAATGCCTGCTGGTATGTGTCGGAGAATAACAGATCTGGTGGTGGTGGAAAAGAATACCCGGCCGGATTTAACAAAGGTACAATGGGATTCATGGGTGATTACCTGCCGTTTGCCGGAGATATTAATGCAGATGGATTAGATGAATTGCTGGTCAAGATCGGCACCAGTGATGAAGTGGCTAACTGGTACATAATGGTAAATGACGGTGATGGATCATTTTCTTCATCTGACCACTTTATTGATTTTGACGGGGAGATTGACTTTATTGTACGATAATAATAAACCGCTAACACCTCATACTTTTTATAGTGGTTAGTAAGAATAGAATTTTGTTTAATTGTTAAACTGTTAAAGCGTTTAATCGGGTAAATTGTTACAACAAATGAAGAATCTCTTTTTTACTCTTTTATTTACTCTTTTATGTCAGTTTGTTATATCACAGAATATCAGGATTCTCAGCCCTGAAGAAATGCAGGCAGACTTCCGGCAATTCCGTAAAATAATAGAAGAAAACCAGGTTAACCTGTATGACTATACTCCCAAAAACGAAATGGACAGGCTCTTTGACAATCAGCTTGCCCAAATTACTGATTCGCTCCCCATGAACGAATTTTTTAAGCTAATGACTCCCATAGTGGCAGCAACCGGTAATGGCCATACCAATATCTGGATGCCTGGTGAATACTGGAGATCAGGGAATAATAAGTTCTTCCCGGTGCAGATAAAATTTGTTGAAGATAAAATTGTAGCAAAAGGCTCATATACTGTAACAGAACAATTACCACAGGGAAGTATCATTCATGAAATCAATGATGTGTCAGTACAAGAAATTACAGATGAAATGGTTGATAACTACTATGCCGAGGGTAAACGAATCCACGGTAAAATAGCAGGGGTTGAAAGAAGATTTCCCATGATATATGTACGCAGATTCGGTTTCCCCGGTGAGTATAATGTTAAGTACAGCCTGCCGGGAAAGAAAATGAAAGAAACAAAAATCCTGGAACCGGCCACAGAGCAAGAAGTAAGGAATATTGTCTTCAGTAATTTTGATACTCCTGAGCTCAAGCTGGAATTCATTGATGACGAAATGAACGCTCTTCTCATAGTTGAAACATTCATCTATTACGATGAGAGGGATTATTTTAATAACTTTATGGATAGCTGCTTCAAAGAAATTAAGAAGAACAATACTGATAATCTAATAATTGATCTGCGTGGCAATGATGGAGGGGACCCCTATTGTGCAGCAGAACTCCTATCTTATCTGGAACATCAGCCTCTGCCTTATTTCAAAGAAGCACACCGCTATGAGAGACTCCTTGAACCTATCCCCGTAGCTGAGAACAATTTCAAAGGCCACCTAATAATATTTATGGATAACCATTGCTTTTCAACCAACGGACATTTCTGCTCCCTGCTTAAATATCACAAACTGGCTACAATCATCGGCACACCCAGTGCAGGAAACTACAGGTGCACCAATGTCCAGGATACCAGTCTTGACAATTCAGGTATCATGGTTTACTACGGAACAAGCAATTATTCAAGTGCAGTAGACATGAATAAAGACGAACCTATAATGCCGGATATACTTATCGAAGAGACATATGATGATTTTCTGGAAAACAAGGACCTTTTTATGATTGAAGCTATTAAGCTGTTGAATCGTTAAACTGTTTAATTGTTTAATCGGGTAGTAATAAATAACCCGATTCAACGATTTAACAATTGGTATATTAATTTCGATATAAACAAACCCGATTCAACATTCTTCATGAGGAGACGCGTATCTTATCCTGTCCAAAACGTTCATCAAGGATGGAGATGATCTCATTAGCATTTGTTTCAATGGGGCGGTGAGTTACTTTAAGAACATAAAAGCCGCCCTTTTCAAAAATCATTTTTGCATAGTCAAGCTCCATTCGCACCTTCCTGGGATTAATATAGTCATGATCGGCTGACAGACCCATTTCCCGAACCCTGTTTGTACGCTGGGCGATAAGATAATTTGTTGTTGTTGTGAGACCGAACACTCTTCTGGGATCAGCTTTAAACAACTCATCAGGCGGCTGATGGCCATGGACAATGGGAATATTGGCTACCTTCCATCCAAACATGCCGAGGTAAATACTCAAAGGTGTCTTTCCTGTCCTGGAAACACCGGTAAGTATTAGATCAGCCCGCTCCAGCCTGTGTGCATTAAGGCCATCATCATGTTTCATAGTATACTCAATGGCCTCAACTCTCCTGAAATATTCAATATTGCTCTGCCTGTATAATCCCGGTTTACTTATTGGTTCTGCACCAAGAGCATCAGAAAGATAATCAGAAAGACCACCTACAATGTCAAAATTAGGTACATCCATCTCATCACATATTGTTATAAGCTCACGGCGCATATGATGGTCAACCATAGTATGAACGATCACGCCATTTCTTTTTTTTACCCTGGGTACTATTTCATGGATCATTTCTTTGGATCTGACATCAGGCACCAGCTTAATCGGGCATTTATGTTGTGGAAACTGAATAAGAACCGACCTGACCACATTAACTCCTGAAAGACCCTTCCCTCCGGAAACAATAAATATCGTAGGACAAGAATGATTATTGCTGTTTGTATTATTCATAATGACCTGATTTTTCAATAATAATCATCAGAAAGATAAGAGATATGGAACAAACAACAAAAGCATAAAGTGAAAAGGAGAATATAAGAGTTGATAAGGTCGATAAGGTTTATAAGAGTATAGAGGAAGGAGTTTTAATATTCCTGGTATTTTCAGGCCGCGATAGCGGGCAATCTACTTTTTCCTTAACTTCGTAATGAATTTAAATCATAACCAAAATGAAACCTTCATTTTTCAGAAGATTACGGAATTTTTTCCGAACAACAGCTATTGGTGGAATGGTTGCTATACTGCCACTTGTACTGATAATTATCCTCTTCCGCTGGATAATAAATCTTATACAGAAGTACCTGGAGCCCCTGATCAATCTAATTAATACTGATTCTGTCCTAATGATAGTTGTGCTGTATATACTTGCAGTTATCGCTATAATAATTCTGTTTTTTCTCCTCGGCCTGTTCATCAGGACAAGTGTTGGGCGTTTTTTCCGGACAGTACTTGAAGAACAGTATCTGTCAAAGATTCCCGGGTATAAACTGGCCAGGGAAACGGTCATGCAATTTTTCGGTAAGCAAAAGTCATTTTTCAGGGAAGTTGTACTGGTTGATATCTTTAATTCAGGTTCACTAATGACAGGCTTCATCACAGATGACCATGAGGATAGTGATTTCCTGACCGTATTTGTACCCACGGGTCCAAACCCCACATCAGGGAATATTTATCATGTCCTTAAGGAAAAGACAATACGTACCTCTACAACTGTAGATAAGGGAATGAAATCAATAATAAGCTGCGGAGCCGGTTCATCAGATATTTTCAAAGAAAGGATGGGAAAGAATAACCTGGAAGAGAAGATGCGTACAAAGTAAAATCAATTAATCCCTTATTGTTCAACATCTCCTGTATAAACCACCCAGTCATCTGTTCTGAAAGGTGCAGCAGGAAGGCCTTCCGAGTTATATAAATTTGTTTGTGAAGAATTAGTGAAACCAAATCTCACAGCTACAGGGTTGCTTACCTTATCAGACCAGACAATAACATTATCACCTTCAATCACAGCCCGGGCCTCGTGAAAAACCCTGTCATCACCGGCTATTTCAAAGCACCTCGGGTCTCCCTCAGTAGATTCAAGTCCACGTGCTACATGTTTAAAAAATAAACGTGCTTTCTCTATACCATCAATCTCTACTATCTCCATTCGTTCAAATAAAGGGCCTGAGTATATCATTCCCTTTACTCCATAATGCAATGCCAGTGCAATTCGTGCCAGTCGGCGCCCCACCTCCTGCTTTTTAACCGGGTGAATATTATCAGGGTTACCTATGTCGCTTGTTACAACCATCCCCGTCCCTGGGACATCAAGCGCCATCATCTGAGCTTCACGTACCAGCGCGCCAACCATTGGTCTGTCATAATTATATGGAGCAATCTGAACGTAGTAGAAAGGTAAATCACCCTGATTGAATTGTTTTCTCCAATCCTTTATCATAGAAGGAAACAGTTTACGGTATTGTAATGCATCAAGCCTGTTGGCTTCACCCTGGTACCATATTGCACCGGTAATAGTCATATTTATTAAAGGGTGTATCATTGCATTATATAAGCGTGATGGTTTCTCTTGCTCCGCCTTGCTGTCGTAATCCCTTTCAGTATAATATTTCAGATCCTCATTACCTTCAAGGCTTTCCCGGCTCGTCCAAGCTTCCGCCGGAGTCCCTCCCCAGTTGGTAGAGACCAACCCCACCGGTACTCCAATCCTGTTATTCAGCTCTCTGCCAAAAAAGAAAGCAACTGCACTGAATTCAGCAACAGTTTCAGTATTTACCGGCATCCATTCTCCCTTAAAGCTGCTTATTGGAGTTTCAGATGTATTTTTCTCAAACTGGAACAACCTTATTAATGGGTATTTCTTCTTCACAATGTCAATACTGTCTTTTTCAAACCATGGATTACTCCATCCTCCCATCCAATTTATTTTATATTCCATATTTGACTGCCCTGAGCATATCCACACATCGCCCAGAAAAATATCTTTCACCACTATATCATTTGAACCATATATATAAAGGTTATAAGGTCCTCCTGCATTTGTTGTAGGTACTAAAACTGACCATTCGCCATTTTTATCTGCCCGCGTTTCAGCCTTTTCAATGGTCCAGCCCGCCC
>Ga0272444_10004827_pt1 | contig 11774 bp, 8 predicted proteins | sample SSMForm13_FD_201033 | JGI IMG/M metagenome (GOLD analysis project Ga0272444, IMG submission 201033) | Marine sediment archaeal communities from Little Sippewissett salt marsh, Falmouth, MA, United States - SSM-Form-13 | ecosystem: Environmental > Aquatic > Marine > Wetlands > Sediment ... | reverse complement strand
CGTGCTTAGCACAATTCATTGCGCGTCACAATCTGACTTTACTGCAATCACCTCCGAGTTTTAAAGAAAAAGGGCCGCACCAAGGCGACCCTTCATTGCGATCTTCAGCTATTCTCAGCAGCCACATCCATCATCGTTGTCATCGTCGTCGTCATCGTCATCGTCATCGTCGTCATCGTCGTCATCGTCATCGTCATCGTCGTCGTCATCATCATCGTCATCGTCGTCGCCGACGGCCGTGACGGTTACGGTCACCTGGTCGGTGTCTTCTTCGACGCCGTCGCTGACGGTCAACTCGAACACCAACTCGCCCGCTTCACCGGCGGTGAAGCCCGGCGCGACCGCCGTTGCGTCGTCCAACTCGACATCGGGTCCTTCAAGCTGTGCCCAAGCGTAGGTCAGGCCGTCTTCATCCGGATCGTAAGAAGCGCTGCCGTCGAGGGCGACCTGCGCAGTTTGATCGACGGTTTGATCTTCACCGGCATCGGCGACCGGCGCCATGTTGGCCTGGGTGTATTTGAACAACGCCAGATCCATGCCCGCGGCGAAGGCGATTTTCGGGTTGGCCCAATCGAAGGTGGTCAGCACGTGCTGGTAGGTGTCGACCAGGGTTTGGTCGAGCTGCCAGGTTTCGCCGCCGTCATCGGTGTAATACAGAATGGTGCTGTAATTCATCAGACCCTGGCCACCGCCGCCGATAAAGCCGACCTGGCCGCCTTCCTGGAAAGTGAGCTTCATCAGACCGTAGCGCGAAACGCCGGGGGCGGGCAGGCGATTGGTGACGTCTTCCCAGGTCTCGCCGCCGTCGGTGGTGTGATAGATGGTGCTGGGAGACGAGATGGGTGCATGCGGTTCGGCCAACACCCAGCCCTCGTTTTCATCGACCATAAAGATGTCGAAGTAGCCTTCGTTGGGCTTATCCAGCACCAGGTCCCAGGTCTGGCCGCCGTCGGTGGTGCGATAAACCTGGCCCATGGTGGCTTTCGATTCACCGCTTTCGCGCAATTCCAGGCGATAAATCGGATCGCGGGCCCAGCGAATGCGGTCCATCAACATCTGCTGCATTTCATAGGGTGATTCGACGGAGGACAGATCGAACTTTTCGTCTTCCGGCGCGCCGGCAGCGGCGAAGCCGACCTGTTCATTGACGAAGTGCACGGCGTTGAACATGGTGGCGAGGGAACCCGGACCGGGCAGCGGATCCCAGGTACGGCCGCCGTCTTCGGTTTTCAACACCCAATTGGGCGCGCCGACGGCGTAGCCGACGTTTTGATCGATGAAGTAGAAATCCATCGCCATGTGCAAAAAGATCGGGCCGTTGATCGTCGCTTCGCTCAAGGTGACGCCGTCGTCTTCCAGATAAAGAATGCGGCCGTCGATTTGCACCATGCAGACGAACAGGCAAGCCGGAAACTCGTGGGTTTCGATGCATTCCTCGTTGACCTTAATGCCGCTGAACAGCGGTCTGCCGTCAGTGGTGATGCCCATCGCCAGCAACATGGCGTACATGTCGAGCATGTCGCAGCCGGTGGCGAAGGTCAGGTCGAGCACGTACAACGGATCCCAACTGAGGCCGCCGTTCTGGCTGTCCCAGGCGCAGACGATTTCGGTGGCGCCGGTCTGTTGCATGCCTGCGGCGTAAAGCACGTTTTCATTGGCCGCTCCGACACCGAGGAACGCGGCGTTGGTCAAACCGGGAGTGCCGGGGAGGGCGTAAATTTTTTCCCATTCGCCGTATTCGGCGAAGGCGACGGTCACGCCGGTCAAGACAACAACAAGAGCTACAAACAAGTGGAGTATGCGGTTCATGGTCATTTCTCCTTTGCCCGCCAACGCAAATAGATCGATGTGTGGCGGACCGAATATGCCGATGCAGTTTAAGAGGCAGAGTGACGATTCGTCAACTAATAGCGATAAACCACCGTCAGTTGGTAATCCGTGCCGTAGGCGACGTTGCGACCATAGGCAGTGTGCCCGGCCAGCAACTCCAGGCCGACGTGGTTGGTGAACATCACGCCCATTTTAATATTCACCTTGCCGAGGCAGTAATCGGGCGCATGGTAGAAATAGGTCGATTCGGCGTTTTCGTTGTAATTGCCCGCCGAGGCGTAACCGTCGAGGCGAACGCCGCCGTAGACGATGTTGTAGACGAAATTCAGTTCGCCGCCGTACCGCCACATGTCGGCCGGGTCTCCGTCCCACCAGCGGTAACCGCCGTCGATGCCCGCGGTGAACAGCGAAAAGCGCACCGCACCGAGCAACCGCGCTTCCGCGTAGACTTTTCCGTAACCGGGCGGCAGTTCGTCTTCGGCGTCGTAGAAAAAGGGCAAAACAATCTTGCCCGCGGTGGTCAATGCCGCTCGGCTGCCGCCGAGGGCGCAATAGGCGACGTCAACTTCGATATCGCCCAGCCAGTAGGAGGTTTCGTCGTCGAAGTCGGTGGTGCGATACATGTAATGACCAGGCAGCAATACGCCCAATTCCAGGTCTTCGGTGACGCCGACTTGCATTTGTACGATGCCGCCGATTTCGCGGAATTTCGTCTGCGGTTCGATGTCGACGATCTCGCCGTCGCGATCGAGGTATTGGCTGGTTAAAAAGTAGCGGACACCGAAATGGCCTAGAATCTGGCTTTCCGGCAAGGTAAACGCGCCGGGCTCGGCCAGGGCCGTTGCGGAACCGAGCAACAAGAACAAGACAACCAGCGAAGCAATGCGACGCATAAACTCAACCACCCTTTCGGTTGTGTTGTGATTTTGCGCAAGCAGCCATACCAGAAATTTGCTTCGGAAAAAAGCGCGTCCGGTCGGCGGCCGTTTTATTCGATGAACAAATCGGCGATTCGCAAAATGATTATCAACGTTTGTTTCAGCCCGTCGTGACCCGGCTCGGCGTAGATCGCGCCCAGATCGAATTCGAGGAACGACCAGTCGGGAATCGGCAACGGCCAACCCAGGGCCTGCAGCAGCGGATTGAGTGCGCTGAGGTGGAACGGATCGGTCGTGCTCGGGTCGGGGTCGTACTCGGTGTAATCCCACAGGCTGTCGCGCAACTCGGTGGCCAGCGAAAGGATCGCCGCGGCCAGTTCCATGTCGTCGGCGTTGAGCTCGCCGATGCCCGGCAGGCGGAACGGTTCGCCCGTGTCGTATTGGCCGTTGGCGTTGAGATCGACGTAAGCGAGTTGGTCGTCGCTTTGATCGTCGGTGTCGGCTTTGATCGCCTCAAAAGCCAACAGCAGCTCGTTGCAGGCTTCGGCCAGGTGCAACCCCGCGTCCTGGAAACGTTCGACTTCGTATTCGGGGAGGGTCAGGAAATCGGGATACTGCGGATCGGTGAGCATGGCGAGCAGAATGTCGATGACATCACCGATCGCGTCCCACAGGTCGTCCCAATCGAGAAAAGCGAATTGCGCCCCGTAAGATATGTCGAGATCCAGCGATAGCGCGGTGAAGTGCTCCAGAATCGATTGCAGCAACGCCGTCGGAGCAAGCAGAGCATGCGCTTCGGCGTCGTCGAAGTGGCCGGTCATTTCGCCGAGCTCTTCGAAGTGGATAATCAGCGGAATCGGATCGTCCTGCCAGAATTCGTAGCCTTCTTCCGTGCAGAGTTCGACCTGCTCACGCTGCTCGGTAGCGGTCTGACCGATTAAACCCTGGTAGATTTCCTCAAGAAAGGCATCCAGCACGTTGTCCGGGTCTTCGTCTTTGACCGGGCCGCCGTTTTCGATGAGCGAGTCGACGTAGTCGATGACAATGCTGGTCAGATCCAGCGAGTGCAGACCGTGGCCGATGACCAGCCCGTAGTTGCCTTCTTCGTGGTCCGGCACCAAAACCAGCGCGTTGTGGAAGTGCAGGTTGGCGCGGTCGCCGTCGCCGTAATGCAGCCAACGCTTGCCTTCGGCGATTTCATCGTCGACGTCGGGCGTGTCGTCGTCATCATCGTCGGGCGTGGCGTCATCATCGTCGTCATCGGGCGTGGTGTCATTATCGTCATCGTCGTCGTCATCGTCGACGTGGTCGAAATCGTCGTCGTCATCGTCGCCGCAATCGCAGGCCGATAGCGTCAATACGGCCGCCAGGGCCAGTAAAAATACGAAGATTCGAAGCGCGCGCATGTTCCCTCCAGTGGCGAGACGGCGCATTGTACCACCGCCGCCGCGTGATCACAACGATTGCACCGCTTTGTTATTGATTTTTTCGCAGACCGAAACAAAAAGCGGCCAGACCGATCAGCAGCATCATCGCCGTCAGCGGCAAGGCGGTGGTGTTCCCTCCGGCCCGGCAGCCGCAGCCGTCGTCGTCATCGTCGTCATCGTCGTCATCTGCCGGAAATCCATCAGACAAGAGATGCTTGCCACCTGCCACATAGACATTACCAGAACTGTCAAGACCGATACCGAAAGGCAATAAATCGTAATTACCTTGTTGCTCTAACAGTCTTTCCCAGATTTGATTTCCCTGGGCGTCGTATTTAGCGATGATTTGATCACACAAGGTGGGTACTTCTGCTTCGATAATGTTGTCTTTGCAGTTAACAGTTGTCAGATACAGATCATCGTTTGCTGCAAGAGAAAAATAATGAAACGATCCCCATGGTTCATATGTCTTTGATAATCGTAGATAAGTTTCCCACGTTTGTTTCATGCTGAAAGTGAATTTTTGCAGCATTAGAGTGTAAATTCGCTTGGTCTGTTGCTCAGTTTTTTTGTCGATCGAAACAAGCGTGAAACCGTCATCGTGATAAGGAATAATTTTTTTGACTATTTGATCGTTATTAAGGTCTTTTTCATGCAAAAGCTCACCGTTCTCGCTGTAATGCATTAACGTGCATGAATCACTTTCAAATTGATACATGACAACTAAATTATTATCATTCCCAAGCGCAAGTTGAGTGTCGGGCAGACCGTATTCATTTTCGCTTCCGATAGATTTGATATGCCACCAAATCGGTTGTCCGGAATCATTGAACTTAACCAGGAAAATAAAAAACTGTCCGCTTGTTTCATAGGGATCATCTTCGGCTTCGGCATCTTCATCATCTGCCTTAAAAAGAAGTCCAAGAATGTACACGTTTTCATTTTCATCAATGGCCAATGAATGAGGATTATGAAAAATTTTACCTTCATAAGGATTGTTAATATTTTTCGTCCATTGAATGTCGCCATTGGCATTTACTTTTTGTAGAAAAAGGTCGATATCGCTGTATTTTTCGTAACTAAAAACATAGGCATTACCCATTCGGTTTACGATGAAATTTCCATCTTTTAGCCAAAGAATCTTTTTAGATTCGTACAACGTCCAATTGTCTTCCCCCTGTTTGGTCATTTGCTTGATAAAAAATCCAGGGTCGTCCGTATTATCTGATGTGTAATCACTATATTGATAAAGGGTATTGTTAGGGCCAAGTTGGAAATAGTGAGATAACAACATCCCGTCTGCATTCTCTTCTTCAAGCGAAACGGTCCATAATTTATTTCCGTCTGAATCGATAAGCGTTATCTGATCTGAATCATCATTTTCAGGATCTTCCCAGAAAAGAAACGATTCTCCCAATGAGTTGACAAGGAAGCTGAAACTTTCGTTTTGTTCAAGACGCCATTTCTGATTGCCGTCAGTGTCGAACTTTATAAAATAGCCGTTCAGGAAATGGTAAGAATAAATTGGGTCAGTTGGATCCGAGTCCGCCCAGGCCGATAGGTTGATGCTTAGTAAAAAAACAACGGCAAGAAGCAGGCTGCAGGCAATAACGTGTCTGCGTTCCATCAAACACCTCCGGTTTCGGCCCGCGACCGCCCCCGGATGCCGCGGCATGGCAAGGCGCACCCTGATTATCAGCGTCGCACAGAACGCGCGGATTGTCGAGGGGAAAGCAATTATTCTTCGGTGGGTTTTTCCGGTTCGGCGGGTTCTTCCGGTGCTTCGGCTTCCTCTTTTTCGCCGGGGAAGAACCAGCGTGTGGCCGCTTTGCCGGCGCTTTTGGCAACCAGCTTAAGCAACAGCCACAGCGAGATGCCGCCGCCTTCGGACGAGGGTGCGCCGCGGGCGCCGAGCTTGAGCTTGAGCCACAAGTCCGGCGATTCGGAAAGCCGCGCCAGGTCTTCCAGCGTCATGTTCGCCTTTTTCGCCGCTTTACGCAGTTCACGGTCGTTGACGAACTTGAGATCCTTACCCGCCAGCAGGTTGGCCAGCATCTGATTTTTCTGGGCGATACGCAATTTGAAAGCATGCAGGGCGGCCAACGTGTTTTCGATGTCGCCTTTGCGCGCAGCCGCCGCCGGCGATTGGTCGATCCGCTCGCTCAGGTAACCGAGAAAGCCTTCGACGAACGACGCCTTACGGAATGCCGATTCGGTCTGCGCCGTATTGAGGTTGTCCGCTTCGACGGCCAGCACCTTTTCCGCCGCGTCGAGCGCGAACTGCACTTCCTCTTCGCCGACGGCCATTTCCATGCTGTCCAAGTCGTCGGTCTCGATCATCGTTTCGGTGACTTCGTCCCACACCAGCATAAGTTGCTTTTTGTAGTAGGAGGCGATCTGGTCGCGGTCCATCACCTGCATCGAGTGATCCTTGGACTTCATTTCCTTGACTTCCGCCGCCGAGGGTTCGATAGCGTCGCGCCCCAGCTTGATCATGTGCAGCTTGATGTCGTCGCCCAGTGCTTTTTTGACCTCGTCGACGTCGATGTGATCGGCGCCGTCGGAGATCAATAAAATCTCCGCGCTCTCCAGCATGCCGTCGAACTTGATGTCTTCGGCCGCGGTGAGAAGCGCCAGTTGGATGTCGGTGCCTTTGCCGCCGGGCTCGATGTACAACAACTTGCGAATCAGCTTGTCGTAGTCCGCCGGACGGCTGATTTTCTCCAGCTCGTAGACGTCGAAGTCGAAGGCGCGGAAGAACAACCGCGCGCCGGACGCTTTTTTCCGCCGCAGGTATTCGATGGCCAGCAGTTTGGCGAACAGCAGCCGGTGGTGTTCCCACATCGAGTAGCTGCGGTCGAGCAGAATGTACAGTTTCTGTTCGGCGGCGTTGGACATCTCGCGGTGGCCGCGGTCGTGAATCGGCGCGGTCTGCTTGTCGATCTTCTGCTCGTCCTCGGTGATCAACACGCGGATGTTAAGTTCACGGTCTTCGGATTTGCGCATCAGGTCGGGGAAGTCTTCGATGGCGACATCATTGGGCATGACCGAGCTGATCTCTTCCAACCCTTTGATGCGGCGGGTGCCGAAGTGCGGGTTGTGCGTATCGAAGACCGGCACTTCGCCGGCGATCGTCTGCTGATCGTCGTCGATCTGCGTGGTGCGATCGGCGCGTTGGCAGATGTTGTAAAAGCCTTTGAGTTGGTCGCCGAGTTGACCGTTGGGTGATTTGAGTACGCGGGCGATTTTGAAAATCAGGAAAAACGAAAGCGGCACCAAGCCGCGCAACTCGTCGAACAGGTCGAGGAAATCGTCGAAGTCTTCGTCCCAGGGCCGCAACTCTTCGGGATCGGGCGGGGCGGCGTTTTCGTGGGTCTGGGCCAGGCGGCTCAGCGCGTCCATGGCGTGGTCTCCGGCTCGGAGACGTCGAGGGTCGCCAGTTCCTTAAGTTGTTTGTGGCAACCTTCGGCCAGTTCCTGAATGTAGAGGTTGGCCGGTTTGATCTCGGCGATGACGGCGCGGAGTTTTTCCAGTGTGACCTCGAACACGTCGCGACTGACCAGCTTGTCGGCCAGTTCCTCGCGCCATTTCTTCTGCGGCGGCAGAATGCCCAGCTTGTTCAAGTCGAGCGAACCGGCACGCTTGGGATTCTTGCGCAAAATTTCGATGACGTTGAGCACGGTGGTCAGCAGCACCAGTTGCTTGCGGAAGTTTTCGTCGGTGTGAATGTAACGCAGCGTTTCTTCCGCCGTCTTGTTGAACATGTCGACTTCGTCGTCGTCGGCGCCGACCATACACAGCATCAGGTTCATCTTCGGCAGATCGGCCTCGGTCACCTTGGTGCGGTTGTCGAGCATCGCCAGCGCGCGCAGGTGGTTGATCACACCGGCTTGGCGGCGCGGGCTGATGTAGTAACTGCCCTTGGCCTTTTTCATGCGGTCGATGAAATAGCGCAAGATGATGTTTTTCAGGTAAAGCAGATCGTCGCTGATCTCGATTTCCAGATCGCCTTCCTGGCCGCAGACGATGCGCGAGAGGTAGTCGATTTCATCGCGCGAGATCGGCTGCACCGGGCCGCTCGGACCGCCCGACATGCCCATGAAGCTGCGGTCGATCTGGAACTGGGTAAAGGTGTCGGTTTCGGATGCGATCACCGACCGGTAGCCGAAACGGTCGACCACCGCTTCGGTCACCTCGTTCAGGCGCAGGTAGTTCGACGCGGCCATGCAACTGTGCAGCCGGGCGTGGTAGCGCTCGGAGCCTTCGAACAGCATGCGGTCGGAAAGCAGCAGCATGATGTCGCGCAAGATCTGCTCGTTGGTGTCGAACAACTCGTCGATGAAGGCGAAGTCGGCTTCGAGAATCGAGGCTTTAATGCGGCGGATCTTGATGCCTTCGTCGCGGTAACGGGGAATGTCGATCGGGCCGAAGTAGTTGTCTTTGGTATCTTCCGCCGAAGCCTTGATGGTGAAGGTCTTGGCGCCCGAGGCGCGGAAGATCTCGAACAATTCATTGGCCAGCAGCGACTTGGCGATGCCCGTGCGGCCCAGCAGCAGCAGATGCTGCCGCGTCAGCAGGGCACAGGCGAATTGCAGGATGATGACCTCGCGACCGATGACCTTCTGCTCGACGCGTGCGAATTCCTGCTGCATCTTCTCCACGATCGCCCGGTAATCGTAGGGTGTAAAATAGTATTGGGTGGCGGGTGTCGTGATGCGGCGTACGTTGGAGGTCATGTCGTCCTTTTTCTCTCTGTGAAATGTCGCACTGCGTCAACGACAGAATGTCGTTAATTGCCGTGGACGTCAAGTAGCCGGATAAATTATCGGTCTTTTTCAGGAATAAGTCAACGAAAATCGTGAATGAGCGCTCATTCATTTTTGATGGGATCGTCATCACTTGGGTGGATTTGGCTGAATATGGGGTTGGAAGCGCTGATTTTCTAATGTAGGATATTTCAACACGTTCGGCTTGCAGAAAGCGATCCATTTCACAATTTGGAGGGAGGGCCTTCTTATGCGATATTTTTTCTTTGTTTTTCTGGTAATGGCGTTTGTTTTTGTCGGCGCGTGCAATTGCGGCGACGATGACGACGACACCGGCTCGTTGATCGATGACGACACCGCCGATGACGATACGGTATTGGACGACGACCTGATTGGTGATGATGACGACGATGACGATGACACCACGCCGGACGATGACACGACACCCGACGACGACACGACACCGGACGACGACACGACCCCCGACGACGACACGACACCGGACGACGACACGACGCCCGACGACGACACCACGCCGGACGACGATACGACACCCGACGACGACACCACACCGTCAATTACCTGCTACGAAGACAGTGACGGTGACAGCTACGGCAACGCGCTGGTCAGCCAGGAAGTTCCCGGAGATACTTGTCCGATCGGCTGGGTCGAAAACGACACGGATTGCGACGACAACAACGAGTTCATTTACCAGTTGCTCGACGGTTACACCGACGCCGATTACGACGGCTACGGTGACGAATTGGAATTGACCCCGACCGAAGTCTGTTCCGGCGCCGAATTACCCGACGGCTACAGCGCCAACAACCTCGATTGCGACGACGGATCGATTTTCTACAACCCGGATGCACCCGACTTCCCGGACGACACGTTCGATCAGGATTGCTCCGGCGCCGATTTCGTTCGCTCCAATGACAACGGCATTTTTGTTGAGATGCCCGATGACAGCAGCGATGCGACAGGCTCCGGCGATGCGACAGGCACCATGGACGATCCGTTCGGATCCCTCGCCGATGGTATCACCGCCGCCGAAATTGCCGGCAAAGTCGTATTCGTTGCTTCGTCGTATACGTACAACGAAAACGTCACCACCAGCGTTTCGCTTTACGGCGGTTATGGAGGCGCACCGGAGTGGACCCGTGATTTTGAAACCAATCCGACGGATGTCTACTCTGAGAACGAAACTCCGGCCATTATCATTGACAACGCGGCGAAAAACGGTGAAGTCGTGGTGCAAGGCTTTAATATTTATGGAATAACCATACCGCCGGATAGCGGTCTGTCTTCAACGTATAGCCGCGCGATCAACGTTGTCGCCGACAGCAGCGGGTATATCGCCGACTGCACGATCGGGGCCGGCACCGGCACCAGCAACGCCTACGGCGCATCCAATCTCGGCGACATGATGACGCTGTTGCGCTGCACGGTTTACGGCGGGGCGATACCGCCGCTGAATTCCTATGCGGTGAATGCGGTTACCGGAACCACGATTCTGATCGACAACACCATTTACGATTCCTCGGCCACCAACGGCGCCCGCGCGGTCAACGGTGGAAGCAATTCCACCATTCTTGCCTACAACAATAACATTCTGGCCGATTCCGACGGGTCGCACACCTACGGCATCATTTCCAGCGGTACGCTCGTCGCCGTCGCCAATGACATTCAGGCCGGTGACAGTTGCACCAACGCCGTCGGCGTTTACCTGGACGGCGCCACGGCGACGTTGCTCAACAACAACATTCAGGGCGGCGACAACTGCAGCGCGCAGGACGGCTTGTGGATCACCAACGACACGACCGCGGTAATCATCAACAACATCATTTCGGGCGGGCCGGACAGCGGCACGTCCACCGCCGTTTCGGTGGCTCAAACCGACGACGTCACCTTGTTCAACAACGATCTCTACGAAGCCGACAGTCTGCTTTGGGACGGAACCACCACGTACAACGACATTGCCGACGTCAATGCCTGCACCTGGACCAACTGCACAGCAGCAGGCGATAACATCACCGACGATCCATTGCTCGGCGGCACCGGAGGCAATCACCTGCAAACCGGCAGCCCTTGCATCGACACCGGCCTCGAGGTGCTGGACTACCACACGCATTACTACGTCGATCATGACACCGACGGCGAACTTCGCCCGGTGGGCTTAGGGTGGGATATCGGTCTGGACGAATACGTCACCGAATAAGAAAATAAAGCAGGCTAACGTAAGGGCGCGGTTTCGGCCGCGCCTTTATTTTTCGGACTCCATAACGGCAAGGTCCGGCTGTTCGGCAGTGAAGTCGGTTACCAGTTTGTCGTAAACGAACATGAAGGCGGCTATCGTCAGCGGATACAACAGCAACGAGGAAAGCACGTCGGGCACGGCGCCCGCGATCAGCAGCGGCCAGTTGAACTCGCCCTCGACGACCTTCTGCAAGCCGATAAACAGCGGCATCTGCATGCAGAACGAAGCGAAGATCAAAAGCGCCAGCTTGAACATTTTTCCGCGCTGGCCGTCGCTCAGCATGGCGCTGAGGCTGAGCGCGCCACCCACCGACTGTTTCTGGTCGACCACGGCGATCGGCGTGAAGTAGTACTTCAAACCCCAGATGACGCCGGGAATGACAAACAGGCCCAAGCCGAAAAAGGTGATCACCAACAGCAGTACGTAGCCCGCTCACACCGCGCCGAAGCGGCGAAAGGGGAAAAACAGGTCGGCCATCGTCGGCTTCTCGCCGCGTACCGCTTTCAGGCACATCCAGGCGAAGCCGACGGCGAGCGGCGGGGTCAGTATGCCACTGATGACCAGCTCGACGAACATTCCCGTATCCGACAAACCGACGATGCTGAATGCGCCGAAG
>Ga0272444_10004825_pt1 | contig 11778 bp, 9 predicted proteins | sample SSMForm13_FD_201033 | JGI IMG/M metagenome (GOLD analysis project Ga0272444, IMG submission 201033) | Marine sediment archaeal communities from Little Sippewissett salt marsh, Falmouth, MA, United States - SSM-Form-13 | ecosystem: Environmental > Aquatic > Marine > Wetlands > Sediment ... | reverse complement strand
GACCAGGATGATGCCGTGGGGAGCCCTGATGAGTTGTTGATCAAAGACCTTGAGCCTCTCTTCAGGGATCCCGAGGTCCGTGAGCTTCAGAAGCACACTTGATTTGTCAAGGAGTCTGAGGACCACCCGTTCTCCAAAGGCTGTGGGAATGGTGGAGACACGGATATCTACATTTTTGTCTGCGATTCTAATCTCGATTCGCCCGTCCTGGGGAAGCCGCTTTTCCGCGATGTTCAGCTTGGCCATGATCTTGATGCGGGAGACCAGTGTCGATTGAATCCGCTTGGGCGGGGTGAGCTTATCATAGAGAATGCCGTCCACGCGGTACCGGATCTTGAATATATTCTGATACGGCTCAATATGGATGTCACTGGCACGGGCCTTTACGGCCTGCGACAGCATAAGGTTCACCAGCCGTATGATAGGGGCATCACTGGTCTCGTCCAACAGGTCGCCCGTGTCTTCAATCTCAGATAGGAGCAGGGCACTGTCTTCCTCTTCGTGCATCCCCTCGATAACCTGTTCAGCAGAATCGCTGCTCATGTCATAGGCAAGGTTGATGGCCGAGAGGATGGCCACGCTGGGGGCCAGCACGGTCTTAACGCCATTCCAACCCAAGGCAAGGCGCAAATCGTCGAGGGGTTGGAAGGCCAGTGGATCGTTGACGGCGATAAAGGATTCTTCTCCCTTAAAGACCGGCACCATCTTGTATTTTTTAAGGAACTGTATGGAGACCTGATGGGGAAAATCGGTTTTCAGATCCTCTGTCGGCAGACTGGGCCAAAAAGAGAGGCCAAACTGAAGCCCCAGACCTTCCAACAAATCGGTTTCTGACACTGCCTTTCGGTCCATGAGGACCTCACCGATACGGCCGTCTTTCTGTTCCTGCACCTCAAGGGCCTCTTTAATGGCCTCTTCGGAAAGCCCACAAGTCTGCGTGAGTATTTCGCCAATAAGCCTATGCGTCATCGCTCTTGAAATTTCCGGTAAGGTGTTTCAAAGGCTGGGTAAGGTCATTCAACCATTCCATCGTCCCACTGCTCCTGCTCTGTTTCTGGATCGTATATGTCTTGGGGCTGGTAAAATCCAGGTAAGGGTTTTTGGTACATCTTGATGACCCCTTCTTCTGCCGTTTCGATGTTATCCATCTTCTCCTGATAGATCTTCTTGGCCTCGCCCGGGTTTTCTATAATGTGAGGTGTGAGAAAGACAAAGAGGTTGGTCTTTGTTTGATTTCTGGATTTCGATTTGAAGAGCCAACCTAAGAGCGGGATATTTCCCAGGCAGGGCGCCCCAGAGGTGCCTCTGCTGATTTGGTCCCCCACAAGGCCACCAATGACAATGGTATGCCTGTCTCTGACTACCACCGTCGTATCTGCTGAACGCTTGAGCGTGGTAGGCCTGAAGGAGGAAGCCCCTTCCTGTTCGGCCAGGGTGATGTATTCCTGAAAGATCTTCAGCCGGACAAACCGCTCCTGGTTGATCTGAGGCGTGATCTTTAGAGTCACACCGACATCCTTGTATTCATAGGTCTGGTATTGCTGCTCACCCGTGGCCTCTTTGGTGAGGTACGGCACATTGTCTGCTACCTTGATTTCGGCTTCTTCGTTATCTGTGGTCAAGATCTGGGGTGTCTGCAGGATGTGTACATCGGAATCTGAGTGAAAGGCCCTCACCATAGCCCCTATGCTCGGGAAGGTGACGTCGCCTAGGCCTGTCTTGATCGTGATCCCTTCCCCGACGACTCCCAATGAGAGACCCTTGGGAGCCGTGGCCTGTGAAAGGAGGCCGCCTTCAACCCCTGCACCGGAGCTTCCAAAAGCGCCGATCTTCCGGCCCTCCCAAGTGCCCACATCGTCTGCCACCTGCCACTCAACGCCAAGGGAGAAATCCTTGGTCGCCTTGACCTCCATGATAAGGGCCTCGATATAGACCATGGGCCGCGAAATATCCAACTTCTTAATCACATCCATGAGGATGAGATAATCTTGCTTGTTGGCGGTGATCACCAGAGAATTGGTCGCCTTGTCTGCCACGATCTGGACTTCCTTGGAAATGACCGGGGCCTTTCCCTTTGCAAGCTCCTTGGTCCCCTTGGAAGGAAGGGCCGTCAAGACCTTGGCCAGTTCCTCTGCGTCGGCATACTGGAGGTAATAGACACGGATATCCCCGGCCCCCCGAGGGGTTTCCTGATCCAGCATCTTAATGAGCTGTTTGATCCTGTAAGTGTCGTGTTCGCTGGCAGAGATGACCAGGGAATTGGTGCGCTCGTCGGCCACGATCTGAATTTCAGGCGCCAGGGAAGCTGCACGGCCCTTCTTGCTGCTTGTCGTTCTGGTGCCGGTTTTAAAAATCGAAGTCAGAGGCTTGATCATGACCGATGCGATGGCGTGTTCAAGGGGGACCACGGAAATCTCTTCACCAATGCCTATCACATCAATGGCCCTTATGATGCGGAGCAAGCGTTTGATGTTGGAAAGCACATCGGTGACCAGGAGCATGTTCGTAGGTGGATACGACACAATGACACTGCTCTTGGATATCAAGGGGGCAAAGAGCCTCTTTAATTCATCAGGGTTGGCATAATCAAGGCGGATGATTTGTGTCACCACCCTGTCGTCCGGGTTGTCAATCTCTTCGCGCAATCTGGTTTCAATGCTTTTTCCTCGCGCCACCACAGACGGTACGATCTTGGTAATACTTCCAGCCGCCACGGTGGTAAAACCGTGAACCTCCAAGACGGACTCAAAGACCCTGTACGCCTCGTCCACCGAGATTTTGGTAGGGGAGACGATGGTCACCTTACCCTTGACCTTCTGGTCGATGACGAAGTTCTTGCCGGTGACCTCACTGATGAACTTGACGAAGAGCAGGATATCCACATCGTCAAAATCGATGGTGACAAATCTTTTCTGCGAGGTCTTTGAAGCCGGCCGGGGTTTGGCAGGCGTGACCAGTTTGGCCCTTGGCTCTTCTTTCGCCTTTGCTGGAGGAGGGGATATCTTTGTAACAGGAGGCCTTTCAGGGGGAGGGACCGGCTTTTGTTCAGTGACCGTATCTGGCGGCTCAGGGCCTAAGGGTCCCACACCCTCTGTGTCCGACAGCCGCACGGCTGCCAGGTTTGCCGGCTGGGTCAGCAAAAAAAGGCTGAGCCACAGGACATACACAACGACACGGAACAAACTAAGACTCCTGTATGGTCGCAACGATCTTTTCATATTCGGAATGCCCATGCAAATTCTGTAGATCCCTGTCTGCACTTGCCCATTTTTTTACGTCGCTCTCTATAGAAATGGCTTTCTTCAGGTAGAAAAGACTTCTACCTATGTCGTTCTGCAAAGCGTGAAGGCATGCCAGGTTGTAGTATGGATCTACGTAGCCGGGCTTAATCCGAATAGCCTTTTCAAAAGCTCTGCTGGCAGCAGGGTAATTCTTCTCCTGGATGTAGATAGCCCCCAAATTGTTTATGGCTGAAACTAGCTGAGGCGAATGCTCAAGAGCGGCCATATACAACTGCTTGCCTTCCTGGAGACGCCCCTGTTTTTGAAGGGCCAAGGCCTGGCTGTATAGGGCGGTGCCTTTATTGGGTCCAGGGCTCTTTGGGACAGCCTTTTGAATTCCCTGGCCCTTAGTTTCTTGCTCCCCCTGAACAGGGGATATCTTCGTGGTCTGTTCGCCTTCCCGCGAAGCGGTCTTCGGCCTTGGGGGAAGGGGCTTCAAGGCCACCCTACTAGCCCCTGAAGCATGGAGGCCCTCCGCCGGTTTGCCTGGCGGCTGACGAACCACAGCCTTTGCCTGGTTGGGCGAAGGTCGTTGATTGATCAAATCTGACCATGAATGGGAGAGAAAGACAACGGCGATGAGAACAAGGCCGCCCAACAGGAGCCACTGACGACTAAACAGACGTGGTTTCTGGCGGTAGGATGCCCACACGGTTCCACCGTTGCTGACACGATGATCCTTTTCCCTCTGGGCCTTTTTCAAGGCTTCATGGATGTAACTCATGGATGCTTGCAACCCTCATAAGTTCGATGGTCGCGTCTGGGTCGAACAAAGGATGTAAGCCCAAACTCTCCTATTGCAGACAATATGATGTATGTCAATCATAAAATAACACTAAATGTTGGGCCCCAGGCCCTCACCGATCGGTTCAACATTGCTAGTGCCCATTTACGAAGGCCCGAAAAGGAATGGGTGTATTTGATGAGCAACGCCGCCAGGTCCCTAGCCGGACATTTGATATAGCAAGGCCTTGGTCTGAGTTCCAACAATGCCGTTGGCTTCCAGTCCGAGAATACGCTGGAACCTCTTGACCTCCTTGATAGTGGCTCCGTCAAAGTGGCCTGTAGGTCTCACGGAATATCCCATCTCTTGAAGCATTTCCTGGACCCTTAGCACACCCTGACCACGCATGCCTTCACTCAGACGCCTGTTTTCCTGCTCATAGGGATAGACCCAAGACATCTCTCCGGCCCAGTGGGCCAAGATAAACCCTTCACCAACGGTCCGCTCCTTGCCCTCAGCGTCCAGCGCAATGACGCCATCACTGGTGGCTTCTAGTATGAGAAGATAACCGGCGTCACTTCCCGAGTCTGTCTTGATGCGCAATCGATGAGGTTTTCGAAACATGCGGTACAGTTGAGGGGCGCCCTCAAAGGAGAAAAGCCCGGGATACACATCGCCGGTACCAAAAACACCTTGAGCGTTTTGAACCTTGAAAAGTCTGAAGAGCGCGGCAAGACTGCCCCGGTGATCAAGGTCTATGCTGGCGGCCTCCTTTTCGGGTCCCCCGGACGGGGCTTGGTGGTGGACAGGTGTTTGTGCAAACAACGGTCTATTGATCCGGCCGGCCTTTTCGTGGTCAACAGGTTTGCGCACCATACCTTTGCCTTGAGCCAGATCCACTTGTTGAATTCCTGAAACGAGATCCGAGACTTGGTCTCTGAAATGCCACCCTCCGAAACTTGCTACAAGGAAGACTAGGGCCACGATTGCTGCAAAGGCAACCCTGCTCTGGAGCCACCCCCCCATGGTGTGGTGCTGCACGAAATTACCCCGAATGTCCTTAATGGCCTTGACGACGGTATTTTTCTTAATGGAAAACTCGTCTCTGCAGTAGGCAATCAGCAACGCGCGGTCGCAAACCGCATTGATCCGTCTGGGGATGCCTTGGGAATAGGAGTGGATGGCATTTAGCGCCCCCGTGGCAAACCTTACGTTGCCGCGGCTGCCGGCCACGACCAAACGATGTTCCACGTAGCTTTGCATCTCTTGACGATCCAAGCCCTTGAGTTCGTACCACACGGGGATGCGTTCATTGAGTTGTTTGAGGCCGGGCGAGCCCAATAGCGTCTTTAATTCTGGTTGCCCCACAAATATGATCTGGATGAGCTTTTCCCTTTCCGTTTCCAGATTGGACAACATCCTGATTTGTTCCAAAACAGGCGGCGCCAGGTTCTGGGCCTCATCAAAAATCAGTACGGCGTTGCCCCCGTTGGCGAAGTTGTTCAAGAGGAACCTGTTGAGAAGGTCGATCTGCTCCTTCCTGCTAGCTGCTGTACCCGCCGTAGGGATGCCAAATTCCTGGTTAATCGTCTTGAGTAGCTCAGACTCTGACATACAGGTGTTGAATATGAGCGCCGTCTTGGTGGCATCATCTACTTGATTGAGCAGGGCCCGACAAAGGGTGGTCTTGCCTGTGCCGATGCCGCCCACAATGGCGATAAACCCCTTCCTTTGATTGATGCCGTAAAGAAGGTGGTCAAGGGCCTCGTTATGACGCTGGCTCAGAAACAGGTATTTGGGATCTGGCGTCAGATTGAAAGGGTTTTCTTCAAGACCGAAATAGGTGGCGTACATATGACAACACCTCCTTATTTGATGAAGTCGTAAAAAGTGCTTTTTACGAAACCGTCTTATTTGAAGCTATAAGTCATGCTCCTGTTTCTCCCCCGGCGCGTAATATCCAGAGACACGGAAGAACCGGATCTCAACTCTTCATAAAACTCCATGATATCATCGGGGCTCGTGATGGCCTTTCCATTGACCTTTTGAACCACATCACCGTTTCGAAGACGCATCTTTGTAAAAACAGTGTTCGGCTTAATCTGGCTCAACATGAGGCCGTCAGCCTTGCCGTCCCTGTAGTGGGGTCGAACGCGGACCTGAGACAAGAGTTCATTGATATCCTCTAGTGATTTCGTTACGGTCGAGCGATTAAGGGTAATGGTGGTGCTGGGCCCTGTTGGGGGACCACCAACGGGGGATCGAGACCTTTCGGGTCTTGATGATGATCTAGTATTCTCCTCCATGTTCAGGACCTGATTTTTGTCGCCAACCCGGAGAATCACCTTGCCCCTCAGGATCTTGAGAATCGTGGCGTCTTCTATGCTGTCGCCTTCCTTATAGAGGGATTGAATCTTCCTGGCACCTTCCTGGATGATGGCCACAGCGTTTTTGCTGTCACCGCTCACCGTCCCAAGGAGTGTCACTTTCAACTCCGCGGGTTCCAGATCTTCGGTTTCAAGCTCGCTGGACGCCGTCTTCTTGACCTTGCCGAAGAGGCCCCTTTTTGCCGCCCCAAGATAATGGCCAAGAGCCCGCCTCTTCTCCTGAGCAGGAGTCACCTTGAAACGTTCCGTGGTGATTTGCTCCTCAGCTACGTCTGTGAGCTTGGAGCCTGCAACGGTGTAGAAGATGTTCACACCGCCATAGATGACGATACCCAAGACCAAAAGATTGAGGAGAGTATAGTAACGGGGATTTAGTAACACGAATCAAACCTCTCTTTGGCCCGGGTAAACTGGGCCATCATGTAAAGCTTATCCTGGGTTGGGAGACGGTTCCACGTATGAAAATCGTCAGGTTGCCTTCATACATGCCTTGGCCGAAGAGACCCACCACATCAAAGAGACCCGGATCGTCGCTCAAGGCTGAAAACGTTTCGAGGGTCACCGTCAAGTCCAAGGTGCTTTGGTCAACGGTCTGTTTCAGGTCAATGGTGCCAGATGCCTTCCCTTGCAGCTGTTCGCCCATGAAATTGCAGGTTTCCAGAGAAATCCTTTGCTTGTCCAGAGCCATCCGTGCGTCAATACGGTCAAAATGGACCGATTCCATGCCCAAGAAAGGCTGGGCAAACCGGACGCTGCTGTCCAGAATGGACAGATCGCCCTCACCAGAGCCACTCAAGAAATCGCCTTGGGTGCAGGCATAGAGGACGGTACCGCTCATCACACCGGTTAATCCTACGTTCAGCCACTCGTCCAGGTGTGGATACTGGCCGAGCTGGACACGCCTTATCTCTATATCTGACTGCAGGGGCCCTGCCAGGCTAAATGTCTTGAACGCCACCACGCCTCGCATCTCACCGCCATAAACCCCCTGGCAGTCAAAGCGGAAAGCAGGTTTTCTGAGCGTCAAGGTTTGGACACTGGGCATGATGACAAACGTGTCTGCCATAAAAAGGGGAGTACCGGGCCTCTCTCTGAGGCGCACATCCGTGTCCTCCAGTTTCAACCCAAATGGAAAGGCAGGCCGAACCTTCTCTACACTGAGGGCTACAGCCGGGGCAAACCTGGTGGCTAATCCCTTTAAATACCTGCAAATGGTATCTGAGGGAAAAGAGAGGTACAGAAAAAAGCCACTCAAGATAACCACGAAAAGGGCGTACCCAAACCATTTTTTCTTGTTTGCCATTTTGTACCCGTTAGGTTGGATCACAACTGGCCAACCTGAGCCTTCACCAAGTTGACGACTCAACACCGTAAGCATTTCTTGACGCTGAACATTTTCAGTGCTTATTGCCCAAACAGCTCATTGTCGCTCACAAAATACCTTTTACGAGATCATCAACTTTCACAAGTGAACCACAAAGACCTATCAAACCGACTGGACCGTGGAAACCTGCAACGTGGCATCAACATAGCCGGACTTTTCTTTGTGTTGCTTGATGGAGATCCTCTTGATCTTTACGATGTTTTTCGGGTCTTCAACGCGATAAAGATACTCAAAGAGTTCCTCCATGTTGACCCCTGCCAACTGCATCTCAACAGAGGATGTCTTGTATGTGCCCTGGGTCTGAGACGATGAGGGCTTTATGTACTTGATACGGTCCTTTAGGCCTACTTCTCCCGCCAGCCCTTCTAAAAGTGCGAAGAGGGTGAAGTCCTTCTTTCTTGTGGCAAGGATCTGACCTATGCCTCCGGAGTTTGTCTGGAGGGCCTGGTACTCGGCACTCAGATCGGTCATCTCTTTGAGGATTTCCTTGTCTGCCTGAATGCTTCTGCGTAACTTGGCCCGCGTTGAGAAGAAGGGAAAAACAAGAAAATAGAAAAATAAAAGCACAGCCACAAAGCAGATCCCGGCCGACACAATGACCTTTTCGCGTCCTGAAAGTTTGATATTGATCTTTTTCACTTTCGTCCCATTACTAGTTCAAACCGGACCCTGTTTCCGGTACGGTCTTGCTGCGCAGAGCCGATAGATACATCCTTGAAGTAATCGGACTTCTGGAGCGCGTTCTTAACTACATCCACGGTATTAAAGTTATCCGTATCCCCTTTAAGGCGGGCCCGGTCATCGTCAACAATCAGGGTGGAAACATTCACATCTGCCTTTTCCGGTATGCGCACGGCAATATCTTGTAAGACATCCAACACCATCCCTTGGGCCAAGGCGTCAGCCGGAAGAAAGGTTGACTCTTTTGCCTCACGTACCTTGACTTTCATTTGGTGTGCAGGATCTACAATCCTTTTCACCTCGGGGAAGGTGCTCTTGAATATAGAATGAATCTGGTTTTGGAGATGGTCATGGCGTTTTTTGACGACATAATGGTCGGCAAAAAAACCGGCTGCAAAAACCAAGAAGATAGCTCCCACGTAGATGGCAATCCTCTTGATGTCTGCTTTGTATTGGTCATATCGCTTCTGTTTCCTGAATTCCCCTACCCTGAAGTTAAAACTCTCACTCGTTTTGGCGTCTCTAAGGGCCAGGGCCAGGGCTGCGTTCATCAACAAGGGGTTCCAGGCCTCTGAAGCGCCTTCTGCCATGTCCAAGCCTTGCTTTTCGGCCAGATCCACCAACTCCACGGGCAATCCGAGAGATTCCTGGAGCATGGCTGACATTTTTGGATAGAGGGCCGCCCCTCCTGTCAAAAAGACCTTTTCCGGGTTCACCTCTTCCCCTGTCTGATGACGAAAGCAATGGAGGGTGTTTTGAATATCTCGGGAAAAGGACTCCATCACAGATTGTACGATTTCAGCAAAACCGTTGACGGCCCCTCCACACTTGAGTTCCTCTGCCTCCTTGAGGGTAATCTCCTTGGATTCAGCAATGGCCCTTGTGATGGTGTCGCCGCCAACGGAAATGGAGCGCACCAGGGTGACCCTATGTCCGGCGCAGAGAACGATGGAGCTCATTCTTGAACCCATGTCGATGAACAGGGCGTCTGATGGCCCCTCGTCGTCCCTGGCCAGTTGAATGGCTGTTGGCACCCCACTCAGGTCGATGACGTCGGGATCAATAAGGTGCGGTGCCAGGGAGGCCAAGTGCTCCGAAAGGGCTTCCTGCTGGATGGATGCCGACAGGATTCTGGACTCACCAGAATGCTCCATGACAAGATAATCCGTTGTCATCCCTTCCACTGCAAAAGGGAGCATGGGCTCCAGCTCGTAGGCAATGGTTCGGCTGATCTTCTTCTTGTCCTTAAAAGGCATGCTGAGATTGCGAAAGGAGACGCGATCCGCTTGAAATGAGGTATGAGAAATCCCGTTGTCAAAAGGCAGCACCTCGTCAAAGAGGAGCCTGAGGGCATCTTCAAGCCCCTTGTCCGGATCAATAGCGACGCACGCGCAGGCAGTCACGTGACTTCCTTTCAGGCCTCCCGTGACCTGCACGGCTTTGACGGAAGAGTCTCCTATATCAAGGCCAAGGATTTTATCAGGCATAGCTATCCTATTTTCCAGGACAGGATCTTAAAACCAACAGCGCTCCTTTCCACTACGGCCACTACGCGCCTTTTGACCTCTCCAAAATGGCCCACAGACGTAATTTGGAAATGATTGCTGCTCGTCGTAATGATATCATTGGGGAGCTTGATATCTTCAGGCAGGACCTGGCTGTACCATCCCGTTGAGCTAAGCTCATCCTCGGCCGCGTCGGCCCGGTAGTTTGCCATGTCCTCAGCCATTCCCTCAGACAGAAACATCTCTTCGTGAAGGGACCTGAGTACCAAGGGGGGAGACTCTGGAAATTTGGGGTCCGCCGTGTTAATATTGATACGTCCATTTCCAAAGACGCTGATGTATGGGGCAATGCCCAGAGTCTCCTCGGTGCCGTAAAAAACCTCTGGTGTGATGCCTTTTACAAGGAGCAGCTCCTCCGGCGAATCGACGGGCCCGTTTTTGCAGTGGTAAGGCCTTTCCAAGGACATGTAGTAATCGTCCTCTGCACCATCCAATCGCAACAAATCATCTTCCCTGTCGATCCAGTCCATGACGGAGTCTACTATCCCTTTGGTCCCTTCCACATCCAGGCCAAATTCCGGAAGCTCCAAGAAGCGCTTAAATGCGATACGTAGGTTCTCGTTTTCAAGACTATTGACCTGGATCTTTCCGGCCAAATCCTCTATCTCCAGTTCAAAGTGGCCTCCTGAAAAAAGGGCCCGCGAACCCGCGGAGATGGCGCCAAGCATTTCAGGTGAGGCCCAGTCGTCTAACAGGGTGTCGGCAGTGCCGTCGTCTTCCTTTAGGACAGCAAGGGCGCAAGAAACGCCTGATTTGGCCGCGCACAAGGCCTTCAGCCCCTGACCAACATGGGCTGATGAAATGACATGGGTCCGCATAGTCCTATTGAACTCAAGGGTCACCGTCACAATGAGGCTCACTATCAGGATGGTCAGAATCAGGGCTACGCCCCGCATATTTCCAAGAGGGCTTGTCATCGGCGCGCCAGGGTCTAGACCTTTCTCTTTGGCAGTGCCACGCTGGTTGCAAAGTGGAGAGGGGTCTCAGGGTCCGAGGGGTTGACAAACTCAAGGGAGAGGGAGACCAGTGTCGGAAACCCCTCTTCGGCTGAGTCCCAACTGTCGTATTCATCCCCCTCGAAATCGTAATACTGAAAAGCAACGGAGACCAATTCTTCACAGAGCGGAAGCCCTTGGTCACCCTCTACAGGCTCTTCTTCTACCCGCAACCTGTCGCCCCGGTACAGGGTGAAGGTCTCACCATCGTCATCTTCTTCCACGGAATAGCGTATCTCAGCAGTCTCGCATGGCAGATCCTGGTCACCAAAAACAAGGTGGGCCCTGGAAAAGAAACGCATGGTGTCGGCACTTCTGCCTGCAACCTCGTCGTCCACGCCTTCGAACTCAGACGGTTTTTCCGTATCATCCAGTCCCGCAGGGCCCGTTGAGGAAGCGATTTCTTGTGGGATATAGACTGCTTCCAAATCCTCGGTGAGTCTTTCAAGAGCGATTCGGGCCATTTGGTAGATTTCGGCCTGAGACTCTGTGACATCCACGATACGCAACGTTCCTGTAAAAGAGGCATAGACTGTGGAAAGGATAACCACAAGGATGAACATGGCAACCAAGATTTCAAGGAGCGTGAAACCCTGCCATTTTGTGGGGTTGCTACGGCTGGGCCGTTTCATCAGCCTCCGCCTTTTTCAACGCCGTCAGGCGCAACATTCGGTTTTCCAACAAATTTGTAGTCCCTAGTGGATTCAAGAGAGGTTGACCCAGGACCGCTTACCGGACAGAATACCAATTAGGAATAATTT
>Ga0272444_10004824_pt1 | contig 11780 bp, 11 predicted proteins | sample SSMForm13_FD_201033 | JGI IMG/M metagenome (GOLD analysis project Ga0272444, IMG submission 201033) | Marine sediment archaeal communities from Little Sippewissett salt marsh, Falmouth, MA, United States - SSM-Form-13 | ecosystem: Environmental > Aquatic > Marine > Wetlands > Sediment ... | reverse complement strand
GACCAGATAGCGTGTAGGAAAATTATCGGTCCCATCCACCACCAGATCATAGCTTTCGAACAACCGAAAGGCATTCTCCGAGGTTAAGGCCGCCTCGTAGGTCTCCACAAGTACGTTGGGGTTGATTCCAGAAAGTGTAGCTTGGGCTGAAGCGATCTTGGATTTTCCCACGCTCTCAGTGGAATGAATAATCTGACGCTGCAGGTTGCTGAAATCAACGATGTCGAAGTCCACAATACCTAGTCGGCCAACTCCAGCTGCAGCCAGATACATCGTCACAGGAGAACCTAATCCACCGGCACCAATGCAGAGTACACTGGCTTCCTTCAGCTTCTTCTGTCCACTCATCCCAACTTCTGGAATAATGAGATGCCTGCTATAGCGGTGAATCTCTTCATTGGAGAGAGCCGTCTGTGAAGGCAATGCATAGGCAGTCGACCCTCCTGCTATCGAAGGAACGATACTGATTGTATCGCCGTCCGAAACCGCAGTCGCGCCCTTCTCCAGGTAACGGATGTCCTCATCATTCAAGTAGATGTTGACGAAGCTCCTCAGCTCACCGTCCTCAGAGTACAGGTGTTTTCGCAGGCTCAAGTATTCTGCCGTCAAATTCTCAAGGACTTCCTTAATCGTTGTCCCCTCTACCTGGACGGATTCTCGGTCGCCTGCGTAGGTTCTGAGCGGCGTCGGTATCCTTAGTGTCACAGCCATTTTGCTTTATCCTCTCTTATTTCTTTTTCGGCGACTCGCCGAGATTTCGATTGATACTGATCAGGAAGAAAACTGGATTATCTCTTCGAGGAAGCTGGAACGATCATCTTCCAGACGCCATGAGGTGAAACCGTCAGAAGAGCCTTTTTTAACCGACACAATCACATATGAGTACCAGGGCCAGGCGTGATCAAGATCATAAGTTGACGGACGCGCTTCGACATCCGGGTGGCTATGGAAGAAGCCGATGATCTCGTCGTCACTCGCGCTAAGATCATTTTCAATTTTCTGAAACTGCTCCGGGGTAATCAGGTAGCGATTAGCTGCACTGTCGTGCCTGCGGTTCTCTGCAATCAGCACTTTATTGACGCTCTTGAAACCATCTTCCGACCTTCCGATCAAGAATCCACAACACTCGTAAGGATAGATACACTCCGCGATCTGACGAATCTCTCGTTGATCCTGCTCTTTCATTCTCAGCATGGCTAGTAACGACTCCAAAACTCCTCCGAAAGATACTTGTCGCCGCCATCGCAGAAGACTGTCACGATCGTCCCTCTATCGATGTTCCTTGCCACTTTGAGGGCCGCCACCATGGCCGCACCTGCAGAAATACCCACGAACAAACCTTCTTCTCGGGCCAGTCGAACCACCATGCGATGCGCATCTTCAGTGGAAATCTCAAGTCCCTCGTCAGGAACCTGTGCATCAAAGATCTTGGGAACCATCGTTGTGGGGATGTGTTTCAGCCCTTCAAGCCCATGAAACGGACTGTCCGGCACAAAGGAAATACACCGGATCGAAGGGTTCTGCTCCTTCAGAAATCGGGAGGTCCCCATCATAGTGCCCGTAGTCCCCAAGCCAGTTACAAAGTGTGTCACCTCACCATTCGTTTGACGGTAGATCTCGGGCCCAGTAGTCTCATAGTGGGCTTTCCAGTTCGCATCGTTGGAGTACTGATCGGGATAGAAGTACTTTTCAGGGTCTTTCTGGTAGATCTCCTGCACCCTGGCATAGGCGCCATCCGAGCCCTTCAGAGGATCAGTCAACTCCAGGTCAACTCCATATCCTTGCAGAATCCGCTTTCTTTCCATGCTTGCATTCGACGGTAGTCCAAGGCGCACCCGGTAGCCCTTGCTTGCCGCGATCATGGCGTACGCAATTCCCGTGTTGCCACTAGTGGCATCCAGGATTATCTTCTCGGAGGTCAGTTCACCACTCGCTTCCCCAGCACGAATCATGTTCGCCGCCGGGCGATCTTTGATAGAACCGCCGGGATTGAAACTCTCCATCTTGGCCATTACCCTGATTCGATCAGACTGGAAGATCCTTCTAATCTCAACCAAAGGGGTATCTCCTATCAGTCTCACGATCGGATCGGTTTCGAGATCAAGAGGGCCAAGGGAAGGATTCCTGACTGATGCCCGATCACTCTCTGCCAACCATGTGTGGTTCATCTGCCTGCACTAACCTCCACTTTGTTCAGGCCAAGTCCAGGGTCTGGAGATAGTGACCTGACCGGCTGTCACTCTGAACGACAGGATCCTGCCCTTTAATTATTGTATTCCTATCGAATTAATATAGTATTAGACTATTTTGCAGACATTTTGTCAACTTGAGATAGACTTGCTATCAGCCTGGGTGCAAGTCCTCGGCGCGATTGCGGGTCTGGCTGCGGTCGTCTCAGCCATCTTCGTATGGCTTAGAAAGCGCCAGAGGTAACTGTCCACGGATCGATAATGCGGTGGTGATTTGAGATCTATTCGTCAACCTCGAACTCCGGATTCTTTGCGCTGAGTGAACCTCGGGTTGGCCGGCCGTTACTTCGGTCATCGTCGCCATTTCCAGCCGCATCTCCCCCTTCTCCCAGTAAGCGGTCTTTCCTCAGCATAAGATCACCGTCGACCACCTTGTCAATTCCATCGGAGGAGATTGCGAGCTTTCCATTCTCCATTCGAACCAGCCAGCCCTTTTCTTTCAGGTACCATACGTGGAATTCGAGATGTTCCTGAGGACAGCCCAGCAGCCGTTCCAGCTCGACTATACCCATTCCAGCATTGATCGCATCCTGTCTGCGAGAAATATAGAGGAGCGAAAGAATACCTTGAAAAATCCGTTTATCTTCTTCGAAGCTGTCAGTCGCGGAAGACTGATCGAAGATCTGCCAGGACAAAGCGCGGATTTCATCGTACTTAACGTCGTATTCGGCACGCTTTTCAGGATCCGACAGGACACTATAGGCACTGCTTATCTCACCAAATCTCTCAACGTCACCAGTCTCGAGATTATCCGGATGATAGCGCTTTGCCAGAATGCGATAGACTCTTTCTATCGTTTCAAGATCGGCGTTTGGACTTAGCTGGAGTCCTTCGTAGAGATCCTCAAATGACTCTGGGCTCAACAGCCTTCTCCTTTCTTGCCGGCTCCTCCAGAGGAGGCCAAGCCAACTCGGAATAGGGTGACATAACCGTACTCTATTCTCTATCGTCCGCTATTGGAAAAATCCTTAGCTTCTGACTGTGGGGAGACTCACAAAAAGAAACAGGCTTTCAGCAGGTGGTTCTGGAGCCCGTTTGCTGAACGCGAACTTCTTGTTACTGTCAGCCCGGGGTCACGTAACTCTGCCTGATGCGCGGAGTGCCAGTGAGTGCGACTCACTTGGGCAGGGATTGTACCTGAAAGAGCGAGAAGAATCTTGTCTCGCAGGTGAACTAATTGTCAGACGAGATAGATTTCCTTCTGAGGCTCAGAGAGATACTCTGCTGAATGATCACCCACTATCACCATCTCCTCAATGGTCACTACTCCCCTGCCTGAGACGGTCAGCCTCGGCTCCAGGGTAAATACCATTCCCGCTTCAATCGGCTCAAAGGGTTTCCCCGCATATTTCTCCCACTCGGGACCCAGCAGAGCGGTACCGTCATGGGCAAACTGCCCAACTTGATGTCCAAGAGCATGCGGGTACTCTCCGTAGCCTCGAGAAACGATGAACTGACGGGCGACCGCATCGACTTCCCTGCCCTGCACCCCTCGTTTAAGTGCGCTGCGGGCATCCTCAATCGCAGTCAAGATCGTCTGAAATCCATGGTTGACCTCCTCTGGAGCCGACCTCTCGCCGTCTTCAAGGAGATAGAAGGTCCTCTGAAGATCAGAACAATATCCCCTAACCTTGACACCAAAATCCATGTTCAAGACATGCCCTTTCTCCGCTTTTCGACCGGTCGGGTGATAGTGTGCCCCCGCCGTATCCGGCCCTGTAAACACAGCTGGACAGTGACTCTTTTCCCAAGCCAGTTCAAGGTTGCGAGCGTTTACCTCCCGCTTCATGAACTCGGCGATTTCGAGTTCTGAAAGTCCAGGTCGAATAAAGTCTCTCACCAAGTCGAAGATCTCGAGAGTGTGACCTATCGCTTCTTTGATTCGGCTGACCTCAGATTCGGTCTTCCTTGCCCTAAGACTCGACACAATCTTCTCGGAAGAGATCATTCGATCCTGGAAGTCCAGTTCCCGCAGGAATCCCTCGAGAGTCAAAAACATGCCATGGGTGAGACCGTCCGCTATCTCACTGTCTTCGGAGTAGTTGACTGCTATCGTGCCGGGATTCAGCTCTTTGAGAGTCTTCAACAGTGGCTCTTTCATACCTTCGACATAACTCAGGATGCGGCTGTAGACACCCAGGTCTTCGACGGACTTCCGCTCGAGTTCACCCACGATTGCAACTGTCTCACCATCTCTGGTGATGATGAACGCTGAGTGCCAGGTCACGTCCGAATGGCTCAAGAAGCTGAGCATGGGATCCCTGACCATTGAGCTTTCTCGGACAAAGGTGATCCAGCAATCCACTGATCTCTCTTGCAGAATCTGAATGGCTTGCTCTACCTTCTCTTTGATCAACATGGAACACCCCTGCCTGCTACCTATTCCTCGCGCTCCTGAAACTCGCCCAGGGTTTTAGTGAATATCAGGAGCACCACGATGGCAACAAGAAGATGGGCCGCCAAGGTATACCAGACATACTCTGGATGGTTCGCCTCGCGGAAATGACCATAGAGTGTGGTGTAAAGAATCCCGCTGGTGGCCCCACCAATACCTACCGCAAGGAAGTTCGACCCCATGTAGAGCCCAGCCTTCTCTTTTGGAGCTATCCAGGTTATGTACTCCTGGATGCGCGGCGAGGAGATCATTTCGCCCACGGCAAAAAGGAAGATCCCCAGAAAGACCAGAGCTGGCGCAGACAGACTGGCCATGCCGAGGACTACGAACCCGATTGCAGAAACAAAAAGACCAGAAAGAAAAGAAGGCATAGCTGGAAAGCGCTCGACAACCTTGGAGACGAAGACTTGCAGGAACATGATTATGTACCCGGTGTGCGAAATAGTCTCTCCCAGGACGCGCCTGACCCCTTGCTCGTCAGCCGGGGCGAAGAAGTTTGCAAATGAAGTCCCGAAAACACTCTTCATATTGAAATAGAGTCGAACCGTATCGATATTCTTGTCCACATAAAGAGCGCAAAGATTAAAGAACGCCCAGAAAGGCAACCAGAACAGAACACCCAGGAGCAGCAGAAACAGCGCAAACTTGAAATCGGAGAGGGCCTCGGCGATATCCTTCAGTTTCTCTTTCAAGGATACCCCCTCAATCTCACGCTCAGGTTCCTTGTAAAAGAAAATCGTAATCAACAGCATTGCAAAGATTGAGGCTCCAGCAGCGTAAAATGCATAGTCCCAGGAGATTGCCCTCAACTTCCCTGCTACCACCGGGCCAAAAGAGCCTCCGATATTGACCATCTGGTAGAAAATGCCGAATCCTACGGTCTTGTTCGTCTTGTCGGTCACGGCCCGGACAGTACCCGAAATCAGCGGCTTGAAAATCCCAGCTGCCAGGCCAATGCCCAGCATGGTCAGCGCGATTCCTGAGAAGCTCTTCGTTACTATCAATAAGAGTATGGTCGGCAGGTAGGCCAGGTAGGAAACAATCAGAATCTTCTTGAAACCGTATTTGTCGGCCAGAGAGCCCGAAAATACCGGAACCACATATGAGAGGAGGAGAAAGATGCTCTGGACAATTCCCAATTGGCCGCTGGAATACCCTAGCGACTCCATGTAGATGCCAAAGCCGAAATAGATCCCGTAGTAAGCGAACCGTTCCAGAACCTCAATAGTGTTGGCGACCCAAAAGACCGGCGGAAATGCTGTTCTGTCCTTCATTTACCGATCTTCTATAACATACTGCAGGTGAAGCTACCAGTGTGATGCCGGCAACAGAGTGACGGGGCCGGAAAACTCCCAACATGATCGGTGAGGGATACGGGCCCCTGTTCAAATCAACCAAAAAACAAAATACGAGATTTCAATCAGGAAGGACAAGACTGTGGTTCTGGATCTTCCCTAGCTTCCGGAGGCTTCAGAAAACTCTGTATCAGAGTCTTCCAGGCTTTGAGCAAAGCCTTCCCCCGGCACCTTCTTCATGGTATCTCCGTTCCCCGATGCCAAACTGAGGACGGCGTCAAGGTGTGACATTTGTTCCTGAAGCGATGCTTCCTTAGCCAATATTGCTTCAAGTTCTTTCGCCATCTTCGTTTTCAGTCCCTCTAAATCAACATTCATGTTCAGTGCCCTCCTAATCGTTAGCTTCTCTGGATCATCTCCAATCACTCCCATTGCCCAGACGTGGCCTTCTCGCTCGACCCTCACTACTACAGTACCGTAAAATTCAGTCAGGCCAATCAGCTCAGGGAAGAACCTATCTATCGGTTTCACCACTTGCAGCCCAGGTTCGAGAGGATTGAGTTTAGGATCGAGCGTGCCCGCCAGCCTGTGCCCTTTCCTGTTGAGCAAGTATAGCTCTACCACCACTGGCTCGTCGGATGCGTTTATCAGTGCCAGCCCGTTCTTGGTCTTTGCCAGTAACTCCACCGGAACTGCCCAAAGGCTTCCCGGGATTTCATCTGGCACAGGTAACATTGGGGGCGGGCTCTCTTCGGCTGAATCCTCCTCAGGCACTCCTGGCCCCTTGAGTGTCAGGTGTTCCCATCCATCTGACAACTTGCCCGAACCGAGTCGGATCGATGAAGATGCCGGAACAACTGCCGCGAATGAGGACTCAGCTGGTTGGCCCAGACCAGAAAGCTGCGCTTCTGAAGAGTGGCTGTAAACCGTCAACTCTCCATTGTTCGGTCCATCCCCATTCCTTTTGAGCTTAAAAGTAACCGAAAAACCATCTTGTGCCTCGCGCCGTGAGTACAGGGTCACCTGGCCAGCCTCATCCAGTGCAGCTGGGGGCTCGTCTGCGACCTTGAAGTCTTGCGACTTTGGCTGCATGTTGTCCTGGTCAGGTGGTATTATGAATTTTTCCGGAACAACTTTTTCAGCCCGATCCCAGGTTGACTCCGCAGTCAACTCCTCCCCGCCATTTGAGTCAAAATGAGACTCCTGCTCGGGCCACTCCTCATCCACTTCCTCCATATCTTTCAGGAAGAGGTCCAAATCTTCGGACCAGGAGTCCGTCTCACGCTGCAGCGCTCTCTTTTCGGCACGAGTCAAGTTGGGCAACTCGTCGCTTCCGAGTTTTCGGAGTGCAATGCTGACTTTTCTCATACCTTCTTTTGCTTAGAGCTGCATCGAGTCTTCCGACTTCTCAACCGAGCCCCTATCTTCGAACAGACAAAGGCCCTCCTCGGGGACAAGGATACAGAAGGCTCTTAGCAAATGGTGTGACTCGAGTCACTGCAGGGTTCTCGGTTTTCGGTTCTGGCTCGCTTCGCTCGCGGTACTTGTACCCCAGAACCCAGAACCGGAAACCGAAAGCCGAGACTCGACAATCTTCGATCAAATGTCGAGAATGGCACGTGAGTCGATGCAGCGATTACGACGAAGGGTTGACCAGGTTTTGGAGAGTGTTCTCGTCATGTTGATGGCGTTGATGGTGTTCAACGTGATCTGGCAGGTCCTGACCAGGTTTGTACTTCAGAGCCCAAGCTCATACACCGAAGAACTGGCTCGCTACTTGCTCATTTGGCTGGGACTACTCGGTGCCGGGTACTGCGTAGGCCAGAAATCGCATCTTGCTATCGACGTAGTGACGTCCCGGTTTTCGGAAGCCTCCAGACTTATTTCGAGTCTGATCGGACACACATTCATACTACTCTTTGCGTGGGTCGTGCTAATAGCCGGAGGCCAAAAACTCGTACAGACAACCATGGCCTACAGGCAGACATCAGCCGCACTTCAGATTCCCCTTGGATATGTTTATATGGTTCTTCCTTTGAGTGGCCTCCTGATCGCCTTCTACACAATCCTGTCACTGATAGAAGAAACTCGCTCTCTACTAGCCGAAAAAGGGGGGGACATGGAATGATCGGGGCCGACCTCGCCAGCATCTTTGTGCTCGTCGTTTGTTTCTCTTTCCTCCTTTTGCTCGGTGTGCCCATATCCTTCAGTATCGGTATTGCAACCATAGCCACCTTGCTGATCAGTCTGGATCCTGGAATTGCGGTGACGACGATTGCCCAACGTATGGCTGCCGGATTGGATAGCTTCACTCTTTTAGCGATTCCCTTCTTTATTCTGGCCGGCCAACTGATGAACCGCGGCGGAATCGCCCGCAGATTGATCAGTTTTGCGAAGGTGCTGGCTGCACCATATCCAGGAGGTCTGGCCTACGTCAACATTGTCGCTTGCATGCTCTTCGGGGCAATCTCCGGATCAGCGGTCGCAGCTACGGCGGCCATTGGAGGACTCATGATCCCTCTGATGCAAAAGGAGGGTTACAGCAAGAGCTTTGCGACAGCTGTAAATATCACTTCATCTACAACTGGTCTGATTATTCCGCCAAGCAATATCCTGATCGTCTACTCTCTAGCCAGTGGCGGTGTCTCCGTTGCTGCGCTCTTCCTCGCCGGATACATACCTGGCCTCCTGGTTGGAATGGCTCTGATCCTGGTTTCGGCTGTCCTGTCCTTGAAGCAGAATTACGGCAGAGGAGAACCCACGGGGTTTAAAGACAGCATTATGCAGCTCCTTCTTGCAATACCCAGCCTCTTCCTCTTAGTTGTAGTAGTGGGAGGGGTTGTTGCAGGCGTCTTCACAGCTACCGAAGCATCGGCTGTAGCAGTCGTCTATTCATTTATTCTCGCCGTTCTAATCTACAGGGAAGTCTCCTTGCGCGAGCTACCTCAGATCCTGCTGGAAACATCTGCCACCACCGCAATGGTCATGCTTCTGATTGCTACTTCGATGGCAATGTCCTGGACCATGTCATTCGAGAATATTCCTCAGGAACTGACCTCCGCCCTGCTCTCTCTTACCTCCAGCAAGTTCCTCCTACTCATTCTGATTAATCTCATCCTCCTCTTTGTCGGTACCTTCATGGATATGACCCCCGCTGTCCTGATTTTCACTCCTATACTGCTGCCCGTCGTCACAGAACTGGGGATCGATCCCACCCACTTCGGCATCATTATGATTCTGAATCTCTGTATCGGGCTCTGCACTCCTCCTGTTGGTGCGGTTCTGTTCGTTGGCTGCGGAATTGCTAAGGCAAACATCTCTGAAGTAATTAGACCAATGCTGCCTCTATACGCAGCGATGCTGGCCGCCCTTCTGCTTGTGACCTATGTTGAAGAGACGAGTCTCTTTCTGCCCAGGCTTTTTGGATACTGAGAAACCGCTTCTCTAACTTATTTTTACCTTTTAGGAGTCGCGCGGCGACGATATCCTTATTAATATGATTAGATCCAGTGTCACGATCTCACTAGTCCCAGAAGCGAAAGGAGGTCCTTTTGTCTTCCAGAACGGGCTCGATGAAGCGCTCGAGAAGGCTGCCTCAGAAGGATTCGACGCGGTGGAACTGTTCCTTCCCTCGGCAGCAAGCATTTCTCCTAGTCAATTCAAAGACAAGCTTCAGGATAGAAACTTGAGTCTGTCGGCACTAGGCACGGGTGGGGGATTTCTTAAACATCGCTGGACTCTTTGCAGCCCTGAACGGTCGGTACGTCAAAAGGCCCGTGACTTCATCTTAGAGATGATGTATCTAGGCACCGAGTTCCAAGTTCCTGTGATTATCGGTTCGATGAAAGGATCGATCTCCCGGGGGGAAGATAGGGAAACCGTTTCAACTCGGTTACGGGATCAGCTCAAGAAACTTGCTGACAAAGCTGCGGAGATTGACGCGCAGATTCTTCTGGAGCCTTTGAACCGTTATGAGACGAATCTCGTGAACACATTGAAAGAAGGCGTCTCACTTCTCCAGCAGATCGACAGTGGTCACCTCAAATTGCTGGCCGACCTATTTCATATGAACATTGAAGAAGTATCTATCTGGCAGGCTCTCATTGAAGCTCGCCAACACCTGGGATACCTTCATTTCGTGGACAGCAATCGCCGTGCTGCTGGTTCAGGACATTTAGACTTTCAAAAGTTGGCATCGGTTTTGATGGAGATCCAGTATGAGGGGTATCTTTCGGCGGAAGCACTTCCTTATCCTGATCCGGATGCAGCCGCCAGGAGGACGATGGAAACGTACAATCGCTTGATGCACCTGATCAAACAGGAGGAGAATTCATGAGAATCGCAGTGGGTAGTGATTCTGAAAACAACTTGACCCGTGCTATTCTGCAGCATCTCGAAACCAAGGGAATCGAACTCATTCGCTGTGGGGCTCTTGCCAGCCAGGAGGCCGACTACGTCGACGCCGCTCGCGCCGTCGGCGAAGCCGTCGCTTCCGGGAGGAGTGATCAGGGATTGATCTTTTGCAACACTGGTACCGGCGTCACGATTGTTGCTAACAAGATTCCCGGGGTTCGGGCTGCACTCTGCCCGGACAACTATTCCGCTGAAATTGCCAGGTTGGCCAACAATGCCAATGTACTGGTCCTTGGCATGAGATTGACTGGGGAAATACACGCCAAGGAGATTGTTGATACCTGGCTGAAGACGGGACCTTCCACCGAAGAGAGAAGAATCAACTTCCATCGCAAGACCGATGAGATCGACCGTGAATACAGATCGAGCAAGCCTACCTGAGGATTTGGACAATGCTGCCGTGAATGAAGTGAAGATGGGACTGCCAGGGCTGGGATTTGTCTGTCTATGCTTGATCTTGTTCACTGCTCAGGACTGTAGAACCGGTTCTGATCAGTGGGTGCTCAAACTAGGCCATGCGCTTGATCAAAAACATCCTGTGCATGAAAGCATGCTTCATATGGCAGATCTGGTGGAGAGCCGGAGTAGCGGAAAGGTCCGTGTTGAGGTCTACGCAAGCGAGCAACTCGGGGACGAAAGGGAACTTCTGGAACTTCTTCAAGTCGGCGCAGTCGGTTTAGCCAAGGTTGGTGGCTCGGTTCTCGAGAATTTCCATCCTTCCGTAGGTGTCTTTAACCTCCCCTATCTATTCCGGGACGAAGAAAGCTTCTGGTCCATTCTAGAGAGCGAGATAGGGCAGAATCTGTTGCGGGAACTCGAGTTGTACGGCCTGAAAGGACTCTGTTTTTACGATTCTGGTAGCCGCAGCTTCTACACCCGAGATCGACCCATCAGAACGCCTGAAGACCTCAAGGGCTTGAAGGTCAGAGTAACAAACAGCGCTACGGCAATCGAAATGATCCGTCGGATGGGTGGATCGGCAACTCCCATTGCTTTTGGTGAGCTCTACAGTGCTTTGCAGCAGGGGATAGTGGACGGGGCAGAAAACAATCCTCCCAGTTTCTACACAAGTCGTCACTTTGAAGTCTGTCGATACTATGTTTTGGACGAGCATACCCGAGTACCCGACTTTCTTCTGATGAGCCTGAAGGTGTGGAACGGACTGCCTCGGGATATCCAGCAACTGGTTCAGCAGGCTGCCAGGGATTCGGTTCCTTATCAGCGCAAAGTCTGGAATGAGGCGGTTGCTCAGATCATGCGCGAACTGAAGGATGCAGGTGTTGAAGTGATCCACCCTGACCGACAGCCTTTCATAGCCGCGGTTGAAGAAATGCTGCAGGACTATGAAACTGAGAGTGAGTTTGGAGGTCTGCTTGTTTCCATACGTGAGTTTCAAAGCGTGCGTTGAAGGCTAAAGAGAATCGGAGA
>Ga0272444_10004823_pt1 | contig 11780 bp, 7 predicted proteins | sample SSMForm13_FD_201033 | JGI IMG/M metagenome (GOLD analysis project Ga0272444, IMG submission 201033) | Marine sediment archaeal communities from Little Sippewissett salt marsh, Falmouth, MA, United States - SSM-Form-13 | ecosystem: Environmental > Aquatic > Marine > Wetlands > Sediment ... | reverse complement strand
GAACTTGATTCGTGCCCCGAGCGACATGTCGATCGCGAACGACGGGAGGAAACCCAGCTCGCTCGGATCGACGCCGGCGCCAAACAGAAAACCTGTGTTCCGGTACGAAAGGGCAGCGTCTGTCGGACTCCCCGAGTCGTCATACCCTTCGATTCCCTTGGACCCCAGGAGCAAGGCCGCCACACCCCAGTTCCGGAAGGTCAGTGCAAAAGCCGAGTAATTCGCCAACCCCATGTATGATGCGTAGAATGAGCTGACGCTGATCCCAGGGAGCTGGGAGAGCCCCGCTGGATTGTAGTACAGTGTCTCCGCGTTCGTGACAATGGAGAGACCTGCACCTCCAGCGCCGAGCATCCCCACACCAGGCAGAACATCGAACACCGTGGCCGCCTCTTGCCCGATACCGGCAAACCCCAGCCCTATGCTCAGGAGGGCTACCGTCACAACGATCTTCGTCCGTTTCACTGTCGTTCCCTCCCCTTACCGCGCGATCAGCAGCCGGAAGATCTCAGAAGTAATCACGCGGCCGCTTGAATCTCTGGCGGTTGCGATGCAGAAGTAGAGTCCGTTGGCAAGCTCTGCGCCTCCGCTGGACCGAAGATCCCATGTAGACGAGGTGGCACGATCCTCCAGTTCCTGCTCCAGAACCATTCGGCCGATCAGATCGTAAACACGAACGATTAAATCGGACGCTCCAGCGGACACCGTAATCCTCAGCGTGACCTCGCGGCTCGCGGGATTGGGATACGCACTCAGGCGAATCTCTCGAGCATCGTCAGCGACAACCACGTTGAGCGTTGCGCTATCCGAGAGCCCCCCCTCGTCCGTCACCGTAAGCTCCACCGCGTATGTACCCTCTGCTGTGAAGGCGTGCACCGGGTGCCGACTCGTGCTCGTCGTCCCATCGCCAAAGTCCCAAGCCCATCCCGTGATGTTGCTCTCTGAGTCGGTCGATTCGTCCGTGAACTGGATATCCTGGTCCTGCCCCGGCGCGGCCGGCGTGTAGGTGAAGCTTGCCACAGGCGCCGTGTTCTGCGCTCCCGTCACAACGATATCCACAGTCACTTCTCCCTCGCCGCCCTCATTGTCCGTGACTTGAAGACTGACCGCGTACGTCCCGGGCTCATCGAAGCTGTGGTTGGGGCTTTCGGCTTTGCTCGAATTGCCGTCACCGAATTCCCACGAGTACGACTCAATCGTACCGTCACTGTCGACCGATTCGTTACTGAAGGTAATCTTCTTGCCGACCTCTGGCTGGCCATCCTCCTCGACTTCATACGAGAAGGATGCCACCGGAAGGTTGTTGACCGCGACGCGTATGGTCTTCGTGATGGTGTCGATGACACCGTCGTTATCCGTGACCTTCAGCATCACATCGAGGCTACCGCCCCGTGTGAATCCATACACGACCGTCTGCCCTGTCGCATCGATCCGACCATCGTCATCGAAATCCCACTCGTAGAAATCGATCTGCCCGTCCGGATCCGCAGACGGGCTTCCGTCGAATGTGACCGGCTCGTTGACCTTGGGCTCGGTCGGCTCAAACGTGAATTCCGCACGAGGCCGGACGAATTCCACCGATACAACCCGGGTCTTGAATCCAAACGCACCGTCATCGTCGGCAACCCGCAGTGTGACCACATGGGCGCCCCCTGTATGGAACACGTGGGTAACCTCAAGACCCGTCGCGTCATACTCTCCGTCCCGATCGAAGTCCCACTCGTAGGAAATGATGGACCCATCGGGGTCACTCGATCCTTCAGCCTTGAATGTGACCACTTCGTTGAGATTCACTTCTTCCCCGTCTGCCGGGGTCACCGTGAAGTCCGCCTCAGGCACCTGATTGTCTCCACCGGTCCCGCCCGTATCGACCGGAATCCCCTGCGTGCTCACGTCGACGGCCCCGTCGTTGTCCGTGACCATCAAGCTCACCGGATGAACTCCGGCTGCTGGGAACGCATGCGTGACGGAGAGCCCTGTGGCATCCGTCGTACCGTCGGCGTCCAGATCCCACTCGTACAGGACAATCGTTCCGTCCGTATCCGCGGACTCACTCGCGTCGAAGGTAATGGTCTGTCCCGTGTACGGTGCATCCGGTGCGAACGTGAATGACGCCGTCGGGGGACTCGCCTGCACCGGGACCACACGAGTCGCCGACGCTTGATTTCCCGCGTCATCCGTCACGGTCAGCCGCACGGACTGCGCCCCGACATTCGGGAACGCATACGTGACCGGCGAGCCGGTGATGTCCGTGACTCCATCCCCGTCGAAGTCCCACTCGAACATCACGATATGCCCATCCGGATCGCCGGAACCGGCGGTAGAGAAGGTGACCATCTGATCGACCTTCGGCAGTTCCGGCGCGAATGAGAAGGTCGCATTCGGCGGGGCATTCGTCACTTGGACAGTCCTTGTGGCCGAATGCGTCGCACTCTGCTGTCCCGGTCCATCACTCGTGATCGTCAAGCGAACCAGATACGTTCCAGGCTCGGCAAACGTGTGTAGCGGGTGCTGATCACTGCTGAACCCCTCATCTCCGAAGTCCCAGCTCCACGAAACGATGTCCCCCGCCAGATCATGCGATTGGTCGTGGAACTGCACACCATCCTGCGTGGTTGGGTTGTGCGGGCTGTACGTGAACGCCGCGGCCGGCCCCTCGACGACGAGCGTCTGCTCGCAACTCGATGTCTGACCTTCGTCATCTTGCACGGCCAAGTAGATCGTGTACGTGCCCCCGTTCATGAACTGGTACTCGGCCACGCGACCCGAGGCGGTCCCGCCATCGCCGAACATCCAGTTGTACGAAAGGCCTCCACCGTCCGGATCATGCGAGTCCGACGCATCGAACGTGACGATGTCATAGACTGTCGGTGATGCCGGGATGATGCTGAACAGGCAGATCGGCGGAGCCGCCTGTACCGAGATCCACTCCGTGATGTCCGATGTTTCGCCCCCGTCGTCTTCGACCGTCAACTGCACCGGGCGCTGTCCGGCGGTGGCAAAGGCGTGGGTCACGACAGCGCCAGTCGCAGTGCTGCCATCATCGAAGACCCAGTCGTAGCTTATGATGTCCCCGTCCGTATCGCTCGAGCACCTGGCATCGAAGGTCACCAGCTCGCCAACCTCCGGGTACAGCGGTCCATAGGCAAAACAGGGATCCGGAGGATCGTTTGTGACGGGAACATTCTTATTGACGAAATGCAATCCACCGCGATCATCGAGCGCGCGTAGACCGACGGGCTTGACACCAGCGGAGCTGAAGTCATACTCGGTCGTCTGACCGACCCCGTCATCGTACTCTCCATCATCATCGAAGTCCCACTCGTAGCGCACGAACCACTCCGGATCGCCCTCGACAACGATCGCCGTGAACGCGATGGTTTCGCCAATGACCGGGTTCTCCGGGTCATACGTGAAGTCGACCTCAGCTTGCGCGTACGCCAGTTGCACGAATCCCCCGACCAGAAGTGTCAGGAGGAACGCAACCGTACAGTTTCTCTTCAGCATCGTGGTGCCTCCTCCGCGTAGTTCACACGCAATCACCGTTCATGGGTCCATCGTAGTCGACATCACACTCACGAGGTCGCGGTAGCTCACTTCGAACGGGACAATCCGTTACACATCGAGGGGAAATCCGTCTCATCCCGGCGGCTCCCTCTGCCAACGTGGCGTCTCGATTCCCTCCGGATGGATCAGGGAATGCCCAACAGAAAGGGGATCCGAAATGGTGCAGCCTTCCGGATCCCCTTTCGTTGGCTACCTAGCTCTCGCTCTCGTCGTACTGGAACAACGCCAGCTGAATCGACAGAACGTGCGTCGAACCCAACTCCTTGCCCGGAAGGTACGCATAGTCGATGGCATACCTGTCCAAGACTCTCAAGCCAAACCCCGCACTCACGCTCAGGCTTCCCTCCAGGTCCGTTTGCACGCCACCACGCAGGAGTACGACGTCAAACGGCTTGAACTCCAGCCCTACGTGAGCGACTTGCTCTCGAGCCGGACGCCCCACAGCCCAGTCGAAGTCACACGCAAGCAGGACACGCTCTTCCCAAAGCTTGGCCGTCGCTCCGATCTTGTTCGTCCACGTGACATAATTGACCGGCTCTCCCTCCGTCCCACGCCAACGGATTCGCGTCCGCCCAACATCCATCGCATTCAGCCCGAAGGAGATCGGGATTCCCTCAACCTCGAAGCCCCCAAGAAGCCCCAGGTCAAACCCGAGCCCCTGTCCTCGCCCCTCGAGAATGTGCTCACTGTAGACCTTCGCTGAAGCGCCAAGTGCCCACTCCTCGAAGACCGGTATCGCGGCCGATACGAGGTAGACCGCACTCGTCGCGGTGAAGAAGCCCGAGGCGCCCGGGTCGTCCTCATCCCAGATCGGGATGTCGTCGATCCGCAATTGAATCACCGACAGGCCCACGCCCACCACACGAGAAGGCTCTTCCCGCTCGCCCAGCTCCGCCGTCGCTCCGAAGGACTGGAAGCTGATCCCGAGGTCCTCGCCGTAGGGCTCGGAATACATCCCTCCGATCGAGAGGGGATCCTTCCCGACAAGCGAAGCCGGATTGTAATACGGGATCGAGGGCCCCTGCAGCATCGCGACGAACGCGCCTCCCATCGCCATCGGGCGCGCATCGATCCCGATCCGGCTGAACGAGGCCGCTCCAATGCCTGGAGGAACCTGCGCCACCGCGGTTACCCCCACCAACAACACAAACGCCAGGAGAGTCGTCATCTGCTTCATCTCGTGCTCGCCTCCTCAGAAATCCCACACAAGATGTATTGAACCGCCAATCCCTCCGAAGTCGACGAACGGCGTCCCCCGGCCACGATACGTCTGTCCTTCGGAGTCCGCCATTTCATTGAACGGCACCCACTGTGCAAGGACCGACGCGCCAACTGCAAGGCGCGCCGTCACCTGCAGTCGATAGGTCGCCGTCCCGCTGACCCCGCCGCTCCAGCCGGAGGAGTCAGCATACCGCGCGCTTGGAAACGCGAAGCTCCCTCGGTACAGCCCGAGATCCGCCGAAGCGATCAAGCGGCCGATCGGGTACGACATGCCGACGACGATGCCCACATGCGATGTTCGAAGCTCCGTATCACGTTCTTCCACGGAATACGCGGCACCTCGCCCGCCGAAGTACAGCACCCCTTCGCCGAGGATCGGAAACAGATCGGCTCGCAGTGCCCCTCCAAATCCCACGTGGAGCGCCGGCAGCTCGATCGAGGCCGCCGCCTCGTGCTGCTCGATCAGACCATTCACGTTGCGAAGCGGCGAGTACAGCCCATACACCTCCCCCTCGATTCCCAGCGCCGCGGAGCATAGCCCTACCAGACCGACGATGATTGCGGCGGTGACTCCGACCTTCATAGCCCCTCCTCCGATGTCGAAAGAAAAGGCCCTGGAGCAGACAGCTCCAGGGCCTCTCGTTCGTGCTTTGCCTCTATCTGAGGATCACGAGTTTCTGTGCCTTCGTCTCGATCCACTCTCCATCGACCAATACATACGCTCGATAGATGTAGATCCCGTTGGCCAGATACTCCCCGTAGTCGTTTTCCGTGTGCCACACGAGTTCGTTGCCAGGGACTTCCTGCTCGAACAGGGGGGCTCCACTGATATCGTAGATCACGATCCGCATCGCCTCGACATCGACGCTGCGAACCATGAACGTCGTCGTGTGGACGTCCTTCACCGGGTTCGGGACGTTGATGACTTGGAGATCGGCGGCTCCACCACGGCTCGACGCCTCGCGCTCCCGAATCGACATCGCAGAGAGCGGATTCGCGCCGCTCGCAGATGTGCTCTCGATCCGCACGTTGTCGACCAACCAGCCAACGTAGTCGTTGTACCATTTGTCGACCGAGTCGAACACGAATCGGATCAGCATCGTGGATGCACCGTCGGTCAGGAACGGCGTGATCTGCTCGATCGTCCATTCCTTCATCGATGCATCGGACGAGTCCTTCTGCCAGATCGTCGTCCATGCTCCGCCGTCAAACTGAACTTGAACGATCGCTTGGTCAAAGGCGGCGCCCGGGAACGGCTCCACCTCGCGCCACTGCTCGAACGTCACGCGGACTGCCTCGACTGGACCGCCGGTTGGACCGTTCGCCAGATCGATGACCGGAGTCACCAGCGTCATCATGCCACTCGTTCTGGCGCCGGTGTTGTAGTCGGCGACCGTCTGGCGGCCGTAGTACGCTGCGTGGTTCGCGTCACCGAGGATCCCGTCGGTGATCTCGTCGTTGATCCCGGCAACCTGTGTCACCGGATCCTGTCCTAGTCCTGGATCGTCGGTTCCTGTGAACCGCCACAGACCCGTGCCACTCCACGTCGGGTCGTCTTCGAAGTCCTCCCACAGCAGGGTGACTTCTCGTCCGACCTCGATCGTGCACTCCCGGGTCGCGATCTCCTGGCCGCCGCGCACCTTCACGACCAGCGTGAACGTGTACGTTCCAGCATCTCGCGGGAAGCCCCGGATGTAGGCGATTTGATCGTTTGCGGGATCAACGTGCAGGCCCAGCCCCGGCGGCAATCCGGTCGGCTGTTCCCATTCGAGATTCGCGCTCGGTCCACCAGTAGCGCGGATCTCCTCGTTGTAGTACTCGTTGACCGACGTCTGCGGCTTCGGGCAGTTGACAATCGACAGGTCCGCGGAGCCCGCGAACAGCGTCACCTCGTCGACAAGCCAGCCCCAGGCGTTTCCGTCCTGTCCGTTGTTGTAGCCATCGACCGAGTCGAAGCAGAACTGGACGAAGACCTTGTCACCGATCTCGAGGATAATCCCTGTATGGGCCTCTTCCCACAGCCACTCGGCGGCCGACGGATCGGATGAAGACTTCTGCCATACGGTCTGCCACGGGCCGTTGTTGATCTTCACATCGACCCAGGTCTTGTCGTAGTTCCCGCCGGCATAGTACTCGACGTTACGCCACGACTTGAAGCCGATGATCAGCTCCTGGCCGTCCCACTTGGTCTGATTGATTGGGTAGCCGGGCCATGGGGAAACCATGCAGCCCTTGACGCGCTCGCAATCGTAGTTCGGGTCACGCGTGGCGGTCGGAATGCCAGCGTCGTCCATGCCGAAGTAGGCAACTGGTCCGTACTCGTTTTGAAGCGCGGCCGTGTCGAGAGCGTACTTCACAAGCGGAGTCTGATGCCAGAGGTTCTCCTGCGGACAGCCCATGACACCGGCACCAGGAAGCGTCGGGAGCGGATCGGCCGGGTTGTCCCACGTGAGCGTTCCGCCAGCCGGCGGCGGTCCGCCGAAGTGCTCGATCCCGATCTGGCTCGTCGGCGGGTTCGTCTGCGACGGCCGGATGTTCAGGATGAACGTCTGCTCCACCGGACGACCGGTGTCGCAGATGAGGCGCAACGTGACTTCATACGTGCCCGTCGTGCCTGGATCGGGGATCCCGTAGATCTTCCCGATCGGGTCGAGAGCCAAACGGTTCGGCAACCCGCTCAATCGGACGTCGTCCTTGAGCACCGACACCAGTTCCCAACGAACGCGCTGGCCGTCACCAAGAGGACAGAGCTCGAAGTAGGTTCCGTCAGGGTGAACCAATCCGTACTTCTCGCCCACCTCGCCCTGCGGCAGATTGTCGAAGCAGATCGTGCAGCCGGGTGGGTCGTAGCCGTGGTCCTTCTCGACGTTGTCAATGATCCAGCCGAAGTAGCTGTTGCTGGCGCCGTCCTGCGAATTGAAGCAGAATCGGATCCGCATCCGGGTCGCCTGCGGCGGAATCTTGATCCGGTAGAAGTCGTCCGTCTGCGGCTCATTGTTGGTATTCAGATAGTGGCTGATCTCGACATGCTCCCAATCGGTCGGATTCGGGTCGGACGAGTCCTTGTACCAGACCGTCTTCCAACCCGTTCCCTTCGTATTGGGCGCAGCGGGGATCAGCTGCCGCCCAAGGTCGCCCACGGTGAAACACGTCATGTCGTACAGCGTTTCATCGATTCGCTGGGTATCGCCCCGGTTGTACAGGGTCGGGTCAGGCTCGACATCGCCGTTCGTCATGTGAGTGGTCGCTGTGACCGCGTTTCCGGGAGGGGCTGGCACCACTGCGAGCGTCGAGTAGTCGAACGGATCGTACCATCCGATGGGCGGCGGCAAGATACCCGTCGTACTTGCAGTGTGCTCCGGCCAGGCCGGAATGCCGTTTTCGTCAACGAACTGGATCTGCACATACGTCCAGTCGTACTCGCCGACGTACTGCTCGACCTCGCGGAAGTAATCGAAGTCGATCGTGACGTACCGATCGGCTGGATTCAGCTCGTTGTACGGCGAGCAGATGCAGCCCACCGCGCGTTCCCCCTGATCGTAGTTCCCCGTCGTCTTGTTGCCGAAGTAGATCGCATGCTCTGGCGATGGGAACGACAGGGCTGGCGTAGGTACCGAGAGTCCATCTAGATCTGACTCATGCACAATGTCCCATAGATTCTGATCATCGTGCGGCTGGCAGTGCGGGCAGTAGTCGGAATCCTTGCACCAGTGATCGAATTGCCGCGGCGGGTCGGTCGGGCCCGGGAGCGGCGCCTGTGTCCAGTCATCGAAGTCGTAAACCCCCATCACACCGGAGGCATCGAACGGCCACTCCGGCTCAAGGTTGTAGTACCCTCCGTAGAGGTCAACTCCGACCTGCCACTCTACACGAACCCTGTCCACAACTGCCGTGCCAATCGCAATCGTTCCAGTTCCTCCGGCAGGGGTCCCAATGCCTTGCCCAACGACATTCCACAGGACCATGACACTCTTGACCTCATAGCCAGGCAGATCAACAGTCTGGAGCTGTGCGAACGTGATAGTCGGATACGGGGGCCCCGCTCCAAACACGGCGTCGGGGATGAAGGTACTTGGGTCCGTACCATCCCAGGTTCCCCACAGCCACAAGAGAGTCGTTGCATCGACGTCACTGCAAACCGCCGAGACCGGCGTGTCATGCTCGCTGATCGCGAGGATCTCATCTCCATTCGCCGGATTGACCAGTGCGATCGCCATGCTCGGCGCGCTCGCCGACGTCGGCGTCGAGATCTCCTTGTATCGGAACCCGAGAGCGCCCACATCATCGATAGGCATCCGACGACCACAATCGAGATCCACATATGCCCAGTCTCCCGGTGCATGCGTCCCGATCTCGGCACTCCAGTGATTCCCGTACGGTGCTATGCAGTATGGCGGGCCAAAACCGGCAGAATCACAAATACTGTGCTCGCCAGCGTACCACCACTCCGCCTGCGCTGAGCCGTCCTTTTCCAGCGTGACCTTCCCTGTTGCCCCAATTGAGATGCAGAGGGTCACAAGCAGAAGGACTACCCAGAACAGATGTCCGCGTCGTCCTACCATAGTCTCCGCCTCCTTTGCAGCGTTGCCTATCGCAGCAATGCAACGGTGCAGCAATGCTCCGATGCATTGCTGCATTGACGGGATCTGCACCGAGAGACCCCCATGGACCTCTTGTCAGGGCAGCCCATATTCTGCGTGGCAACCTCCTTACCAACCCCGCGGTCGCGTGATGTACGCCCGCGGGAACCTGGCCGGATTATAGGTGACCAGTGTCCTGTCTGTCTGTAATCCGTGTCACATGCAGGATTCCCGTATACGCAGAGAGGAGAATCCGAGGATCGTTCGGCTCTCGCAGCAGAGCCCACAGTGCATCGCCGACGGACCATCACGCCGCCGCGGCGCCCCCGATGCGATAGCCGGAACTTCCTTCAGCAAGTTCGCGCAAGCCCTCCGTCGATCGAACAGATCGACCGACGAAGGGCTAACGCGCCGTGCACAGCAACATCGCGATTGCGGAGGGCTAGCGCTTCACTCGCCCTCGTCGAAGATCGGCATGAAGATCACGTCGAAGGTGGTCACCATCCGGTCTCCGTACAGCCTGATCCACTCACGGAATCCCCCCACAAGCACCCTCACATCGAGGAAACCCGCCGCAAGCATCGCCTCCGCCACGGTCCCGGCCTGCTTCCCATTCTCGTCGTAGAGGACCATCGGGTACTCCTTGGGAAGATAGTCGAACCACGCGTCGATCTCGTCGGCCGGCAGGTTCGTGGCACCTAGCAGATGGCCGGTCGTATACGATGACATCGGTCGGATATCGACCAGCAGCTTCAAGCTTCCCGATAGATCGCTCGCTTCGATCAGATAGGCTTCCTCGGGGACCACGCGCCCTCGCAGCGTCAACGTCACTTCCGGGTGATCCGGGTCGTTCGTCGTCAGGTAGATCCGTTTCGAGATGTCCAGGCCGCCATATCCGGCAGTCGAAAGCGCTGTGCTCAGGCGCACCACTCGGCTCGGGATCAGCGTGTCCGTCGGCAACTCGGTCGCGGTGCATCCGCAACTGACGCGCACATCCTCGATGACCAGATCCTCGTCCCCGGTGTTCTCGATCTCGAAGGTATGCTCGACCGTCGCCCCCTCCACCACGGTCCCGAAATCGTAGACCGGCTCTTCCACATCGATCGCCGGCCCTCCGAGGACGGGCACGCCAAGACCGGTCACGCACGCCATCCACACCACCAAGATCACTGCCCTTCGAGCTGTCGCCCTCTCCATCGCGGATCCTCCTCCGTCGAAACCGAACGCAGAACTGTTATCCGTCCTTCTCCGCCTCCATCGTCGTGGCTCTCGCCGCGCGGATCGATGCCAGCTGTCCCACCCGCAAGGTACGACGAGTCCATCTCCATCCGCTCGCTTGCATTGCCACGCCACATCGGTGGTATACTCAGTTCGCCATAGAAACGAAGGGGGTGCTCATGCGGGGGAGAGTGGTTTCTCTCGTCTTGCTGTCTGCGGTCTGCTTTGCTCTCGTTGGGTGCATGGACGTCTGGTCACCGAAGGACGCGGAGGAGGGTCTGATCACCGTGGTCGTGCCGCCGTCCGGCGAATCCACGCAACGCATCTCGCCGAAGGTCCTCCCCGATGCGGCGGAGAAGGTCCGCATCCGAGTGTGGCATCCGGACACCGGGTTCAATGTCGTCGCCACGGTGGATCGGAGTGGTTCGCCGCAGACGGTCGATATCGCCGCGCCGGAGGGCGAAGGCTATACCGTCGCGGCCGTCGCGTACCTGATCCAGGATGGCCGTCCCTTGGCGCTCACCGGTGGGGAGACACCGAATGTCACCGTCTACGCAAGAGAGGCGACGACGGTTGAGCTCATTCTCCAACACTGGGATGCAGAGTACATCACCGAAGACCCGATCGAGCCGGAAGCTGCTTTCTCGGTCGAGATCATCGTGAGCGATGCGGGCGGGTTGATCACACTGGAGACGCTCGAAGCAGCGCAGTTGCACGCCTCTACCACCGCGTTTCAGGACCCCGCCACCGCGCTTCCTGCCAATCCGGTGTCCGGCATCGTCAGCGACGGCCGCATCACGTTCGCAATGACCGCGCCGGACGTTGAGGAAGAGACAACGCTGTATCTCGCCGCGCTCGCGCAGTTTACGCCCGCTTGGGATGACCGAAGCCTCGTCGATCCGTCCGAATACAGTCTGTTCCTCGAACTGCCGAATCGCCAGATGGATCAGCCGATTCATGAAGTCACGATAGATCCTCTGACGGGAGGAATCATCGTCGAAATCACCCGACACGAAGGAACGAACCCGATCTTCCTAGGTAGGCCGTCTTGCGATCGGTGAGTGCAGAAGCGCCATCCGCACCGCCTCGACGGTGAGCTCCTCCCGGTCGACTCGTCCGCCGGAGAGGACATGCACCGCCCCGCCCCGTTGCAGATCGTCGAGCGAAGATGTCGAGCGGAGTGCATCGCGAAGA
>Ga0272444_10004822_pt1 | contig 11786 bp, 5 predicted proteins | sample SSMForm13_FD_201033 | JGI IMG/M metagenome (GOLD analysis project Ga0272444, IMG submission 201033) | Marine sediment archaeal communities from Little Sippewissett salt marsh, Falmouth, MA, United States - SSM-Form-13 | ecosystem: Environmental > Aquatic > Marine > Wetlands > Sediment ... | reverse complement strand
AGGCTGTACAGGAGGTCATAGGGGCTGTGTACGCCCACCAGGCGGTTGCCGAGGTAGAGGCCGGTCAGCACGGCGGAGTCCTTGCCGATGCGCCCGACCTTCAGTGCCCGCGAGAACCGGACACCTGAGGAGACGTTGTAGCCCGTCGCGCCGCCGAGACTGCCCGTGAGCAGGCCGTCGGTCTTCGCGAGCGGCTTGGCGGTCAGGCCCAGTTCGGCGGCCAGGGCGTTGAAGGCCTCGGAGAACCGGGCGTCGCCCATGGTGCTTTCGGCAACCAGGAACCCTTTGCCGCCGACCAGGTAGGTTTTCAGCCTGGCCTTGGCCGTGTCCGAGAACGTCACGCCCTGGCGTCCGCTCAGCCACAGGAGGCCGTGCTGCTCCAAGGGCTCGTCGCCGCCCGGGTCAACGTCCTCGGCCACCTCGACCGACATCGCGGCGCGCGTCTTCAGGTGCTCGGCCAGGCGTTCGAGTCCGCCGTAGTTGCGGCCCGTGTAATAGTCGCCGCCGTGCTTGAGGCGGGCCACCTTGAGGCCCTTGGCGGCCCCGGCTGCAATGGTCTGTCCCGGCAGGCCCGCCCCGGGGCGAACCATGGGGCCGGCCAGCCGTGCCCTGAGCGGCGCCTTGTCGCTTGCATAGGCCGCCAGATTGATGCCCAGGTCGAAGTGCGGCCGGTTCCTGGCAACGGCCGACAGGTGCCAGATGCACGACACGTCGGTCGCCGAATAGAAGACGATCGACCGGATGCCGTCGTGCATGTGCTGGATGTTCGGCTTGCGGCCGCGCATCTCGACGTCCGCTGTCCACAGAGGGTGCTTGTTGTCGGCCCGCTTCAGCTCCCACTCGGGCCAGATGTCCTTGGCCACCTTCCTCCAGACGTTCTTGGCAACCGGGTTGCCGCACGACGCCTCCAGCAGGAGCGTCCCGCCGCCGTCGGTGTACTGCCGGAGCTTGGTTTTCAGGTCGTCGGTGACCTCGAACTTCTGCTCCGTGGTGATGAACAGGACCGGGGCGTCGTACCACAGTTCGATGGGCGTTGTCGCCTGGAGGACCTGCCAGCCGATGACCTGTTCCTTGGCCCGGCCGAAGTAGGTCGTCAGGTTCTTCAGGTCATACCGGTGCAGGTTCCAGTCGCCGTTGTACTGGAGCTTATTGAACAGGATGGGCGCGCGGCCCTTGACGAGGAACAGGATGACGAAGCTGGTGTCGACGACGTTGCGCCCGAACCGGCCGTCGCCGCCCTGGGCCGGCAGTACGTGGGCGCAGATCTCCCGGTACCAGTCGTGCGTGCCGAAGTACCGATAGCCTGTCGCGATGCCCACGCGCTCGGCCTGGTAGATCCAGTAGAAGTAGTGGTATCCTTTGGGGCTCCTGGTGGCCGAGAACTCCTTGTTGAGCCAGGCCATGCCCTTCTCGAGGGTGTCGCCGACGATGTCCTTTCCGCGTCCGCTGCGCCCTCCCCGGCACGGGCACCCCAGGCCGCCCGTCAGGAACTCGACCGTCAGATGCAGACTGGCGACGCAGGCGGCGGTCATGTTGCCGTAGCTCGGGTCGTTCCGGGTGCGGTCCGGCACGTCGGCGCCGCCGTAGCACCCGTAGTTCCAACCGCCGTCGGCCTTCTGGTCCTCGACGATCCGCTTGTGGGCCCGGTACATGGCCTCCTGTGGCACCTCGATGCCGCACTTCGCCGCCTCGCTCAACGCCAGGATCACCAGCTGCGTGTTCGAGAAGTCGATGGCCCGCGGCGGTCTGGGCGGGCCGCCGTAGCGCCATCCGCCGATCTTGCCTTGGTTGGCCACGAGCTGGTCCACGTCTCGCTTCATCGCCGCCCGCAGGCCGGGGTGCTTCTCCTTCGGCGAGCGGTGGTACAGGTGGGCCAGCGTGACCACGCGGCAACTGATGATGTAGTTCTTCACGAGCTTCAACTCCAGCAGGACCTTGAGGCCCTTCTGGAATCGCTTGTCCTTCAGCGGCGTGTCGGCGTACTCCAGGGCCATCATGACCATGGCATGTTCGCCGGGCGGCCAGCGCGACCCCGTGATCGACCGCATCTGCCCCTTCGCGTCGGGGGCCGTCTTGAATGGCCAGAGGCCCGAGGGCTCCTGCTGGGTCCACAGCCACTCGACGGCCTTGGCAATGGCCGCGTCAATCGCCTGGTCCGTCACCGGGTCCGACGCCACGTTCTGGGCGCGGAGCGCCCCGGCCGGCACCGTGACGCACACGGCGATGCCCGTCATGAGGAGCAGGTGCATCAAAGAAGGTCGTCCCATAAGTGACTCCTTGCGGCCCCCAGCCGCGACCCATCTACTGGTCCTCGGGGCTGACGGGTCCGGCGGGTTTGGCGCCGGCTCCCGGCCCCAGTGCCGAGAGCACGATATTCGTCGCGATCTTGAGAGCATCGTTTCTCACCGGGCCCAGGCAGTCGGCGCAGTCGTGGCCGTCGAGGCCGCACGTCAGGTCATACGTCGAGGTGATGACCACCGGCCGCCCGCCGCGGCGCACGGCCTTGAGGTGCGGCCGATTGGTCTTGAGCTTCAGGGCCTGCTTGTAGCGGATCCGGGTCACGTCGAAGCCTTCGCGGGGCAGGCCCTTGCCGGTGATCAGCGGATCGTCGAGCGGCACACTTGCCGGTTCGGCGTCGGGCAGCAGGCGCTTCAACAGGCCGTCAAACGATTCGCTGAAGGCCTTCCGCCCGCACTGCGGATCGGCCCACAGCAGGCCGCCGCGGTCGAGAAACGCCCGCAGTGCCGCGACGTTCTCGTCACTGACGGTGAACGAGTAGTGCCCGCTCATGTGAATCACCCGGACGCCGCCCAGGTCGCCCGGGGCGTGGTTCTCGACCGTGCGGACGTCCATGTCCGTGTTGGCGGCCGCCTTGAGCGTCTCGGCCAGGTGTCGCATGCCGCGGATGTCGGTGGTGCGGCGTCCCTCGGTCGGCCAGTCGGCCACGGTGATTCGAGCAGCGGCGGCGGGCGCATGCGGCGAGGGGCTGCCGGCGTCGGCCAGTTCCTTCATCACGGGCTTCGGGTAGAACAGGCGACTGCGCAGTTGCCGTTTGTCGCTCGCGTACCGGGCCAGGTTCATCCCGAACTCGAAGTGCCGCCCGTACCGCGTGCGGAGGTTCTGGTGCCAGGCGCACGCCATGTCCTCGACGATCAGGAACACGCGGCTGCGGCACCCGTCGTGGATGTGCATCATCCTGGGGACGCGGCCCCGTATCTCGTGGTGGAACGTCATCACCGGATGCTTGTTGTCGAGCGTCTTCAGTTCCCATTCCGGCCAGAGCTGCCGGGCCAGGCCTCTGAACGCCCGCGAGAACTTCTCGCTCGAGAAGACGGCTTCGGCAACGAGCGTGCCGCCCGAGTCGGTGTACGCGCGCAGCTTCTGTTTCTGCTCGTCGGTGAACGCCGGCAGGTCGATGCCGTTGAAGTACAGGCAGGGCGCGTCCAGCCAACTGGCCACCGGGTCCTTGATGTCGACCACCTGCCAGTTGATCCGCTGCTCCAGCTTGTCGGCGATGAACTGCGACACGTTGGGGATGTCGCGCGGATAGACGTTCCAGCCGGGGCCCGTGTCAAGTTTGTTGTAGAAGACCGGCGCGCGGCCCTTGACGAGGAACAGGATGGCCCAACTGGTGCCCACCTGAGGGCCGCGGAAGTTGACCGGCGCGCCGCGGAACCCGCCGTCGTCGCGCTGGACGCCGAGCAGCCACTGGGTGCCCTCTTCGAACCAGTTGATCCCGCCGAAGGCCTTCCGGCCGCTGGCGTGGCCGCACCGCTCCAGGCCGTACAGGTAATAGAGGGTCAGTCCGTGCGGCCGGCCGGTCGGGTTCGGTGTGCCGCTGCCGGCCGGGGCCTTGCCGAAGTCAACCGGCAGGTTCCTGTCGAGCCAGGCCATGGCTTTGTCCATGGCATCTGGCTCGGCGTGGCGGCGCCACCCCTTATCGCGGCGCCGGTAGCACGGCGTCTCGTACTTCGCCTGGAGCCGATCGAACGTGATGTACAGGTTGGCCAGTCCGCCGACCGTCATGTTGCCGTAGGTCCGTTCCGCCGCGGGGTGTTCCCTCTGGACGTAGTACCCCCATCCGCCGTCGACCCCCTGGCGGGTGACCATGTGCTTCTCGATGGCCTCCCAGTACTTCAGCGGGATCTCCACCCCGCGGGCGGCGGCATCCCGCAGGCCCAGGATGCCGTACTGCGTGTTGGAGTGGTCGCCGTGGTAGCTGCCCGGGTGCGGCTTGTAGTAGGTGAACGTGCCCGGGACGTTGCCGTCCTGTTCGGTCATCGCCTCGACGAGCCATTTGGCATCCTTGAGCAGCAGTGGGCGCAGGGCTCGCGTGTACAACTTCGACCAGACGCTGGTCCGGAGGCTCACGGCGTAGGTGCCCGTGAGGTCGACCTCCTTGAGCCAGGCGATGGGTTTGGCGAGTTTCTCCTTCTGCGGGTCTTCCCCCGCGTAGAGCAGGGCGAGCACCGCCAGGGCCGTCCGCCCGCCGTAAAACCACCGCTCGCGTTCCTCGTAATTGTGGCCGGCCAGCGCTGCGCGGCTCTCGCGGATTTCCCAGTCGAACCGGTCGGTCTGGATCGCGTAGAGGTGCTCGACCGCGCGGCGGATGGCCGCGTCCACCTGTTCGGCATCCACGGCCGGCTGCGGCCGATCAACGCCCTGTGCCCCGGCGGCCCCGGCCGCCGCGAGCATCAGTAGCGGCGCGACAAGGTAACGCAATCTCTTCTGGTGAGACCGTCTCATTCGGGTGCTTTCTCCCCGCTGTACCTGACGCTGACCAGCAGCAGGATGTTGGCCGCCACGGCCTGCGCGTCCTCCGGCGCATAGCCCCGGTTGCCGTAGGCCTTGTATCCGGTCTGGCTGAACAGCAGATCGGTCGGGCTGTAGATGCCGACCAGCTTGCTGCCGGCGTAGATGCCGTGAAGCACGACCGGCAGCGGGGTCTCGCCCGCGGGCGCCTTGGCCGCGGCCGCCTCGCGCTCGGCCGCCAGCGTCTGGCTGTAGCCGACCTGGCCGATGCGGTACCCGGTCGCGTCGAAGAGCTTGCCCGTCACCGGCGGGGAGTCGGCGCCGAACTCCTTCAGCGCCAGACCCGCAGCCTGGAGCTGGGCGCGGAACGACTCGTCGAACCGCGCATCGCCCAGCGTCGCCTCGGCCAGGAGGAATGTCCCGGCGTCCAGTGCCGTGGTGAGCCAGGCCGGGCCGCCTTCGCCGAGGTCGCAGCTCGCGCGGCCCGTCAGGTAGAGCACGTCGGTGCCCTGGGGAACCGGCTGTCCCACGGCCGCGGGGTCGCGCAGATCGATCTTCAGGTCGGCCGACTTCTCAACGGCCTCGGCAAGCTGTTGCCACGGGCGGTAGTTGTCGGCGACACTCCAGTCGCCGGCGTGCCTGACGCGGGCCACGGCCACGGACTCCTTCTTGCCCCTTCGCGGCTTCTGCTCGGCATACTTCTCGGGGGACGGCTCGTAGCTGAGCCAGCGGCTCCGCAGCGTGCCGCGGTCGGTGGCGTAGGCGTACAGGTGGGTACCCAGATCAAGCTGGGCCCTGGCCCTCGCCGTGTCACCGCTCTGCCAGAGGCACGACAGGTCGCGCTCGGAGATGAAGGCGCAGGTGCGCACGCCGTCGTCGACGCCCTTGAGGACCAGCCGCCGGCTGGCCGTCTTCGGCTCCGCCGACCACAGCGGATGGTCCTTCTCCAGGAGCTTGGGCTCCCACGCCGGCCAGATCTCCTTGCATCGCTCGGCCCACCCTTTGACGACTTCCTCGTTGCCGCATGACGCCTCGAACAGGACCGTGCCGCCGGTGTCGGTGAATGTTCTGAGTGCCTTCTTGTGCTCGTCCGACAGGCGCGGCGCGCGCTCGGCGCTGATATAGAGGATCGGGGCCTCGTGAAGCTCCTCGAGTTTGGCGTCGAGGCCGATCGCTTGCCATCGCATGGGCTCGTCTTTCCGGCCGGCGACATAGGCTGCCAGGGCCGCCGCGTCCCCGGGGTGCAGGTCCCACGGGCCGTCGAACTGGAGCTTGTTCAGCAGGACGGGTTCCCGTCCACTGGCCAGGGTGGCGATGGCCAGGGCCGTGACGACCGTATCGCCCCAGCCCCCGGAATCGTCCTGGCCGCCGGTGAGGCCTCCCGCCACCGCGGGATACCACTCCGCGCCGGCGAGGTGTTGTTGCCCGGTCATCAGTCCGACGCGCGACAGGAAGAAGACCGACTCCGCGGCCGCCAGTGAGAGGCCTCCTCTCCCCCTGCCGGGGTTGATGTTCTTGTTCACCCAGTCCAGGCCGCGCTCAACGGCCCGGGTCACGTCCTGTGCTCTGGCGGAGGACTTGCCGCCTTTGCACGGGCAGCCTCCGCCGCCGAACAGTGCCTGCCTCATGACGAGCATGCCCGCCGTGCCGCCGGCGGTCCTCGTCGGGATGCGAAACCTTCCGACCCAGGGTCCGCCTCGTCCGTCCCGTCCGTCGCCCCCGCCGCCGGAGTTCAGCAGCAGGTTCCAGCCGCCGTCATCGCGCTGCTGATCGAGCAGGGTCTTAAGTGTCTTCGCCCAGACGTCCGTCTTGGGCGACTTGCCGGTCGCCGAGATGTCGCCCAGTGCCGCGATGACCATCGCCGTGTTGCGCATGTCGCTCATGCGCGTGGCCCGCTCGTAGCCCCAGGTGCCTTGGGAACTCTGGTGGCTGATGAGTGTGTTGACGTCCTTGGCGATTCGCAGGCGGGCCAGTTCCTGCTGTCTGGATCTGAGTCGCGGATAGAGCTTGGCCAGCGCGATGATTCGGCCGGCGAGGACGTAGTTCTGTTTCGGCTCGACCTTGAGCACCAGGCCCAAGGCTTTCTGCAGCCTCTTGTCCTTCACGTCGAGGCCGCCATAGGCCAGTCCGACCAATCCGAAGACGTCCTGGCCGTTGTCGAACTCGATCTCGGGGCTTTGCCATCCCCGGCCGGGGAATCCCGGTGGAAGCTGGATGAGCTGGAGCGAGTAGTCTCCCCAGCTGCCGTCACTCCGCTGCGTGGCCAGAAGCGATTTCACGCCGTCGGCGATGGCTTTGTCGATCCGCTCGGGCGTCACCTGGGCGCCGGCGTGTCCCGCGCAGACGGCCACGGCGAGAAGCATCCCGCACAAGGCTGGCAGTCGTGTCGGTCTCATGGTTCGCTTTCTCTCGGCGGTTGTCGCCGCACTGTCGTCATGGGCGCCCCCCGCGTGCTGACCACTGCAACCGCGTCCCCCGGCAGGAGCATCGACGGCGCGCAACCTTCCAGCGGGCGAGGCCTCCTAATCCCTGGCACTGACCAGGAGCAGTACATTCGTTGCGATGGCCCGGGCATCCTCGACGGCGTACCCGCGATTGCCATAGGCCCTGCAACCGGTCTGCGAGAACATGATGTCAAACGGGCTGTACACGCCCACGAGTCTGGTTCCGTCGTAGATACCGTGGAGCAGCGGCTCGGGCCGGCCGACCCGCTCGGCCCGCAGGTGATGGGCATAGCCGACGCTGGTGACGTTGTAGCCCGTGGCCTTGCCGAGTTGGCCGGTCAGCAACGGATGGTCTTTCGGCAGGGCCCGGAGCGTCAGGCCGGCGTCGGCCAGGACGGCCTTCACCGGGGCGTCGAACCGCGGATCGCCGAGCGTCGCCTCAGCCAGGAGAAACCGGCCTGCCGACAGTTGGCCTTTCAGCCACCGGGTAGCGTCGGCATCGAGCTGGCACGCCGTGCGACCGGCCAGGTGCAGCAGCGACACCTCGGCCGGAAGGTCGTCGCCCGCGGCGACCGCGTCGGCAGCCGCCAGCGTCATGCCGACCTTGGCCTTCAGGTCCTCGGCCAGGACCTGCCAGGGATGATAATTGTCGGCCAGGTACCACTCGCCGCCGTGCTTGACGCGGGCGACGGCAACCTGCTTCCTGTCGCCTGCTGCCGGTGTCTGGCCGGCGTACTTGGGGCCGGTGCCGCCGGGCCGCGCGGCCAGCCGGGCCCGCAGCTTGCCCTTGTCGGAGCTGTACATGAACAGGTTGCCCCCCAGGTCGAAGAGCATCCGGTTCCGCGTCACCGCCTGGGTGTTCCAGTGGCAGGAGATGTCCGTCTTGCTGTAGAACATGAACGTGCGGACGCCGTCGCCCAGGCCGAACAGCCTGGGCAACCGGCCGCGCATCTTGACGTCGGCCTCCCAGAGTGGGTGGCCCCGATCGACGATCTTGAGTTCCCACTCGGGCCAGATGTCCTTGCACATGAGGTCCCACCACGTGGTGACCTTCCGGTTGCCGCAACTGGCCTCGACCAGGAGTGTGCCGCCCGTGTCGGTGAACTCCCGGAGCCGGGCCTTCTGCTCGTCGGAGAGCTCGATGGGCGTCTCGGCGGTGATGTACAGGATCGGGGCGTCGTGCCATTCGTCCACGGGCACGTCGAGGTTGATGACCTGCCACTGGATGGCCTGTTCTTTCTGTTTTCCGACGTAGTCGGCCAGGTTGGCGGCATCGCGCGGGTGGTTGTTCCACTGCCCTTTGAACTGGAGCTTGTTGACCAGGATCGGCGCGCGGCCCTTGACGAGGAAGGCGATAGCCAAGGCGGTCGAGGAGGGGTGTCCCCAACCGCCGTCCGGGTTCTGCTTGGAGACCAAGTACTCGGCCATTTCGGCGTACCAGTTGTGTGTGCCGAAATACTTGATGCCCGAGGCGAGCCCCACCCGCTCGCAGGAGAACGACCAGAAGGCATTCCAGGCCCCGCGCCCGGGGTTCTTGTCCACGACGAAGTTCTTTTTGAGCCACTCGATGCCCCGCTCGATGGCGGCGTCCACCTCGAGGCCCTTGCGCGGCGACTTGCCGCCCCGGCACGGGCACCCCGTTCCGCGGTACAGCTTGTCGCGAATGATGAACAGGCTGGCCACGCCGGCCGCGGTCATCGACCCGTAGGTGGGCTTGTTGACGTGCACCGAACTCCGCGAGCCGTAGTTCCACCCGCCGTCGGGTTTCTGGGTTTTCAGGTAGCGGTCCAGCGCTTTCTTCCAGACGTCGGTCGGAAGTTCCTTGAGGACCTTCGAGCCCTCGTAGAGTGCCAGCAGGGCCATCTGCGTGTTGCTCAGCTCCCCCTTGCCGGTGCCGTAGTAGTTCCAGTCACCCTCGTCGTCCTGGGCCTTGAAGATCCATTCCAGGTCGGCCATCAGGCGCTTCTTGACCAGTTCCTGCTGTTCGCGCCGCAAGCGCGGGTAGAGCCGCGACAGGGCGATAACGCGGACAGCGTAAACGTAGTTGCGGTCGATCTCGGCATTCAGGACCAGCTTGAGGGCCTTTTGCAGGCGCTCGTCGCTCGCGGGCAGGCCGCCGTAGGCCAGCCCCATGAGCCCGCAGACGTCGTACCCGTGGCTGAACAGGTTGCCGACGGCGGCGGTCCCGTAGTCGCCCCACCCGCCTTGGGCGTTCTGGCTGGCCAGCAGCGACTGCACGCCGCGCTCAATGGCCGCGTCGATCTGCTCGGCCGTCACCGCGCCGCGCGCCTGGGGTGCCGACAGGCACAGCGCCGCGAGCGCGGCGGCTGCAAACCACCTCGTTGGATTCACTTGGCGTCCTCCGTCTACTTGACGCTGACGAGGAGCAGGATGCTGGCCGCGATGGCCCGGGCGTCTTCAGCCGCATAGCCGCGATTGCCGTACGCCCGGTAGCCCGTCTTGCCGCCCTCGATCGTCGCCTTGAACACCCGCATCGCTCAGTATTCTTCCCGCCGGAACGCCTACGGTGCCGACCAGAGCGCCTTGCCCTTCTCGTCGAGCAGACTCAGCCCGGGTCCTACTTTGGGCACGCCCAGCCGCGCGCGACACTTGCCTTTTTCGTCGGCCAACTCGAGCACCGTCCCGCCTTTGCTCACGCCCAGCCCGATGCGTGGCTTGCCCTTCTCGTCGGCCAGCTCCAGCCCGGTCGCGTTCTCGGTCACGGTCAGTGCGGCGCGGGGCTTGCCGTTCTCATCCGAGAGGCCCAGCACCGGCTTATCCTCGATCACGGTCAGTCCGGCGCGGGTCTTGCCATTCTCGTCGTACAGGATCAGCCCCAGCGCGTCCCTGAGCACGCCCAGCCCGGCGCGGGGCTGGCCCTTCTCGTCGGACAGGCTTAGCTTAGGTCCGTCCTTGTCCACGCCCAGCCCGATGCGTGGCTTGCCCTTCTCGTCGGACAGGCTTAGCTTAGGCCCGTTCTTGTCCACGCCCAGTCTGGCGCGGAGCTTGTCCTCTTCGTCGTACAGGCCCAGCACCGGCCCGTCCTTGAGCGCGACCAGTAAGGCGCGGGCCTTGCCCTTCTCGTCGGCGAGGACCAGCCTCGGTCCCGGCTCAGTCATGTCAAACTTCCCGCGTTCTCGGCCCTTATCATCGACCAGGATAAAGGCCGTGGCCCGAATGACCTCGGCAGGCTTCTCGGCTTCCTCGCCTTCCTGGCCCAGGACCGGACGGGTTGTCTCAGTGGCGAGCCAGGCCGCCGCCAGCAGGCCGACGGCCAGCCCCACGCCGACCAGCAGCCAGCGGTTGCGGCGCTTGCCGCGAGCTAGTTCCCGCTCCACCCTTTCGAGGCGTTCCTCGGTGCTCATGGCCTGCCCCCTTCGTTGGTCCACGGTTGCTACTCCGCGAATTGGTGAGGCTTCGCTACGAAGCACCAGCCGGTGTGTTCTCTCAGCCCCGGCGGGCCTTCGTCGATGTCCTCCATTCACTTGACGCTGACGAGGAGCAGGATGTTGGCCGCGATGGCCCGCGCGTCTTCAGCCGCATAGCCGCGATTGCCGTACGCCGTGTAGCTTGTCCCGCTGAACAGCACGTCATACGGGCTGTAGATGCCGACGAGCTTCTTGTCGGCGTAGATGCCGTACAGGACCGGCAGCGGCTCCGCGGGCTGGTCGGCGGCCCTGGCGGCCCGCTCCTCGGTCAGGGCGCGGCTCGTGGCCACGTCCTTGAGGGCGTACCCGGTTGCGTCGAACAGCTTGCCGGTGGCCAGGGGCGAGTCGGCCCCAAAGGATGTAAACGTCAGACCGGCACCCGCCATTGCCGCCTTGGCCGAATCGTTGAACCGGGGGTCGCCCGCGGCCGACTCGACGAACAGGAACGCTCCGTTGGCCACGGCGTCCTTGAGCCATTCGGCGCCGCCGTCGCCCAGGTCGCATACGGAGCGGCCCGTCAGGTAGAGCACGTCGGTGCCGTCGGGCAGCGGCCGGCCCGCTGCCACCGGGTCGCGGACCGTCACCCTGAGTCCCGCCTTGGCCAGGGGGCCGGCGGTCAGATGCCGCCATGGCCGGTAGTTGCGACCGGCGTCCCACTCGCCACCGTGGCGGATGCGGGCCACGGCCAGGGCCTTCTTCTTGCCGCAAACCAGTTTCTGACCGGCATACTTGGTGGACGCCGGGCCTGCGGGGTCGGCCAGTCGCCGGCGCAGGCGGCCGCGGTCGGTGACGTAGGCCGCCAGGTTGCGACCCAGGTCAAACAGTTCGCGGTTCCGCGTCTGGGCCAGCGAATGCCAAACGCACGAAACGTCTCTGGGCAGGTAGAACAGGAAACTCCTGATGCCGTCATTCATGTGCTGCAACTTAGGTCGGCGTCCGCGGAGTGCGACCTCGGCTGACCACAGCGGGTGGTCGTTGTCGAGGAGCTTCAATGTCCGCTCCGGCCAGAGGTCTCTGGCGAGTCCCTCCAGAAACGTCTTGCCGGCGAGTGAGCCACAGCCGGCCTCGAAGAACAGGGTGCCGCCGGTGTCCGCGAACTCGCGCAGTCTCTTCTTCTGGTCGTCGGTCATCTTGAGGGCCGACTCGGCGAGCACATAGAGGA
>Ga0272444_10004821_pt1 | contig 11787 bp, 7 predicted proteins | sample SSMForm13_FD_201033 | JGI IMG/M metagenome (GOLD analysis project Ga0272444, IMG submission 201033) | Marine sediment archaeal communities from Little Sippewissett salt marsh, Falmouth, MA, United States - SSM-Form-13 | ecosystem: Environmental > Aquatic > Marine > Wetlands > Sediment ... | reverse complement strand
TAAATGGCATTATGGAAATTGTTCGGGCATGAAGGCCGTCGCTTGTTTTATGGTGACGGTCCTTTTTGTGTTTTACGCGTTCGGAGTTGTAGGGTGGTGCGAAGAATGGTCGCGCTATAGCGGCGTCAATCATATCAACGACATTGCGGTGAACGATGACAATGTCTGGTGGGCGACTGACGGCGGTATGGTTCGATGGAACCTGACAGAGGGGAAGTATGAAGTCTATTACGGAGGTTTGTTCGACCGGGCGACATATACTGTCGTTGAGATCGACAGCGACGGGAATGTCTGGTGCGGGAGGTCGCCATCATATTGGGGGGAGCCGGGGCTAATCAGGTTCGACGGTGACACATGGATGGAATATCCGGAGACAAAAGAAGTTACCGTTACGATAATAACGGAAATTTCAGACAACAGGATGTTGATTGGCCGAAACATGGGTGGTTTTCTGATATATGACGGCACTACATTCGAAAGCCACAATTCGGAAAACGGATATCAGGGTAATCACCCGTATGCAGCCGATGAAGACCTGAACGGAGTGCTATGGATTGGGACGCATAATGGTTTATGGTCTTACAATGGTGATTCATGGACATCATATACTGAAGACAACAGTGTTCTTTATGACGATACCATAGCCGGGGTTGTTGTCGATGATTATAACAACGTCTGGGTAGCCTTCGACTATAATCGTAATCTGATTCAGCGTTTCGACGGTGAAACATGGTCGGATTTCGAATATGGCAGGACAGATCATGCGGTTCAGAACGGTTTGACGATAGACGACAAGGGAAACATCTGGTTTGCCGGGTCCAATGGGGCCAAATGCTTTGATGGTGATGATTGGACATACTTTGACAGCGACGATGGCCTGACTGATAAAAATGTATCCTGCATAACCATAGATACAGATGGAAACGTTTGGATTGGAACCGATGGATACGGCGTATCATGGTACGATGGTATTTCGTGGTCGACTCTTTTCGATGACCGGTGCCTTTCGGACAATTACATCAACGATATCGAAGTTGATGACAACAACGTCAAGTGGTTTGCCACGAGACGGGGGGTAAGCAGTTTTGACGGGATTCGGTGGCGCAACCACGGCGACTCGCCGCTTTTCGATCTCCGTGTGACGTCGGTTGCCGCCGGAAAGAACAATACCGTATGGTTCGGGACGGCGGGACACGGTGTCGTGTGTTATGACGGTGCTACATGGGAGATGTTCACGACGGAGGACGGTCTTGCGTATGACTGGGTGGATGCGGTGGCGGTTGACTTGGACAATGTGCTCTGGGCGGGCACATGGGAGGGCCTTTCAGCGTTCGACGGTGACACGTGGCGGACGTATACGATGGCCGACGGGATGTCGCATGACGAAGTGGAGGTGATGGCTGTTGACAAGAACAATGTCAAATGGTTCTGTATGGAAAACGACGATGTCATGAGTTTCGACGGATCGGTCTGGACGCTTCATGCCGAGGCAAGCGGTAGAGATTTCGGTGGAGCAAATGATTTTGCATTCGATAGTGACAACGTGAAATGGCTCGCTTCAAATTATAACTTGTCGTATGATGATATTACATGGAAGAGACACGACTGTCCACTCTTGACATGCGGAGCAACAACCGTGGCAGCCGATAACAATGATGTGATCTGGTATGGTCTTGCCGCATGTAACATGGGTGGGGTTCATTTGGGAGGCATTCGCAGCTACAACAAGGGAACTTGGCTTTATCATGACGAACTTGAAGCGAAAACGGTTCTCGCGGTAGCAGTCGACCAGGACAATATCAAGTGGTTCGGCACACTGAGGGGTCTCTGGAGCCTCGATGACAGCGATACCGATGTCGTTCGCGATGAATCAACACCTGTGTCGATCAGTCTCGACAGTATCTTTCCGAATCCTTTCAACGGTTCCACGAACCTGTCGTACTCGATACACCGTCCCGGACGTGTCGAGGGAGCCGTTTTCGCCATCAACGGCCAGAAAGTGCGAACCCTCTTCTCGGAGTATATGCCGCCCGGCGCATACGAAGCCCGATGGGACGGTCGCGATGAAAACGGCACGCTCGTATCGTCGGGCGTCTATATCGTACGGGTGAAGTCGGGTCGCGAGGTCGCTTTTTCCCGTGTCGCCTTCATGAAATAATGACTTCTTCGTGTGCACTAAATCGAGTGATCCCAAAGCGAAGTGGAAGGTCGCGCAGCATCCTTTCGCGGATGAAATTCCCCAGCATATCAGACTATCAAGGGACAACCGCCCCTTTCCCGGAAAAGGTGCGGGGAAACCCGGGAAACGCCGGGTTTCCCCGCCTACAAGCACTTAATCCCAATTTGTTACCAATTTATCCGAAAATCCTTTCGTCGATCCAATCCGGGTAGGGGCTCGGCGCTTCCCAATCCTCGGGGAGATCATTGACCCTCAGCATCGCACCGCTGTGATCGAGGTGCGACTTGAATCCCGTGAGGAATATCCGCGTCTTCTGGAGAATGTAGTCGTACGACCACTGCATTTCCCGCGTTTCGAACATACGCTGAATGGCGTAGATGGTCGGGAAGAAGAGATAGTAGAGGCGGTTCAGTTTCTCGCCGCGCGTCCAGTGGTTCATGATGTCCCACCAGCCATTGGTGTGATAGATGCGCATCCCGGCGTTGGCCCCGTAACCGGATAGCTGCTGCTGTGTTGCGACAAAAGGCTTTGTCTGTTTGCCCGCGCCCTCTATCTCGATTCCGTTGTAGTGGAGATTGAGCGTTCCCCATGTCATGGGGTGCGGTGATGTCGGCGTTTTCTCTCGCCACCACCCGTCGGCCTGGAGGCTGACCTCGGCTACGTCGAGGCCGAGTATGGCAAGCATGAAGTAAAGGCCGTGCACGCCGTGCTGGGGGTATTCGTACCCCGCCGAGTTGTCCGAGTTGACGCCGAGGATTTTCTTCCCTTCCTTGAGCAGTTCCCCGACTTTCCAGCGGCCCACATGGGCTTCCTTGATGTACTCGCGCTCGTCGGTGCAGAGGATGGGCGTGTTGTGTTTCCGCGCCGTCTCGACCATGAAACGGGCGTCCTTCATGCTGTAGGCGAACGGGCGGTTGATGTAGCAGGGAATGCCCGCTTCGAGGTAGGGCTTCGTGAGCTGCGGCCACCACTTGCACTCGTTGAACCCGGCGAAGATCATGCCGTCCACCTTGTCCACCATGTCGTAGTAGTGCTTCACCGCCTCGCATTTGTATTTCGATGCAAAGGCTGTGGCGAGCGCCGGATCGCGGTCCCAGCAGTGGGTTATTTTCATGCGTGTGGAGCGTATGGGCCAGATCTCGGGCTCTTCGGGATTGATTGTCGGCGCCCAGATGCTGTAGTTCATGTGGCTGTTGTCGCCGAGGGCGACCACGCCCACTTTAAGCAGTTCCACGGTCGGTGTCTGTTTCGATGCCGCATGTGCAGGTTCCGGTATACCGGCTGCTCCTGCGAGCGCCCCGCCCGCGAGTGCGGCCTTGGTCATGAAGTCGCGTCGGTCGTTACATGTGCTCATGGTTTCGCTTTCTGTTATGGTTGCGTCAAATCTGATGATAGTTTCCGTTTTTTTTGATTATTTCAGTGGATTATCCGGTTTCATTGCCGCTTTAATAGAGCGGGATCGATCCAGTCCGGTCGCGCAGGTACAGCCCGCCAGTCCGGGGGCACCGTCCCCACATCGACCGGAGCGCCGCTGCGTTCGACCGCGGAATAAAATCCCGTGAGGAATATCTCGTTCTTTTTCCTGATATTGTCGAGAGGTTCGTACATCGTGCCCTCGAACGTTTTCTGCATGGCGACCAGCATTGGCGTGTGGTGAACCAGCAGATCGTCCCGCCATTCGGCGAACTGCGGGAGGCGCGACGATTCAATGCCTTCCGAACCGGTGACATCCATGGAATACAGATCGCCGTCGGGTGTCATGGTCGATGTGCAGAGAAACGGCTTCTGCTCCGGGTCGCCGTTGAACAGGTACGTTCCCATAAGATAGGTGCTGCTGTTCGGATCGTCGGTTACGACCGCGACCTTGCCGACATCATGTCCGAAGATTGCCTGTAACATATACGGCGTGTGGAAGAGCGCCGCATATTCGTGTGTCAGGCAGGTGCTGTGCACGCATTGGATCTCGCCGATAGTGCGGATACGTTTTTTCAGCGTCGTCACCCCGTACAGGTGCTCGTAGATATCGGTGGCCATGATGGGCGTGCCGTGTTTCGCGGCGCAGTCGAGGATATCCTCGATGTCGCGCAGCGAATAGGCGAACGGACGGCTAAGATATGTCGGGATCCCGGCTTCGATATACGGGCGGGCGAGAATATGTTGCCAGGGAACCTCGTAAAATCCTCCGAACGCGACTCCGTCGACCTTCCCGACCATGCCGTCGTACCGGTCGACCGGCTCTGCCCCGACCTTGTCCGCGAACTCGCGCGCCTTTGCCTTGTCGACATCCCACACATGGGTGATCTCCATATCGAGAAGGCCCGTGCCGAGAGCCTCCCTGTTGACTGCGACGCCGCGCGGAGACAAGATGTCGCCCCACGAGTAGGACCAGAACGAGAAGTCCCCGACACAGAGCGCCCCGATGCGGAGCTTACTATTGCCCGAACGCTCCGAAGCTTCTGGCGAAGCTGCAAGTCCGTTGTTGAGAGCCAGCGCGCCTGCCAGGGCGGAGGTCTTCAGAAACATACGGCGGTGCCGATTATGGGAGGATACTATGTCATGTGGATCATGCTGATAATCGTCAGGCATGTTCTTATCCCTTTTATTATATGAATTACCTCGGTACTGTAACAGGCAACAGGCAAATTGTCATGGGACTGCAGAAAATCCTTTATATAACCATCCTCAATTAAAAATACTCTCGTCGATCCAGTCGGGGTGGGGACACGGTGCCTTCCAGTCCTCCGGGAGGTCGTCTACCCTTACCATTGCTCCGTTATGTTCGAGGTGGGACTTGAATCCCGTGAGGAAAATCCGCGTCTTTTTCAGAATATAATCGTAGGACCACTGCATCTCACCCGTTTCGAACATGCGCTGCATGGCGTAGACGGTGGGGAAGAAGAGATAATAGAGCCGGTTCAGCCTTTCACCGCGTGTCCAGTGGTTCATGATGTCCCACCAGCCCCCGGTATGGTAGATGCGCATCCCGGCGTTGGCTCCGTAGCCGGAAAGCTGCTGCTGCGTGGCCACGAATGGTTTCGTCTGTTTGCCTGATCCCTCGATCTCGATACCGTTGAAGCGAAGATTGAGAGTTCCCCAAGTCATCGGATTAGGCGAGGATATCGTTTTCTGGTTCCACCAGCCGTCCGCCTGCAGGCTCGCCTCCGCCACATCGAGCCCCAGTATGGCCAGCATGAAATAGAGGCCGTGAACACCGTGCGCGGGGTATTCGTATCCCGCCGAGTTGTCGGAGGTGACGCCGAGAATCTGCTTCCCTTCTTTCAGGAGTTCGCCCACTTTCCAGCGCGCTACATGAGCCTCCTTGATGTATTCCCGCTCATCGGTACAGAGGATCAGCGTGTTGTGCTTTTTCGCTGTCTCGATCATGCTGCGGGCGTCTTCCATGCTGTAGGCGAAGGGACGGTTGATATGACAGGGGATGCCCGCTTCAAGGTAGGGTTTCGTGAGCTTCGGCCACCATGCGCACTCGTAAAAACCGGCGAATATCATGGCATCCACCTTGTCGACCATGTCGTAGTAGTTGGCGACGGCCTCACATTTGTATTTACGGGCGAATTCCCGCGCAGTTTCCGGGTCGCGGTCCCAGCAGTGGGTGATCTTCATGCGGGTCGATCGTATGGGCCAGACGTCCGGTTCCTCGGGATTGATGGTCGGCGCCCAGATGCTGTAATTCATATGGCTCCCCGCACCGACAGCCACAACGCCGACACTGAGAAGTTCGACAGTGGGTGTCTTCCTGTTCGATCGGGGATGTTCTTCGGCGGTCGAAACGGTTGCAGCGGTCCCCGTTGCCGCCGCCGCTGCGATGAAGTCCCGTCGGTTCGGATGAGTCGGCATGTCAAAACCTCCGTTATTGGCAAAATGTCCGAAAGTCATAGAATATACCGCAATGTACTATGATTCATTCCACCATTAAAGGAAAAAAGAGGTTGTAAAGCGTGAGGCTGAAAAATGTTTTGTCTTTTCCCGAATTTTATCTTATCGTCTTCTCAGGAAACTTTCGTTGTTGTTTCCGATGCTGTTTTTTATGGGCTGCGTGAAAAGGCGCAGTACGAGACGTTTTTAGATAATTCGGGAATATACTTGTATAAAAAGGAGCCGGCAATGCGAAAATCCGCTATTATATCGACACTATTCCTCCTTCTGACAGTATGGTCCGCTGCTGCATACAGCGACTGTTATTCAATCGTGGCGGGGAAAAACGCCACTGCCGACGGCAGTGTTTTATTCGGCCATAACGAGGACAACGCCAGGAAATTCACTGCGGGAATGTGGAAAGTGGAGCGCGCCGAACATGGCCCGGACGAGACGGTCGCTCTTCAGTCCGGCGCTCGTATTCCGCAGTCACCGGTGACTTGGGGCTACTGGTGGATGCAAATGCCTGAACTCGATTACAGCGACGGTTTCCTGAACGAGCACGGCGTTGCGATCGCCACCGACAACTGTCCCTCCCGCGAGGACAATCCAGAGCTGACGCAGGGCGGTATCGGCGGGGCCATTTTACGGCGTCTTGTGGCCGAGAGATCCCGCACGGCACGGGAGGGGGTGAAGGTTGTCGGCGAACTCGTCGAACGATACGGTTACACGGCGAGCGGGAGAACGATGATCATCTGCGATTCGAACGAGGGATGGCTGGTCGCTTTGGTCAACGGCAAACACTGGGTAGCGCAGCGCGTGCCGGATGACAAGGTCGCCATTGTCGCGAACACCTATACCATCCGGGAGATCGATCTCACCGATACGGATAATTTTCTCGGTTCGGCCGATATTGTCGAGTACGCCGTGAAACGGGGTTGGTACGATCCTTCGAAAGGGCCGTTCAGTTTCGAAGAGGTGTACGCCAATCCCAAGACCCGGGTTGCGCCGGGTAACACGCATCGCCAGTGGAGCGGTCTCAGACGTATCGCCGATGCTCCCGTGCCCGTTCCGGAGAAAAAGCGGCTTCCATTCGCAGTCGTTCCGAAAGAGACGTTAACGATGGATCATATTGCCTCGATTCTCCGGGATCATTACGAGGGCACGCAATACGAGCCGAACGACAATTATTCCGCCGCGCCGCCTCACAGGCGGCATACATCCTCCATATGCGGCCTGGCGACGAACTCGTCGAGCATTTTCCAGTTACGCTCCGGCATGCCGGTCGAGATAGGTGCTGTCTGGTGGCTCGCCATGTGGACGCCTTGTTCGACACCCTACATGCCGATATATCTCGGGACCGACTCCGTTCCAGGCGATCTGGGGTTCGATCCGGCATCGGCGGGCACGTGCCCCTTCTGTGTCATCTCTCCCGATTTCGGTCCGGCGTACCGGACATTTCACGATCTTTCACTGTGGGTGGATGAGGATTATTCCCAACGGATCGGAGCGGTTCGTGACACGTGGTCGACAATGGAAAAGACCGCCAGAAACGCTCAGACCGTCCTTGAAAAAGGCGTTCTTGCGAGTTGGGGAAACGACACCGATGCTGCGAGGGAAATTCTCAGCCGCTATTCGCATGGTGTCGTATCGCGCGCCGTGGGGCTTGCGCGGGAAATGATGGCCGCCGATAACGATCTGAGCGGGGTGGGGAACTGAATTCCGAGTAACAGTCGAAACTGACCGATTCTATATCGGCACTTTCCTGTTTCCTGCCTGCAAAATGACCATTCTATGTACATTCCGGACACTACAATGGATGTCGGATCAAACAATTGATATAAAGATGATTTGAAGCGCCCTCCCGATATCTGATATAATTTTTTCCTCCCGAATACTATTGACCAAACACCGAAATTATGAAGAAAAAGCTATCCGCGAAACAATTATCTTGACATTTGCGATAAAACATTCTTTTTTATAAATCGTAGCACGAATGTAAAAAATGCTTATCGGAAGATATACGTTTCGCTGACTCGTCATTTCATTTTCGGATGAATTATCCGATTCGGGATGCGGTTTGTATGTCTTAGAAAAGTGCTCTGTGAACGAACGGGGGAGGGAGACTCATGAGATGTAAGGTCATTGTAGCTGTTTTTATTGCCTGTATTGCCGTCATGTTGTCAGTGTGCATGTGCGGCCGGGATAAGCCTGAAGTCGTTCCTGTGCTCAGAATCGGGCATGTCGGTCATGATCATCATACGGCGCTGTATGTCGCGGCGCTCAATTCCCCCATGTTTAAAGAGGATTACGGTTTATATCTTGAGGAGAAGCGTCCCGGTGAGCTATACGATATGTTTGACGGCGGGAAACGGGTAGCCGAACTGGAACTGATCCGCGTTAAAGGGGGATCGGCCATGCCGACCGCGATGGCGCAGGGACAGTTCGACATCGGTTTCGGGGGGCTTGCCGCCCTGGCGTTTTTCGTCGATAAGGGTACCTCGATGAAGATCATATCGCCGCTTCACAGCAAAGGCGATATGCTTGTCGTGGGAAATAACATTTCGGCTCAAAACTGGCAAGACTTCGTCCAACAGGCGAAACGATCCGAAAGGCCGCTGAAAATGGGATTCAAAGCTCCGAAGGCGATCGCCCTGTTGATTTTCGAATCGGCCATGAGAGAGGAAGGTATCAGCTTTACCTATAACGCGAACGATACCGAAGCGAATGTCATATTGATCGACATGAAAGGTGCGGGGAAGCTCAATCCGGGGCTTGGCAATTCGATTATCGACGGTTATGTATGCAACAATCCGTATTGCGCTCTTGCCGAGGAGAAAGGCGTGGGGCGTTGTATAGCGGACCTGAACGATCTGCCTCCGGGGCTCTGGCGGGATCATCCCTGCTGTGTCATCGGAGCCATGGAGAATGTACTGTCAGAGAAACGGGGTGCCGTCGTTACCTTTCTGGAATTGATAACCATCGCGACGGATTACATGAACAGCAATCCCCGGATTGCAGTTGAATCGGCATCCAAATGGATCGGCACATCCATCGAGGTGGAAGAGAAATCCATACCCACATCCGCATATCTGACCGAACCGAATCAACAGTGGTTGAACGGCGCCTGTGTGTGGGTGAAAACCATGGATGAGCTCGGTCATATCAATGGACGGTTGAGCGGAAAAACCGATGAGGGCATTCTCTCGGAACTTCTCGATCTGACGCTGTTAAAAGAAGCACGGGATAACGTCGAAAAGAGAAAGTCTGCGTCCGCGATATGAGAGTCCTGCGATTGAAAATACTTTATGGGTTGGTGCTCCCCTGCCTTTTTCTGCTCATCTGGCAACATTTTGCCGTTGAAAAGAACAATCCCGCACTGATTCCCCGTGTCGAAGCGGTCGTGAGTGTACTGGCGCATGGAATGAGTAATATTGACGAACTCGGGACGAGTTCCCTGGCTTGGAATACAATCATTTCGCTTTTCCGGGTTTTCTGCGGCTTTTTCCTGGCGGTAATCGTGGGGGTGCCACTTGGTATCGCAATGGGGTATTCACGGAGGTTTTATGCTGTTGTCAATCCGTTTGTCGAGATGTTCAGGCCGCTCTGCCCCATTGCCTGGATACCGTTCGCCATGGCAGTCTTCGGATTACACTCCGTTATCAATGTATTCGGGATACGGTACAGCGATACGATCCTCGACACCGTTCAGCTCGCCCAACTTTTCATCATTTTCTACGGCGGTTTTTTCCCCGTGCTGCTCAATACCGTACACAGTGTGAAAAGCGTCAAAAAACTCTGGATTGAATCCGCCCGGTCACTGGGGGCGACACGCGGTCAGATTCTTGTCAAGATTATAGCCCCCGCATCCTTGCCGGCGGTTCTTACCGGCATCCGTATCGGTCTCGGTGTGAGCTGGATGGTTATCATCGCCGCCGAAATGTTTCCGGGGCCGGATCTGGGAATCGGCTATGTGCTCATGTATGCCGCCGATCAGGGCGAAATGGCAATTGTCGTGGCGTGCATGTTCGTTATCGGCCTGATCGGACTGGTGATCAATAACGGCCTGCAGAGTATTGCCGGTAGAATTTCCGGCTGGCAGGCATTGGAACGTTGAATGCGCGAAAAACTTCTTCTGACAGGCATTTCGAAACAATTCTCGACTGACAGGGATCTTCGGGTAACTGCTTTCAAAGACATCGATCTCACCATCATGGACGGCGAGTTTGTCTGTATTCTCGGGCCGACAGGGTGCGGGAAGACGACGCTTCTTCGGATCATGGCCGGCCTCGAAACACCGACCGAAGGATCGCTCAGAATCGATACCGTGCCGGTTGCCTCGGTGTCCGAGGCATGCACACTCGTTTTCCAGCAGTATTCATTGTTCCCGTGGTTGAGCGTATCGCAAAATGTTGCATTTCCACTTGAGTTGAAAGGATACACAAAACACGAAAGGAGGAAAAAAGCTCGCGAACTTCTCGATCATGTCGGGCTGGGAGATTTCGAAGACGCCAGGCCATACGAACTGTCGGGCGGCATGCAGCAGCGTGCGGCAATCGCACGTGCGCTGGCATATGATCCGGATATCCTGCTCATGGACGAACCGTTCGGCGCGCTGGATGAAAAAACGCGCCGGCAGTTACAGATACTGTTGCTTGACATTTGGAGGGAACGGCTCAAAACAGTGGTTTTCGTCACCCACAATATCGATGAAGCGATTATTCTCGCCGACAGAATCGTTGTCATGGCATCAGGTCCGGGTAGAATTGTCGAACACATTGACGTTCCCCTCAATCGTCCGCGAGACAGAGTGGACAAGAGTTTTTCATCTTTGTATACCCGTTTGCGGGCTTTACTGGAACTGTAAATCTTTATGAAGGGTGAGTGCTGATGAAACGATGCCGTGTACTGTTCTCCACATTATTGCTCTTCGCCGTCCTGACTTCAGCGAGTGACGCTCAGGTACTCTGGCGAGGCGCCAAAACCATGAAAAAAGGCAGCATCATCACCATGGGAATGATGTATTACATGGATTTTACCAAAAAGTACTCCGGAGATGCCGACGACTGGAAAAGCAATCCGAACGACCAGTCCGATATGGGTTTGCAGCTAATGGTCGGTTATGCGGTGACGGATCGTCTGGAAACGATGGTTCATATCCCGGTTGCGTTCAAATCTCTGGAAACACCGGCTCTGGACGATGACACGGGCGGTATTGGAGATATTTATTTCAAGGCCCGGTATGCAATTGTCCCGTGGACGAAAGACAAACACGGCTTTACTTTTATCGGATCGCTCCGACTGCCGACCGGCAAGGATGACGAGGCGGCCTCATTTCTCAATACCGGCGATGGTACGGTCGACCTCGGATTGGGCGGCATTTTTACAACGAAGTGGGTGAGCGGTTTCCGAGGCCACCTGAAAGCAAATTATTGGCTGAACGGTGAAAACGATGACGATGCCGACATCGGAGATGAACTGAAACTGATCGTCAAATTAGATAGAAATGTCACTCCGAAAACGATGCCGTTCGTCTGCTATATTCACTACGAGCAATTTGACGGTGAAACGGATTCCGGCAAAACCATCGACGGCAAGTCAAGGAATTATATTCAGACGGGTATTGTCTACAAACCTGTTTCCGGACTGTTTCTCCGTCCCAAGGTAGCGTTTCATTTCGGCGGGGAAAACGGGGTGATGTTCGATTACAAACCCATGTTTGATATCTGGTATAT
>Ga0272444_10004820_pt1 | contig 11788 bp, 11 predicted proteins | sample SSMForm13_FD_201033 | JGI IMG/M metagenome (GOLD analysis project Ga0272444, IMG submission 201033) | Marine sediment archaeal communities from Little Sippewissett salt marsh, Falmouth, MA, United States - SSM-Form-13 | ecosystem: Environmental > Aquatic > Marine > Wetlands > Sediment ... | reverse complement strand
TTCACGGATGCGGGCCAGCGAGTCCTCCAACTCGTGGTGCATGACGGAAACCGGGTGGTCGCGTGGGTCACTACAAGAGTATTCGGACCGGATGAACCTGAACCGAGCGGGATGATACGGAGCGATACAATTCTCGAGTCGATTCCGCCAGACTGCGCTTCCGCTGCAGCCGCCAGGATTGCCCCGTTCATGGAGGAGTCACGTCTGAACTCGGTGCGGTGGCTGGCCTCGAATGAGAGAGTCGTGGCCCTGGCTCGAGCCTTGCATGCTACTGAACTGGGCCGCGTCGACCTATACCGCCTGTACCGCGCCAAAGCAAACGAGGCCCTCATCACGCAGTGGTTGAAGGAGTATCCCAAGAGATTCCCCTCGTTCAAGTTGGTCTTCTTCGAGGAACTGCCGAATGAGCATATTGAGCGCTACATTGAGTTGTTCGGCCGGTTTCTGGCAGACATGCCCAGCGAGAGTGACCAGCCATGGCCGTTTAACCTGACTCCCACGGAACTGCGCAAACAGGAGGCACACCGCCGAAAGCTGGGCTCGCGTCAGTATGTCTACGCTCTGCTCGACGGAGAGGGCCGGATGATCGGTCACACCAACGGTTCATTCAGTATGCTCAACCCGACCGACATGTACCAGGCCATGACGGGAATCGTGAAGGAACACCGGGGCCAGGGACTCTCTAAGTGGCTCAAGGCGGCGTTGTACGTCAAGGTGGGCCAGGACTTCCCGGATAACGAGTACCTGACCACTGAGATGAGGGCGGTCAATGAGCCGATTCAGGCAGTCAATCGTCAGATGGGCTACCAACTGGCTAGCCGGGGCCGGGAGTACACACTTACACGTGAAGACCTCAGAAGTGTGATGGGCTCATAGCAGACCTGACAACGATTCACCGGCAGGGCATACACTAACGTACGCCCTGCCTTGATCTCATAATAACAATTCAAATCACTGGCAAGGTGCCGTCTGCTCCTGCGTGATGTAGACATGGTCAACGAGGGCCGTGATGTCTGAGAGGTTGGGATTAGGTTTGCCATCGCCGTTGACATCACCGTTCTCCTCGCAACACAGGTACGAACCCTCCGGCGGTGGGTCGATATAGACGCGATTAACCAAGACTGTGATATCGGAGAGGTTTCGTCTGCCCTCGATATCGCAGTTCACATTGCCGGTATAACCGCCGGTATGGAGCCCGCAACAACCGGCGCCGGTGATGCTGACGTCGTCGATGAACCATCCCAGGCCGCCGGCTGCGGCATCGGAGCCGAAGCGGAACATTATCTGCACGACGCCCGAATAGGCCGACAGGTCGATGGTTACCTCGGTCCAATCGCGAGAACCGGAGTAACACGGCGTGCCCGCACTCAGGGGGCTGGCTGGGTTTTCTATGATCGTGTGCGTATAGCCGCCTTCGGGAGTCAACTGCGTCCAGCCTCCGCCGTTTGAAATCATCACCACGGCCCCATCCCAGGCCTTGGTTGTATCGGCGTCCTCCTCAGCATCGATCCAGTGCGAGAATGTCAACGAGGCTTCCGACGTCAGTAGAACCGGCGGAGTCACCAGGGCCGCATCAAGACGGTTGGCATAGGTGGACCCGGTCGACCCGCCCACTTTCCAACTGGTCGCCTCACTGACGCACCGTTCCGTGGTCAGGTGCCACTGGTCGGCGAAGCCGGTCGATACGGGTCGATGTCGCCAGAAGCCCTGCCCGCCTTCCATGTCATCATCGAACCCGGAGACGTCGCCCACATGAAGATCCAGCGTATCGGTGAGAGAATATCCTCCCTCGGCCGTCAATTCGAGAACGAGACGGGCGACATGAGGGTCGCCGCAACCGGCATCGAACTTCATGGCAAAGGCGTTATCCGTGGCAACGGTGTCATTATGCATGATCGTGTCGCCGAAGGATGACACGGCCTGGGTCAGGCTGACATATCCGTCGGACGTAGTGATCGCGCCCGATACGCCGGGGGCGTGCCAGCCCGGGTTGGCCACGTTCACTGACAGGTTGATGCTTTCGCCCGGGTCAGCGTGGCCGTCACCATCGCCCGCAGCATCGTCAATGGAACACCCGGCGATGATAAGGCGAGGCAGTGACAGATCCAGGAAATCGACCCGGTCGCCGCCGAAATTGGGTATGGCCAAGATGCGATCTCGCGGATTGAAGGCCAGCCCGGCTGGTTCGTCGTGACCGCCCGAGATCATCTCCGGCGGATTTGTGAAGGTGCTATCATAACGCCAGATGGTACCGCCCGTACTGCAGGAAATATAGACGTTACCTTCCTCATCCATGCAGATGCCATCAAAATACCCGGTGGGGGTGGTGACCAGATTGGTGATCGCGCCGGTCTCGGGATCTACGGCCTGCAGAGGCGCCTGACTGGCCGGGGCATAACTGACGACGAGCAGGCGATGGTGACGGGCGTCATACGTTATGTCCTGCGTCCACGGCGGCAACCCGCCCTCGACCAGGGGAACGGACGTACCGTCGGCGATCCTGACCTTGAAGATGCGGGAGTTGTTCATATCGACGACGTACAGATAGCCGCAAGTATCCGCCGCCAAACCGTCGGTCTGCCCGGCGCTGCCCATGGCCCAGTACCAAATCATCTCAGCGGTATGCAGATCGAACCCGGCCACACCGGTGCCGTTCGAGACATACAGTACTTCGCCTGCGATCTGGTTACCCAGGGCGTGCAGGAGCGTACTGTCAATACACTCCTGGTGACCGGCACTGTCGACAGCGATGATCTTGCCGTCCGCCCAGCTCGACACGAGCCAGCGGTTGTACAGTGAGTCCCAGGCCACGCTCTCCGGCCCGTCCCACAAGTCTTGCGCCCCCGATGCCGTTGGCAGTGCCAGACATACTAAGCCGAGCACCAACCTTGCCAGTATTGGCAACCTCATAGAATCTCTACCTCCTCTAACGAACGTTTACCTTTGTGCCAAGCCAATATCGGCTGGTATCCGGCCCCCCCGAAGTGGCCGAAATCTGCTTCATAGTTTCCCTCAGCGCGGTTCTCTTGCATTCCCTACTCGACTTCCCCGGCCGGTTGGAAGTGAGCAACCGGATCGGATGCGCGTGTTGCGTGGATTCCTGCCAGCCATTAAATTGGAGGCGTCAAATCCCTTGATCTCGAATACCCGATTATTCCGAAGGAGGAAACCATGCGGAAGATCTGCGTTCCGGCGGTTCTGGTGGTCGCACTGGCGGTGGTTATCTCGGTGTCGGCCGACGACAAGCCCTGGTTCGACATGGCGAATTGCGCCTTCTGCAAGCACATGCTGGCCGAAAAAGGGCTGATGGAACACATGGACTGGGAGTGGCTTGACATTTCCAACGGCGTGGTGATGATCGCCCGTGTCGACAAGGAGTATCGTGAGGCCTATGACCGGGCCAACAAGAAGATGGAGGAGACCGGCAAGAAGGTTGAGGAGACCGGCAAGATGCCGCCGATGTGCGGCAGTTGTGCCAGATACGGTGAACTAATGATGCTCGCAGGTAAACCGCAGCATGTCCAGGGCAAGCTGGCTGATGTATTAGTCTGGACATCCGACGACCCGGAGATCGTCAATCAGCTCCAGGAATACGGCAAACGCAATATGACGGAAATGGCGGCATTTGACATGTCTGATGTCAAGGTGAAGGAGCCGAAGAAGCCGGTCGATGAGTAGATCTGTTGATCGTCCGGAAGTATCGCGCCGCCTGGCAAGGAATAGCCGGGCGGCGTTTGTAGTTGTAGGAACGTCTATGTGCAACCGGTGCTGAGGGTCAGCCGGTTTCGGTCACCGCCCCCACCAGTTTCTCCAACGACGACTGTTCGAAGAGTGTGATCAGCGAAGCCATCACGAAGAATTCCGGGATATCGAGATGGGCTTCGGCATAGATGGCGTACATGCCCTGTCTCTGTCCACGCCGTTCGGCCAACAGCGGTGCGAGTGCGCCGAGGTTGTAGGACGGCACGCCGAACCGGAAGCGATCATAGAAAATCTCCGACCAGGAGCCCACAAAGTGGTTTATGACGATGTTTCCAAGCTCGGTGACGGCCGACTCGATTTGCTCTTCGAGGTGGTCCGGCTCGAGCAATTCCTGGAACAGGCGGTGGGTTAGAATCTGGCCGCTGAATTTCGAGAGGACCAGGATAGCGTCGCCCGAGAGGATACCGGAGAATTCCTGCCTGACTGCGAGCACGGCTTCGTCGCCGAACAGTGTCAGCTTGGACGGCAGTTCCTCGGCCTTGCAGATCGTCAGGTCGGGCACATTGAGATTCACATGCGAGCCGGACATTTCGCTGAGCGCGGCGCTGGCCCGGCCAAGACCGATATTGAGAACCTCAGTGAGAAAATCCTTCTGGTGGAGATCCATTCGGCTATTCACTCCGCTTCAGTTGCTTCGTGAGACAGGCGGTTAGCGCGTTCTGGAGTTCGTCCGGCTTAAACGGCTTGTTAACGAAAGCCCGCGCCCCCAGTTCCTCACACTGTGTTTTGGTGTCGGCTTGGATGTCGGCGGTGACAACAATGACCGGGGCTGATTGGTTTCGCCCTTCCATGTTGGCCAGAAACTGCAGACCATCCATATTCGGCATATTCAGGTCGACGGTAATGCAGTCCGGCTTCTCCCGTTCGACCAACTCTAACCCTTGCTGCCCGTCGGCGGCCTCGACGGTATCATGCCCGAGGGCCTCTACCGCCTTGGCTATCCATTTCCGTTGAAAACCGGAATCGTCGATGATGAGTACTTTTGCCACGATCGTACCTTTCTTCCCTCGCTTCGCGGTCGGGTCGTTCCAGACGTACCGAATCAGCGCCAGCCCCATTCGCGATCGGCCGTATTGGAACCTTTTGACGGCCGCGGTAGACCATACACGGATCAGATACTAACAGTATCGGCCGGATAGGTTTCATCCTTGACCGACCTGTGGCTGAGAGACACAAAAAGAGGCGCCGCCAGAGTAGTTGTTCCGGACGGCGCCTGAGGTTGTTGGTCGAAGTCGGCCTCGATTACAGGCCGAGCAGACGGGTGACGGTCTTCTCCAGTTCTTCACCCCGACAGTCATCACCGACGGCAGCCAGCGAACCGTCCGGCCCGATCAGAAACGGGGCCGGTATGCTGCTGACATAATACCGCCTCACTAATTCAGAGGACCAATCGTCGCCCTCATAGATGTGGCGCCATTTCATCTCGTGTTCGTCGATCCAGGCCCGGTAGTCTTCAGGCGATACACGATCGCTGTAATCCAGCGAGATCGACAAGACATCGAATCCCTTAGACTTGTACTTCTTGTACACGTCGACCATGTTCGGCAGTTCGGCACGGCAGGGCGGGCACCAGGTGGCCCAGAAATCGATCAGCAGTACCTTCCCTCGGTACTGCTTGAGGGTCACGTTTCGGCCGTCGATGTCTTTCTTGTCGATCGAGATGGGCCACAACAACCCGACAGCCTCGTTACCGTACTGGGAAGACACTATTCGATACACGGTTTCATCTTCGGTGTGCTTCTCCATCAACGCCTTTAGCCGGGGTCCGAGGGTACCTTGGTCAGCCTCCGGAAGTCGCAGCTTGTTCACCAGCATCAAGGCTTGGGCAGCCGGGTGAAACTCGGTGCCCTGCGTCACTTTCTCAAGGTACGTGTTGGCCTGAGCGTAACCTTCGGCAACCAGCGGATCATCGTACTTGTACTTCATGGCCAGCGCTAATCCAGCCAGGTAATTCGCCTCGGCCAGGTTATTCGCTGACGGAGTGGTTGCGTCGTACGTGTCGACTTCCGTTATCACCAGGTCCGTGATGGCGCCCCAGGGTTCGTACATCGAGGACAGGCGTGATGCCTGGCGAATCCGCTCCAGCGCCGGATCGAACTCGGGATCACCGGCCTTCAGTCGGCCCAGACCGGCCAGCCTTCTGGCAGCCAGGTCGATTCTGGCGAGAGTCAACTCACCTGCCGACCAGACGTCACCGTGGCGTCGGATAACGGCCTGTTCAGCTCTAACCCACTCGTTCAGTTCCTCCTCGGAGGCGAACACCTCCGGCGGGGTATTATAGACCGGCATGCCCTTGGCTATCGCGGCCTCGGCGGCAGCAGCGTTGGCCTCGGCCTGCCTGATGATTTTGTCCAGGCGCGGGTCAGCCTCGAGTGAGGCCAGGTCCTGATCTTCGGTAAGCCGTCCGGGCACGTCGAAGCCCTTGTCGACCGCTCGTTGCAGCCAGGCCAGGGCCTGGTCGACATCGCCGGTTCGGCCGTAGGCACAGGCGGTGTGGTACTCGCGGGCGGTGGCCTCAGGCGCGAGGGAATCGATCCCGGCAAACTCCGCCACGGCGCTGTCGAGATGACCGGCCGCCAGCAACTCGTAGCCCCTGTTGATGTGCTCCCCGACTTGATCGGTGGCAGTCTCGCTCAGAACGGTCGGCTGATCGGAGCCGGTTTTCTCGCCCCCGCATGACATTATGCCGACCGCAATCAGCAGGATCGCCGCCATCGGCAAGAGTCGTCCAAGTGAACGTCGTCTCATCGTTGTCTCCGTGCTAAGATGTAAAACCGTCATCAATTGCAGAATAAGTGAACTGTTTAGACCAATATGGTACACAAAAACCCCGGGGATGTCTACAGTATATCAAACGGGGCCGGTTACTCCCGGTGCAGGGTGCCCGGGCCGTGCCGGCTCATCCTGCTATTAGTTGACATTGCCGGCTTGATGACGTAAGTACGTGATAGGTAACAGTCGGGGCTGGGCTGCGCAGGGGCGAAGGAAGCTTCGTCGCAACTAGGATGATGGACACACAACTGATTCTGCTGGAAGGTCTCGCCGGGTCGGGCAAATCGACCCTCGGGCAGGTTCTGACGGGGATGATCGGCCGCGCGGGCCACACCGTTCAGTTCCTTCACGAGTTTGACCGGCGCAATCCGACTCAGGCGGAGGCGGGCCTGGAGTTTGACCGGTGGCGGGAGCAGGTCCGAGACCGTTGGCGGCAACTCATAGACGACATTACGGCAAACCCGTCGGCGGTAACTCTGATAGACGGTGCCTTGCTGCAATGCCCGGTGGCCGAGGCTCTGGAGCAGGGTAGGCAGCCGAAGGAGATTCGGGATTTTGTCGATGAACTGGCGGCGCCGCTTGCATCGCTCAGACCAGTGCTTATCTACCTGCACCAGGAGGATGTTGAGCAGGCCGTCAGGCAGACCTACGCAGAACGGGAATCATCGTGGCAAAAGAAAGTCGAATCGTACCTTGCTGACACACCATTCGGGAAGCAGCATGACCGGGGCGGATTCGATCTATATGTTGAACTCAACCGGCAATTGCGTACGGCCTGTGATGACCTCATGGGGCGGCTTGGGATTCACACTGTCAGTATTGATACCTCCGATCCCGACTGGCCGGCCATCCACCGTCAGGTCACGGAACAGATGGAGATTCCGTATTCCTGGCCTGAGGTCGGCTCCGAGCCGGCTGGAACCTATGATGCCGGAGAGGGTCGCCACTGCCTCGAAATCCTTCCGGCCGGCGTGGCCCTGCTTCTGGTCGGCATGTACGAGCAGCCGCGGGCTCTGATCCCGGGACTTCCGGACCAGTATTTCGTCAACGGTAAACCAAGCGAAGTATATCTGCTTCGCGATGATGGCGGTGTCATAAGTCGGGCCAGATTTGTAGATCGCACCGGCGGCGATTTCGGCTGTGTGGGGATAAAGCAGTAATCGGCTTCTCGGTCATGATATTTCACTAACGTTGTACAAAAATCTCCGTCAATTCCGTGCGACGGGTCGTACGGTACTGAGCCGGGCCAATGGAATCCACGTAGTTCAGCAGAATCAGACCGTTATCGGGTGAAAGGAACCATTCCTCCTCGCGCTCGCCCGAATCGTAATCCTTCACGTAGTACAGATAGCAGCTGTAGGTTCCTGCAGAAACGGTGATAGTCGTATCGACCGAGACCACCTGCACGGTAATATCGCTATCGTAGCGAGCGTGAGTATACTGAACGCTGATATCCGCCGGGTACAGGGCAAACAGACCTGGGTTCGCCAGGCTGCGCCAAAACAGCCACAGACCATCGCCTCGGTTCTGATAAAGGGCCGGTTCGGGATTGCCGCCAACGCTCAGGATGTACCAGGTCTCCGACTGCACGGCGGTGTCACCCTGAACCACGTAGGCGAAGGCTCCCTCGTCAACCACGCTGTCGTTCTGGTCGTACTCCTCCCAGTAGTAATCCCAGGTATTGCCGACAGCCAGTGGCCATATCTCCCCCGGGCCGTCCTGGGGGCCGGCCGGGTCGTCACCGCAGACACAGAGCAGCATCAGGGAAACAACACAGATGACAAACAGGCGAGCTTTCATACTGGCTCCTTACGGGCATCCGCGGATTGACAAACGACAGAGACTCTCCACGGTTATACTATCAGACCTGCCGGACTGTTCTGTCAATCCTTTTTGCCGATGTCCGGCAGCCTCTTGTCTACATTTTCAGTCTGGCCACGAGGCGGTGCAGGCGGACAATGGCGGTCATGAGGCGCGGTCGCGAGTAGCGAATGGGGCGTCTTTCAAGGCAGTGCAACAGGTGATCGACAGCCTTGTCGGTGGTCATCATCAGGGGCTTTCGGTCACCCTTGGCCATTTTGGTGTCGACAAAGCCGAAGCGCACGTTGGTGACGGCCACACCATGTTCGCGTGCGGCCAGGGCCATACATTCCAGGTACGATGTCAGGCCGGCTTTGGACGCCGCGTAGCTGGGCGCATCGGCATAGATCATTTTGTCGGCGATGCTCGACAGGGCAACAAAATGGCCGACCTTGCGCCGGATCATCGTCGGCAGGACGACTTCGATGGTCTTCACGGCACCCATCAGGTTGACCTCGAACACGCGCCGCTCCTGCGGCAGATCGTCGAAGTCCAGGGCCTCGCCGATTCCGGCGCAATAGACGCAGAGGTCGACTGGCTCCCGGACGATATCGACAAGAGCGGCCGTGAATTCGGTTGCGGTCACATCGACCGTGTGATGATCATAGGCGTCATGTGTGATCGGTGCAGGGCTTCGAGACAGCCCCCGAACTTGCCGCTTCATGTCCAGCAGCCGTCGGGCCAGCGCAAGCCCAATGCCATCGGAACTGCCAACTACCAATGCCGTACCGGGTCGTATTGCCATACCCGGACTAACGGTATTAGAACGCCCTGTGCCAACAAAAACCGCGCGGTCGGGGCCTGGAGCCATGCGGTCCGGCATTGCGGCTAGTCGGCATCATCGTCTTTCTTCTTCGCCCATGTTTCCGCATGCGTCTGCATGAGGAACAGGGATCCGACGGCTATGGCCACGCCGATGACGAGCAACAGGATGCTTTTCAGGAAGAATGCACACACTCCCAGTCCGATTCCCACGAGAAGCGCAGCAGTCATGGTGAGGAAGGGGCGTCTGGACCGGTAGGCCAGAATGCCTATCGGGATGGCGGCGACCACCGCCACAACAGCTAGAATGAGCCAATCGTAGTCACCCATGAGATCGCTCCCAATATGCGCGATTCGCCGGTATCTGACAAGCGAGATCGGCAGTGGCCGGTGCGATGGGTCGGTCCACCCCACGCAGCATTTTGTTGACTGCCTGACAGGGGCCGGCTATCATGGGCGCGGTCAGAGGTAACAACAATGCCTTAACATCGTAGGTTAGACTATGAAACCGCCAAAGCCCATAGCCGCCTGTCGGGGAAGACTGGCAATCGCGATTGTTCTGTCCTGCTTGATTGTGTTCACTGTATTGGTCTATGCCGATGATACCGACTCGATGAAGGTCTATCGGATTCCGGTAGGTTCGATGGAGAACACGCTGATGGCGGGTGATCTGGTGGCCGCCGATCTGCGGGCTTTTGTGGCCTGGCAGCCGACCTATGGTGATCTCCTGGTGTTCAAGTACCCGGCGGATACGTCGACCTCGCATGTGAAGCGCTGCGTCGGTTTGCCCGGCGACACGATTCTGTATCAGGACAAGCAGCTTTACCGCAATGGTGCGCTGGTCAAGCCGCCGTTTCGGGCCAGGTTTATCGACACGACTGCCGATGGTCGCCAGCGGGTGCTGCCCCGTGGCGCCAATGGTGAGAACAGCCGCGACAACATGGGACCCACAATTGTACCGGCAGGCAGTTACTTCGTGATGGGCGATAGCAGGGACAACTCCTTCGACTCTCGGTTTTTCGGTCCTGTTGGGGCGGAACTGATAATCGGCAAAGTCACCGGCTACGTGAAGGCCAACGCGGACAGCACCTGGGTGGAGGAAATCGACACTATCCCGCCGTCGTGGTAGCGCCTCCGAACAGGCGATCGTCTTCTCCTGCGATCTCAACGAATACATGCGGCCAATCCCTTTGTCTGCAATAGGCTGTTCAATTGTGACAGCGCCGCCCCGGTCTGTGACTCCTCGCCTCGCCTCCACAACTGATTGGGGGACAATCGCTTAAGCCTTGAGTCTCGTCGTTGGCTCGTTCGGCCCGGCTTTTGCACGTAGAGAAATAAACTCAGACCCTTCAGCCATGCGGAGACTACTGTGCAAAAACTGATCATCCTTACCGTTTCGTTGGCGGTCATCATCGCCATGCTGATCGCGGTCGGCTGCGACAAAGAGAAGATCGTTGAATCGACAGAGTATGTTCACGATATCGAGTATGTTACGCTTCCCCCGGACACGGTCTTCACCACCGACACCGTGTATGTCGGTGATTCGGTCGCTATTCATACAACGGACACGGTTATGGTATACGACACGGTCATCCAGGTCAATCACGTCTATGACACGATTGTGCAGGTGAATCATGTTTATGATACCATGCTCGTGTACGACACTGTCACGACTGTGCAGCATCACTACGACACCACGGTTGTCGTCGACACGATCCTGACGGTACAGTGCGATCCGAACGAGTACTTCGCCGTCGCCGCCCTTCACTACCATTGTGACCCTCTGGTGTTTGACTTCGTGTACCAGGAGTTTGGGGAGAACGACGGCTGGGTGTATTACCTGTCGACCTTCCAGCTGGATTTGACCAAGACGTCCGACGAGATATACGACATCTACGGATATATCGACTACTGGACTACCGACTTCTCGGGTTACTATCCGCTCGAGTTCTACTGGCGCATGGTGCACACCGGCGGTGATCCAGCCGACCCGCGCAACTGGCAGATCACCGATCCGCCGGTAGCGTCGTCGGAACATCAGCCGGGTTTCCGGATGTCGACCGAGGCGGCGCCGTTTGACCGGACGCTTCGATAAGATAGACCTCCTGGAAAAGCGATTGATCGGGGTCAGCCTGCCGGGCTTGCCCCGATTTTCTTTTGGCCGACCTCGCGCCGAAGCAGAAATTCCGGTAACATCGAATCGCCTCGTGCGTATATTGTCAACTCGCATGACGTTGCCAATCACACGAGGACTGCTATGAAGTTGCTTGATATTGTTCGCCGACAATCCGATTCGCAGACGCTCTGGGATAAGGGTTACAAGATACCTTGGGACGATCCATCGTTCAGCTGCCGGATGCTCGACATTCATCTGTCGCAGGACAGCGACTGGGCGAGCCGGAAGCTGACCGCCGTGGATCAGCACGTCGACTGGATACACCGCGTGGTTCTGGACGGTAAGCATTCGCGTGTACTTGACCTCGGCTGCGGTCCGGGGCTGTACGTACATCGGCTGGCGGCGCTCGGTCATACGTGCCGGGGAGTCGATTTCGGGCCGGCCTCGATTAAGCATGCTCAAAAGCATAATAATCATTTGGATCGGTGTCATTTTGAGTTGGGTGATATTCGGTCG
>Ga0272444_10004819_pt1 | contig 11789 bp, 17 predicted proteins | sample SSMForm13_FD_201033 | JGI IMG/M metagenome (GOLD analysis project Ga0272444, IMG submission 201033) | Marine sediment archaeal communities from Little Sippewissett salt marsh, Falmouth, MA, United States - SSM-Form-13 | ecosystem: Environmental > Aquatic > Marine > Wetlands > Sediment ... | reverse complement strand
CGGCTCGACGACCGTGCTGAACTCCTTGTAGATACGAAGGAGCTCGAGCGAAACGTAGATGTATAGGCCGGGATTTCCCTCGACGGCGATGACGTGCGGGCATCGCTGGAAGCACTCGTAGGTCGGCATGCCCGAGTGAATGCCGTACTCGCGCGCCTCGTAGGAGGCGGCCGCCGCCACGCTCCGTGTCTGAGGCTTGCCGCAGACGATGACGGGTTTCCCCCGAAGCTTCGGGCGGCGCATCACCTCGACGGAAGCAAAGAAGGCGTCCATGTCGATGTGGAAGATGAGCCGCTCGTCCCGGGACGCGGTCCCAACGGCTCCTTCTTTCCTATGCCTTCCGAGCACGCTTCTTCCCCTTCGGTCACGCCTTTCGGGCGCGCTTCGCCGCCGCCCTCCCCCGCCCGGCCGACGCCCGCTTCTTCTTCCCCTTCGGCTTGAGCGGCTGGCACGTAGGGCACACGTAGCTCTTCGTGCTGCCGGTTCGGATCTCCACGACGGCGGTCCCGCAGACGGGACAGGGCTTCCCCTTCCGGTAGCCGACGAGGAGATGCTTCATCCGGAACCGCCCCGGGTTCCCGTGGAGGTCCTTCTCGTAGAAGGCACCGCCTCTCCTCAAACTCGTCCGGAGCGCCTTCCGCATACCCCTCCAGAGTGCGTCGACCTCCGCGTCGCTCAGGGAATCGATCGCGCGGTTCGGGTGGAGCCCCGCCAGGAAGAGGACGTCGTGGGCGTAGGCGTTCCCGATCCCGGCGATCCGTTCCTGGTTGAGGAGGAACGCTTTGATCCGGCCCCTCCTGCCGCGAAGCAGCTCGCGGAAATCGCCCTTCGAAACGTCGAGCGCGTTCGGCCCGAGCTTCGCCGTCATCTCGTGGTCGCCGAGCTTGCCCTTGGCGGCGTAGTGCGCGTAGCCGAACCACCAGAAGTTCACGGCGAGGGAGCTACCGTCGTCGAAATCGAAGACGAGACGGTACTTCTCAGGCAGGCTCTTCCGGTCGACCAGCAGGAGCTCGCCGCCCATCCCCAGATTCAGAAGGAGATGGCCGCGCGTCGTCCGAACGAAAATCCACTTGCCGTGATGCGTAACATCGAGGATCTCGGCACCCGTGAGAGCGCCCTTGAACTTCCGCGTCGAAACGTTCAGACACTTCGGCTGCAGAACCTCGATGCCGGCAACGGTCTTCCCGACGAGTTCCTCCTGCATCTCCGTCGCTCGGGAAGCGATCTCGGGCAACTCGGGCATGGGATCAACTCCTCAACCTTCCAGGTCGGTCCGAGACAACGTCCAGCCCATCGTCCGCGTGTCGTAGACGAGCTCGAAGTAGTCCTCTTCCCGGGTGACCACGGAGAAATGATGGAGCTTGTACTGCCCCTCACGCTCCTCCCATTTCCCGGTGATCCGATCGATGTCGACGACCCGGCTCTTCCATTTGAATCTGAGCGGATCGATCCGTCCGTCGCTGAATCGCGTCAGCACCGTGACGGACTCGTTGATCTCCTGAATCATCGCCTCCGACCCCACGACACCCGAATCCCTGATGCTGGAATGCCCTTCAAGAACCCGCCCGCACGCCGACCGGCATCAGCCCCAGGGGCTCGACGTCGTCCGTTCCCAAAATCTTCTTCACCTCCTCGTCCGAGAAGGCGCCGACGAAGGTCGTTCCCAGCCCCAGGCTTTCGGCTTCGAGGTAGACGTTCTCGGAGGCGGCCCCGACCTCTATGTGAACGTACCGGACTCCGCGATCCCCGTACTTCTGCATCGTGCGCTCATAGACGGCGGTGATCATCAGAACGACCGAGGCGTCCTCGATCCAGTCCTGATAGAGCGCCTCTCCGCAGAGCGTCTCCCGGACGTCTCCGTCACCGACGGGAAGAAGCGCGTGCGTCTCGGGAAGATAGCGATAGAGCCCGGCCTCCAGATCCTCGACGGCGCCAACGGCCACGAAGATCTCGAGCGGGTACTTCGCGCCGGCCGACGGGGCCGCGCGCTTGAACCCCTCCTCGCCCGTGATCCCCTGGGCCGCCCAGAGGAGCTGCGAGAGGTCACCCAAAGCGATCGGATCGCCGGTGAAGCTGCGCACCGACCTCCGCCGCGCGATCGCTTCCTCGACGGAGAGATCGCCCGCTACCGCCGGCTCGGGCAGAAGAAGCTCGCCGGTCGCCGCCCGGGCGATGCCGACGCCGGCGGGCGTCTCCGAGATCGCTCCGGAGGGCGCCGGGAGATTTGCGATGCCGACCGCGAGGAAGAGAAAGACCGCACAGAAATACGGGAGCATGCCTCTTCCACCCGCCGACCTGTCTTTTCTTCGTCTGTTCGTCATCTTCTCCTCCTACATCCTTCGCATGAGGCCGACGACCTTCCCGAGGACGCGGACCTCTCCTTCGCGCTTGTCCGGAACGATGTCTTCGTAGTCGGGGTTCTGCGCCTCGAGAATGACGTTCCCCTTCCGCTGCCGGTAGGTTTTGACCGTCGCCTCGTCGTCGAGGAGCGCCACCACGACATCGCCGCTTCGCGCAACCGGCTGCGGGTTGACGATGACGACGTCACCGTCGAGGATGCCCGCACCCTTCATGCTGTCGCCGCTCACCCGCAGCGCGAAACACTGCTCGCTCTTCGCGAACATCTCGTCGACCGCGAGCACGCCCTCGATGTTCTCGACGGCGAGAATCGGGCGGCCCGCCGCGACACTGCCCAAGAGCGGCATCTCGATTCCCGCCGCCCGGTCCCGGGAATCCGTGTGGTGCTCGAGCCACTCGATTCCCCTGGAGATACCCCGGTTCCTTCTGATGTAGCCGTGCTTCTCGAGCACCGCCAGGTGATAGCGCACGCCGTTGGTCGACGCGATGCCGAACTCCTCCCCGATTTCGCGGATCGTCGGCGACCGGTCGTGCTCGCCGATCGTCTCGACGATGAAATCGAGCATCTTCCTCTGGATCGCCGTGAGTTCGTCTCTCATGAGTGCTTCTCCGGTTCCGTGTCCCGTGACTGCCTCGTCCCCTCCGGTGGCGCGCCGGGTTGCCCGGTCGCTCCTGCCCATCCGTGCACTAGCTTACTGCACACATGTGCAGGCGTCAAGGAAAAAGAGAAGGGCGGGGAAAACCCCGCCCCGCGGCGCCGTTTCCAGGCAGTCCCGAAATCACTTCGCGCAGTCGCAGCCCACGTCGCCCGCCATGATCTGCTTCCAGTCACCGATGACGTCGTGGGTCCAGCAGTCGTCCGCGCCCGCCGCTTCCCTCATGACCAAGGCCAAGACGTAGGCGAGCTCCTGAACGGTAGCCCCCGCCTCGAGAGCTCCCCGGAAGTGCTTCAGAACGCACGGTTTCGAGCGAGCCTTGATGGACAGCGCGAGGCAGATGAACTGGTACGTCTTCTCATCGATCGTTCGCTTGTCAGCGTAGAGCGCATCCAGCTCTTCCAGCCGCTCCGCAAACTCCGGGAAGAACTCTGCGAGCATCCTCAAGGTAGTCCTCCCTGTTTCTTGTCGTCGGCCACCCCGACGCTTCCGGCCGAGTCCGCGGCCGGCGGCCCCGTGCGGTGCGAACCCCCGCGTGCTGCCTCCAGATCGGCCCTCACCTCAGAGGTCACGTAGTCGGCGAAGGCGCCCCTGTCGTCCACCAGCCACCAGATACCATCCAGCGACTTCCACGACACTTCGCTGCCTCCGACGACGACTGAGCACACGAGGGCTATCCCGTCGAGGGCGTAGCGCTCGACGAACGCCTCGTTGCCTTCTTCGTCGAGGTTCACGACCTGCCACTCCAGCACGCCTTCCGACAACTCAGTCCCAAAGGCAGCGTGCAACAGCGAGTCCGTGTAAGCCTCGAACGTGAGGCAATTATCGCAGCGCGCCGTCCGGTGGAAGTAACGGACCACAACTCTGTCGGACGCCGGCACGACGGCGACCGAGTCAGAAGACACGGTGTCGGCCGCCGCGAGAGTTGGGGGCAGGCCGGGTTCAGGTGGAATCACACCCACCGCCCCCCAGGCGCCGGAGCCCGCGAGCAGGAGGACCGGCACGAAGACGAGGACCGCGCGGACGAGCACTCTACTCCTCCCTCTTCGACGGGAAGCGTTCCGTAACGGCGTCAGCGATTCGGTAGATGGCGGACTACCCACCGGCACACTCATCAGGCGGGCCACAAGAGCAGCTGGGCTTGTCCGCCTCCTTCGCCCCGTCACTCCCCGGGCAACACGGGCTCGACTGGGACTCCTGCAAGAGCACCGATGCAGCCACAAGCCCGGCTCGGACTATCAACTCTGCAGGCACCGCTTCGTACGTCGTTCCGTCGACCAGGACCGCCCTGCACTCGACGCCGGCCCCGACGGCCGTACAACACGACTCGCACGGACTCTGACCGACCTCGCCCCCCAACCACTCTTCGACGGTCCGATCACGTATGAGAATGCGATTCGACGCGATGGTGTCTCCCGCGAACTCCTCAGGGGTGAGTGCTGTCTCGGTCGATTCGACATCGATCCCCAGGGGACGCAGCGACTCCCGTAGGGTCACGATCGCCCTGTGGAACTCGTCTTCAGTGCTACCGCACCGGTCGCACGTCCGACCCGCATCGGTGACCAGACGCTGCCAGTTGACCGCTAGGACCATGTTCGAGTCTCCCTTCACCGGAGCGGACTGCTCCCGCGAACACCCGGCGATCGCTACCGCCATGATCGCAAGCACGCATAGTCTCCTCAAACCGTCCCTCCTGTGCGCCGTCTGACGACGGTGTCGTCCGCAGGCGCCGCCCCCCTGTCCAGATCAGGATCGGTCACCCTGACGTGGAAGAACCCGGAGATCCCCGCGCCACCAGGGAGCGTGCAGCCGACCGGCGCCCTGGGATCTGGGATCATCCGAAGATGCCTTTGATCTCCTCAACGCCCGGAACCTTCCCGACGAACTTCACCTTCCCGTCGACCGCGAGCGCGGGCGTCACCATGACGCCGTAGGTCATGATCTCGTTGATGTCGGTGACCTTCGTGATCTGACAATCGAGATTGAGCTCGGCCACCGCCTGCTTGACGTTCTCGAGCAGCTTCTCGCACTTCGGACACCCCGTTCCCAGGACCTGCAGCTCCATGCTGTCCTCCCTATGACCGAATCCACCCGTAGATGATCCCGCTCAGCGTCGCCATCGAGACGACGAGCGTAACGTAGACAGCGGTCTTCCTCGTTCCCATCACGCTCCGGATGACCAGCATGTTCGGAAGCGACAGAGCCGGCCCTGCGAGAAGCAGCGCGAGCGCGGGTCCCTTTCCCATCCCGCTTCCGATCAGACCCTGGAGGATCGGAACCTCCGTGAGCGTGGCGAAATACATGAACGCACCGGCAACCGACGCGAACAGGTTCGCCCGCAGCGAGTTCCCGCCGACCGCCGCCGTCACCCAGTGCGGAGGGATGATCCCCTCGTGACCCGGACGCCCGAGAAGGAACCCCGCAACCAGGACGCCCGCGAAGAGCAGCGGAAGAATCTGCTTTGCGAATCCCCAGGTCGACTCGAGCCACTCCTCTCCCTCGCCGCGCGACGTGGCGGCGGCGACCGAGAGCCCGACGATTCCTGCCCCGAACGCGAGGATCGGCGCGTCGGGAAGCGCGAACCCGAGGATCACCGGCGGGACGGCGGCGACGGCGACCTTCCACAGCGGGAGATGGAACCAGGTAACCAGCGTGCCGCCGAACGCGGCCGCTAGCAGCGACGTGATGATCCACTTGCGGGCGAAGACCGTCTGCCATCCGCCACCCGCCGCACCACCACTCCAGTTCGCGAAGACCAGGATGCCCACCATGAGCGCGACGTGCGCGCCCGTCTGCCAGAGCGGGCGGGCCGCGCCGCCCTCCGGGAGCACGGCCTCCGGGGCCGCCTTGGCCAGCTCCTCCTTCCGGAAGAAGAGATGCATGAGGAGTCCGATGACGACGCTGAAGGCGACCGCCCCGACGGCTCTCGCCACGCCGAGTTCCGGCCCCAGCACCCGCGCGGTCAGGATGATGGCGAGCACGTTGATGGCGGGCCCCGAGTACAGAAACGCCGTCGCGGGTCCGAGGCCCGCGCCCATCCGATAGATCCCGGCGAAGAGGGGAAGCACGGTGCAGGAACAGACGGCGAGGATCGAACCAGAGACGGACGCTACTCCGTAGGCGAGAGCCTTGTTCGCGCGGGCCCCGAGGTACCTCATCACGGAGTCCTTGCGCACGAAGACGCTGATTGCTCCCGCGATGAAGAACGCGGGGAGCAGACAGAGCACCACGTGCTCGCGGGCGTACGACTTCAGGAGGAGAATCGCCTCGAGGAGGGCGTTGTCGAAGCGGGGCGCTCCGACCGGCGCGAAGAACGCGGCCGCGAAGATCGCGCCCATCACCGCGAGCACCCGCCATTCACGCTTCCACGTCACGATTCACCCCCACACCACGCGCTCAGAGCGCCGTCACCAGGAGATACAGCCCGCCGGCGATGACGAGCGCCCCGCAGACCCGCCGCACGACGACGGCCCCGCGCGAGCGCTCGTTCCAATTGAGATAGTGCTGGACGACCTCGGTGAAGGTGCCCGCGAGCACGATCACCGAGCAGTGACCGATTCCGTACATGAGGAGGAGTAGGGCCCCGTAGGTCGGGGCGCTCGCCCCGACCGTCAGCGCGACGCCGAGCATCGGCGCCATGTAGGCGAACGTGCACGGCCCGAGCGCGATCCCGAAGATGAGTCCGAGCAGGAACGCCGCCAGGCCGCCCCGGCCTCGCGTCCTGACGCCGCCGGGACCGGACCACGGAGCCGGTAGCACGCCGAGGAGATGAAGACCGACGAGAAAAAAGATGACGGCGACAGCGTAGTTGCCCCACCGGCCGACGTCGCCCAGCATCCGTCCGGCGGCAGCCGTGACGGCGCCGATGGCGGCAATTGTGATCAGAATGCCGACGGAGAAGAGCGCGGAGATGACGAACGCCCGTCGTGTCGGAATGCGCCCCTGACCGTCGACGAATCCCACGATCAGCGGAATGCTCGCGAGATGGCAGGGACTGAGGACGACACTCAGAACGCCCCACAGGAACGACGCGCCCAGCGCCACGGCGGGCGCGCCCTCGACGGCGTGCGTCAGTGCGCCGAACAGCTCACCCATGTCTCCGGTTCTCCCTTTGCTGTGTGGCCGGCACGGGCGGACACGCGCCGGCGTAACGTCCGCGGGACGCTACTCCTCGAACTCATATCCGAGTTCGCGCCACTTCATGAGGATGTCCTCGCGCGAGTAGAACCCCTGATGGCGAAAGAGCTCGTCCCCCTGTTCATCGAAGAAGATCTGCGTCGGGATGATCTTGATTCCATACTCCCGTCCGCCGCCGGGCTCCTTCCACACGTCGATGAAGTCGACGTCGAGTCGACCCCGGAACGTCTCGCGCATCTCCTCGAGGATCGGCGCCATCGCCTTGCAGGGAATGCACTTGTCGGCGCCGAGGTCGAGCAGCCGCGGCAGCGGGACTCGATCGCCGCTGCCGGTGTCCGCCGTCTCCACGAGGGAGGCGCCGGTGCCCGTGGTTTCCTGAGTCACGGCGTAGCTCTCGCGCTCGATGCCCCGCATCGCAAGAAAGGCCCCCGCGGCAACGACGACCAGAACGGCAGCAATCACCAACCGGCGCACACCGGGACGTGAGACACCGTCAAGCATCGTTCACTCCCATCAGCCGCAGTCGCAGCCGGTGCCACAGGTCGCGCCCCCGGCAGCACAGGAGGCATCCCCTTCGCCGTGCAGTACGGACTCCACGCAACCGAAGAAGTTCAGAACACATCGCATCGCGAGCGAGTAGTAGACCTCCGCCCCCCGCTTCTCCGAGCGAACCAACCCGATCGACTTCAGGACAGACAGATGCTTGGAGACCGTGGACATATCGGCACCGACCAACTCCGTCAGCTCACGAACGCACCGCTCGCCCCGACCGAGTTCGTCGATCATGTAGAGCCGGGTCGCGTGCCCGAGAGCCTTCATGACACGGGCCCTCTCCTCGAACCTCTCGTGCACTCGCACGTCCATCTCTCCTCCTCATCATGGGAGGGACACGAATTCACACACTTGGCTAATTTACCAAATAGCCAAGCCCATGTCAAGCGCTGGCGATTCCGATTGTCGCAGTAGGACGAGCGTAGAGGGCCGGGAGGCCCCTGAGTGCCCGGGCGCGGGCGATTCCGGGCAAACAAAGGCACTGGGAGGCGTATGGGAGAGATCGCCGCCCGAACGGCGACGACGCGGCGACGCCTCCGGACCGGGCGGCCGGAGGCGTCCGAAGGGCGATCCTCGCCCTAGATCACCGGTCAGGCGTTCATGAGGAGCGAGCCGAGCGACGCGACCCCGCCCACGATGAGGAAGATCACGGCCAGGATCAGTCCGATCAGCGCCAGGATGCCCTGGATCGTGAAGAACGTCCTGAGCCTCGACAGCGCCATCATGAGCTGGATCTTGTCTCCGCCGGTCTGGGCCAGCTCAGCCGATCCCGCGGCTCTCAGAAGACAGACGCCGAGCCAGATCGGAAGCCAGCAGATCAGAATCCCGACGACCGTCATGATCATCAGCGCGCCGTAAAGGATCATGAGGACGCCGAGGAACCTCATCCAGCCCTTAGCCTCGAAGAGCGGTGCGCTCACCTCTCGGATGATCTGCGACTCACCGCCGGAGGGGCCCTGCCGTTCAATAGCCTGCTCCATGCCGACCTCCTTCGTTCGAGCGAAGCGACAGCCGTCCCGCGGCTCCAAGCGGCAGCGTACAAGCTGAGAGCAGTGCGGTCAAGGCGGCGGTTCCGGCGGAGGGATCAGTCGTGATCGTGGCGGGAGAACTTGCTCTTGTCGTACTCCATACCAGGTCGGAGCGCCGACATCTTGCGGAGCTTCTCGACGATGCCGGGGAGAACGTCGAGCGCGCGGTCGACGTCCTTCTCGGTGGTCCAGCGACCCAGTGTGAACTGAAGCGAGCCGTGGGCCTCCTCGTGTTTGATGCCCATCGCGATCTGGACGTACGACGGCTCGAGCGTCTTCGTGGAACACGCGGAGCCGCTCGATGCGCGGATGCCCTCCATGTCGAGAGAGAGAAGGAGGCTCTCTCCTTCGATGTACGCGAAGCGAACGTTGGCGTTGTTCGGAAGACGGCGGTCGCGCGGACCGTTCAGTGTCGTGTCCGGGATCGTCAACATCCCGTCGATCAGCCGGTCTCGGAGCGGCCGAACGCGGGCGACATCGCTCTCCATCTCGGCGGACATGAGTTCCGCGGCCTTACCGAACCCGACGGCGCCGGGAGTGTTCTCGGTGCCCGAGCGGAGCCCCCGCTCCTGCCCGCCCCCGTGGATCAGCGCCTCAATGCGCGTCCCCTTCCGGATGTAGAGGGCGCCCACTCCCTTGGGACCGTAGATGTCGTTTGAGGAGAGCGTGACAAGATCGAACGGAAGCGTCGTCACGTCGATCGGGATCCAGGCCTCGGCCGCGACGGCGTCGGTGTGGAAGAGCACCCCCCGATCACGGGCGATCGAGGCGATCTCGGCGGCCGGCTGGATCGTCCCGACCTCGCCAATCGCCGTCATCACGCTGACGAGGATCGTGTCGGGTCTGATCGCGTCCGCGACGGCGGTCGGATCGACGAAGCCCTCGCTGTCGACGGGGAGGTTCGTCACCTCGTAGCCGTCGCGTTCGAGGGCCTTCAGGGGCGTGACGACGGAGCGGTGCTCAACGACCGTCGAGATGATGTGCTTGCCCTTATCCGCGAGCCGGCGCGCGGCGCCCTTCAGCGCCATGTTGTTCGATTCCGTCGCGCCCGACGTGAAAACGATCTCAGCCGGGGCAGCACCGATCAGGGCGGCGACGCGTTGTCTCGCAAGGGCCAGCGCGTCGCGGGCCGGATCACCGGCCGAGTGGAGCGACGAGGGATTGCCGTACGATTCGGAGAGATAGGGAAGCATCTCCTCGACGACCCGGGGATCGACCGGCGAACTGGACTGATAGTCGAGGAACCCCTCGGTCATGAGGCAGCGTCTCCGGTGAGAGGCCACAATGCGTAGGAAGCTGTCTAGAAGCTGATGACGGCGTCGGCGTCGAGGGCCAGGTCGTTCAGGGTGGCGGCGCCGACGATGTCGCAACCCTCGGCGTAGTCGCCGCGAGCAAGGCCCATGAGCTGCGTGCTCTGATCACAGACCTTGATGGCCACTCCGGCGTCGATGGCGCGCTTCAGCACATCGGAGAGCGGCGGGAAGCTCCCGAGCTGGATCCTGTCCGCCTCCCCCGTCTTGAGCACGGTCACGCCCTTCCCCAGGAAGTAGACCGTCGCGTCGAGACCCATCGCCGCCGCGGTCGTCGCCAACACCAGCGGCCCGTAGAGCCGCTCGGGCGTGTCGACGCCCGACGTCTGTATGTAGAGGATGCTCTTCTTCTGTGGCATCGTCAAGTCTCCAGCGGGGCGCCCAAGGGACGGCCTCGACAGGACCCCCCTTTGCCTGCGTGCCGCCCTCGGGTGGTTCGCCCCGGGAGGCGGACAAGCGGAGTGGATGGAACGATGTCAGCTCGTCCGCCGAATCGTGAATCTCGTGACTCCGTCCTCTTCCACTGTGGACATGAGATCGTGACCCGTTCTCTTGGCCCAGCTGGCTAGATCGGATGCGGCCGAGGGATCGTCCGCCAGCAGGACCAGGGCGGCTCCTACATCGATGTCCGAAATCCTCTCATTGACCTGCAGGATCGGCTCGGGGCAGAAGAGCCCCACCAGATCCAGGGTCATTGCGACTCTCGGTGTGCTGCTGACGTCCATCCTGACGGCTCCCGTTCCGGAATCGGTGGTTCGATTGTGGGAACTCGCGGGCCCCGTGCTGCGATGTCATGGTGTCGGTGTCTGAGCACCCGCGAGCCCCACATTAACGAACGCGCACTTCAAATGATTAGGATGCCGCCGGAGGGCCGTGGATTCCGGGCGGATCCACAGTAATCCTAAGAGAGAGCTAAATTACCTACACAAAGTATCTTATAGACGTGCTTGTGGCAGGGTGGGGAGCGCAGAGGTGTGAGGCTAGGCCAGAATGCCGCGCACGATCGCGTCGCTGAAGACCACGAGCCCCCGGAAGGCACCGAGCCAGAGCAGCCCGAAGATGATGATGAACCCGAACCGCTCAATGCTCAGATACTGCACGGCCAGATCCGTCGGAAGCATCGCGGCCACAAGCCGCGACCCGTCGAGCGGGGGGATGGGAATCAGATTGAAGAGAGCGAGGAGCAGGTTGATCAAAGCACCTGCGTATGCGACGAAACCGACCCACAGAGGGAGATCCATGGCGACGGCGATGCGGAAGAGCACGACGTAGACCACAACCTGGAGGAGGTTCGACACGGGACCCCCCAGAGCCGTGATGGCGAAGTCGCGGAGAGGATTCCGGAATCGCCGTATGTCCACGGGCACCGGCTTCGCCCAGCCGATGACGAACCGTGCACCCGATATGAGGAGGAACGCGGGGATGATGATACTCCCGAAGAGATCGATGTGAGGGATCGGATTGAGCGTGAGGCGCCCCATCCGTCGCGCGGTCGGATCACCCAGGCGCTCTGCGACAAGCCCGTGCGACACCTCGTGGATGATGATCGCCAGAAACAGAACCACAAGAAAGATGATCTTCTGGACAGCCGCGGGCAACGGAGAGACCGATTGCGTAAGAACGAGGGGCAGGATCCCCCCGACGACCGCGCCGTGCACGGACACGCGAGCGATCCGGTCAGTCAGTCCGCCGCCACCCCTTTCGTCTCTCATTCGGCGCCTCCGTTCAGACGGTCGACCAGGGGCACG
>Ga0272444_10004818_pt1 | contig 11790 bp, 3 predicted proteins | sample SSMForm13_FD_201033 | JGI IMG/M metagenome (GOLD analysis project Ga0272444, IMG submission 201033) | Marine sediment archaeal communities from Little Sippewissett salt marsh, Falmouth, MA, United States - SSM-Form-13 | ecosystem: Environmental > Aquatic > Marine > Wetlands > Sediment ... | reverse complement strand
CCCTATCTTGCTCCATCCGGTGCGGTCCATCCCAAGTCGATGGCTTTCGCTCGACGCTCCGCGGTGTGACGGAATCCAACCACACCGTGGAAACCGTCAGCGGGACAGCGCACCAGTTCTCGACAACAACCTTCAGATTCGCCGAAAGGCCGAGATCGAGGCATCCGCTCGGGACCACCACGCCGCCCTGCTCGAACCACCAGTTGTTGAGCGAGACATCACAGCAGTCGTACGACCGAATGATGATGTTGTCCAGGTACGTTCCTTTGTTGACGTTGCTGATGTCGGATGTGAAGCCGAAGGCGACCCAGACCTGTGGCGCCCCGCGCAAATCCCCAAGTCCGGGGACGTTCGTGAGATCGAGCTCGTCGGCAAGGTAGCCACCGACATTCCCTGCATTGTCGGTGAAGTCCCCACTGTAATTCCATCCGTACCAGTTCACCTGATCAACCGAAACCCAAACGTGGAAGAAGTCGTAGTGCAACTCCGTCCTCGTCCAGTGGTTGTACAGGATGTCGGCGTCCATCGCGTTGACCAAGCTGAACGGGCCGTACACCATCCAGCTGTCCATCATGTTCTGGTAGTAGTAGTACGGTGCTCCGCCAACGCAGCTGTAGTAGCCGTCGCTGCCGCCATCGGCGCACCACCCAGACCAGTCGCCGTACCGCGGGTTACATGACGTGTCATCCCAGTAGAGCTCCCCGTATGCCGCACCATTCGCATCGTAGACATTCCAAGCGTTCGGGAACGCTCCCTCGAAGCCCTCGGAGTGGATGGTCCGCCATCCTCTCGTCTTCTGCGGTTCGTCGTCGATATCGGCTTTGGCATCCGGGGCGCTCCCCTCGGACGGCTGCCAACCCCTGATGTCACAGACCATCGAGGCTGCCTCTTTCACTCCCGGGCCGAAGCTGCCCTTCTCCACCGCCAGGACACTCCCAGCAAGCCCCACTGCCACAACCGCCACAACCGCAATCAGCCTCCTGAACCGCATCGCCGCGCCTCCTTCTTGACGAGTGTACTTCGAAGTCATCCCGTCCGGACCCATCGGACCTCCATCCGTTCACGCCGTCTCGCCCTCTCCCTACGGCGATCCCGTTTCAGAGCCAGCGCCTCCCGAAACACGTGCTCGGGCACCCACCACGATGCCCTCTTCCTTCCGCCACTTCGCCCGACCGTCATCCCGGCGTCGAGCCCCAAGGTGTCCCACGAGATCGAGGACCTGCCGCTGATCTTCTCGATCTCGACACCGAGCAGCTCGAGCCATGGGATATCCACGGTCCGCACGGTATATTCGGCGCGTCCGTCACGCCGTTGACCTGCAATCTTCTCAGATCTGCACAGCGGCTCAACTCGGCAAGATATCACGGTCCTGGCGCCGTACCCTCGGGCACACCCGCCGGACACCGCCGATCCCAGGACGGGACACGCCTCCGCGTCGCCGGTCGTAGGAATTGCAGGCTCGTCCGGTCGAGACGCAAATCGAAAACAACGATCGCCGTACGATCCACTCCGAACTCGCCCGGATGACACCTCATCAGATTCTATCATGTTTCACGTGTTCATCACCGGTTTCTCATTTTACTCCCATCGACTAAAGATGTCTATTCTCGTCCCACCAAAAGCCAGGGAACCCCCCGAGGCCGCTCCTCCGCGCGGGAGGCTACGTCCCATGTCTTCGACTGCTGCCGACTTATTGCGTACTGTTCCATGCGAAGACGGCGGTGCGGGGAAACTGAGATATCGGGGCCCTTTCCCTACCCTGCACATCACACAGCCCCCTTTGACGAAGCCGAACCGATACCGATTCAGGAGAAGCCCCCTCGCCCTCCTAGCGATACACCGCCAGCTTCTTCGTCTCGCAGATGTGAACTGCACCACCGGCACTGCGTGCGCTGGCCACGTAGAGGTAGACGCCGTTGGCGAGGGTTTCCCCGTCCCTGCTCTGCAGGTGCCACTCATACCCGTTCGGCTGCCAACCGCTGTCAAACACGAGTGCACCCGAGAGGTCGAAGATCTGCACCCGAATCTCCTCGATTCCGACACCGAGGACCTCGAACCGCGTCGTGTTCACGTCGCGAATCGGATTCGGCACGTTCTGTACGCCATCGATCTGCAGCCCGCCAAGACTTGCGTCGCTGCCCAGCTCGGTCCGATACCCCAGCGCGGCCGCCGCGCCGCCGGCCATCACCCGCACGTCGTCGATCCACCAGCCTCCGCGTGCCAGCCGACTGGTGAACCAGAACCGCACCCGCATCCGCGTCGCCCCGAGCGGCACGTCGACGGCCACCGGGGTTGTCGCGTGCCACACATCTTGGTTCGGATCGTCGTGACGCCAGGTTCCGATCGTCTCCCAACCGGCTGCGGTATTGAACTGCACCTGCAGCTCGCCCCGCGTCCCGGCCGGGCTGAACCAAGCGTACGGTTCCACATGGAAGAACTGCGCGAACTGAATCGACACGGCCGCTTGCCCTGTCACGTCGATCGCCGGTGATGTCAGTGCTCCCGTCCCGCTGAGCAACCCCCTGCCGTACTGCCACGCGTGCGTCGCCGAACCGGGCGCTGCGCCCGGCTCCGGATCGTTCACCAACGCCCACGGCGACTCTCCGTTCCATCCGTTGATCCCGCTCTCCATGTTGTCGAAGAACAGCAGATCCCCGAGCGGCTGGACATCGATCGTAATCGTGTCGCTGTCCGTCGCTCCCCGCCCGTCGTCGACGACCAACTCGAGGACATACAGCCCCGCCGAGGCGGTCGCGAAGTAGGGAGTCGCCGTGTCGGCTCCGATCAAGTCGGGCTCGGCGACGCCCTCCGGCACGTCGATGAACGACCAATCGAACGTCAGCGGGTCGCCGTCCGGATCCCAGGAACCACTGCCATCGAGTTGTACGTTCGCTCCGACAAACGGGGTCTGATCATCGCCCGCGACGGCCACCGGCGGTTCGTTCTGAATCGCACCCACCGGCGTCACGCGCACGTTGTCGATACAGATGCAGCCCCATCCGAAGCGCGACCTGAGGTTCAAGCGCAACCGCATGTCCCCGACGCCCGCCGGGATCGTCACCGTCGCCGGACCGAATCGTGTCCATGCCCCCTGGACGATCAAGACATCTTCACTGACCGCGTACCACCCATCCCCTACGTTCGCCTCGAGGGATAGATGCAAGCCATACGCTCTCGTGACCTCGAAGCAGTACATGAACGAGACATCCACTTCTTCATATCCCAGAACGTCCACCGGCGGAGAGGTCAGAAGCCCGTCCCAGAAAAACCGCCCGTTTCGGCCGAAGCACCACGCGTGGGTCGCCGAAGGCATCGGCTCAGGGCAGCAGAACCCCTCGTCCTGCAGCGACCACTGCCCTGTGGAGATCCACCCATCGGGCGTCTCGAAGTCGTCGAAGAACAGCTCCGGTGGAATCTCGGGGATCTCGATGGTGACCGTTGCCACATCGGTCCGGCCGGTGGAATCCTCCACGATGTAGGTCAACGTTGTGGTGCCGAAGAACCCCGGACAGGGTGAGAACTTGATGTGATCGCCGGCATTGACAATCGTTGGGCATTCGCCCGGGGGCGATGGCGGTCCGACGGATTGGATCGTCAACGTGTCTCCCGGATCGGGATCGACATCGTTGGCGAGCACATGCAAATCGTTGAGCCCGCTGTTCATCGGGACCGTGAACTCGTCGTCCGCCGCGACCGGCGGGTCGGGGAGGCCATTCACGGTGACGGTCACAGTTCCGACATCCGTCCGACCGGTGGAATCCTCCTCCGTGTAGCTGAACGTATCCGGACCGCTGTAGTTCGGATCCGGCGAGTACCGGACACTGTCGCCGTGAAGCGCAGTCGTCCCGTGCGCACCCGGCGTCGAACCGATCAACGTCAACGTATCTCCATCGTCCGGGTCGTGGTCGTTCGCCAACACGGCGATCGGCGTGTCGACGCTGTCTTCGTCCACCGTCGCGGTGTCGTCCTCCGCTACCGGATCGTCCGGGTGACACGCCACGTCGACGGTGAGAACCGCCGTGTCCGTGTTCCCGTGTCCGTCGTCCACGGTATACTCAAATACATCCTGCCCGCAGAAGTCCGGGGCCGGTATATAATCGACGTTGCCGCCTCCGATTCCGATCGTCGCCGTCCCATTCGGCGGATCCGTCGCGCCGACCACCAGCAGCACATCCCCGGGATTCGGATCCGTGTCGTTGGCCAGCACATCAATCGTCACCAGCGTATCCTCGTTCGTCGCCGCTGCATCATCGACCGCGACCGGAACCCCCTGCGGCACGCTGCACTCGAGCGCGATCGTGAACCCACTGTGATCGAAGAAGTCGCCCTTCGCGTACGTATACGTGTTGACGGCAAGCATGTCGACCTCGCCGAGTGGAGCCCCGCTGGTATCCAGAACCCAGCGTCCGGCTCCGGCATCGAAGTCCGTCGGCCACTGGCGCAGCCACAGATGATCGAGACATGCCGGGAGTGGGTCGATCGGAGCTCCGGCCCATTGAAGATCCACTTGAACCGCAACCCCCGTATCCTCCACGTGCAGTTCCCACTCGCACGTCCCTCCACAGAGGACATCGCCGCGGATGTCCGTGATGACCTGTGTCGGATACGCACAGGATGGGTCCAGTTGGAAGTAGATCTCGGTGGGCACGCCTCCCGGGGGCGGAGGTGGACTCGTCTGATCGAGGGTGGGATCGAAGCAGTCGGTGCCTGTGGGATCCACGCCGAACTCCGCGACTTGATTCCCCGTCCCTGCGATGGCGATCTGGACCGATCCATCGTCCCAGCACACGCCTTGCGCTGCCGCGTCCACGGTCATCCACGCCATCACGACCAGTGCGATGCACAGCCCCCGAAGGATCTTCCGCATGTTCCTCCCCCTTTGCCCTCGCGCTCGCACCTCAGCGATTCCAACCCGTGAAACGCAAAAGGATCCTCGACTGAGGATCCTTCTTCCCCTTACAGACACACCGTGTCCCTTTCGCCCCGTGCGCCTTCTGTCGCGCAGCCGAATCTCCTCCTACATTCCACCCCCCACTGTCGGACTATACCTCGAACGCGTAGTACGAGCAAATCAAACCAAGACGCCGGACCCTCGAAGGAAGGTCCGGCGTCCCTATTGCAGCTTCTTGGCGGGGTATCTACCGATAGACCGCCAGTTTCTTCGTCTCCAGCACGGCGGTTTCGCCGTACCGTCCTCGTGCCGTCACGACGTAGAGATACACGCCGTTTGCCAGCGTCTCTCCCGTGTCCGATTGCAGATGCCAATCGTAGTCGTTCGGCTGCCATCCGCTGTCGAAGACCAAGCGCCCGGACAGATCGAAGATCTGCACCATGATCGCCTCGATCCCGATGCCCTTCACAGAGAACGTCGTCGTGTGAACGTCACGGATCGGATTCGGGCTGTTCCCCGCCGAATCGACGCGGAAGCTGTCCTGCGAACCGATCGTCGCATTCCCATCGACGGACAGAGGCCCGACTCCTGCGACGCCCAGCACCTGCACATCGTCGATCCACCAGCCGCCTCGTCCGAGCCGGCTCGAGAACGTGAACTGCAGTCGCATGTTCGCCGCACCGGCCGGCACAGGCACGTTGATCGGACCCCCGACCATCCAGACATTCTGGGGGTCGGCATCCGTCCAACGCCGCACCTCTTGCCACGCCCCGCCATCGAACGAGACCTCGAGCCGTGCCGAGGTTCCCGCCGTGCCGAGCCAGCCGTACGCGTTGATCGACAAGTAGTGGAAGAACTGGACGATCGCGGTTGCCTGACCGGCGACGTTGATCACCGGCGAGGTCAGCGAATCCGTTCCGCTATACAGGCCGTTCGCGTATTGCCACGCGTGGGTCGGAGACGCCGTGCCGACGCCTGGATTGTTGACCAGCTGCCAACCGGCATCCGGCGCCCAAGTGCCTGCCCCAGCTTCCATGTCATCGAAGAACAGCCCAGCCCCTCCGCAGACGATCGCCGTGACGTTCACGGTGTCCGCATCGTTGCCGCCGTTCCCATCGTCGACATCAAGCTGGATCTGGTACACGCCGGCGACATCCGGGATGAAGCTCGGCGTCGCCGTGTCGGCGTTGTTTAGCACCGCTGCGCTTCCCGGCGGCATCGCCGTGAACGCCCAGTTGTACGCCAGGGCATCGAAGTCCGGGTCGAACGATCCGGTTCCATCCAGGTTCACCAGATCCCCGGTGCAGATGTCCGCTTGATCGGGTCCCGCGTCCGCCGTCGGCGCGCGGTTCCCGCCGCCGCCACCCACCGGGGCGACGACAATGTCGTCGATCCCGATGCAGCCCCATCCGTACCGGCTGGCCACGTTGAACCGCAGGTTCGCCGTGGCAGCGCCCGCAGGAATGTCCACACGGATCGGCGCAACCTGCGTCCACGCGTTCGGCACCGGCGGAGCCCCGTTCGGCCAGATGTTTGCCCAGGCGCCTCCATCGAACGAAACCTCGACGGTGAAGACCAGGCCGTACGCACGGGTGATCGACCAGCAGTACCAGAACAGAACATCCATCTGGCCGAGGCCGGTCACGTCGATCGCGGGCGTGGTCAGCAGTCCGCCGCCCACGAAGAACCCGTTGTTCCCAAACACCCACGCGTGCGTCGGCGACGGCAACGGAGGCGGGCAGCAATTCGGATCCTCTTCGAGGCCCCACTGACCCGTAACCTCCCAGCCGGCGACACCGCCTTCCAGATCGTCGTCGAACCGCGGGGCCGTCGGCAGGACATTGATATCCACCCGCGCGACGTCCGTTCCGCCGTTTCCGTCCGACACCCGGTATTCGAACCAGTCGTTGCCGACGTAGTTCGGGTCCGACGTGTACGACACGTTGTTTCCGTTGTTCACCACCGCACCGTTGCCCGGCGCCGTGACAATCGCGTCGACGAACAGCACGTCGCCCACATCGACATCGTTGTCGTTTGCCAACACGTCAATCACGTTGTTCGCGCTGTCCTCATCGACCGCGACCGGCCCGTCGTCTCCCGCGACCGGATCGTCGTTCACACACGCGACGTTCACCGTGACCGTCCCCTGAACCGGCGGATTCGTCCCGTCGTCGGCCGTGTAGGTGAACGTGTCGATTCCGCACCAGTTCGGGTCGGGCGTGTAGGTCACGTCGTTTCCGTTGTTCGTCACCGTACCGTTGGCCCCCTGGGTCACAGCGCCAACGACCAGCGCGTCATCCGGGTCCGTGTCGTTTCCAAGAACGTCAATGACGACCGCATTGTCCTCATCGGTGTTCGCGTTGTCGTCCACGACGACCGGCGGATCGTTGATGCCCTGGACCTCGACGGTAACCACAGCCGTGTCCGTGGCGCCATGGCCATCGTCCACCGTGTACTCGAACTGAGGAAACTCGGAGACCTTCAAGTTCTCATATTGCCCGTTCGGATCGAACGTGATCGTGTTATCGGGGTTCAGTGTGACAACCCCCACCGTGTTGTACGGAGCTCCCGTGTTGACCCCTGTAACGGTCAACACATCTCCGCCCAGCGCAGGTGGCGTATCCGCATCGGTGTCGTTCGCCAGTACGACAATGACGACCGCGGTGTCCTCGTCGGTCACCGCATCGTCATCGTTGGCGACCGGATCGTCGTTCACACACGCAACGTGCACGGTGACCGTTCCCTGAACCGGCGGATTCGTCCCGTCGTCGGCCGTGTAGGTGAACGTGTCATCGCCGCACCAGTCTGGATCGGGCGTGTAGGTGACATCGTTGCCGTTGTTCGTCACCGTACCGTTGGCGCCCTGGGTCACAGCGCCGACGACCAGCGCGTCATCCGGGTCCGTGTCGTTCCCGAGAACGTCGATGTCGACCGGCGTATCCTCATCAGTGTTCGCATCGTCATCGGCGACCACCGGCGGATCGTTCAGCCCGTTCACCGTCACCGTCACGGTGGCGACGTCCGTGGCGCCGTTGGCATCCTGGACCGTGTACTGGAACGTATCGATCGCCGCCGCCTTCAGCCCTTCGAACTGGCCGCACGGATCGTACGTTACGTTGTTGCCGTTGTTCGTGACGCAACCCAAGGTCCCGGCGTCGTTGATCCCCTGGACGGTCAGGACGTCGCCATTGTCGATGTCGGTGTCATTTGCCAGCACGTCAATGACGATGGCGGTGTCCTCGTCGGTCGTATCCGCATCGTCGGTCGCCACCGGCGCATCGTTGACGCCGTTGACCGTGACGGTCACGGTCGCCGTCCGCTGCGCCACACCACAGCCCCCGTCGTTATCGGAGATGGTGTACTGGAACGTATCGTCCTCGGCCTCGCCGAGCGCGAGCGCCTCGAACTGCCCGTTCGGATCGTACGTGAACGTGTTCCCGACCTGGGTCACCGCACCCTTGCCCGCCGCGGTATGCCCGGTGACGTTCAGCGGATCGCCGTCCGGGTCGTTGTCGTTCGGCAGGACCGCGATCCCGGCGACCGGGTTGTCCTCGTTCGTGTCGGCTGTGTCGTCATTGGCCGTCGGGCAGTTGTTGATCGTCGTCGCGTTCCCGTCGTTGATCACGCTCGCGTACGGGAGCACCCAACCCACGGCGCCCTCGGCGTGCCGAACCGTCAACTGCGTCTGGATCGTTCGTCGACCGACGACGCCGCCAGCGACCGTACAGCGAACCTGAAGCGTCTGATCCACAACGCCCGCTCCACCGTCGGCGATTACGAAATCCGGCACGATATCGATCACAACGGGGAACGCTCCCGGGTTGATCTGGCCCAGAACGGTTCCTACGCCGTCAAGGATCTCGATCAACGCCAGATCCGCCGCCGTCGCGGTGCCGAGGTTGTCGATCTCGACCTCTAGTATCGTGATATCGTCCGCGTCGGCGTCGCTATCTGTCAGCGTGACCTGTTGCGTAACGGCGGTTTCTCCAGGATGGATGAACCCCGTCCCAACCCCTCCGTCCGTCGCGGCTTCCAGTCCATCGGGCCGCGTGGGTGGGGGAGGAGCATCCGCTAGTACGCCCTGTGCAGTTCCTAGACAAAGAATCAGGAAAAGGAACAGAGCCCACGTGCCTCTTCCGCTCCTTCCTCTTGTCATTCACGACCTCCTTACTCGCCTATGTCGCAACATGGGCATTCCTCAATCCTCTTCCTCATCATCATCCCACCACGCCGGGAACCCGTAGCTCAGCGAGAGCACATGGCTATCACCCAGAAGCTGATGGGGGACATATGCGTAATCCAACAGGAGAGCCCCCACACGGAAGCTTGCTCCCCACGCAACGCGCAGTCCGTCCTTCGACAGGACTACACCGCCCCGAGCGGTGAGCGGCTTCAGCGGGCTGTACTCCGCCCCAACATGAAGCCGGTTCAGTTGCGGCCGGCCGAGCGCCACATCCGCGCCCACCGCAACGCATAGCGCTCTGTCGAGCAACGTTGTTGACAGGCCCACGGATTGAATCCAAGGAACGTGGTTGACGGGATCGTGATCCGTACCCGTCCATTCGATCCTCGTCCCTCCCACATCGCGTGAGGTCACTCCGAAGGACACGTCCCCCCACTCGAACATGAACGTCGACAGCACAGAGAGATCCAGCCCCATGCCTTGGCCTCGACCCTCGAGGAGCCGATGCGTGTAGACCTTGCCGTTGGCTCCCACAAACAGCCGCATGTCCATCTCGGAGCCTTCCGACTCCAGACCGAGATCCAGCACGTTCCCGAGATCGTAGGCTACCGATCCAAGGATCACCGACTGGGTCTCGGAGAAGAAGCCGTCTCCCTCATCTCCTGAGAACGGGATTTCACTGATCGACGACGAGGCCACGCTCACTGCAAAAGCAAACTCCTCCGCGGTAAGCGTCGCGCCCACGAACTGAAAGTCGATTCCCAGACCGAACTTGTCCGTGTACATCGCCGAAAGGTTCGCGCCCTCCAGCTGCAGTAGTCCTGCCGGGTTCCACACGGTGGTCGACGCGTCGTCGGCGATCGCCACGAAGGCGCCGCCAAGACCGAACGCGCGGCTTCCCGCACCATCGCGGATGAAGCTTCCTGCGTCCACACCGTCCTCCCCAGCCGCGTACCCAGCGCCTCCGACCGCCAGGCCGAAGGCAAGTACCAGTGCAACCATCATGCTAGCGCGATTCATGCTCCCCCATTCGAAGAACGGCCCGGGGCCGTGAGGCCCCAGGCCGATTGATGCTGTCTATCGGATGATCGCGAGCTTCCTCACATCCGTGAGAACCCATCTACCATCGATCAGTGCCGATACCCGGTAGAGGTACACACCGTTTGCGAGGTACTCACCGTAGTCGTTGTCCGTGTGCCAGACCAGTTCGTCGCCCGCTTGCTCTTCCTCGAACACGAGCGTCCCGGTCTGATCGAAGATCTGAACGAGGATCGCCTCGATCGGGAGGGCCGCCTTCACGCGGAACGTCGTCGTATGCACGTCCCGGATCGGGTTGGGATCGTTGGTGACCAAGATTCCCGTGGCCTTGTCCAGCGCGTAGAGCAGACTCGCCGGAACGGCGGGAGGCGCCGGAGGCGTCCGTCCGTCCGTGTCCACACGCATCGGGCGGAAGCTCGACGGAGCCACCCACGGGTTCGCGATCCAGTAGGACACCGGGATCTGCATCTCGACACCGTTCACCAGCGTCTCGATCCAGTACCCATTCCACGGATCCAGCACCGCGTCGTAGCCCATCGCCGGATCGTATGCCCCGGCACAGGTATCGTAGTAGAAGATCCCTGGGAGGATGAGCCCATTCGCGATCGCGTCGTTGTACGTGTACCAAGGACCGCCGGGCGCGCGGAACATGATGTCCGGATCGGCGCGGAAGCCCTCATCCGGTCCGGTGACCGGAATGTCGACCGACGGCACCGAGAACTGCTGCCACCCGGCATTGCCGAGGAGGATCACCTGGTCGGTCGTCACTTCGCCACCGACGACGGTGATCGTCTCGTTGCCCATCAGCCACAGCCAGTAGCCGTCTTCCCAGCTGATGTTCTGGCCGGTCAGATCGTCGTACACGGCTGTGTTCGGGTTGTACTGGTACGCCGCGAACACCGGCAGCGAGCTGTACACGTTCTCCGCGACCGGATCGCCCGGCACCAGCGGCACACTGGTCAGGTACCAGCCCGCGCCACAGGCGAGGCTCTTCGTCGCGTCGGCCGTGCCGCCACCGCAAGTGAGCATGAACGGGGTCGCGTCGATGAAGTCCGTGATCCGGCTGTTCATGTCGCCGGACGGGTTGTTCATCGCGTTGAACGGACCCTTGTCCGAGCCCCAGTAGTTGTGGGTCGCGTCGACGGTCGTCGCGGTGTTCAGGTTCCGCATCTGCTCGTGGCTGTTTGACCCATCCGAGTCGTTGTCGTAGATGCAGTTCGTGTTTGCCGCGCTCTCGTCGGTGTTGAACACGTTCCCGGTCGAGGTTCCGCGGAGGATCACGCCCTGTGCCGCGTTGCTCGTGATCATGTTGTTGTCGAACGTGTTGTTGTTCCCAGTGATGTCGATGCCGCGGTCGCCGTTGTTGTGGATCGTGTTGCCGTTCACGGCGTTGCCTTGCGACGCAATCAGGAGACCGTTCTGGGCGTTGTTGCGGATCGTGTTTCCGCTGCCGCCGACGGTGTTCCCGTTGGAGTTCAGAACGATCCCGTCTGCCGTGTTGAACTGGATCAGACAGTTCGTGATCGTGTTTGCCCCGCTGTCGACCAAGATACCGGTCCCGCCGTTCGTGATCGTGCACTCGTCAATCAGGAAGGCGCTGCCGCCAACCGTCTCGAGCCAGATCCCGTTCGTGTCACAGTCATCCACGAGCGTGTCCTCAATGGATCCTCTCGCAGAC
>Ga0272444_10004817_pt1 | contig 11793 bp, 16 predicted proteins | sample SSMForm13_FD_201033 | JGI IMG/M metagenome (GOLD analysis project Ga0272444, IMG submission 201033) | Marine sediment archaeal communities from Little Sippewissett salt marsh, Falmouth, MA, United States - SSM-Form-13 | ecosystem: Environmental > Aquatic > Marine > Wetlands > Sediment ... | reverse complement strand
CAGAAATGTTTTACCAAAAAAGAACTGTTTTTTTGATAAGCGTTCTTTTTTTTGCCTCAAGTTTCTTTATGTCATTATTCAGTGATATCCCCTCTTTTACATCAATTAGCAGTATTTTCATCATCTTCTTCGCAATCCCATCATACAATTCCCTCGTCTCCCACTTGGGCTATAGAAAAGGACTGCTTGTCATAACCCTTCTCAGCATATTACCTGTACTAATAGAAGGATTTGCTGTTTGGACCGGGTTCCCTTACGGAGGATTTGAGTATGGTTCTAGATTGGGGTGGTTATTATTTGGGCTAGTTCCGCCAACGGTCTCGTTTGCCTACTTACCTATACTATTATCCAGTTTGTATATTGCCTCAAACTATACCAAGAATCTCGTCTCATTCAGCATAGTGGCAACGATATTCAATTTACTCGTTGATCTGGTTATTGACCCTGCTGCAGTTCACATCGGTTTCTGGTCATATACCGAAGGTGGAATCTATTTTGGGGTACCCCTTAGTAATTTCATTGGATGGTTAGTTACGGGTGCGATATATTCTGTTCTTTTCTATCTAATTTCTGGGAAAGATTCTCTCCCCTTACCAAGTGGAACTTCAGTAAGTCTCATATGGATACTATCCTTCTGGACTGGATATCTACTAATAGAAAAACTGTTTCTACCTGCAATAGTAGGGCTAACTCTCGTAACTTACCTTATTACAAAATACAGAAAAATCAGTAAAAAGAAAGAAGGTTAGAGACCGCATTTCTCCAAGAGAAGCTGCCAACGGAAGTCAACACCCTCTTGGATCGCATCAAGAAGCTCCTTGTTCTCCTCTGGTCTGAAGAGATGCCTGAACCTACCCTGCGTCTTCAGATACTCCTCAACAGGCTTCTTGGACGCTGGGCGCCTAGCTATAGCCGCGCTTGGACCACTAAGCTTGTACACTGGTCGACCATCGATCCTCTCCACATCGTAGAGAGGGAAGATGCATGTCTGTGTCGCTAACCGTGCTAGAGTCACTGTATCCGCAGTTGGATATCTCCAGCCCCTAGTACAGGGGATAATTGCGTGTAGGAATTTTGGTCCCTCCGTAGTGAAGGCTTTCCTGCATTTATCCAATACATCTTGTGGATACGCTGGACTTAATGTTGCCATATATGGGATATCGTGGGCAACCATGATATCATCAATAGGTTTCTTCCACTCCTGCTTACCGGGTATTACACTACCGGCTGGGCTAGTCGTTGTACTAGCAGCGAAAGGTGTTCCACCGCTTCTCTGGATTCCTGTATTCATGTAAGCCTCGTTATCCATCAAGACATAGGTGAAATGATGACCACGCTCAAGGGCGCCAGATAATGCTTGGAACCCGATATCATAGGTACCACCATCACCAGCATAAGCAATAACGTTTAGAGTCTCATACTTGGCCAATGGTCCCTTTCCGCTTCGTCTCTGGGCTCTCCACGCTGCCTCGATGCCACTTGCGTTAGCAGCTGCGTTCTCGAATGCGTTATGGAGCCATGGGACATTCCAGCTTGTGAATGGGAATATAGTTGTAGCAACCTCAAGACATCCTGTGGCGTTTGTGACTATAGTTGGCATATCTGCGGCTGCCTTCATTATCATCCTGCCAATTATTGGGTGGGCGCATCCGGCGCAGAGCCTGTGTCCACTCATTAATGTATCTTGGATTTTGGCTGCTTCTTTCATTGTTAATCTATCCGCCATTTTACTCACCTCTTACTCCTATGTAGGTCATGAGCTTCTCCACTTTTCCGGTATTCTTGCTCTTTAATAGGCTAGTATATGCCTCCCTGATCATATCTGGGGATACGTCTCTACCGCCTAGACCAACGACAAAGTTTGCCATCATAGGCTTCTCCTTATCTTGATAATAGGCTGTCATCAACTCCTCCATCAATGGGCTAGCCGGGGCTCCGAAGCTGATACACTTCTCCATAACACCCAGAACTGGCACGTTTCCTAATGCCTTCTTGATATGTTCCGTTGGGAATGGTCTGAATAGCCTTAGCTTTATCATCCCTGCTTTCATGCCCTCGCTCCGCAGCTCATCGACTACGTGTCTGATGGTTCCAACCATGGAGCCCATACCGATCAACGCTACTTCTGCGTCCTCCATCATGTATGGCTCAACATAGTCGTATTTTCTGCCGCTCAGGTCCGCCCACTCATCATCGATCTCTTTGATATGCTCAAGGGCGTCATTCAATGCCTCTACCTGATGCATCTTGTGCTCATAATAGAAATCCTGAAGGTCAAGTGGACCCATAGTCAGGGGCATATCAGGGTTCAACCTAAGCTCACCCTTACCGAGATGTCCTTCCACCTCGATGAATGGACGTTCACCGACAAAATCCTGTACCGCCTCATCTGGGAGAGTCTCTACGTTCTCCATTGTGTGGCTCAAAGTGAACCCGTCTAGACAGACCATGATAGGAAGCTGTATCTTAAGGTGCTCGGCGATCCTCCATGCCTGTATTGATGCATCATAGACCTCTTGGGCGTTCTCACAGTAGATCTGTATCCATCCACTGTCTCTGGCACCCATCCCGTCACTGTGATCATTGTGAATGTTGATGGGTCCGCTAAGCGCCCTATTAGCCAAAGCCATAACGATTGGCAGCCTCAGGCTTGAAGCGATGTAGACTATTTCCCACATCAAAGCCAAGCCGTTTGCAGCAGTAGCAGTGAAAGCTCTGGCGCCAGCTGCTGATGCTCCTACGCTACAGCTCATGGCGCTGTGCTCGGATTCGACTGCAACGAACTCTGTATCAACCTCGCCATCAGCAACGTATTCACTGAATCTCTCGACGATGATAGTCTGAGGTGTAATTGGATAGGCAGCCACTACGTCAGGGTTGACCTGTTTTGTCGCGTAGGCTACTGCCTCGTCTCCATTAAGTCCCATTAGTTTCTGTTTCGCCATTATTTTCTCACCATCTCTATACACTTCACTGGGCACTCCTTGGCGCAGATACCGCAGCCCTTACAATATTCAAGATCAGCCTCAGTGTAACCATCATCTCTAACATGAATAGCGCCTTCTGGGCAGTAAAAGTGACACAGCATACACTTTGTACACTTGCTATGATCGATCTTGGGTGCATCAACACCCCAATCACCAGTCTTGTAATCCATGCTGCTCTTATAACTCACAGCCCCCTTCGGGAGATCCTGCCATGCTCGCTTACTCATCCTTGTTTAACCTCCTCATACGCCTTCTTCACTAATTCCGCGTTAAGTTCACCGATCTTGCCCTCAAACCTCTCCTTGACAACCTGCGTGATGCTATCAAGCTTTACAACATCAGTCGCCTTAACAACCGAGCCCAGCATCGCGGTATTCGTAATCGGTCTACCTAACATATTTATAGCCAAAGTAGTTGCATCAACAGTCCAAGTCTCAATGTCCTTCAAACCAAGAACATCAAGAATCTCATTAACAGACTTGTCGGTGTTAACAATTAACTTGGTTTTTTCTTGAATTCCTTCAGCAACCGCTGGACCTAGCAAAGTAGGGTCCAATACGACTACGACATCGGGCTCGTAAATGCTTGAGTGTATCTGAATCTTGCTCTCGCTAATACGTGTAAACGCCGTGATAGGAGCACCTGCACGCTCAGGTCCGAAAGCAGGGAAGCTCTGAATATTCTTCTCTTCGTTTAATCCTGCCTGAGCGAGAAGAAGTGAGGCAGTCCAAGCTCCTTGGCCGCCTCGGCCGTGGAACCTTACCTCAAAGATCTTGTGGGTCAACCGTTTAAACCTCTCATATCCTTATCCTATGCTAATTTAAAGCTATACGGTTCATGATTTTCCCAGTTTTTTCCGAATGGCGTTCAACTCATCACGCTTTTTCTTAGCTATTTGCGCAGCTGCCTCAGCGTAACGCTCGAAACCAAGCCCAAGTGACTCAAAAGCAAAGTTGATACTCCTTGAGGATGAGACAATCAATCCCTCACCATTATTATTTGTACCATAACGTAGCGCAATCTCTGGGTCTCCACCTTGAGCCCCCAATCCAGGGGAAAGTATCAGGCTGTCTTCTCCGATGATCTCTCTTATCTCTTTGAGTTCCTCACTAGCGGTACAGCCTACAACATATCCATTAGAACCATGCTCAAAGGCATCACGAGCAAGACGTTTATAGAACTTTTCACCATCCATTTCCCGGCTCTGATAATCATTAGTACCGGGATTGCTCATCCTGCATAACGCAAAAATCCCTTTTTGTTTTTCCTCGCTCCACTTGTAAACTGCATCGACACCGTTCTCATACCCCGGGAAAGGACTGAAAGTAACAGCATCAAAACCAAGTCTATCAATCCAGTAGAGCCCCGCATCAATGGTACTACCGATATCACTCAACTTGATATCCAGCAAGGCAAGACTATCCCCTTCATGAATCTTATCCGCGATCTCCTTTAACCCCTCAAACCCCAGCGTATAAACCAAGAACTGAGCATTAGGCTTGATAATGGGCGCAAAAGGCGTCACTGCCTCAATAGTGTTTAAACAAAACTCCTTGAGCGCACCAGCCTCACCTTTTTCCTCGATAAAGTCCAGAGGAATAGTGAATTTGTCCCGCATATCAGCGGTAGCGGGATCAACTCCGACACATAGAAAACTATCCTTGCTTCTACTGAGCTCAAGATACTTATCCACGAATTTACGTCCTAACATCTTATTATATCAGATCACGTTATGCCTTTAAATCCCCTATCCATCTATCAATAAGAGGTATGCCTATGAGCGAGTATGATACAAAGAAGATCCTCAAGTTCAGAGAATCAATGGAACAACGCGTACAAGAACTACAAGCAGAAATAAACGACCTTCAGAAAGCCATGGAAGAATTAGACAAGCTCATAGTTAATACGGGATTCCGTACATTCACAACGGAAGATTCTCAACAGAGTGAAGAGAAAACTGAAGACGTTACTAAACCTGTTTCTAAGGATGTTATTGAACCTGTCACTGAAGATGCTACTAAGAATGTTACTGAGGTCGTTGAGGAAGTTGAATCAGAAGAGGAACAAATCAGCATCACAAGCAAGGACGGCACAGTACTTGGAACAATGAATGTCCAAGATCATACCATAATCTTCACCCCATCCACATCCTTCGATTTTAACCTAGACATACCACCACTCCAGAGTTTTCTTATTGAACGCGTACTCGATAATATGAGAAAAACAGACCAAGAGAGATCAACAAACGGGGAACTCGACCCAGGGGAAATACTGGAATACAAGGTACAAGAAGAAGACGGCAAGCTCACCCAATTATCTATCCACAATTATGGTGGAGAAAGAAGGCTCAGGGAAATCAACAGCAGCCTACGATGGACATTCGACAAGATGTATGACAAGATAACCCAAGGCTAACCTTTAATCCATAAAAAACCAAATAATGTACATGGCTGAGGAGTATAAAGAAAACCCATTATGGCTTATTCTACTAGAAACTGCTCAGACGCTCCCCATGTACAAGGCTCATTTGAACTATACTAAAGATACGATAATACTTGAGAACTCAAAAATTACTCCAGAAGAGTTGAGCCAAAGACTCGACATAACCCTGGGAGAGGCCCTAATAATATTATCAGAGATAAACCAAGATTAAACGACGTATCGATAGCCCTCGTATCGTCCAGCCGTCTCGCTCTTCTGAACTACCCGTAAAACATCCCCTGGAATAGCGCCCACAATAATACTGATAGGGTCAGTGGATTTTATCCAAGGAAACTTGTAAGGTTCGGCGTGATACTTCTCAGCAATTTGAGTTCGTTCCTCATTGCTAAGAATCTCGTGGAGGGGTACGAGAGCGTGTTCAAATATATCAAAGATCGGGAGACTCGATGGAATCAGCTCGATACGCATCTCTGGGGCGTTACTACGTGCACTATAGGTATACTTTCCATCAGCGACGATTATGCCGCCGGCGACTTCCTCCTCCTCGATCTTGTCCCTTAGTTCTCTAATATATGCGATGCCAATAGTCTTCAAGTTCAATAGAATGTGCATCAAATATTTCTCGTCACCCTTGCTGAGCCTATAGATTATCTTCGCCTCGTCCTTCTCGACAGAGTCTACCGCGAGATTACGATATTTTATGATTAATGCAGCCCGTTTCTCCTCAAGGGTTTTCGCTTTCTCTAGTGTGGCCATCTATCTCGCCTTTACCCGTTTAACTATTGGTGCCCGAACTTTTCTGAAAATCCTGTACCCACAATATGGGCACCTAAAACTGATGTATCGCTGTAGATCTTTGTGAGGTACCCTTCGCGCGCATTTTACACACTCGTATACTGGTCCCTCTGTGTTCATTGTTTCATTACCATCATCGGCGGACATGTTAACGACCCTAAGATAACTCTAAACCCTCTCATTTAAAGTTAATATTTTTTCCTCACTCTAGAACCGTCCCAATGACCATTCTATCACTCGCCACATCAATAACCCGTGTCAAAACAACATCTCCCGCCCCAAAATCATCGCCCCTCAACAACATAACAGGACCATGAAGCATAGGGTAAGCAACCCAGAACCTAGGATCCCTATCATATCGCTCAGCCACAACAACCTTCACCCTTTCACCCACCAAGTCTTCTTTTCTATTCATGTTTGCATTCTGCGCCGCATCATAGATTCTCTTACTCAATGGATCCTGAACCGCGGGGGGACCAGAAGGACACTGACTGAAAGTGGATGCGGGGAGACTCTGGAACCTATATAGGATCACCCGGTCCGCCCCCACCTCTATACTCTTATCGATCATCTCAACAGTCGCATCCACAGTTCCAGTATCCTGACCCGGCAACCCATGGATAAAATAAACATAAGGCTTCAAACCAGCCTCCTTGAGCCTCCTGAGGGAAACCAATGTCTCCGAGGGGGTATCAGGTCTCCCTAGCAACCTGCTATGGTTATCAGAGCCTGTCTCAAACCCGACGCTGACAGGCGTATCCTTGAGATATCGGCCAAGAATCACTGCTGCCCTCTCAGTAACCAAGCTTGCTTTCATATTCTCGATCATAATAGAGGCTTCTTCATCAACCACAGGGGGGAGCCCAGTCAATCCAGAGAGCAGGCGCTCAATCTCTTCATAATTGGGCTCAGGACTCCTTGGATCAGTCAATGGCATAGGCTCAACCAAGGCTTCTCTTTGATAATCAAGAAAACCAGGCGCGCTAAGAACTATCCTGTGCACGCCGAGTTCAAAAAGCCTTGAGACCTCATCGATAATCAGCGCACTGGACCTGCTCTTGGGTGGCCCATACAGACTAGGCACACTGCAATAGCCGCACCCAGGTGGAATGCCCATAGGGCAATCATATCGCTTAGTTAAACCAGACTCAGTACACTGTTCACAATAGGTACATCGCTCCCCGATCCCACCTATCCTAGCCCTATGGAAATTACTGCATCCCCTCACAGCCTCAACATATACTCTTGCTGACTTGTAGAGTCGATAAGAAGTTATAATATCGGTTAAGGGGGGAAACTCATCAAAAACCCTCTTCGACGAGACAGGCCTCAAAGGATTCACATGGATCTGTTTTCCCCTCCGATAACTTATCCCCCTGATGGACTCTAGATCATCAGGCACCACACCATCAATCAACCCTGCCTCAAGCAACTCCAAAATGGCATACTCGCCCTCACCAGTAACAGCGATATCCCCGCCAGTCCTACTAAGAACCCTCTCAGGCTCAGAAGCAGCAGGACCCCCAATCAATACAGGTCCTTTTCTCTGTCGTCTCCATCTTCTAACAACCTTCTGAATAGCTTGAAGATCACTGGTCATCCCGCTGATGAATAATGAATCAAAAACAGCGCTGAGATTAGTCCTAAGAAAAGTTTCAACCGTCAATAGATCTGGTTCAAAACCCTTGGACTCCAAAACCCCAGCCACGGTACGGGGTCCAGCGCCGATAACATCCCTAGTACTATGCCTTACTCCTTTCCCAGAGGCTAATGTGTCTACGATGAGTGGCTTCACGAGGGATTGAGTGCATTAAATAGGATAAACCTTGGGGGTAATTTCATAAACCATCAGGGTTTCTTCTAGGTATCCATGAATAGTGCATCCGTCAGCCTAGTAGGAGCGGTCTCGCTCAGTTTCGCTGTCTCATATTTAGCTATTCCATATTTTAATCGGTTTATGCACGCTGCGGGAATCATTGGTGTTGATATCATGAAGAAAGAGAAGAAGCCAGTAGCAGATATGGGTGGCCCAGGGGTAATATCTGGCTTCATATTGGGCGTATTTTTCTTCATCGGTCTAGAGAGCTTCACCCCCAAAGGATTGAGTGGGCTGGGATACATACTTGCTGCCTTGTGTACTGTTCTTATCATCACTTTAATCGGAATATTTGATACCCTGACAGCATTATTCAAGAGACGCGAGGGCAGGGGAGAGTTCGAGAGATACAAAAAGATAGGCATACCAAGGTGGCTATACTTCTTGATACCTATACCTGCTGCTGTACCTTTAATTGCTGTTAACGCTGGTGTTAGTAAACTAAGTCTTCCTTTTTTTGGTAGAGTAGATTTCGGTATTCTGTATCCTCTTGTATTGATACCACTTGCTATACTTTGCTGTAGCAATGCAACTAATTTTCTAGCTGGATTCAATGGCTTAGAGGCGGGAGTAGGGGCGGTAATGCATCTTAGTATAGGGGTCTATGCTTTTAGACAGGGTCAGTTGAATGCAGCGATGGTGGCTCTTTGTTTTGCTTTTTCTCTGTTGGCGTTTCTGAGGTATAACTGGTATCCGGCGAAAGTTTTCCCGGGAGACCTAAATTATACTATAGGTGCGGTCTATGCTAGTGTCACAGTAATTGGTAACATGGAGAAGTTTGCGATTCTATGTTTCATTCCTTATGTTATTGAGGCTTTGTTAAAAGCGGTCTCTAGGTTTGAGGCAGAGAGTTATGGTATATTACAAAGTGATGGGACTGTTAAACCAAGAGATGGGAAAATTCGTGGTCTTACACATATGGTAATGGGCCTTGGAGATTTCAATGAGAAGCAGGTTACTTTGATTCTTATTGGATTAGAGATTATTGTATGTGCCTTGAGTTTTATCGTTATAGGTTACATTTAACAATGTTATCGGTGTCTTTAAATTAGTGGCTCGTGGGATGTAAACCTATGAAACTAGGTGAGATGGATAACAGGGAACGTATTGTCTTGGTTGCATCATTGTTCCTGATAGTGGTGGTGTTTGCTTCATCATTTTACCTGTATTTGAATCCTCCAGTTCAGGTTCTTGAGGTTAAAGTGTTTCATACATATCAAACAGAGGGTGTAACTAGTGTATGGACGTATGGTGCGGGTAAGATCAAGCTTACCGGGTTATTTGATATTGAGGTAGATGCAACGTATAGGATTACTTATCAGAGTCGGAGTCGGAATAGGGCGGAAATTGTTCTTAGTGTTGAGAAAATTGGCTAGTTTGTGAGTTTATGCGGCGTCTTATTGATAGCCATGTTCATATTGATGGTTTTTCTGATATAGATTTGATAAAGCAGGAGTCTGAGGAGGCTGGAATAGATGCTGTTTTGTGTGTCGGGGGGGACATTGAGTCCAGTGGAAAGGCGCTTGATGCTGCTGGTAGGTTTCCAGAGTTTTTTTTCCCGGCTGTTGGTGTTCATCCTTCGAATATTTTGAAAACGGATCTTGTGCAAGCGGAGGAGTTTATCTCTGATAATATTTCTAGATGTGTTGCGCTTGGTGAGGTGGGCCTCGATTATGCCTATGATTTTGCTAAACCCAAAGAGGTTAGGGCTAAAATGAGGTCTTATCTTGAGAGGCTTCTTATGATTGCAGCGGATGTTGGTGTTCCGGCTTCTGTGCATAGCCGTTCGGCTTATCGAGTTACTTTGGACCTTGTGGCTGCTTCTGGGGTTGAGGCTGTTTTTCACTGGTATGATGGACCTGTTCATACTTTGCGTCGTTTGCTGGATGAGGGGTTTTATGTGTCGGCTACACCGGCTGTTGAGTATAGTAAGGGTGCACGGGCTGTGATGCTTGAGGCACCTCTTGAGCGGATACTGGTGGAGACTGATAGCCCTGTTTTTGTTAGGAGTCTTGGTCGTTTGAGTAGTCCTGTTGATGTGGTGCGGGTAGTGGATGCTTTAGCTGAGTTGAAGGATTTGGATCCTGTTGAGGTTGCGCGAGTTACTAGCCGTAATGCTGAAAGCTTGTTTCGTATTTGATGTATTATGTCGCGTGGTCAGAGGATTGTTTTCCGGCCTTTCAGTTTGTATTATTTTGGTATTTTGTTGTTTTTGTTGTTGCTGGTTTTTCCTGTTTTGATGGGTTTTTATAGGGATATTATGGTGGAGGCGCTTGGTTTGCCTCCTTGGATGTTTGGAGGTGTGCTGGTTTTGAGTTTGTTTGGTAGCAGTGTGAATATTCCTTTGACTACTTTGGAGACTCGTGCGCCGGTTCGGGTTTTTCGTGAGGTGCGGTTTTTTGGTGTTTCTTGGCGTGTGCCGAGGGTTGAGATGGGGGTTAGGCGTACTTATGTTATGTTGAATGTGGGGGGTGGTGTGGTGCCTGTTTTGATTTCTGGGTATTTGTTGTTGGTTGGGATTCCCGGGTGTAGTGGGAACCTTGTTTCTAGTTTGGTGGATGTTTTGGTGGTGTTTTTGGTGGTGACGTTGGTGACTTTTCGGAGTAGTAGGTTGATTGAGGGGCTGGGGATTGCGACTCCTATGTTTGGTCCTCCTTTGGCGACTGTTTTTGGAGTGGTGGTTTTGAGTTTGTTCAGGAGTGTTTGGTGTCCTAGTATGGTGGCTTATGTGGGGGGGACTTTGGGTGCTTTGGTGGGTGCTGATTTGTTGAATTTGGGGAGGATTCGGGATCTTGGGGCTCCTGTGGTTAGTATTGGTGGGGCTGGTACTTTTGATGGGGTTTATTTGACTGGTGTTTTTAGTGTTGTTCTTGTTCTATTGCTTGTTTAGTGGGGGAAGTGCTATAGGTGGTGCCTCTGTATGTGTGTGGTATGAGGGTTAGTTTCACTGTTTTTGGTGATCCTGTGCCTAAGGCTAGGGCGCGTACTGTGCGTAAGGGTGGGCGTACTTGGAGTTTTACGCCTAAGAAGGTGGCGGCTTGGGAGAAGGTGGTTAAGGCGGAGGCGGTGAAGCATTTTGGTGAGCCTTTTAATGGTCCTGTGGCTTTGAGTTTGGCTTTTTTTATGAAGCGTCCTAAGAGTAGGAAGAAGGAGAATTTTGTTGTTACGACGCCGGATTTGGATAATTTGGAGAAGGCGTTTTTGGATGGGTTGAATGAGGTGGCTTATTTGGATGATAAGCAGGTGGTGGTGAAGAACGCAGTGAAGCGTTATATTGTGGTGGGGGAGCCGAGGGTTGAGGTGGTGGTGTCGGCTCTCAGGAATCAGGTTCGTATGGATGGTTTTTTTGATCGATGAGTTTTTAGATGGGGATATGGTTCTTTGTTGGCTAGTGCAGGGGTAGCCAAGTGGACTACGGCGCCAGTCTTGAAAACTGGTTCCCTTACGGGACCATGGGTTCGAATCCCATTCCCTGCGCCACCTTTTTGGGGTCCGTTGGTGGGCATTCGGTGCATTTTTTATTGGTTGTGTATACGATTATGTATACCGGAAAACGTTACTATGTTACTTTTTGGTACTGATTAGACGGTGTTTTTGCGTGTTTCAGTGCTTGATCTGGGTGGTTCTGGGGCTGGTTTCGCGATAATAAGCGGTAAATGGGGTTTGATTGGGGTACCCCCCCCTCCCCCCTTA
>Ga0272444_10004816_pt1 | contig 11796 bp, 5 predicted proteins | sample SSMForm13_FD_201033 | JGI IMG/M metagenome (GOLD analysis project Ga0272444, IMG submission 201033) | Marine sediment archaeal communities from Little Sippewissett salt marsh, Falmouth, MA, United States - SSM-Form-13 | ecosystem: Environmental > Aquatic > Marine > Wetlands > Sediment ... | reverse complement strand
GCGATCTCGTGGTGCGTGCCGCTCGGGACGCAGACGTGGATCACGTCGGGGTCGCACTCGGCGAGCATCCGGTCGCGGTCGGTGTACCACGGCACGCCGAACTGCTCACCCAGCTTCCGGGCCTTCTTGCCCACGATGTCCACCACGGCGACCAGCTTGCTGCCCGGGACGAATCCGAGACACTGGGCGTGCACTCCGCTGATGACTCCGCAACCCACGATGGCATGCTTGAACACGGCGCGATCCCCTTCGAGGCCTGGAGGCCGAACGCTCTCGCCGCAACCGGCCAGGCACCGGGCCGCGGCAATGACGATGTTCGTGAGACCGGCAGGCGGCGCCCGTGCGCCACGTGCCGGCGCGGCGCCTTCCCGTACGCGTGGGTGGCGTCACATGGCGACAAACGGCGACCGCCATGGCACCACGGCAGGGGCGTCACTCGCCGCGGTGCAGGCGAATCCACCGGCGGCGGAAGCGGTCGTGCCACGGCACGTGACGCCTCAGGCCCAGCCGGCCCGTGCTGGTCTTCCAGTCGTTGCGGACGGCGTCCTCGACCTCGCCCTTGTAGGGCCGCTTGCGGCCGAAGTGCCGCAGGGCGAAACCCGCCAGTGCCGCAGCCACGCGGCGGCGAATGCCTCGTTCGGTCGTCATCCCTCACCCCCTCGCCGTATCACCTGCCTCGTGGCGCCTAGCGCTGGATCGTCTCGCCGACGGCCCGCAGCACCTCGTCGCGCGAGCGGCTCGCGCGCGCCGCGACCGACGCCAACTGGGCCCGCCCGCGCACCTGCAGATTCTCGAGGACCGTGGTCGCATGGCTGATGCCGCCCTCGGCGGTCTCGCCGGCCCGGACGTCGTGTTCCAGGAGCCAGGCGCTGACCTCGTCCTCGTACTCGGCCGGGTACAGCAGCGCCGCCACCCAGGGGAACCGGGGCCGGTAGCCCAGGCCGCCCCACAGGAGCCGCGCGCGGCACGGCAGCGGATGCGCCTCGGCCAGAGCCTTCAGGTCGTCGAAGTCCCCTCGGGCGCGGTCGGCGTCGCCCGAACAGAACACCATGGCCGACTCCGCCTCGAACCGGCGGCGCGACATGCCACGGAGTTCCACCGTGCCGTCGGGCAGCATGCGGTGCACCTTGTAGACCCGTGCGTCGCGGTATCGCTCGCTCTCCAGGAGCGCGGCCACCTCGTCGGCGGTGTAGCCCACGCCGACCGTGGCCGCACCGGCGTCGGCGCAGGGCCCGAAGTCCACGACGTAGAGGCCGGCGTAGTCCTTCGAAGGATCGAGTTTCGGGAGTTTCATGTCAGGACCGCGTGGGTGCGGAGCACCCACCCTACGCAACTACGCAACTCACTCGGCTGCCGCCTCCCCATGAAGCAAGACAATGCCATTCGGCGCAGCAGCCCAATCCAATTTGTAGGGAGCCCCATGTATGTTCTGGAACCGGGGCTTCCCATCTTCGTTCGGAGCCACGAAAGGCTCGGTCCCCGAGAACGCGGTGCTTCCCAACCGACCTCGTTCGATAGCAACAAAGGCGACTGCCCGGTTCAAATCAGCCCCATCTGCCTCCATCCTCCTGACGGCCGACAACGCAGAAGGGTCATGGGCAAGCACCCTCAGGAGCTGAGTCAGCTCCTTCCGCCGGTACTCTTCCTCCGTGCCGGAAACGTCCGGCCCCGGAAAAAGGTGTGGACAAAGTACGGCGACAAGAACGACACAGACCACGGCAGCAAGCGCAGCCAAAAGCAGAGTCAACCCTAGGCGCCTCATTCTGAAGCCCCCGGCACCTCGCTACCGTACCCTCAGCCGCGCGAAGCGGCGCTTGCCCACCTTGAGGACCACGCCGTCCGCAGGGCTCACTTTACCGCGCTCGTCGGCGACCTTCTCCCCGTCGAGGGAGACGCTTCCCTGCTTGACGAGCCGCATGGCCTCGCTGTTGCTTCTGGCGAAGCCGCACTTGGTCACCAGTTGGGCGATCCAGATGCCGCCGCCTTCCATGTCGGCTTTCGACAGGGCCACCTCGGGCATGTCCGACGGGAGTTGCTTGTCGGCGAAGACGCGGTCGAACTCCTCGGCCGCCGCCTGGGCCGCCTGGGCATCGTGGAACTCCTCGACGATCATGCCGGCCAGCCGGGCCTTGGCCTCGCGCGGATGGACCTCGCCGCCGGTGAGCCGGCCGATCTCCGCCTCGCCCACGGTCGTGAGCAACTCGTAGTAGTTCCGCATCAGGCTGTCCGGGATGCTCATGACCTTGCCGAACATGTCGGCGGGCTCGTCGGTCACGCCGATATAGTTGTTCTTGGACTTCGACATCTTCTCGGTGCCGTCGAGGCCCACGAGGATGGGCATGATGACGACGATCTGCGGCGGCTGGCCGGCGCTCCGCTGGAGGTCGCGGCCGACCAGGTTGTTGAACGTCTGGTCGGTGCCGCCCAGCTCGACGTCGGAGGCGATCATCATCGAGTCGTAGCCCTGTATCAGGGGGTACAGGAACTCGTGGATGCCGATGGGGTCGCCCGCCTTGTATCGCACGTCGAAGGTGTCGCGCTCCAGCATGCGGGCCACGGTCATGGAGCTGGTCAGACGGATGACGTCGGCGAACGTGAGGCCGGCCAACCATTCGCTGTTGCGGCGGATCTCGAGTTTCTCCGGCGCGAGGTCGAGCACCTTGCCGGCCTGCTCCAGGTAGGTGGCGGCGTTGGCGTCGATCTCGTCGCCCGACAGGACCGGCCGCGTCTTGTTCTGGCCCGACGGGTCGCCCACCCGGGCGGTGTAGTCGCCGATGATGAGCACCGCCTTGTGGCCCAGGTCCTGGAACTGCCGCATCTTCTTGAGCACCACGGTGTGGCCCAGGTGGATGTCGGGCGCGGTGGGGTCCAGCCCGAGCTTGACGCGCATCTGCCGGCCGGCGACGTAGCTCTCGGCCAGCCGCGAGCGCAGCTCTTCGAGCGAATAGACCTCGACCACCCCGCGCCCCAGGGCCGTCAGGTCGCGCTCGACGCGTTCGGCGATCTCTTTCGGCACGTCCGTCATGGCCTGCCGTTTCCTTCCCGCGGGCCTGTGCGTCATGTCCTCGCCCGTTCCGCTGATGGGAACCGCCTATGATAGGCGGAGCGTCGCGGCGATTCAAGGCCCAACCGGCCGAGGCGGCGGGCGCGCGGCGCAGAAAAAGCAAGGGGCGGACCACCCAGGCCCGCCCCTTTGGCGACGGCACACGGCTTGTCAGGATGCCGGTCAGACTGCTGCCGTGCGCCGCACGCTGGGAGTCGTCACGTCCATGTCCCTCAGGCCGCCGCCGCGGCGTTGGCCGCCTGCGCCGCCTCACGGCGACGCCGGACCGTCAGGGCCACTTTCCAGATGATGCCCGCCGTCAGGGCCACCAGCCCGGCGATGGGCAGCAGGCCGAAGAAGAGCCCGATGCCACCCAGCACGATGAGCACGATAGCCAGCACATCGCCGGCCACGCCGCGGAACGTCCCGCGGGCGATGAGCCGCCGCACCCACAGGGCCACGGCAATCGCGATGAGGACGCCGAGGACGCGCTTCAGCGACCCCAGGAACTCGACCGAGGCGGCCTTGGCGGTGATGCGGACGTCGCCGCTAAGCGTCGTGAACCGGTACAGCCGGCCGCGCCGCGGCAGCTCCACGTCCACCAGGCTCGCCAGGCCGGTCGGCACGGCGCCTGAGCCGCCGCCGCCCCATCCGCCGTCGGTGGCGGTCGTCACGCGGGTGCCAGCATAGGTGCCGTAGGTAAGGCTATACCCGGCCACGGTTTTGTCGAGGTCCCCGAACCGCACGCCGCGCCGCTCGCTCTCGGTCAGGACTCGCTCGGCCTGAGGGCGCCCGTGCGTGAGAGGCGCCACCTGGCCCGGCCCCGTAGCAACTTGGCCGCTCTGTTGCTGTTGCTCCAGCTTATACTGATACCGTCGGGCAACCTGGCGCTGGTCTTCCCTGACCTTGCCCTGTGCCTTGTCGCCGGCCCAGTCTGTCCTGGTTGGCTTCCCCTTGCCGGGGGGCACGAGCAGGGGCTTGACGTCGGCCGCCTGGGGCTGCCGGCGCAGCTGGCGGGCGCCCTTGCTCTTCTGCATGTCCGCAACGTCGGACTTTATCCCGAGCTTTGTGCGGGCCGTCTCGCCCCTCGCGGGCGGCTGGGCGGCGAGCTTATTGGAGTCCAGCCAGGCAGCGTTGAACCGGCCGTCGCCGTCCGCGACCACGACGTCGCGCCGGGTGATGTCTGGCGCCCTGGCTGTCACGCCCTCGGGTCTCTCGGCTTCCCAGTTCGCACCGGAGTCCTGGACGATGTTCCTGTCGCGCTGGACGTACTGGTCCCCGTAGGCCTTCCAGAGGTTGCCGGCGTTGCTCAGATAGAGCTGCTTTCCGCCCGCCTCGTCCTGGGCCTTGAGCGTCTGCTCGGCCTGCTTCAGCAACAGGGTGTTGGAGCTGACGTTGAGCTGGAGGTTCCGGTTGTCGCGACCGCGGACGGACTGCGTGATGGCGTCGTTGAAGAAGGTGATCTGCTCGCTGAGGTTCTTCAGGTTGGCCTGGGCCCGCGCCTGGGCGAACGGGTTGGCGCTGGCGGCGGCCTCCATGAGCCTCGTGACCTGCTCTTTCTGGTAGCCGGCGATCTCGGCCTCGAGGTCGCCCGCCTGGCCCTCCTGCCTCATGGTGCCGCGAAACAAGAACCACGCGTAGTCGGTCGGCAGCAGGAGCTCCACCTGACTGCGCTCCACGTGGACGTTCACCGTCCGGACCAGGGGGAACTCCTCGGTACCGAGGCCACCGAGGTCGCCCATCGTGCCGGCGTACTTCAGGACAACGGGGTAATCCAGGTCGCCTTCCTCGGTCTTCACCAGCGGCAGGAGCACGCCGTCGGCTTTGCCGGCGGCGGCTGACTTGACCGGCTTGACGGGCCGGCCGGCCACCTGGGCCGTCCACAACTCGGCTCCCTCGGGCAGCTCGATCTCGAGGTACTGCTCGGTCCGGTTGTCCACGTGGTAGACCACCTGTCCGCGGTAGGCCCCGCTGGAGTCCACGACCAGGAGCGTCCACGCCAGGCCGATGCGCGCCTCGGCCGTCTTGACGGTTTTTCGCTTTCGGGTGCTGAACGTCAGGCGCGGCTTTTCGGCGCCGGGCCTGACGAGGTAGGCCTGGGTCATGCCGCCCTGGAGCAGGCCGGCCACGCGTCGCCACTCGGCCTGCTGTCGGCCCAGCGTGTCGATGCCATCGGCCGCCTCAACCACCACCTCATCGCGGCCCGCGCTTTCCAGGGCCACGTAGCGGCTGTCGGTGGTTCCCGTCTCCACCACGGGGATGGGTGCCTCGTGGGTGCCGCTGGTGAGCAGCCGGTCGTTCTCCACCAGGACGCGGAGCCGGCCCAGGAGCTGGTCCTGCAACTCGAGCCGGATGCGGACCATGCCGCCCGGCGCGTCCTCGACGGTCTGCAACCGCAGGCCCGGCACGCGTACCCGCGCGTCGCGCATCCAGTCCGGCAGCCGGAACGCCACCTCGCGGATGCCCGCGTTCTCGATTCCGAAATCCAGCAGGATCATCTCCTCGAGGGCCCGGTCGGTCACCCGGACGTTGGTCACCGTGTAACAGTTCACCTTGGGGGTGCGGGCGGTGAGCACCAGCCGCCCGGCGTAGTCCGGCCGCTTGTAGTGCAGGGCCAGGGCCGCCAGCCGGCGCTGACCGGATGCCAGCCAGGTGTACGTCCGCCCCAGGGGGACGGTCTCCAGGTTCTTCATCACCGACCGGTCCGCGTGGACGTCGAACGCCGGGTCGGCCTGGACGACGATGTCGCCCTGCTGCCGGCGGACGCCCAGGACCTCGATGCGCGGCACATCGACGGCCGCCAGGGGCCTGGTCTCGCCGAGCTTGCCTTGAAGGATGATCGACACCTCGCCCACCTGGCCCGTCGCCAGGTAGACCACGAGCAACCTCGCGCCCGCCGGCACCCCGGGGGCCCCCGCTGAATAGACCGCCCACTCGAACTCCCCGGGCGCCAGGACCGCGTCAAGCTCCAGGTCCTGGGGAATGATCATCCGGACGAGGTGGAGCGGGCGCTTCTCGACACTCACCCTGGCGCGGCACTCGAGGATGCGTTCGCGCTCGGCGACCTTCAGGAGCATCTCGACGCCGGCCTCGGCCTGAACCTCCACCGGCACGGCCTCCAGCCGCAACGTGAACGGCGCCGCGGCGAACCGGTACGACTGGTACAGCCTCACGCCCAGCGGGCTGTCTCCGGCGCCCACGTCGGGCACGTTCCCTTGTTCGAGGGCCACGACGTCGGTTCGCGTCGCGCCTCGGGCCTCGAGGACGCGCACGTCCAGCAAGGGGCTGCGGTAGATGACAGCCGACCCGCTGTGTCGCACCGCGCCGGCCACCTGGACCACGGGGATGTCCACGGCCCTGGGCGTGCCAGCCTTGAAGGCCTCGGGCCGCCACATGAACACCGTGAGCCGCTCGTTGTCCTTGGCCTGTTTCAGCAGCGACACCTCGAGCTTCCGCCGCCCGTCCGCCGGGTCGCGGAGCTGCCACCCGCGGACGTTGGTGCCCTCGACCTTCTCCACGAGGTAGCCCTCGGGTAGGTCGAGCGAGAAGAACTCCCGCTGGCCTCGCCGGAACGACAGGCTCACCGTCCAGACCACGCGGAGCTGGTCCTCGCGTAGGTCGACGCGGGCGGCCGATTCGGCCGTCAGGCCGCGATCCACCTGGGCCTCGGCCACCTTGGGCCGCCACTGGACCGACAGGGGGCTCCGGGGCACCAGGGCGGTGGCGATGACCTCGCCGGCCTTGACCGTTTCGTACGTGCGCCGGTCCTGGACGCCGCTCAGGCGGACCTCGGTGGCCGCCTCGGGCACGCTCAACGTCAGCGCCGTGGCCGGCCCCGCGGGAAGAATTCCCTCGGCGACGCGCCATCCACCGCGCCGCTGGAGCTTCAGGCGAACCGCCAGGTCGAGCCGGTGCCGCCCCTTGCCGGAGACGTAGACCACGAGCACCGGCACCCTGGGGGGCGGCAACGCCCGGTTGTTCGGCGTGCTCTGGTTGACGGCGGCCGCCTGCTGGGAAGCGGCCGTCTGCTGCAGCCGCTGAGCCCAGTACTCGCGCCAGGCCTGGTTGGTCATCCCCTGTTCGCCGGCGGGTTGGGGCGCGGCTTGGCGTTGCTGGGCCCGCTCGGCCTGCCGGGCTTGAACGTTGCGGGTGACGCCGACCTCCACGACGCGCATCCGCGCGGGGCTGCCGTCGAGGTCGGCCTTGGCGAGCACGCCGCCGGCCAGCGCCAGGGGTACCTCGGCGTAGCCGTCCACGAAGACGTCGAGGTCGACGTGGCCCTCCACGAGCAGGAACTCCTCGCCGGCCAAGGTCGCGCTGAAGGCCGCGCCGGCCAGGGCATAGTCGGCCGGCGGCTTCTCGGTCCCGATCTTCTTCTCGGGGTAGGCCAGGTTCCACAGTTCGACGAACCGCTCGTACGGCACGAGCAGTCGGTCGGCCTTGGCCGGGCCGTCGGGCGACGCCGGGTCGTACGGCACGACCAGGGCGTCCTTGGGCACCTTGACCGACGGCGCGGGCTCGACAATCTGGATGACGTAGGGTCTTTTCCCCCCGCCGCCGCCGGCCGGCAGGGGTTCCTTGGCCCCGGCGGGGGCTGCCCCGCCCAGGACCGTGGCCACGGCCAGGAGGACCACCGCCGCGGTGGTCGCGGCAGCGGACGTCGCAACGGACGTCCTGCGGCCTCGCGATGCACGGACCATCCAGCGCACCAAGCCGATCACCAGGTACGCCGGCACCAGCAGGCACGCTGCGTTGAACGACGCGTTGAGGGCCAGGGCCAGTTCAATCTTCCCTACCAGCACGGGCACCAGTGTCGCCACCAGGGCCACGATGATGATGTAGGCGGTCTTGCGGCCTGCCGAGCGGTTCGCCTGGGCCAGGCCTCCAAGGAACACCGCCAGGGCCAGCCCCAGCGCCAGGGGGTCCAGGCGCCGACGCTGGACAATCGTGACGTCCAGCACGGGGTCCGCCCCGAGGTTGGTGAACGTGATGGGTTCGCCCGTGGGTTCCAGGACGATGGCCAGACTGCGGGCCCCGAGCATCGCTCGGCTGCTGCTTGTGCGGCCCTCGGGCCGCCCGGACGACGGCTTCGCGGGCACCGACGGCCTTTCAGGCCCGCCTCCGCCCCGCGGCTCGCCTGCCGGCGGCGGGGCCGCCTCGCTCGGCGCGTCGCTGGGGCTTAAGTCAGGGGTGGCGGGCGTTCCGGTTGTCCGTCGGCTCTTCTCTCTGTCCACGTCCGCGTCGACTGTTTCGGCGCGAAGCGGGTCCAGACTCCATGAGCTATCCTTCATCGCCGGGCGGGCCTCCCTCAGCTTCCCCCACTCGTCGGTCGACGGGCGGCGGCGGATCTCGTTCGAAGGCACCCCCGACTCCTCGCTCTCCACTTCCTCCCCGCCCTCCTGGGGGCGGCCGGGGCCGGTCTGCACAGCCATCGCGTCGGGCGCTTCCCCGCTGCGCCCGGCATAGTCGTCCGTGATCGCCAGACCTCGGAAGTACCTCGTGCCGAGGCTCGGCCCCACCGACGTGAGCATTCCGAGCAGGCCGCGGTCGAATCCTGTGCCGCCGCCCAGGTCCAGGAGATGCCCCGGCAGTTGGGCCACGGCCAGCGTGGGCACCGGCAGGTCGTCGGTGACGACGCTGCCCTCGGAGCGGACCGCCTCGTAGCCCGTGGGCAGATAGAGCTGCCACAGGAGGTCGGCCACGGGCACGCGGACGCCCGCGCTGCCGGGCCCGGCGTGCAAGGTCAGTTGCGGGGCCGGCAGGTCGCGCCGCGACCAGAATCCCAGGGGGCCGACGCGGCTCTGGTAGACGATGTGCAGGTCGCGCGTCCGGCGGTCGCCGTCGGCCGAGAGGCTCACCAGGAGGCTCCTGCGGTCGCGCTGGGGCTTGGTGGGCTTGCCGTCGAGCGTCGCGGACCAGAACTCCGAGCCCTCGGGCAGGACGACCTTGAGGAACTGGGCCTTGGTGCGCAGGCTGAATCGGGCTTCGGTCTGGCTGATGCCGTCGGCCGCCAGAACCGTGGCCATCAGCACCCGTTGCACGATGGCCGACGGCAGGCCGTAGCCGGCTCGCCGCGAGACGTTGATGCGCATGGTCGCCCGGTCGCCGACGAAACTGTAGACGCCCAGCAGGCGCCGCCCGGGCTGGTACTCGGCGTCGACCAGTTCGCCGGCGTCGACCTCCCGCGGAAGCGGCTCCAGGATCTGGACGTCCAGTTCGGCGTTGCCCTCCACGGAGACGAAGCCCGACTGGTAACCGACGCCCGCGGCGCGGACGATCGGCAGGGACAGCCTCTGGTCGGCAATGCCTCCGAGCGGCTGCTCGAAGTCGACCGCCAGGCGGACGGTGCCCGCGGCGCGCTCGGCCAGGTGAGCCGTCCAGCGGCGCACCCCGCCGTCGACCGCGGCGCTGGTGAACTCCTTGACCCGCGCCCCGCCGAGGCCGCGGATCGACAGTTTCTCGGGCGTCGTGTCCGGCAGATCGAGCAGGAGGGTCCGCGCCCGGGCGCGGACCACATCGTAGGCCAGCTCGTAGTGAGCGACCAGGTTGTCGCGGTCCACGCGGAAAAAGGAGTAGGTGCGCGCGGTCAGCCGCGGCGCAATACGCTCCACCGTCAGCCGCGCGCTGTACGGCCGCGCATCATAGCGGTACGCCAGGCTGGCCCCGGTTCCCGCGAGGCCGTACTTGGCCATCTCGTTTTCGTCGAGCCAGGTGAGGTTGGAGACGGCGTCGGGCCGGGCCTGCATGTCGTCGCTGGCCAGGACGGCGATGGCCCCGATGTCGCGCGTCGCGCCGCTGACGGCGAACACCGGGAACGCGATCGGGCGCGCGGCCCAGTCGCCGAGCCAGCCCCGGGGCACGCTGACCGCCTCGAAGTAGACGCGGGTCTCCTGGCCCACGGGGACGCCCGCCGGGAAACCGACGTGGAGCCTCGACCCCCCCCCGGCTTCGGGGTATCGCTCGAAGGGCAGCCCCTTCTTGTCGTCGCCGGTAACACCTGTGACTTCCCACCCGGGCGGTGCGGAGAAATCGAGGGCGAAGAGCTTCTCCTCGCGCGGGAGGACGGCGAACCCGCCGCGAACCGTCTGCCGCCGATCCTCCAGAAGGAGCAGCAGATTGGTGGTCACCAGGATCTCGGCCGGGGGCTTGACGAACCGGGCCTTGAGGTCGAACGCGGCGTGGGGCGCAAAGTAGGCCACCACCGGCCGCGTGGCGGCCGACTCGCCATCCGCCGTCGCCTGCAACAGGCCGCGCCCCAGGACCGACACGTCGATCGGAATCAGGCCGCCGGCCTGGACGGCCTCGACCTTCAGGCGATCTTCGAGCAGCAAGCCGACCACGGCCATGTGGCCGACGACCTCCTGCGGCTCAAGGCGCGGGAAGGTCCACGCGCCCAGGGCGGGCCGCGTGCGGGTGGCCGAGATGCGCACCACGACCGTCTCGGTGGTCTCCTCGCGGAGGAAGACGTCGAGCCAGCGCACACCGTCGGCGCCGGCAGCGATCTCCCAGCGGCTCAGGTGCGGCGAGGTGACCTCGGTGATCTCGAAACCCCGGGGCACCGAGAAGCGGAACTTGTCGACGGCCATGTGGAGCACCGCCATAGAGACCGTGGCCCGGAACCGCTCGCAGGCCCGCGTGACCTCGTCGAGCAGCACGCTGCGGGCCAGCACGAGCCGCTCGCGGCGGCGCAGGCGGCTGTTCAGGCTCATCACCAGGTTCATCGGCCCGCGAGGCGGCAGCAGCTCGAATCGCGTCTGCTCGGCCTTCTCGTCGAACACGCGCGAGACGACCGCGGCGCCGCTCTTGACCTCGACGTCGCCGGGCACGGTCAGGCGCATCCGCGCCGCCGGCGGCGCAGGAAGCCGAACACTGAGAATCTGCCGCGCGGCCGTGGTCTGCATCGGGGCAACCATCTCCAGTCGCAGCTCGTGACGGCCCTTGCCCTCGACGAAGAGCATGAGCCGCCCGTCGTCGGCCCGGCCGATGGGGGCCCCCGTGCCCTCGCCGAGGTCGGCCCGGGCCAAACCGACGCCGCTGAGGTCCAGGCCCACGGCGTGCAGGCCGTCCTCGAGCACGGCGGCGCTCAACGTGGCGCGAATCTGCGCCCGTTCCTCGCCCACGAGGACCTCGTAGTCGGCCGAAGCCAGCAAGGCCTCGCGCGGGGCGCGCTGGTCGGCGGTCTTGCGGGCGCGCTTCAGGAGGTCGTCGTACTCGCCGCGCGTCAGGAGGACGCGCCGCGGGCCACTCTCCAAGAGCACGCTCAGGTCCTCGAACGGCACGTAGAGTTCGCGGACGGGTTCTTCTGGTTTCCCGGCGTTGCCCGGTGGAGCCGCGGGCAAGGCGCCCGCCGGCACCAGCGCCACAACGAGGAGGATGGCAGCGAGAAGGTGCTTACGCATGGTCCTCACCCCCTTCCGTGCTCTGCGACGGCTGGGGCGCCTGGCCGGGTGGCCCGCCGTCCGGCGCGGGCGGCGGCGCTGCAGGCCCCGGTGCCTGGCCGGCTGCGATCGGTGCCGCCCGGCGCCGGGCCCGTGTGACCAGGATGTAGCGCAACAGCCAGATGACGAAGACGACCACCAGGGCCGCCAGGGTGATTCCGTTGGCCAACTGCCGGGCCAGCGTCGGCAGGAACGCGGCCAGGAGGACCACGGCGACGACAAACGCCCCGACGGCGAGCCAGCGCCGGCCGGCTGAGCAGGGCAACAACACCAGACCGCCAAGGGCGATGACGATGAAGACGATCGCCTTCAGCC
>Ga0272444_10004815_pt1 | contig 11796 bp, 12 predicted proteins | sample SSMForm13_FD_201033 | JGI IMG/M metagenome (GOLD analysis project Ga0272444, IMG submission 201033) | Marine sediment archaeal communities from Little Sippewissett salt marsh, Falmouth, MA, United States - SSM-Form-13 | ecosystem: Environmental > Aquatic > Marine > Wetlands > Sediment ... | reverse complement strand
CCGTCGCCCGCCCTCGCCTGAGATGTGCCCCGGCCTTTGACTTTGCCGAGTCGATTTCGGAAAAGAGTCCTCCTTGGCACCTGACTCCTCTCAAAAACCTAGAGTGCTGCCTTTTTACAAAAACGCCGACACAGTCGGCCCGTTATGGAGAGTGCTATGAAACTTGACCTGGGATTTTTTTCACCGGGAAAGAAGAAAACCCTGATCCTGATCGTCTTGGCCGCCCTCCTGCTCTTTATGATCGTTGTCATGTGGATCAATTCCATCAAGCCCGACCCACTGGACCTCCGTGAGCTGGACACCCGGGTGAAGGGAACGGCATTCGTTCAGGCCAATCAAATACTCATCGACCACATGCACCACAACTGGCTGCCCAATGACCTTTTCTGGCCGACCGCTCTCTTGGACAACATGCCGAATTTCCAGATCGGCGAACTGGAGGTCATCCGGTACAATACCCGTGTGCTTCGGGACAATCTTTCCCGCATGCGCACCACAGACAAGCTGGACCCGGACGCGGAATCGGCCTTCACCGCCCTTTCCAACGACCCCTACAAGTGGTGGTTCCCCTCTTCTGAGAGCAAGTGGAAGCTGGCCCGCAAACATCTGGGGATTTATCATGACAATCTCCTGAACGGCCGGTCCCATTTTTATCCCAGGGCGGACAACCTGGTGGAATTGCTGAGCCAGTATGCATCCCTCATGGGCGGGGCTAACACCCGCCTCATCAACGCGCCCCGGGACCTGGACCAATCCCTGGCCCTGGAGGGCGGACCGGGTGAGGATTCAAAACCCCCAAAAATGGTGGACATCAATATCCCGTGGTATCGAGTGGACAACAATTTCTATTACGCCCAAGGCATTTCCCACGCCCTCCATGGGTCTTTCGAGGCCATCAAAGTCGACTTCAAAGGGGTCCTGGTCGATAAAAACTCCGTCACGCTTGTGGACAAAATCCTCGAAGACCTGAACCGATGCCACTTCGAGCCGATCATCATCCTCAACGGGGGCCCGGCCAGCCTCTTTGCCAACCATTCGTTGAATCTCTCAGGCATGTTCAACGATGCAAGGCAGAAGATCAATTCCCTGATCGTGGCGTTGAAGCAGGGGTAAGCAGGGACTCCACGACCTTGTTATTGAACGGAAAGGCGCTTTCCCGCCCATCATCCTGAGCCTGAGCGGGCGGGGAGCCATGACGCCATCCATGCACGAAATGTCCATTGCACAAAGCCTGGTCGATATCCTGCGGGAAGAAATGACCCGGCACCAGGCCAGCACCCTGAAATCGGTTCGGCTTCACCTGGGACAACTGTCCGCCATTGTGCCGGCGTCGCTCTCCTTTTGCTTTGAAGTCATCACCGCGGGCACGAATCTGGAAGGGGCCGAATTGATCATGGAAACCATCCCCCTCCGGGCCGCCTGCCGGGATTGCGACGCGTCCTTTGATATTGAAAATTATGTTTTTAAATGCCCCCACTGCGGCAGTGCGCGGATCGACACCCTGTCCGGGCAGGAACTGTCCATCGTGGAAATGGAGGTGGACTGAACGTTATATGTCACCTGTTTTTGACAGGATTGACAGGATCGTTTTCCTAATCCTGTGATTTTATGATGACCTTTAGGCATATTTGGGATCTTGACGGTCCTGATGCCGCCCACAAAAAACGGTTGAAACCCATGGGGCAAGGAATAAGGGTTACGTGCTCCGGTCTTACAACTTCAGCCGAAAACAATTCTCTTATCCTGTTTATCCCGTTTAATAAACACGGATTTCAAGAACAAGGAGAGGCAAGATGAAAGTGTCCCTGGTAAAAAATATCCTGGAAGCCAATGAGCGAATTGCGCAGCAAAACAGGGGGCTTTTCGATGAAAAGGGTCTCATGGTCGTAAATCTCATGAGTTCCCCGGGTGCGGGAAAAACCAGTCTGCTTGAAAAAACCATCGACGCCTTGAAGGATGAGGTGCGCATTGGCGTCATCGAAGGGGATGTCCAGTCTTCTCAAGATGCGGAACGCATCGCTCGGAAAAACATACCCGTCGTCCAGATCAACACCGGCGGCGCCTGCCATTTGGACGGCAACATGATCCGGGAAACCTTTGATCAATTTGATTTTGACGGCCTGGACCTGCTGGTGGTTGAAAACGTGGGGAACCTGGTCTGCCCGGCGGAATTTCAGGTGGGCGAAGATTTCAAAGCCATGATTCTCAGTGTGCCCGAAGGGGACGACAAACCGGCCAAGTATCCCCTTATGTTCCATGAATCCAGCGTTTTGCTGATCAACAAGATCGACCTGCTGCCCTTCCTGGATGTCAGCGTGGACAACATCCGAAAAGAGGCCCTGAACGTCAATCCCAGCCTGATCATCTTTGAAATATCATGCAAAACAGGCCAAGGGCTGGATGCCTGGTTTGACTGGCTCAAAGCACGGATCGCAGACCAAAATCGCCGGTAACCCGGTCTGAACCACAGGGCCGACTTCCACAGGACGTTCCGACGTTTGTATGTTTGAATCTCTAAAACTCTCCGAGCTGTGCGAAAAAGAAACCCTTATGCTGAGGCAGGGGTCCAGCACGCGACCGAGCCTCAGGCTGACCGAAGAGGCGGGCCTCAGGGCCGTTGTCAAGGATTTCAGCGCGAACCGGTTTTTCTATCGCAACACCATCGGCCGGTTTCTCGTCTGGCGGGAGCATAAAGCCTATCGAAGGTTGAAAGGCATCCAGGGCGTGCCCGAATTGTATCGCGTTGTGGACGGCCTCGCGCTGGTGGTGGAATGGATCCCCGGCAGGAACCTGGAAAATCAGGAAAAGGCAAGAATCCTGCCCGAAGCGTTCTTTGACACCCTGGAGGCACTGGTCACCCGATGTCATGAAAGAGGCGTGGCCCATTGCGATTTAAAAAGGGCGCCCAATGTGCTCCTCGGACCCGGAGATCGGCCTTACATCGTGGACTGGGGTGCGGCCATCTCGCGCAGCGAATGCCGGATCTTTCCCTTGACCCTGATCTATCGCCGATTTCTCAAGGACGATTTCAATGCCGTGACCAAGCTGAAACTGCGTCACGTTCCCGAATCCGTCACAGGAGAAGAAAAAAGACGGTTTGAGCACCGCAGCCGTGCAGAAAGGCTGGTTCGAAGACTTCGCGACAGGCTCCGTGAGCTCCTGCAAAAGGTGGCATGACCTTCTCCCCTCCCCCGGGCGGAACGTTCAGGGTTCCTCGTCACAGGTCGTTTCACGGCTCTTTTCGGACAGGGAAACCATGATTTTCTGGGCGAAGCCCCTCCCGATGGCGAGCCGGATGCAGTCGCGGCCCAGGATGATTCTCCCCTGGCCGGTATTGCTGATGATTTCAACCACACTCCCGAGCCGCAATCCCATATCGGTCAACCGGCTTCGAGCGGTCCAACCGCCGGCCATCTCCCGTATCACCACCTGTTCGCCCGGTTTGGCCATGCCCAGCGGCATGAGGGGTCGCCTTTTGGCCAGACAGGTGTGGCAGAGCCCATAGATTTCCATGCGATGCTGCAACATGTGAAAGCCGTTTTCCGCGGCGATTTGAAGCTGAAGTCGCTCCATGTCTTCATTGGCAAATTCCACGATCTTGCCGCACTTCGTACAAATGAGGTGATCGTGATGCCGACCCAGGTGTCGATGCTCGTAGAGGATGGGGCGGCCTTCAAACTGCTTCTTTTGGGCAAATCCAAGATCAACCATCCTGTTCATGCACTGCCGGACAAATTCCGGCTCATAATCATAACCTTTTTCCTTGAGAAGACGATGCAACCCCTCCAGGGTCAAATGCTCCTCGCATCCGAGAAAAACATCCGTGACATTGAGCCGGTCCTGGATCCGCTCCGTCCCGTCTGCTTCAATGAGGGTTCTGAAATTGTTCTTTTCTAAAACGTTTTTTCTTTTCATGGCTTGTGTCATTTACACCCCGTATTGCCCATTTTCGCCTGCGGCGTGTGCCGCTTTGTACCTCGAACGAAGCAAGGGATCAACCCTTTTCAAAGGTGCCCCCGGGATCAGGGAGCCTGGGGCTGATCGCTCAGAAAGCCCATGAAGCCCTGAATGGAATTCCGTAGAAAGAACATCTCCCTTTGCTGCATAGAGGCATCCATGCGCCTGAAGGCCCCCAAATCAGGGTCTTCTTCAAGCAGGACCTGAAAACAGTGCATCACCGCGTCATCGCCTGCCAGAGGCATTTCCCGTCCGATGATCTCTCTCCACCGGACCAGCTGGCGGCGATATCTTTCCAGCAGCGGATGACTGGCGCCCCCCCGGCCGAAATGGGCAAAGTAGATGGGCTGATCCTCCAGGGCCAGCAAGCGATCCAGGCTTTGGGTGGAAACATGGAAAAAAAACCGGGGCGGGGTAGCCGGACGCAGGTAGCTCTCCTCGCCGACCATCGTGAAATTTCCCGCGGCCTCCCCCGCGAACAACCGCTTTTTGTAGCTAAAGCTCAAATGGTGCGCCGCATGCCCCGGGGTGTCCACCACCACAAGGCCGTCCAGCGCCATGTGGGGATGGGGAATGATTTTTTCGGGCAACACCGGCCCGGGGCGGCCATAGGCTTGCGCCACCTCCCCCAACACCTTGAGACTCCCCTCCCACAGGGTGGATGGGTCGACCAGAAACTTGACGGCCTTTTGGTGACAGACGGCCCTGGCCATGGGATAACGCTCCAGAACAGGGGCCAGGGCACCCGCATGATCCAGGTGGATATGGGTGATCAAAACATAGTCCACCCTTTCGACCCCCATCTCATCCAGGGAGGCGAGCAGGCGACCGGCCGTCCGGGCCGGGCCCACGTCGATGAGGAGCGTTTTATCGTCCCGGCAGACCCAGGAACCGATAAAGCGGTCAAATCCCGGCCTGTCCTGCTTTATTTCCACAAGGCTAATGTCCATGTGTCCCCCTTACCCCCCGCCTCCGCCGGCCCTGAGGGTGAAATCCGCACCCATAAAGGTTTTCCTTTCCGATGATAGGGTCACCGGCCTTGCTCCGGATTCCCGGTCTGCAGACCCTCCTCCCCGTGTCTATATAGAGAATAACCACGGCCCTGTCAAAAAGGTTCCTCATCCTGCCCCCAGGGCAACCCTGAAAGGAGGAAGGAACCACTCCCCCACCCTTGGAAGGAATCCGGGCTTTTATCAGAATCCTTTCCACAAACCACATCTTTTTATGTTAAACTATGCCCATCATTTAAAATGGCAACCCTCGCGAGATTCGACCATGAAAATCACCGAAGACATCTACCAGGTGGGAGGCGCAGGATTCACCTCCCCCGAAGATGCGGCCATTTACCTCATTTCCATGGATGGCCACCATGCCCTGGTAGATGCCGGATGCGGTCGAATGCTGGAGCGATTATTTCAAAACATGGCGGCCTGCGGGGTTTATCCCCGCGACCTGGAGTATCTCCTGATCACCCATTGCCACTATGACCACACCGGCGGGGCCAGAGCCGTCAAGGAAAGAACCGCCTGCCGTGTCGTGGCCCATGAGAAGGATGCCGTTTTCCTGGAAAAGGGGGATAGCCGGGTCACCGCAGCCTCCTGGTATGGCGAAAGGCTGGAACCCTTCCGGGTGGACTGGAAGCTCTCATCCCCCAGGGTCAACATCCCTCTGGGCGGGCAGACCATCGAGGCCATTCACATGCCGGGGCATTCGCCGGGATCCCTCGTTTATTTGACCCGTTCCCAGGGACAAAAGGTGGTTTTCGCTCAGGACGTGCACGGCCCGCTGAATGAAAGCCTGCTCTCCAACCGGCAGGACTATCTCCATTCCCTGGGCATGCTCCTTGATCTGGATACGGACATCCTCTGCGAAGGGCACTACGGGGTCATTGAAGGCAAAAAAAAAATCCGGGCCTTTATCCGTTCTTTTATGCGAACATGACGCACTAGACGACGGGTGAGAATATCCCTCTTTCTGTATCCGGGGCGATCGTTCATGACCAATCAACCGGACCCCCATTCGCTCAAATCCAAGATATCCGCGCTTACGGATTTCATGAAAGCCGATATCTGGCGGATCCGGCTCCACGAGCTGACACGGACCAGGGCTTTTTTCATCCAACAGCTCAGGATCGTTCTTCTGGCCCTGAGGGGCTTTAAAGAGGACGGCATTTATCTTCGCGCCTCGGCCCTGACCTTTTATTCCCTGCTCTCCGTGGTGCCGGTGGCGGCCATGGCCTTCGGCATCTCCAAAGGCTTCGGGTTTGAAAAACACCTGGAACGGCAGCTGTTTGAAAGCTTTCCGGGCAACGAAGAAATCATCACCAAAATCATCGACTTTTCCCACTCCCTGCTGGCAAACACCAAGGGGGGCATCATCGCCGGGATCGGCCTAGTGGCCTTGTTCTGGACGGTCGTCAAGGTCTTGTCCAACATCGAGCAGTCCTTCAACGACATCTGGGGGATCAAAGTCTCCCGATCCATGGCACGAAAGTTCAGCGACTACCTCTCCATCATGCTGGTCGCCCCCCTCCTGGTCATCCTGTCCACCAGTGCCACGGTTTTCGTCACCACCCAGCTGACCCTCATCACCCAGAAACTCTCCTTCCTCGAGACGTTCGGATTTGTGATTTTCTTCCTCCTCAAATTGCTTCCCTACGGGGTCATATGGGCCCTTTTCACCTTTGTCTATATTCTCGTTCCCAACACCCGGGTCCGCTTCCTGTCGGCTTTCATGGCCGGCATTTTTGCGGGAACCGCCTACCAGCTTTTCCAGTGGGCCTATATCGCCTCCCAGATCGGGATGGCCCGCTACAATGCCATTTACGGAAGTTTTGCCGCCCTTCCCCTCTTTTTGATCTGGTTGCGACTGAGCTGGCTGATCGCGCTTTTCGGCGCAGAAATCTCCTTTGCTCATCAAAACGTGGACACCTATGAATTCGAACCCGACTATTTGAACATCAGCCCGGCCTACAAGCGTTACCTTGCCCTGGGCATCGCCCATCTGCTGATCAAGCGTTTTTCAGAAGGACAGCCGCCGCTGATGGCCCCCGATATTTCGCGTATTCTGGATATGCCTATTCGCCTGGTCCGCCAGATCCTGTTCGAATTGGTAAAAAGCGGCATTCTCTCGGAAATCTGTACGGAAGCATTGAAAGACACGGCCTATCAACCCGCTCGCGACATTCACACCCTAACGGTGGCATCCGTGATGGAAGCCCTGGAAAAACGCGGCATCAACGACCTGCCCGTTGCCGGGTCCCGGGATCTGACGGCGCTCTCCGAAACGCTGGAGAGTCTCCGTGAAGCCTTGCGCCAGGCCCCGGCCAACAGGCCGCTCAAGGATATTTAAATGGGAGGAGGTAGCATCGTGGACACATCTGCCAAAGAACGTCTGATCAAAGAACTCAAAATCGGCAGCGGCCGCCCGCGGCCCTTAAAAGCACCCCACGGAAAAACATTGCACTGCCGGGGCTGGCATCAGGAAGCGGCCCTGCGAATGCTCCTGAATAACCTGGATCCGGAATGCGGGGAAAAACCCGACGAACTCATCGTTTACGGCGGGGCGGGCCGCGCGGCCCGGAACTGGGCCTGCTTCGATGCCCTGGTTCTGTCCCTGCTGGATCTGGCCTCGGATGAAACCCTGCTGGTGCAATCGGGTAAACCGGTGGGCATCGTGAAAACCCATGCCATGTCTCCCCGGGTTCTCATCGCCAATTCGAATCTTGTGCCCCACTGGGCAAACTGGGACCATTTTTACGAACTGGAAAAAAAAGGCCTCATGATGTACGGCCAGATGACCGCCGGGTCCTGGATCTACATCGGAACCCAGGGCATTTTGCAGGGAACCTTCGAGACTTTCGCAGCCCTGGCCAGAGCCCATTTCGGCGGATCCCTTCGGGGGAAGTTGGTCCTCAGCGCCGGACTCGGGGGCATGGGGGGCGCCCAGCCCCTGGCCGTGACCATGAACGAAGGGGTCATGATCTGTGTGGAGGCGGATCCCAACCGGATTCAACGCCGACTGGACACGCGCTATCTGGACACCATGACCGACGACCCGGACCAGGCCGTGGCCGTGGCCCGAAAGGCGACCCAAGACAAGCGCCCCCGATCTATCGGACTCATGGGAAATGCGGCGAACATTCTCCCCAGGATGGTGTCCGCGGGTTTTATCCCGGATGTGGTGACCGATCAGACCAGCGCCCATGATGAACTCAACGGCTATTTGCCCCCTCAGGTTTCCTTTGAAGAGGCACTGGCAATGAGGACATCCGATCCGAGACGCTACCGGGACTTGGCCATGAGCGGCATGGCCGACCATTGCCGGGCCATCCTGGAGATGAAGGCCCGCGGGGCCGTGGCCTTTGATTACGGCAACAATTTGCGGGGCCAGGCCTTCAAACAGGGGCTGAAGGATGCCTTTGACTATCCCGGATTTGTCCCGGCCTTTATTCGCCCTCTCTTTTGTGACGGGGAAGGCCCCTTCCGCTGGGTCGCCCTTTCCGGAGACCCCGGGGACATCCGGGTCACCGATCAAGCCCTCATGGAGGCCTTTCCCGAAAAAAAACAGATGATCCGTTGGCTCCGACTGGCAGGCGAAAAGGTGGCGCACATGGGTCTGCCTGCCCGGATCTGCTGGCTGGGTTACGGGGAAAGGGACCGGGCCGGTAAAATCTTCAACGATCTGGTCCGCAAGGGCGAGGTGAAGGCCCCCATCGTGATCGGCCGGGACCACCTGGACTGCGGATCCGTGGCCTCCCCATACCGTGAAACCGAAGCCATGAAAGACGGTTCGGATGCGGTGGCGGACTGGGCGCTGCTCAATGCCATGGTCAACGTGACCTCCGGGGCGAGCTGGGTGTCCTTCCATGACGGCGGGGGGGTGGGGATCGGCTATGCCCTGCACGCCGGCCAGGTGACCGTGGCCGACGGCACGGATGAAGGGGAACGGCGTTTGACCACGGTGCTTCGAAACGATCCGGCCACCGGCATCATGCGTCATGCCGATGCCGGGTATGAGCGGGCCGTCGAGTCGGCCCGCGACCGGGACGTCAAGCTCCCCATGATCAACCTGCTCCCGCCAGGCCGGCCACCAAGGCACAAGGGCTCAAAAAATAATACTTCAGCTTTTTGAAGATCACGCTAGGTGATAGGGGATGCCATGGGGGAGTCTTTTCCGAAATCGACAGGGCAAAGTCAACAGCCGGGGCACACCGAGGCCGAGGGCGGGCGGCGGGGTGAGTGGGTTGTCGCCCAAAGCTGCGGCCCGGGCGTTAAGAACAGCACCCTAACCGCCCGCCTTAGGGTCCAGGGTGCTTTTCAATCCGGCAACCACTTTTTCGATGTCGGAAAAGACTCCCCCATGGCATCGACTTCTTTCAAAAATTTAATATGATACCTTAAAAAAGGAATCGGATGTGTGAAAATCCTGTTCCAGAGGCCGGGCGAAGGATTGGATGGGGTTCTTCGTGGCTTGGTGACTTTTTGGCTGAAACGTTGTAACCGTTCAAGGAGGCATGAACCATGACCGGACCGCTCATCGAATGTGTCCCCAATTTCAGTGAAGGGCGCAGAAACGACGTGGTGGACGCCCTCGTGGCCCCCTTTCGAAGCAGAAGGGGCTGCACCTTGCTGGATTACCGGGCCGATCCCGACCACAACCGACTGGTGGTCAGCCTTGCCGGGGCGCCCGGGCCCGTGGAAAAGGCCCTGCTTGAAGCCGCCCACCTGGCCGTCGAGCTCATCGACCTCCGGTTCCATGAGGGGGCACACCCCAGGGTGGGCGCCGTCGATGTGATCCCCTTCGTGCCCCTTCAGCAGATCACCCTGGCCGAATGCGTGACCCTCGCCCATGGGTTCGGCAAAAAATTTCACACACAGACCGGCATCCCGGTCTATTTTTATGAGGAAGCGGCCCTGAAACCGGAACGCAAAAACCTGGAAACGATCCGAAAGGGTCAGTTCGAGGGGTTGAAGCAGGACATCCTCAACCCGGAAAGGCGCCCGGATGTGGGAGAACCCAGGCTCCATCCCACCGCAGGGGCCACGGTCATCGGGGCCAGGAAATACCTGATTGCCTTCAATGTGAATCTGGGGACCCGGAATCTCTCCGTTGCCCGCGGAATCGCCAAGGCCGTGAGGGCCTCCAGCGGCGGGCTTTGCCACGTCAAGGGCATCGGTTTGCTGCTGGAAGAACGGGGGCTGACCCAGGTCAGCATGAATGTGGTGGATTATGAAAAAAACGCCCTGTATCGGATCCTTGAAATGATCCGTGTGGAAGCCGGACGATGGGGGGTCGCCGTGGTCGAAACGGAAGTCTACGGCATGGTTCCCGCGGCCGCGCTCCTTGAAAGCGCCGCCTATTACCTTCAGATGCCCGCGTTCGATCCCCGCCAGGTGATCGAGTTGCGGCTGCTCCAGATGACGGAGGACACGGTCCCATGATTCGAAAACTCTTCAGACACGCCTGCATCACCACGCCGGTGGACCGGGGCCGTCCCCTATCGGGCCGGGACCAGGGGCAAGTGGCCACCGTAAAAAAGGGGGCACTGCTCTCGGAGAACGGAGACATCGCGGCCATGGGGGAGGAAAAGAAGATCCTTGCCGGGCTTTCCTCCCGGGACGTGGACCTGGAGGTGGACTGTGGGGGGCGTTGCCTGATACCCGGATTCGTTGACCCCCATACGCATCTTTGTTTTGCCCGCACCAGGGAGGAGGAGTTCCGGCTCCGCATGGCCGGAGAGACCTATCTGGGAATCCTGAAACGGGGCGGCGGCATCCTGGCTTCGGTACAGGCCGTGCGAGAGGCCGGGGAGCCGGATCTTTTTCAAATGACCCGGCGCCATGCTCTGTCGGCCCTTGGCTCGGGGACCACCACGCTTGAAATCAAGAGCGGCTACGGCCTGGACACGGAAACCGAACTCAAGATGCTCAGGGTCATCGCACGGGTGGACCGGGAAACACCCCTCCGGGTGGTCCCCACCTTTCTGGGGGCCCACGCCGTGCCGCCGGCATTCAAGGCGGATCCAGACGGGTACGTGGAACTGGTGATACGGAAGATGATCCCCGCGGTCGCGGAGCAGGGCATTGCCCGGTTCTGCGACGTGTTTTGTGAAGAAGGGGCCTTTTCTCTGATCCAATCGCGGCGTATCCTCCGGGCGGCCCAGGAGGCGGGACTGGCCCTCAAAATCCATGCGGATGAAGTCCATGACCTGGGGGGCGCCGGCTTGGCCGCAGAACTCAGGGCCGTCTCAGCGGACCATCTGCTGGCGGCCGGGGAAGCCAACCTTCGTGCCATGGCCGAAAAGGGGGTTTTGGGCGTTCTCCTACCCGCCACGGCTTACAGCCTGAGAAAACCCTATGCCCCGGCAAGGCGCCTGGTGGAGACGGCTGTTCCCCTGGCCCTGGCCACCGACGGCAACCCGGGTTCCTCCTATACCGAGTCCATGCCCTTCGTTTTTGGACTGGCCGTGGTGCAAATGCACCTGACCCCGGAAGAAGCCCTCGTGGCCGCCACCCTAAACGGCGCCTATGCCCTTAAGGAAGCCGACCGGGCAGGCAGCCTGGATCCGGGCAAACGGGCCGATTTTATCCTGCTTGACGGGGAAAGCCCCGCGGCGCTGGCCTACCATGCCGGGACGGCGCCCATTGCCGCGGTCTACAAAAAAGGAGAGCGGATGCCTCAAAACCCGGCCTCACACAAAGCCGGCGGGCACCCGAGCTGAGGAGGAATCTCATGTCCCTGTGTGATCAGACCCTCACCCGGTTCCTGGAACGCCTGGGCTCCGGCGATCCGACGCCGGGAGGCGGCAGCGTGGCCGCCCTGTGCGGCGCCCTGGGG
>Ga0272444_10004814_pt1 | contig 11798 bp, 8 predicted proteins | sample SSMForm13_FD_201033 | JGI IMG/M metagenome (GOLD analysis project Ga0272444, IMG submission 201033) | Marine sediment archaeal communities from Little Sippewissett salt marsh, Falmouth, MA, United States - SSM-Form-13 | ecosystem: Environmental > Aquatic > Marine > Wetlands > Sediment ... | reverse complement strand
TTTCAGAATTATCCCAATCCCTTCAATGCGGAGACCACGATTTCCTATCAGAATCCTCAGGCCGGCCGCGTGGTGATCACCATTTTCAATACGCGCGGTCAGAAGGTTCGAACCCTCCTGGATAATATCGAGGCCCCGGGACTTCATCTGGCGACCTGGGATGGAGTCGACGGGACCGGCGTGCCGGTGGCCAGTGGTGTCTATTTTTTCCACATGTGGACCGGGTCTTTCGTCGATGTCAAGAAACTCACCGTATTACGGTAGATTAAGCTGATATTTCATCCCTCTTCGGAGGGCCCAGAGACGAACGAGTGTCGGCCAGAGCAGCAATGAATAGCAAATATTAGCACGTATTGTGAAAGAGATTGCACATTTTGTGCCCGCTCTTTCTTTTTTTCTTCCGTTTTTCGGAAGTCTGAGGTTATCGATCCTCAGGCTTCCTTTTTTTTTAACCGACTGATTTTTATAACATATTGTTAATATATGAGTTAAATTTCCCCTGCGATGAGGTCTGCCGTCAGCTGGAGCGGTTGGCATATAGTTTGCGATATCTACCGGACGGTGAGGGAGATCCCACCCGATAAGCAGCCGTGTTGAGGAAGGACCTGATATCGGAATTCGGAAGGGGAGAATGATTTTGAAGCCGAAATCGTGGAATATGGCTGAGACGGCGGTCAGCGGGGTGCCATGGAGTCCGGTGAAAAGGTCGGATTCTTTTGATCTCTTCAGCCCATCGCCTTTTCCCCTGATGCCGGATCGGCCCTTGCGGGGTCCCCGTGAGAGAACCGACCACACCACCGATCGCTTTGGGAAGGTCGGTGGAGTCGTTCGTTCTCACGATCGACTGCCGGCGTGGCTGAAGAATTTTTTGGCCAATGCCGTTATTTCGCCTTCCTTTCTGCTTTCTTCTCTGCTGGTCTTTCTGTTCGTTCCCGATGCCGTCTTGAAAGGCCGTCTATCCCTGGATATCAAGGGTCGGTTCAGCGAGACGGTCCGGCGAATGATCGATATCCTGGCGGCCGGTGTCCTGTTGACGCTGATGTCTCCGGTGTTCCTGATCGTTCCCATTCTGATCAAACTGGATTCGCCCGGCAGCGTGATCTATCGCCAGGTTCGCGTGGGGCAAAACCGTCGCAGATCTCAACGTCGCCGAAATCTCTACAGCCTGAGAGGAGACCGCCGAGACGGAGATCGTCGACGGGAAAACCACCATGGGATGCTGTTCGTGGTCTATAAGTTTCGCTCCATGCGCGAGGATGCCGAGAAAAAAAGCGGTCCGATCTGGGCTCGCCAGGGAGATCCCCGGGTCACCAAGGTCGGCAAGATGCTCCGGGCCACGCGAGCCGACGAGCTGCCCCAGCTATTCAATATACTCAAAGGAGATATGAGCCTGGTGGGACCTCGGCCGGAGCGCCCTTATTTTGTCAATCGGTTCATCAATAGCGTGACGCAATATCCGGATCGACTGCAGGTGAAACCGGGACTGACCGGATTGGCCCAGGTGGAGGGCGGCTATGACACCTGTATGGAGGATGTCTGCAATAAACTGCAGCATGATCTGCGCTACATTCAGCAAAGATCGCTGGGTCAGGACTTGAAGATCATCCTCAAAACAATCGGCGTGGTTGTCACCGGGAAGGGGGTTTATGAATAAAGAGTAAGGGGCACCAAAAGGGCTTGGAGGGAACCCAGTGCTCCCGGTTGGCCGACGGAAATAATCCCTTGACAACAGCTCAAAAAGATGATAACTTAAGGCTGTTATCAGGTAAAGGGGGATGGAAGAACGGGCAAGATGCCAGAGCCGTCGAGCCAACGGAGGAATGACGATCAATGAAACGTTTTCTCTGTCTAATGGTTCTGATGGGTTTTCTGACCACAGAAGCCAAGGTGTCAGCACAGGAGGAGCATGCAGGATTACCCTCGAGCGGCAAGTTCTCTTTTTATTCAAAGCCCTCGGGGGCTTTTGTATATTTGGAGGGTGATTACGATTTTATCGGTATGACACCCTGCGAGGTGCCTTTTACCTTGGAGGGAACCTACCGTGTGAAAGCGCTGAAAAGGGGATATGAGGACTGGTCGACTCGGATCACGGTGATCGGAGATCGGCAGAATTCCTTGTATATGAAGCTGTCGCCCAAAACGAAATGGAAGGCGGGCGTGCGTTCGGCCATCTTTCCGGGTTGGGGTCAATACTACACCGACCGGAAGACCAAGGGAGTTGTTTTCGGTCTTTTACAGATCGGTTCTCTGCTGGGGACGGCTTATACGTATCAGAATTACGAGGAATCCAAGGACGATTATTACGCCGCGATCGACCGCTACCGTTCAGAGAAACGAATCGACGAGTTGGACCGACTGCGGGGGGAGATGAACGATCTCCGTCGCGAGGCCGATTCCGCCTGGGAACTGAGAAACACCATGATGGCTCTGACGGCCGGGATTTGGGCCTATAATGTATTGGAGTCGGTCCTGTTTTTCCCGAGATACGGGCAGGATATATACCATGGGGCGCCGGCTACCATCACCGGAAGCATCGGGGGGGACGGCGCCAGGATTCTCATCGCCCGTTCTTTCTAATTCCTTATCAGAGGTTTTCGGAAAGGCTCGATGGCGACCTGAGGTGATGATGGTAAGGAGCCTGAGCGGAGGAATGATGAAGCGTCTCATGGGCGTCGATTCGCACGGCACAGGTCTGAATGGCACCGGCCTGATGGTCTTGATCCTGCTCCTGGGTGTGTCGATCCTGGCCGGCTGTTCCAAGGATCATGATCCGGTGTCCTACAAGAATTCCATCGATACCGGCCAGGTGGATACCCCCGTGGTGCCCGATGGCCTGCAAGCCCGGGTTGGGGATCGAGCCGTCGTGCTCTCCTGGGAGGTCACTGACACGAGCAATATCCAATGGTATCGTGTCGCCCGTAAGGATTCGATTTCCGGTGACTTCTCCATTATCGATTCGGTCGACCAGAGAGTCTATCGGGACACCGGTTTGAAAAACGGTCGTGTCTATCGCTACCGTGTCTGCGTCGTCAACCTGGGTGGTTATATCGGTACCTTTTCGCATGAGATCGATGCGGTTCCCAGTGGATTCACCGTCACCATCAACGGTGGGGACCTGTATACCAATACGGCGGATGTCACCCTGACCCTGACCGCTCCCGGTGGCGCCGGGTATATCCTGCTGGCCAACGATTCTCTCTTTTCGGGAGCATCCTGGGAACCGTTTGTGGTACAGAAGCCCTGGATGCTCACCGGAGAGGACGGGATCAAGGAGGTCTTTTTAAAGGTTCGGGATTACGACGATAACGAGAGCTGTTGTCACTATCGAGATGACATCACTTTGGACACGGAAGCCAGCATCGTGAGCCTGACCTTTTCGCCGGTCGATTCTCTGCTCTCTCCGGGTGATCGGATCCATTTCTCCATGGAGACGGGTGAGGAGGGGGGCCAGGCCGGCCTGGATATCGGGATGGCTACTGTGAGTAAAAAACTTTACGATGACGGCACCCATGGGGATGGTGGGGCCGGAGACGGTCTCTATGAGCTCGATTACGTCATTCCCGGCGGAATGGACCTCATCGATGCGGTGGTCCGAGGCCGTTTTACCGATCGAGCCGGCAACCGGGCCGAGGAGATCACGTCGATCAGCACCCTGACCATCCAGCAGGCTCCTCAGGCCGTCCAGCTCTTTCCTCCCGGGGCGCTCCAGGATCAGACAACGGCCCTGCACCTGGCCTGGTCTCAGAATCAGGACGATGACTTCGCGGCCTATCGACTGTATCGCGCTCTGGAGGCCGGCGTCGAGAATGCTTCGGACAGACGCTTGGCAGCCGACATCTCCAGCCAGATGACCACCGTGTACGACGATATCGACCTGGAGGAGAACACCACCTATTATTATCAGATCGCCGTCTACGATCGATATGGACTTCATTCTTTCAGCAACGAAGTCTCCGCCACCACCGGACAGAATGAACAGCCCCAGCCGGTCACACTGCTGGTCACCGCAGTGGAGTTAACGCCCCAGGATTCTACTACGGCTCAGATCGAACTTAAATGGACGCGATCCCAGGAAGCCGACTTCAGCCACTATCTTGTCTATCGGGATGAACAATCTCCGGTGGATGATTCCTCCACGCCGGTGGATCTGATCAGCGATGATCAAACGACTGTTTTCACCGATACCCGGCTGCAGCTATCGACCCAGTATTATTATCGAGTCTATGTCTGTGACGAAGGCGCTCTCTGTGCTGGCAGTAATGAGGTGACTGCGACCACACCAACTGGACCCTGAACGAATCCGGAGATGGAAAGGACAGAACCGTGCAAGAGGCCAGAACTCAAAGCGATCGAGAACGCATCGAGGAGCTGATCCATCAGGTCAGGGGTGTTCTCTCCGCCTATGTTTCCATCACCAATGAAGGAGAGGTTGAGGAAATACACATTCTCGGCGATGCTGAGAGAACGCCCAAACAGATTGTCAGGGACATCGAGTCCATGCTGGCGACTCAGCTGGGCCTGCGTATTGACCATAAACGAGTGAGCGTAGCTCAGATGCGGAAGTCGGGCCGGCCCTCTCAGGCCAAGTCCGCGATGCGATTGAAATTCCGCAGCGTCAATCTAACCGTCACCGGAGTGGCAGCCGAGGCCCAAGTCGAGATCGAAAAGGACGAAGTGGTCGCCACCGGAATTGCCTCCGGGCCGAGCTCGTCTCAGAATCAGATGAGATTGGTCAACATTGCCACCACCAGGTCCATCGAGAAATTCCTGCCTCCCGATCATTCGCTTTCTCTGGAGGAATTGAAGGTCATTCCCATGGGCAAGGAGGAGATTATCGTGGTCGTCCTGAATCTCCTCAAACCTCGTGAGGAGGTTCAACTGGTGGGCAGTGCTATCGTGGGAAGCGATGTCAAGCGGAGCGTTATCTTCGCTTCATTAAAAGCTCTGAACCGATATATTGGAAAAATCGACAGCACGTCGAGGGAGTAGCACCTTCCTGGACTGAGGGGAGGACTCCATGGATCTGGTCGCGAGGGTGAACGCGCTCCTGTGGACCTGGATTCAAAGTTTGAGATCTGTGAAAAGGATCTCACTTTTTTTTCCCTTTCTTCTTTTTGCTTTTCTGCAAGGCGGTCTCGTTTTCGTTCTTCTTTTTTTCTATGTCTCGCCCATCTCGAGCCTTCTGATTCCCCTGATCCGCCGGCTCTCCCAGGAATCGGCCCTGCATTATCCTCAGTTTTATTTTTTCCTGCCCGGTCTTTTCTCGAAGGTCAATGGCTGGATATTGAATCCGATCATCGGATGGCTGTTCATCGGAACGGCCACCCTGATGTTCGCCGGATGGTATCGAGAAAGGCCTTTGAGCACCGGCAGAGCGCTGGCCGGTGCTTTTCGATTTATCGGGCCCCTCTTCGTGGTGGGATTGGCGGAATGGATGGTCGTCAGAATCGTGATGCGGCTGTTCGGACTGTTATCTACATCCGTCTGGCATTGGGGCACGCAATCGCCCCGTTTGTTCATGCTGACGGGTTTCTTTCTGACCATCGTTCTCATCACGCCGTTTGCCTATACATCGGCCCATATCGTTCTGGGCAAGCGGGGCATCCTCGGTTCGCTCCGCGGCAGTTTCGATCTGGCTCGAAGAAATTTCGGATTGACCTATATTCTGTTCGCCATTCCCTCTGTGCTGACGCTGGCGATGAATATGGTCCTGCAGGATGCGCCCATCATTGTAGCCAGAACCAGCCCGACCATGATCGTGGTGTTGCTGTTCATCAACATCATCATCACCGTGGTGGTGAATTTTCTCATCGTCGGCGCCCTGACCGCTTTCTATCTGCGAACGAGGGAATCATGATCTGTGCCGCACGGAAGAGAGATCGGATGTGGTATCCGCACCCAGCGGAAACAGTGAGGTCACAATGCGCCGGATGGTGACGGATCGACGCTTTGGATGGCTGCTGATGGGACTGGCCCTCTTGGTGTCCTGCGCCCGGGACGAGGGTATTGGAGATCGGTATCGGGCCGAGCAGATGTACTATCGAGCCAGCAAGCTCTACCAAACGCTTCAGATCGATCAAGGGGAGATCAGCTCGGAGCGGTTCGGTCGGATCAGAGAGTCATTCCGCCGCATCATTGAGGAATATCCCGCTTCGACCTTAGATCAGACAGAAGAGTATGATGAAACCGTGCGGCAGGAGCTTTTCCGTATAACGGGGATGAGCCAATTAAACCTGGCGGACCTGTTCACCCAGGAGGGGCAGATCGATTCGGCCATTACCGCCTATCGGAAGGTCCTCTCAGGGTATGGTCATCAGCGGTCGCTCAGTTCACGGGCCCAATATTCCCTTGCACTGGTCTATCAGAGTGCGGACCGCTGGTCAGAGGCCGTGACGGCTTTCGAGACGCTGTTAGAGGAATATCCTCCCTTTCGGGAAACACCCCAGCAGCCGGACGAGATAATTTTGAATATCCCCGGATATGTGGCCTCCACCTACCTGTCCCGCGGTGATTCAGCCATGGCCGGGCAATATTTTCAGAAAGCTCACGATTTTCTCTCCCGGGTGACCGAGCAATGGCCTCAAACGCCCACCGCCCGAATGGCGCAAAACCAGATCGTCAACGCCTATATCATTCAACAGCGTTGGTCATCAGCGGTGTCCGCTTTGGAACGTCTTGCTGCCATGTCGGAGGAAGGTGACGATCCAGCGGATGCTCTTTTTCTGATGGCCACCCTGTACTCTGAAAGACTCGGGGATTTTGATCGGGCCATGGGCATCTATACGGATATGCTCCAACGGTATCCCGACTCTGACAAACTCGGCCGAGCTGTCCTGGCTATGGGGCAAATACATCTTCAGAAAGGAGAATTGCAGGAGGCTCGTGGGGCCTTCGGCCGGGTCATCGAAAGCTATTCCGATGACCACACGGCCTGCGCCACCGCTCAGTATGCTCTCGCTCTCAGTTACGAGTTTGAAGGAGACTGGGAGAAAGCTCTCAATGAGTTCCGGTGGGTTCTGGATAATTATCCCGGCTCTCGCGAGGCATTTGCCGTGCCCAACCACATTTTCGAACATTACCGCCAATATGGAGAACAGGAACTCGCTCAGACGGCCTATCGCCAGGCCTTACGAACCTATAGCGATATCGTCACGAAACGTCCCGGCACTCCGCAGGCGCTGCAGGGTCAATGGCACATCGCCCAAGCTCATATCCTGATGCAATCCTGGGAACAGGCGGCCGCGGCGTTGGAGCAGCTGGTGCAGGATTACCCGCAGAGCCAGCAGGTCCTGCCTGCCCTGATGAGTCTCGGGGAGATTTACGAGTTGTATTTGGACCGGATCGATCAAGCCATGGGGGCTTATCAGATGGTGGTGAGATTGGCTCCAAGAAATCCTTACGCCAGCATTGCCGCTGAACACGTCGATCGGTTGCAAAAGGCGCTGCCATGAGTGTACTGGACGTTCTCCCGTTATTGAATATCATTCTTGTCACCGTCCTGGCTCTGCTCGTCTGGCGGCGGAATCCGCGTGTCCTGGTGACCAAGGTTTTTGCGCTCGGCGTTCTGACCGTCGTTTTGGTTGAGCTGGGCCATTTTCTGGCCAGCATCAGCGGGAGCGCCTCGAGTTCCTTTCTGTGGTATCAGTTGGTTCTGGCAAGTCTCTGTTTTCTGCCGGTGACATGGTCTGTATTCAGCCTGGTGCTGTTTCAACCCAGACCAAAAGAGATTCTGAAGAATAAACGCATCTATCTCGGCCTGCTCGTATTCCTCGGCTGTGGCTTCTTATCACTGCTGTTGGCCGGTCGGCTGCTGGTAATGCCCGGCGGAGTCGAACCCTCATGGCCGAGCGAGCTTCGCTTTACCACCTGGGGCCGCTGGTTTCTCATCTATCTGCTGCTCGCAGCCGTCATCGTGCTGGTCACTTTAGAGAATACCTATCGCAGAGTCAAACAACTGGGCGGGCGCCATGCTCTCTACGGGCTGATGAGCGGCCTGTTATATCTTATTTTTCTGTGCAGCCAGGGGCTGCTGTTTTCTCGTGTCTCCTCGCCAAGCCTGTACCTGGGATCGGGCATCGTCACCATATCCAGTCTGCTGGTGGCCTACGATATCGTTCGCTATCGACTGCTGGAGGTCGATATCTATGTGGGTCGGGGAGCGGTCTATTCATCGGCCATTCTTCTTCTGGTGGGCGGCTATCTGGTATTGATGGGATTGGTGGGCAAGCTGATCAGTGTGATCGGCGGCAACCTCAGTTTATTCTTCACCATCCTGGCAGCTTTTCTGATGCTGGTGATGTCACTGGTTCTGCTGCTCTCCGGTTCTCTGAAGAAACGGGTGAAGCGATTCATCGACCGGAACTTTTACCGCGGTCGCTACGATTATCGCGAGCAGTGGTTGCGATTCAGCGAGGAGATGTCCAGCCTGCTGAACCTGGATGTTATCGTGACGCGGTTTCTGCAGATGGCCCTGGAGACGATCGACGCCCACAGCGGTTGCGCCTTGGCGCCGGATGAGACCGGCGGAGATTTCAGGATCGTCGAATCGATCGATCTCGAGGATGATCTCCGCATCCCCGGGGACAGCGATTTTCTCGACTGGCTGTTCGTCCTCGGCCAACCGATTCAGCTAGACGATGCCCGCTTTGAGAAAAATACAACGGCCGCGATTTCCGGCCAGAGAGACCATTTCCGTCAACTGGGATTGGCGGTGCTAGTGCCCTTGGTCACCAAACGAAGGCTGGTCGGTCTGTTAGCTCTTGGCCCGGCCCGATCCGGGGGATCCTATTCCGGCGTGGATCTCGAACTTCTCGAGGCCATTGGAAACCATCTGTCCATGGCTATCCTCAACGCCAAATTGAGCCAGGAGCTGGTGATCAATCGAGAACTGGAGTTCATGCACAAAGTTTCCTCATTTGTGGTTCACGATCTGAAGAATTCCGTTTCCAGTCTCTCAATGCTGCTGGAGAACGCGGCCAGCAATATGGAGGATCCTCAATTTCGCGAAAGCATGATCCGGACCATCGCCGGAACCGTGGAAAGAATGAAGGAGCTCATGGGAAGGATTCGCACCATGCCCAAGGACATGCCGTTGAGCCGGCAAGCCCAGGATGTCAACCGGGTCGTTCAAGAGGTGGTCTCCAAAACGAAGGTCAATAAGCTGGATCGTATTGAGTATATGGAGGATCTTCAAGAGATTCCCCCGGCCCATGTGGACCGGACCTATCTGGAGAAGGTTCTCACCAACTTGATCATCAATGCTGTCGAGGCCATGCCCGGGGGCGGCAGATTGAAAGTGTCCACCCGGATGGTACAGAACGGGACCGGACCGCGGGCGGGTGATGGAGCGGGTGCCGGTCGATGGGTACAGATCGAGGTGGCCGATTCCGGATCGGGAATGAGTCAGGAATTCATCAAACATCGTCTCTTCCGGCCGTTCCAGACCACGAAAAAGAAAGGTCTGGGCATCGGTTTGTATCAATGCCGGGAGGCCGTTGAGGCGCATGGAGGGCGGATCGAGGTCACCAGTATGGAAAAGGAAGGGACCGTTTTCACAGTTCGTTTGCCAGTCCAACATTCTATCAGGAAAGAGATTGAATGAAACAGAATGATCACGACAAGGAGAAAAACACCGTGCTGATCGTCGATGACGATCAGGGTATCCGTGATCAGCTCATGTGGGCTCTGAAGGAGCAGTACCGGGTTCTCCTGGCCGAAGATGCCGCTGCGGCCGTGGAGATGGTCGGCGAGCAGCGTCCCCAGGTGGTGGCTCTGGATATCAGTCTATCGCCATTCGAACAGAATGAGGAAGGTTTTGAGGTTCTCCGTAAAACCATGGAGATCGATCCCAAGATCAAGGTCATCATGATCACCGGTAACGAATTGAAAAATTTGGCGTTGAAAGCTATTCATATGGGTGCATATGATTATTTCAATAAGCCCATTGACCTGAGCGAGATGAAAATTATCATCGGCAGGGCCATCACCATCCAGAGGCTGGAGCGTGAGAATGAACAACTCATCGAGAAACTGGAGGCCGAGCGGCGCTTCCACGATATTATCGGCAGCTGTCCCCATATGATGAAGGTCTTCGATCTGGTGGATCGCGTGGCCACGACCAATGCCACGGTCCTCATCTTCGGGGAAAGCGGTACCGGCAAGGAACTGGTGGCCAAGGCCATTCACCGTCAAAGCTTGCGTCAGGGAAAACCTTTCGTGCCGATCAACTGCGGCGCAATACCGGAAAACCTTTTAGAAAGTGAATTGTTCGGTTATGAAAAGGGCGCCTTCACGGGCGCTGTGGAGAGAAAGAAGGGGAGGTTTGAACTGGCCGATAAAGGGACCATCTTTCTCGATGAGATCGGAGAGCTCAGCACCGGGCTTCAGGTGAAGATTCTTCGTTTTCTACAGGAGAGAGAAATTGAGCGTGTCGGTGGCCGGGAATCCATCGAGCTTGATGTCCGCATCATCGCCGCCACCAACAAGGATCTTCAACTGGAGATGGAAAAGGGGCGCTTCCGCGATGATCTCTATTATCGGCTCAGCGTGATATCCATCTCTCTGCCGCCGCTGCGGGATCGGGGAGATGATATCGTCCTGTTGGCAAACTCTTTTCTCCAGCATTTCAACAAAGAATATGGTAAAAACATCCAAGCATTTTCCTCTGAGGCCCTGTTGCAGCTGCAAAACTATGGTTGGCCCGGCAATGTCAGGGAATTGGAAAACCGCGTCAAACGAGCGGTGATTATGTCCCGGGTCAAGCGTGTCCTTCCTGAAGATCTCGATTTGCAGGTGACCGAGAAAGGGGGCCGTCTAAGCCTGCGTGAGGCCAAGGATCGACTGGAGAAGAAAATGATCACGGAGGTTCTATTGAGGAACAGAGCCAATATCTCACGATCGGCGCGAGAGCTGGGGGTCAGTCGAGCGACCCTGTATGACCTCTTGGGCAAATATAAGATTTCCAAAGAGGAATACGCTTAAAAGCTTGTCGGATTCTTGTACAGAATAAATCACTTCATTAACAAGAAGTTGCACCGGACATCCGATCCCAGACTGTCGATATTCTTAACACTTTACTCCCCACCGTTGATCAGCGAACCTTTCCCTGACACAGGCGGTGGGGATTTTCTTTCAGATAGGTCCGTATATCGCCCTGCGTTAGAAAAATCCTTGGGAGAGAAGAACTTTACCGATCAGAAGTTGGCATAGAGTTTGCCATTGTCATACATGGGTTACTTTGTCTGGTAACCGGGAGCGAATGGGTTTCCAGCGAAGAGGAATGCGATCGTCGTCATCATCTCTCGTCGGTCATGTCCGCCGCTCATGGTGCCATCGATTCGGCAGGGAGATGCATGCTTCGCTCAAGCGCAAGGAGACACCATGGAAGTGACGGGTAACGGTCACGGCCAATTTGAAAAGCAGCTCCGCAAAATGAGGTCTGAGAACGAATCGTTGCGGAAACGCATCTCCCTTCTGGAGAAGATGAGCGAATTCGATGAAGTAACTCAACTGTATTCTCAGGGCTACTTCGAGAGGAGATTCACCCAAGAACTCCGGAGAGCCGAACGGTACTGTGAGTTCCTGTCCCTGGTCCTGATCGATATGAGCTCTGCATTAGCGGATCAGAGCACTTCAGCGGAGGTAAAGGCGATCAAGGATCTGGGACAACTGGTCGGTACCACCGTACGGGCCACGGATATATTGGCCAAATTGGGGAAGAATCGACTGGCCGTGCTGCTGACCGAGACCCCCAAAGAGGGTGCCTTCCGATTGGCTGAGAGATTGAGCGAGAAAATAAC
>Ga0272444_10004812_pt1 | contig 11799 bp, 8 predicted proteins | sample SSMForm13_FD_201033 | JGI IMG/M metagenome (GOLD analysis project Ga0272444, IMG submission 201033) | Marine sediment archaeal communities from Little Sippewissett salt marsh, Falmouth, MA, United States - SSM-Form-13 | ecosystem: Environmental > Aquatic > Marine > Wetlands > Sediment ... | reverse complement strand
CTTCTTGTGGATCTCGACCCGGTAGCCGCTGATCTTCTTCCGCAGGTGCTGGACGGCCCTGTGCTCGGCCTGGAGCTGATTCAGGGTGGTTTGTGAGGCCCTCAGGGCCTCGTGGGTGCCCTCGACCTTTTGCCCCTCAGCGATCCCTTCGGCCGCCTGGCGCCCCAGCTTCTCCATCCGGCCGAGGTGTTCCCCGATCTGGTCCTCCAGCTCCTCGATCTGCCGGAGCATCATGCCCGAGGTCATCTCCCGGTTGCCCCGGTACTCGGAGCTGCTGCGGATCAGCTTGCTGCCCACGTCCTTGATGAACAGGGTATGCTTGCGGAAGTTGACCCGCCGGTACTTGGCCGGATCGGCGGAGTCCACCTCGTGGATCTCGCCGTCATAGAGATCCATCCGCAGCGTGTTGCCGTCCGGCGAGAACTCCAGCGCGCCCCGCCGGGCTGTGATCGTGGTCGGGGATGGGCCGCCGCCGGTATCGTAGATGGTGATCCCCTCCAGCTGGGAACTGCGCTCATCCAGCTTCTTGATCAGGACGGTATAGCCGGGAAATTCGTCCATGAAGATGCCGGCCTTGAAGGTCAGGGTGGGCCTCTTCTTGCCGATATCGGACATCAGATTGCGGGCCCGCAGGTTGAATTCCGGCAGGATGAAATTGCTGAACAGGGTGAGCAGCGCCGCCAGAACGAAGCTGGCCGCCAGGGCAGGGGCTACGATGGCATACAGGCTTGTTCCGCTGGATTTTATAGCTGAGATCTCATTGTCGGCCGAGAGGCGTCCGTAGGCCATCAGGGTGGCCACCAGGACCGCCATGGGAACCGAGAGGGCCAGCATCCAGGCCAGATTCAGGCTGAAGATCTCCAGGATCGTCCAGGCGCTGAGCCCCTTATCGATGATCAGGTCCATGATGTCGATGATGAAATCCATCACCAGGACGAAGGTGACCACGGAGAAACCGAACAGGAACGGACCGATATGTTCCTTTAGGATATAGCGATTGAGAATACTCATGAGCCCCTTCCGCCGCCGGGAGGGCCGGCTCCGGGATGAAGGCCTGATGTCGAGGTATCATTGGGAATATAGTCCACGCCGCTGTAGAGAACAAGTTTTTTTGAACTCCGGCCAAATTTTTGCTTGTCTCTCATTTGAGTTTTTGCTATTTTGAAAAGAAGACCTTTCAGGCAGGAGGTGGCATGGCCAACTGATAAGAATTATTAGGAGATGGATCGAAGAACCGGTTAAACCAAAAGGGTTCTTCGATCGTCTCAAGAGAGGAAAAAATAGAGCTCTCAACACGATGGTATCTATGTCGAATCTGCCTAAAAGAACCGCCATACCGGTCATGATATCCATAATGATGGCGGTTTTTGTTATATCCGCCGACGTTTCGGGACAGACCCCCGCGCTCTCGCCCCCCGCATCGCTGGACCGTGTGGTCATCCCCCTGAAAGACGCTCCCACCTACGGTCTGGTCTTCTCCGGCCTGTCATGGCCGATGCTCTCCAATGACGCCCTCCGATTGCAGCGCCTGGTCCTCATCGACGCCCCGGCCGGCCGGGTGATCCTGGAGGAGAGCGTTTACGGCGTCCCGCTGGGGGTCCCGCTGGTCATCGGGCTGGACGAGTATCTCCGTCTGCGTGCCCGGGACAACCTGCAGTCCAGATGGAGAAACTTCAATCAGTCCAGACTGGAACAACGGGGACAATCGGACTCGGGCTCTCTGTTCGAGATCCAGATCCCGGTGAAGTTCCCCAAAGCCATCCGCAGCATCATCGGAGAGGGCGGGCCCGGCCTGAAGGTTACCGGCATGCGGCGGATCTCCTTCGCCGGCCGCAGCGAGTGGACCGAAGGACTTCAGCAGACGGCCACCTCCAAACCCTCCAAATTCCCCTCCCTGAACATGGAGCAGCAATCCCGCTTCACCATCGAGGGCACCATCGGCAGCAAGATCACCGTCTCGGTGGATCAGGACAGCGAGCGGGACAACGAGCTGCAGAACAACATCCAGATACGCTACACCGGGGAGGAGGACGAGATCGTCCAGGAGATCCAGGCCGGCAATACCAACCTGGCCCTGCCGAACACCGAATTCGTGGGCTATTCTGAGAACGTCAAGGGCCTGTTCGGTATCCGCAGCAAGGCCCAGGTGGGAGACCTCAGCCTGATCGCCATCGCCAGCCAGGAGAAGGGCAGCGGGGCCAGCGGCACTTTCCAGGCCGGGGCCCAGCAGGACTCCGCCGTCATCCGCGACTACGACTACAAAGGCCGCAGCCGGTATTTCCTGGATTTTCGGTATCACGATCGCTACTGGGACACCGAGGGCGGCCTGTACGATCTGCAGACCGGTATCCATACCTACCAGCCGGCCGATTCCATCAAGGACATCACCGTCTATCTGGACGACCGCAACGCCTATAACAACGATGAAGGCGGCGGCGCCGTGCGGGCCTGGGCCTATGAGTTTCAGGGGCAGGAGAATTATTACGACGGCATGTTCAACGAGCTGGAGGAGGAGGTGGACTACACCGTCGACCGCCGTCTGGGCTATCTTCTTATGAAGACGTCCCTGCAGGAGGAGCATGTCCTGGCCGTGCGCTATACGACCAAGACCGATTCGGTCTGGTGGGATCAGGCCATTCCGCCCGACACCACCTTCCAGCTGAAGCTGATCAAACCCCATAACGCCACACCGGAGGATACCACCTGGGTGTTGGAGTGGAAGAACATCTATGATCTGAGGACGCGCAATATCCAGAACACCCAGGACTTTCATGTCAAGATCTACAAGGAGATCCCCAGTCAGCCGTCCCTGACCACCCAGGAGGACGGAACCCCGTTGCTGGAGATCTTCGGGCTCGATGTGGTCGATCTGGGAGGCGCGGCCAACCCCGATGACGAGGTGGATCTGGGAAGATACCTGGTCGATCTCAGCCGGGGAGAGCTCATCTTCCCCGATCACCGGCCCTTCGATCCGGTCGATCCGATCAACGCCGGCCTGGAGCTGGAGGACAGGATATCGGCCATCTACGACAGCGATGACCAGAGAGCCAAGGTTGATTCCAGCCGGTATTACATCAAGGTGGAGTTCGTCAACAAGAAGACCACCTACAGCCTGGGTTACATGAACGTCATCGACGGCAGCGTGGTGGTCACCGCCAACGGCGAGAAGCTGCAGGAGGGGCGCGACTACAGCGTCATCTACGAGATCGGGCAGATCTCGCTGCTCTCGGAGAAGGCCACCAATCCCAACGCCGATGTCAGCGTCGATTTCGACTATGCCCCCTTCTTCCTGCCGGCCCAGAAGACTCTGTTGGGGACGCGGGCGGAATATGACTGGGGGGGGAACGCCAGGTTCGGAGCCACCGCCCTGTTCCGCAGCGAGAAAACGCTGGAGCAGAAGCCCAGGGTGGGGCAGGAGCCCACCCGGACATTCGTCTGGGACGCCGACATGGCTCTCAAGTTCCAGCCGTCCATCATGTCGGCAGCCGTCAACGCCATTCCCCTGGTGGAGACCGATCAACCCTCCTCGTTCAACGTCTCGGCCGAAGTGGCCCAGAGCTTGCCCAATCCCAATACCCTGGGAGAGGCGTACATCGATGATTTCGAAGGCAGCAAGGAAGCCCTCAACCTGTCGGCCATGAGGACCACCTGGACGTCATCCTCTAGCCCGCTCGACGAGGCCGACCAGCCCCTGCCCGACAGCTCCGCTCGCGGGGAGCTGATCTGGTACAATCCTTGGGACCGCGTTCTGGTCCAGGATATCTGGCCCAATAAGAAGACGCTCAGCGAGGATAGCCGTATCCATACCCTTAACCTGGAGTTCACCCCGGACACCAGTATGGCCGCTCCGACCGAGGAACAGTGGGGCGGCATCATGCGGTACTTCTCCCAGGGGTACTGGGACCAGAGAAGAAGCAAGTACCTGGAGCTGTGGGTCAAGGGCGAGGAAGGAACGGTCAACATCGATCTGGGTATCATCAGCGAGGATGTCGACGGCGACGGCATCCTCGACACCGAGGACAAGGTCCGCAACGGCCTGCGCGACGGCATCCTGGATGAGGACGAGGATACCGGCCTGGACGGCGTGACCGGCGCCGACGGCTCCGGCGTGGCCGGCGATGACGGCAACGATGACTGGTACTATGACACCGGGGTGGACAAGTACGATTACCGCCGGATCAACGGCACCGAGGGGAATGCCGACGATCCCGACGCCGGCCGGCGGCCGGACACCGAGGACCTGGATAAATCGGGATATCTGGAGACCGAGAACGGATATTTCCAGTTCAGCATCGATCTGTCCGATACCGTCAATCAGGTGATCGGGACCGAGAATAACGGCTGGCGCCTGTACCGGGTGGCTCTGAGAGACTCGCTGGCCGAATGGTTCTACAGGAAGGGCGCCGCCGATATCGACTGGCGGACGATCAAATATGCCCGCCTGTGGGTCACCGGTATGACCCGTTCGACGCTGATCCAGATCGCCTCCCTGGAGATCGTGGGCAACAAGTGGGAGGAGCTGGGCGTGGCCCAGATCGATTCCCTCAGCCAGGAGATCGGATTCGACGAGAGCTTCGACCTGGCGGTGAAGAATACCCACGAGAACGACGATTACAGCTCCCCCCCCGGGGTGACCCCGGAAAAGGACCGGGCCACCAATATCCCCAAGAGAGAGCAATCACTGGTCATGAAGTTCAGCAACCTGCGCCCCGACCACTATGGTTCGGCCCAGCGGATCCTCTATTCCCGCGAGGATTACACCGGATACGGGGAGTTACGAATGTTCGTTCACGGCAGCGAGGAATGCTCTCCGGGCGATTCCAGCCGGGTGGAGTTCTATTTCCGCCTGGGGGACAGCGCCAATGATTTCTACGAGTTCCATACCCCGGTCTATTACTCCTCCGGGTTGTGGGACAGCCGTAACGAGGTGGTCATCGACTTCGAGGAGATCACCGGTCTGAAGGACGCCATTCAGAGGCGGATCGAGGGCCAGGAGGGAGCCCTGGTCGACACCACCGACGGGAACTATCGGATCTACGGGCGGCCGTCGCTGTCGTCGGTGAAGTGGTTCGAGATCGGTGTGATCAATCGCTCCGAAGATGTCATCACCGGAGAGATCTGGCTGGACGAGCTGAGGGTCACCGATGTCCGCCGGGTAGCCGGCTGGGCGGGACGGATCTCGGTGGACGCCGGTTTCGCTGATTTTGCAGACCTGTCGTATTCCTATCGAAAGAAAGACAGTGAGTTCCATGGGCTGCGGGAGAAGACCGGATCGGGCATGACCACCAGCAGCCAGAATGTCAGGGCCAGCCTGCATCTGGACAAGTTCCTTCCCGCCGGGTGGGGTTTTTCCCTGCCCCTGCAGGGATCGTGGCTCACCGAGCTGCAGCTTCCCAGGCTCAAGCCTGGTTCGGATATCGTCCTGCCGGCGGCTCAGCGCCAGGCCGACCGGACCGAGTCGGACACCCGGAGGGCCAATATCTCCATCAGCAAGGCCAGGAAATCCGGGAATTGGATAGTGGCCTGGACCCTGGAGCGGATCCGGGCCGATCTGGCCCTCTCCAGCAGGGAGAGCCGCACCCCCACCCATCCGGTGAGCAATTCTTCCAGCTACGACGCCTCGCTGAGCTATGATCTCACCCCGCAGAAGAAGCTCGCCCTGAAACCGCTGGGATGGACCGCCGCGCTGCTTCCCGACGCCTTTTCGTCGACAGAGTTTTCTCCTCTGCCCAGCCGGCTGGACTTCGGCTCCACGCTGACCCGAAGGAAGACCTATCAGTTGGACCGGCTGGCCAACGAGAAGACCACCTATAACCGGGACCTGCAGAACCGGGCCGAGGTGGGATTCAACCTGCTGAAGAGTCTGAAGACCGATTTCAGCATCTCCAATTCAATGGACCTGCGCGATGATAACCGCATCAACCTGAGCGAGCTGCGCCTGGGCAAGGAGACCAGCAGAAAGCAGACGGCCACCCTGGATTACCAGCCGACCATCATCAAATTCCTCACCAACAGCTACAGTTACCGGACAGACTATTCCGAGAACAACGATCCCAACAGCGGGGCCAGCGGCGGTAGGACGGTGGCTGTCAAGAACACCCAGGGGGTCGATCTCAACCTCAACTTCAAGAAACTGTTCGGCGATTGGGCCAAGCCCAAATCGACGGAGTTCGCCCCCGGTACGCCTCAATGGCTCGTCCATCAGATCCGAAAACTGACCGGCCGGATCGATCCCCTCCGGGGCAGCTATCAGAGGGACAAGAATTTCAATTTGGCCGGCCTGCTCTCCCGGCCCTCCTGGAAATTTCAGCTGGGATTGACCGAGGATCCGGCGTCGCGGCAGAATCCGCAGGTCTTTCAGAGCAACCGGGAGAGCATCTCCTCGAGCTGGAGCGTCAAGACGGGGCTGGAGATCGTTCCCGGCATCGATGTGGGGACCAGCTACAAGCTGAGGGACCAGATCAACCGGACCCCGGATAAAGCCGACCAGAGCAGAACGGTGAATTTTCCGGACCTTTCCGTTCGCTGGGGAAATGTGGACAAGATCGGCCCGCTGAGCATGCTGCTGGAGGCATCCAGTCTGGATTTCGGATATGCCAGAAAACAGGAGGAGAAGGGCGACGAGGGATTGCATGAGCTGACCTCCGAGACGGAGACAAGGGATTACTCCCCGCTGCTGGCCTGGACGGCGCGGTGGAAGAGTAATGTCAATACCACCCTCAAGACCACCCGGGTATTTAGCGAGCAGAAGATCTTCCGCGGCTCGGCCACCACCACCCGGCGGGAGGAGCAGACCTATTCTTTCAACATCAGCTATTCGTTCAGCTCCCCGCAGGGCATCCGTCTGCCCCTGTTCGGGCGTATCCGGTTCACCAGCAACCTGAACCTATCCCTGGACGTCTCCACCCGGCAGAATGTTGAGCGGACCGCGCTGCAGGGCCTGGGATTCAATGTCAAGGCCGATACCAAGGAACTGCGGGTGCAGCCTACAGCCAGCTACAGTTTCAGCAAGAACGTGACCGGCGGATTGAATGCCGTGTGGATGAACAGTGACGATCGCAAGACCAACCAGAAACGGAGAGTGCGCGAGCTGGGCTTCTGGACCGAGTTGAGATTCTAACATTCCCCCGATACGTTCCGTTGTTCCGGCGACCGGGAGCGACAGCCATGTTCGACATCACGCCGCAGGAAAGACGCATTGTCACCTTCTTGGTCGCCGCTCTGTTGCTCGGGTGTCTGGTCAGGCTGGCACAACACCTGCTGATCCCTCCGCTGCCGGATATCTCCATCGTCTCCCCGGAGCTTCCCCGCCAGGCCGGCACCGATGCGCCTGCCCCGGATCCCCCGGACACCGGGCCGCCGGAAAGAATCGACATCAACACCGCCGATCTTGGGCAACTCCAATCCCTCTCCGGGATCGGTCCGCATCTGGCCCGGCGGATCATCGAGTATCGCCGGCAGCAGGGCCCCTTCTCCAGTCCAGGCGATATCACCTCCGTTCCGGGGATCGGCGAGAAGACCTATCTGCGGCTTCGCGACCGGATAACCGCCGATTCCGCTGAAATCCGGGGAACGATTTCCGAAAAATAGGCCCGTTTCGGCCGGCCGGAAAATTTTGTATTGACTTCATCTTTAATTCGTTGTATGATAAAGAGCTTTCTAACTAATCGGCGACCAAAAAGGAGGTCTTGATCTATGGGTCCAAAGAGGTCTGTGGTCAAAGATGAGAGCGGATCGATCTTCTGGCGGCTGTTGATCATCATTCTTTCGGCCGCGGTGGTGCTGTCGGTGCTCATTCCGCAGCTCAACCAGATGAGGGAAGAGGCCGAGATCGCTCGATGCCGCGAGCAGATGGCTCAAATCGCTGAGGCGGAAGAGACATATCGGGAAGCCCAGGGTCTCTATGCCGGCCAGCTGGACAGTCTTGCGGCCTTCCTGCCCGATGCGGGACTGACCGCCTGCCCGGTAGACGGACGGGCCTATATCATATCCGCCGTCGATTCGACCGGCTACACGATCAGCTGTCCCAACGAGCACGGCCTGGTCAACACCGGCAGGATGAGCTGGGAAAAGAAGTGAGGTATGCTTCGTTCCGGGAAAAACATCACTGTGGGCCTGGAACTCAGCGGCCAGGTTCTCCGATCGGTCTGCATCGAGCATAGCCAGGATCGTCCCAGGCTGCTGGCCCTTGATCAGCGGATTCTTCCCGAGAACACTCCCGGCGCGCTGGCCGTCCCCGGCGCCGCCGGAAAATTGATCAAACACGGCAACAGGGCCCGGCGTGTCGTGGTCAATATTCCCGGGACGTCCATCCACCTGAGGAGGATCCAGGTCGAGGCCTCGGAATCGGACCATCTCGATGATTGGGTGCGATGGGAAGCGCAGCAATACCTCCCCGGTCCCCCGGAAGAGTATCTGGTCGAGTACCAGAAGCTGAGCTCCCTCCAAAAGGACCTCCAGGATGTCCTCCTGGTGGCTGCCCGGGCCGAGGATGTGCGTCATCGCGCCCGGTTCTTTCATGCCGCCCGGCTGCAGCCGGCCATCATGGATGCCGACCCGCTGGCCCTGGAGAACGCTTTCGAGACGAATTATCCCGGCTGGCATGACCTCCCCGTCCTTCTGGTGAATGTCGAGGACACCTCTTTCACCGCGGTGGCCACCCGGTCCGGGCTGCCCGAGGGCGCCCAGAGCATCGAGCTGCCGTCCCGGCAATCACCGCCGATGGATGATATATCCAGGATCATCGACCAGTTGAAGAGCCGGGTCCGGAACGAGCAGGAATCCCGGCCTTCCACCGTCAGGGTCCTGCTCAGCGGCGGCAGCGGCCATCTGAGGGAGATGGCCAATCTGTTTTCCGCCCGGGAGGAGATCGAGGTCGAATTCGCCGATCCCTTCCGCGAGTTGGCCGTCCTGCCGGATCTGAGACGTCGGCTGGAAGACCGTTATCGGGCTCCGGAGTTCATGCTGTCCACCGGACTGGCCCTGCGCAAGCCTTAGCGTGAGGGTGTGTCATGCGAGTGGTCTCCGGTGAAGCAAAAGGCCGCCGTCTGAAGACGCCCGGGGGAGACCGCATCCGCCCCACCGCCGACCGGGTCAAGGAGTCGCTTTTCGAGATCATCGGCGAACGGATACGGGATGCGCGGGTCCTGGATCTCTTCGCCGGGACGGGCAACCTGGGTATCGAGGCGCTCAGCAGGGGCGCCCGGTCCGTTCTGTTCGTCGATGCCGACCGGGCGGCGATCCGGCTGATCGGCCAGAATCTGACCCTGACGCGGCTGGATGATCGGGCGGAGACCTGGAGAAGCGATGCCCGGGCGGCGCTCGGCAAGCTGGCCGGATCGGGACGCCGCTTCGATGTCGTGCTCCTCGATCCCCCGTACGGGTCCGGTTATGAAGAACCCGTTCTGCGGCGGCTCAGCCGGAGCGAGATCCTCCCGCCGGGAAGCCTGACGGTCATCGAGCATGACCGCAGGATCGATCTTGCGGAGCGGATCGATTCGCTGGAGCGTTTCGATCAGCGCCGCTTCGGAGATACCATGCTCTCGTTCTATCGGCAGAGTCCAGAAAAGGCCAGACCATGAACGGCCCAGCTGATTCGTTCAAACCAGCGCCGGACGAGCGAACGAAGATCGCCGCCGGTCAGCTGCCCGGGGGACCGTCCGATCCCGGGAGGGTGGCCGTCTTTTCCGGCACCTTCGATCCCATCACCAGGGGACATCTGGACATCATCTGCCGGGCCCGCCGCCTGTTCGACCATATCATCGTGGCGGTGGCCGATAATCTGCAGAAACAGCCCCTGTTCACCCGGATTGAGCGGCTCGAGATGGTCCGTTCGGCCACCGGTGAGATGGAGGACGTGACCGTCGATTCCTTCACCGGCCTTCTGGCGCATTACGTGCAGGAGAAGGACGTCTCGGTGATCATCCGGGGACTGCGGGCAGTCAGCGACCTGGAACATGAGTTCCGCATGGCCTTCATGAACAGGAGCCTGGTGGGCCGGGTGGAGACGCTCTTCCTCATGCCCAGCGAGGAATACACCTATCTCAACTCCACGGTGGTCAAAGAGGTGGCCCGGCTGGGTGGTGATGTCAGCCTATTCGTGACTCCGGATGTGCATCGCCGTTTGATGGACAAGCTTGGAAAACCATCTCCCTGACAGGGGGATGGCCGGCGACGGCGGCCGCGGGTGAGACTTCCTGGATGGACAACAAGCCGGTGGGTATGTCGACTTCGGAGACAGAATCGAACAACGGGCGTCAGTCTGCCATTCGCCGGAAGCTGGACCGGCTGGGCCCCCGGGTGCTCTCCGACGGGGAACTGCTGACCATCGTCCTGTCCAGGGGGTTTGGGGGAGAGCCGGCCGATGCCGTCGCGCACCGGATCATGCGCGTCTATCATGACGGGTTCGGTCCCCGGTGCTGCTCAGTGGAAACCTTTCGAGAACTCTGTCGGGTCAGCCGGCAGCATGCCTGCCAGACCTTGGCCTGTTTCGAGCTTGGCAGGCGTTTCTATTGTCAGACGGACGGGCTTCAGCTGGGAACTCCGGAGGCCGTCTACGATCACGTGCGCTCGATGGTTCGATTGACCCGGGAGGCGTTCCGGGGCCTGTACGTGGACGTCAAGAACTGTCTCATCCATGATGAGGTCATCTCCCTGGGAACGCTGAGCATGAATCTGGTTCATCCCCGGGAGGTCTTCCGGCCGGCCATCGAGCACTCCGCCGCCGGCATCATCCTGGCGCACAATCATCCTTCCGGAGATCCCGCGCCCAGCGCCGAGGACCTCAGGGTGACCCGTCAGCTTACGGAGGCGGGCCGGCTCCTCGATATCGAGGTCCTGGACCATGTTATCGTCGCCCGGAAAGGCTGCGTCAGCCTGCGGCGAAAAGGATTTCTGAGCCATGAGTGAGCGAACATCCGGCACGATGGAAAACTCCCCGACATTCTTTCTGGCCGGCATCATCCAGGGCAGCTCCCGAAGCAGGGATCTCAGCGATCAGAGCTACCGCGCTCGTCTGGCCGGGATGCTGAAAGAGACCTTTCCCGACGCCGAGATCATCTGCCCTTTCGATCTGCATCCCGACTCCATCGATTATGATCCGGACAAGGGCAGGAAGACCTTCCTGGAGATGGTTTCCCGGGCCAGGCGCAGCGATGTGCTCATCGCCTACCTGCCCGAGGCCAGCCTGGGAACGGCCATCGAGATGTGGGAAAGCTACCGCAGCGGCGTGACCGTCTGGACGATCTCTCCGATGAAACAGAACTGGGTGGTGAAGTTTTTCTCCCACCGCGTCTTCGGTTCCCTGGACGAGTTCGGGACCTATGTGCGGGAGCAGGCCCGGGAGGAGGTCCGCAATGCTGTCCGCGGCCGCGGCGAAAGACCTTGAGCGGTACCTGACCCGCCGGAACGTCTGCTTTGAGCGGGAGGATCTGTACTGCTACGGCTACGATGCCGCCCTCGGCGGGGCGGTCCCGGACGTGGTGGTGTTCCCGCAGGGGCGTGAGCAGGCCATCGAACTGGTCCGCTTCGCCCGCCGGCAGCGCATTCCGGTCGTGGCCCGGGGCGCGGGCACCGGGTGCGCCGGCGGCGCCCTGAGCGTCCGGGGCGGCATTCTGCTGAGCTTCGAGAGGATGAACCGGATCCTGTCGATCGACGCGGATCTCCGCACCGGTATCGTCGAGCCGGGCGTGATCACCGCTGATTTTCAGAAGGCGGTCGAGCGGGAGGGGCTGTTCTATCCTCCCGATCCCTCCAGCGTACGCATGTGCACCCTGGGCGGGAATGCGGGACACGGGGCGG
>Ga0272444_10004810_pt1 | contig 11802 bp, 12 predicted proteins | sample SSMForm13_FD_201033 | JGI IMG/M metagenome (GOLD analysis project Ga0272444, IMG submission 201033) | Marine sediment archaeal communities from Little Sippewissett salt marsh, Falmouth, MA, United States - SSM-Form-13 | ecosystem: Environmental > Aquatic > Marine > Wetlands > Sediment ... | reverse complement strand
ATCCTGAGCATCGCCGGAAGGGGATCGGCCGGCAGCTGATGAGTGAGGCCGAGCGTCGCCTGCGGGCAGCCGGATGCCCCAAGATCAACCTGCAGGTCCGAAGCGGGAACGCTTCGGTGATCGCCTTCTACAGGGAAGCTGGTTTCACGCCGGACGACGTTGTCAGCCTTGGCAAGCGCCTCGAGGTGGATGACGAGCGATGAAGCGGCGGGCCGTTGCCCGACTCTGAGGGGATGGGCATCCATCCGGAGGTTCAGATGGCAGAAGCACGATCTACTCGGCTCTCGATCTCCGACCACGTCACGGAGCAGGAACTCGTCTGGATCAAGAAGCGGCTTGAGTGCTTCAGTCAGGAGAAGACTGGGAATCGGCTCCACTATCCGGCACATCAAGAGCCGGGCATGTTGTTCAACCTGGCAGTCACGGAGTCGTCGGGGACGGTCGTTGGCGGGATCAGCGTCAGCTCGGTCCTTGGCGTGATGTGGCTGGAAACGCTCTGGGTCGACGAGAAGCATCGTCGGCGAGGATTGGCGAGTTGGCTGGTTCTCGAGGCGGAGCGCGCGGCTTCCGAGAGAGACTGCGTCGGAGCGGGAACCTGGACCTTCTCTTGGCAGGGACCGGAGTTCTACCCGCGGGTCGGATATGAGCTGAACGGCGTCTACGAGGGATACCCGCTGGGGACAACCGAACACGTTCTCTCCAAGCCGCTCCCAGAGCCGCCGGGATCCCCCCTGGCCGTGCGAGGATCGAAGCTTGCATCCCACCTTGCCAGAAGCGGCTACTGCCTGGTCACAGATCCGCCGAAGGAGGCCATGCGGGTTGTTCATGACGGGTTGCACGCGTTCTGCGTCGAGAACGCCGGTGACGAGCTGAGCAACCCCGGTATCGATGTTCGGCTGGCCCTTCGCGACGAGGAAGAACAGATCGTCGGGGGATTGCTCGCCAGCACGACGGTTCGGGTCATGGCTCTCGAACGGCTGTGGGTAGACGCAGAGTACCGTGGGAAGGGTTTCGGCAAGAAGCTGCTTGCGGAAGCAGAACGAATCGCCGCGGAACACGGCTGCATTGCGGTACAGGGAAGCTGCCTTTCGTTCCAGGCTCCCGAGTTCTTCTTCGGACTCGGCTATGACTCGTTCGGCACGGTTGAGGTCTATTTTGATGGACACATCGAGCACCTGCTATCAAAGCCACTTCCGGCTGCATGCTGAAACCGGTCCCGATCGCGTCGGGCCCCGCACACGAGTGAATTCCCAAGGGAGGCGTCGTGACGTACAACGAGACACTCGACAAGAGAATCGCCACCTGCGCGGAGGCGTGGGATACAACTCGCAGGAAGATGTTCGGCGGAACATGTTACTTGCTGGATGGGAACATGATGTGCGGCGTCTATAAAGACGATCTGATCCTCCGGCTCGGCGAACCCGCAGCGTCCGAAGCCATGCTCAAGCCGACGGTCCGCGCGTTTGACATCACCGGACGGCCGATGAAGGGCTGGGTCATGGTCGAGGGCGCAGATCTCACGGACGACCAACTGTGTCGATGGCTGGGCGAAGCACGCGCCTTTGTGGAGACCCTTCCCGCAAAGACGGGCTAACAGGTCGTGTCTCTCCAGTCACCGCCTGCCTCGTTGATCGTTGGGCGCCCATCGCGACGGCGGACTGGCAAGGGTGGGTTTCTACCCGGGGAATATTGACATGTATATTCTACCCGGGTATTATTCATCACCAACGATCAGGTGGAGGAAGCTGGAATGCAAGAAAACTACCTTCGCTCCTGCTCCGTGTTTGACGGGGATCGTCTCATCGCCTCCGGAACTCTGGTCGAGGTCGTAAGGAGCGCAAAGGATGCAGTCGACAGGCACGGGAGATCTCCCGTGCTGATCTTCGACAACGCCACCTCCGAGGTCATTGATGTTGACTATCGCGGCACGGCGGACGACGTTGTGGCCAGGCTGGAACAGGAATCGAAGTCAACGGGGCAGGTAGCCCATCAGGCAACATCGATTTCACCGGTTCGTCGGGGCCCCGGCCGTCCAAGGCTGGGGGTTGTATCCAAGGAGGTCACCCTGCTGCCTCAGCACTGGACTTGGCTCAAGAGCCAGCCGGGAGGCGCCTCCGCGACGCTGCGCCGACTGGTGCACGATGCGAGGAAGCAGACCCGCACCCGCGACACCGCCCGCCGTTCGCAAGGGGCAACACTCCAGTTCATGACAATCATGGCGGGGAATCGGCCGGGGTTCGAGGAGGCGGCGCGATCACTGTATGCCGGTGATCGCAAGCGGTTTGCCTCGATCACATCGTCCTGGCCTGCCGACGTCCGTCAGCATGTTCTCGAGCTCGCCGAGCCGGCATTCCTCGACACGGCGTGTGAGGACTCGGAGGATCGCTGAAACCATTCGGCGGCATGGAACAGCGCAGCATGAGGAGTACTCGAACATGCGGAGAAGCCTATCAGGAGACCTGGTAACGGTTCGTGCGTATCGGGAAGAGCATATCGATGAACTCCTCGCGGCCGTGTTGGAGTCGATTCCGGAAGTCGCGCAGTACGAAACGTGGTGCCATTCCGGATTCACGCGCAATGATGCGACGGAGTACGTGAATTGGTGGCGGCAGGCGTGGACGTCGGGAGACGCGTTCTACTTTGCCGTTGAAGAGCGCGACACAGGCACGCTCGTCGGCAGTTGCGGCTTGAGCAGCATCTGCCGGGAGCACCGGCGCGCGGGACTCGGCTACTGGATCCGAACCGGATCCACCGGGAACGGTTTCGCCACCGAGGCTGCACGGCTTGTGGCTCGATTCGGGTTCGACGACCTCGACCTCGCGCGAGTCGAAGTCGAAGTCTCGGTAGACAACATGGCGAGCCTGCGGGTTGCCGAGAAGCTGGGTTGTGCGCGCGAGGGCGTCCTGCATCAGCGGCTGATCCTCCCTGCAGGTCCCACGGATACGTTGATGTTCGCACTGCTCCGAGAGAAATGAGGCGGAGTCAGATGGATAGCGTGATCATTTCGCCGGCGTTCGGCGTGCAGATCTGCACATCCGGAATCTGCCGACCGGCGAGCTTCTGGAACGCGCTTAAGTCCTTCTCCGAGCCATGAACCGCCACGGCGACAGTTGCACCGAGGTCCCGGATCATCGCCACGGCACTGCTCGGCGAGCAGCTGGGTGACGGAGTCCCCACCGGGACGATCGCCAGATCGGCATGGAAATCGCTGAGCGGTACGTATCCGGAGTCGGCGCCGTGGAACACATTCAGCGACGGCGTCTGGATGTGAAGCAGGGTGATCGGCCGCGGGTGGATTCCGATGACCGGCGTCAACCTGATCTCCCCAATGCGAATCTCGACGCCCGCCCGTGCGACGATCACCTCGGATTCGTCGATCTCCCCCGTCTCCAGGATCTGCGGCTCTACCACAAGTGGCGCGCCGGTTTGCTCGGCGATCGCTTGGGCAGTGGGCGCATGCCAGTGATCCCAATGGGAGTGGCTGTAGGTATGCACGTCAAGCCGTGTCAGCAACGGGACTTCTGCAAGATGGAAGTTGACGTCGGCGAGATCGAGTGCGATCACAGCATCTGCAGTTCGCATCAGGATTCCTGCCCAGCCGAAGTAGATCACCGCTACATCGCGCTCGCCAACCTGCGCCTGAAACAACCGCTCTATCGGCGCCTCCGCATCACCGCGTTCCCAGCGTCTGCTTGTCATCGTCCCTCCTACATCTCTCACTCGCAGGGTAGGACAGGCGGCGGCCTGCGGCAAGCCACTAGTAGTAGCCACGGCAAGCACGCTCTGAAGAGCGGGACACGCGGTGCTACGCCTGCAAGACACAGTCTGGCCGGGTTGCTACAATGGAGCAACTCGCGGGACCACGAAGAGGGGGAATTCACGATATGGTTCGAGTTCGGTTTGCGCCAAGTCCGACCGGCTACTTCCATGTAGGCTCGGCGCGCACGGCACTGTTCAATTGGTTGTTTGCACGACACCACGACGGAACGTTCATCCTGCGGATCGAGGACACCGATCAAGAGCGGTCGACGGATGAATCCATCGATCAGATCATCGAATCGATGACCTGGCTGGGGCTCGAGTGGGATGAACAGTACCGGCAGACCGATCTGACGCCCAATCACTTGAAGGCCGCGAAGCAGCTGATGGAGAACGGTCAGGCGTACGAGCAGGAAGGCGCCTGGTGGTTCAGGGTCCCGACGGACGGGGAGACCGTGGTCCACGATGCCGTGATGGGCGATGTCACGTTCAAGCATGAGGAATTCAAGGACTTCGTGATCCGCCGATCCGATGGAACGTTCGTGTACAACTTCGTTGTGGTGATTGACGATTCGGACATGCAGGTCACGCACGTCATCCGCGGCGACGATCACCTGATCAACACGCCCAAGCAGATCCTCCTGTATCAAGCGCTGGGACGTCCGTTGCCGCAGTTCGCGCACCTCCCGCTGATCCTCGGTGAGGATCGCTCGCGGCTCTCCAAACGCCACGGCGCTTCTTCGGTGCTCGAGTACCGGCAGATGGGTTTCGTCCCTGAAGGGTTGGTAAACTTCCTTGCCCGGTTGGGATGGTCCCACGGCGATGACGAGCTGTTCGACCGGGACGAATTGGTGCGCCTGTTCACCTTGAAGGAGATCAACAAGTCGGCGGCGATCTTCAACCACGAGAAGCTCTACTGGACCAATCAGCAGCACATGAAGAGGCTTGATCTCGACGATCTTGCGCAGCTCGTGCTGCCGTTTGCGATCGCCGAGGGGGCGACCACGCCGGAGACGTGGGACCACATCAGCCGGGATCGGCTCCATCTGGGGCTTGATCTTCTGAGAGATCGCTCGAAGACGCTGATTGACCTGGCGAAGGTGCTGGAGATCCTCTTCGCGGAGACGCTTCGCTCCGAAGAACCGATTGAGATCGACGATCGGCAGCGGTCGCTGATCACCGCCGTCGCCGATGCGATGGCCAACATCGATCCGTTCACGCCGGACGCCGTGCACGACACCGTCATGGATACGCTGATGGAGAACGGCGCCGAGCTCAAGGAAATCGCCAAGGCCGTACGACTCTGTATCACGGGCCGGAAAGTAGGCCCGGGATTGTTCGAAATCATGGCCGCCGCCGGGCAAGAAACCTGCATCGGTCGGCTGCGTTCGCTGACGGGGTAGAACAGGAAGGGGGCGTGGAAGCGTGTCTCGAGCAAGGTCACTCTTCGGACATCAGACAGCGATCCCCGCGGTTATTCTGGTTGTCGTGGGGATTCTCGGCTGCCTGACCGTGTTCGCCGGGCGGGCAGCGGGCGCCACCGCAGAGCTCCGATACGTCGACCCAGTATCCGATCTGCTGTCGGGCTGTCTTCTGCAGGCGTTTCGTCTTGACACGGGGCTCCCGGAGGGCGCTTCGATCGCCGGACCGCCGGATGGTAGCTCGCTGGTTGATGCAAGCGGTCTACGTGCCGGGAAGCTTCGGTTCGCCGGAGGTGAGTACACGGTCGGCGTGTCGCTTGGCACGGAGGGGGTGTTGCTCTACGCCGACACCGACCAAGACGGGGAACTCACGCACGTTTCCTGGGACGGAATGACGAACGATCAGCGGCTGATCGCGACCGTTCCGCTGCGCATCTACGAAGAGCCGGAGCAAGAACGTCACTACCCGCTCCTTCTCCTTTGGGATCCGTTTGTGCCGCTTGTGCTGGCCTACTGCCGCGGGGGGTACACCTCGGGGACGATCGAACTGGACGGGGCCGGATACCTGGTGGCCGTTGTGGATGACAACACCGACGGGCGCTACGACGACCTGGATTCGGGAACGCTGTTCATCGATGCCGATCAAGACGGTGAACTGCTCGCCACGATGGACTCTCATGAGCAGTTCGCGCTGGACGAGCCGTTCAATCTTGGGGGAATCACCTACGCCGTCGCGGAAGTGGCGCCGGATGGCACGGTGATCGTGATCGAGCAGAGCGATCGCTCGGTGCCCGTGAAGGCCCCGCTCATCGAGGGCGCCGCAGCACCGACGTTCACGGCTCTGACCGTAAGTGAGGCTTCCGTGTCGCTTGAGGATTTCCGCGGGAGGGTCGTATTGCTCGACTTCTGGGCCGGATGGTGTTCGCCATGCGTGCGAGAGCTCCCCGTAGTCCAAGCGCTGCACGATCGCTGGTCGGAGCAGGGGTTGGTAGTGATCGGCATCAACCACGACCGCAGCGAGGCCGCGATGGAGCGGGCGATCGAAACGCACGAGCTGACCTACATGCAGATCTTCGACGGCGAGGACACTGTATCCGATCTATACAGGATTACGGGGATTCCGATGACCTACCTTCTCGACCGGGAGGGCACGATCATCGCGCGGGGACTTCGAGGCAACGAGCTGACCGAAGCGGTGGAGGCGACATTCAACCTAGATCTCGAAGGCGATCCGGATGAAGGGGGATAGCGTGGCACGTCGATCCGAACGGGGAGTTCGCAGGTCAGAAGCGGTGTTCGTCTCGCTATGTCTGGCCATGGTCCTGGGTGTGCTGCTCACAGCCACGGTTTTCGCGCAAGATCCGATCCTCGACATCAGCGTCTTCCCCGACGTTCTCCAGCTGCCGCCGAGCGGCGAAGCCACATCACGGATCGTTCTTGCCAACCCGACCGCCACGGAGGCCGATGACGCCGAGGTGTTCCTCCTTTCCGTTCCCGAAGGGATGGAGATCGCGTCCGAACCGGAGATCCTCGCCAAGATCGACCCGTTCTCGGACGGCATTCTGGATCTTCACTTCACCGTCGGCGAGCTTCCTGAAGGGACGTACGAGGCGTCCGCCGAGTTGGTGTACACATACTGCGATGACGACAGCTGTTTCGAGGTGATCGAGCCGCTGACGTTTGTGCTGGATGTCCGTGTCGGCGCGATTCCGATCGCCGTCGATCAGTTTGGAGTCGGGCGCAGCACCGCGGGGCTGCTTCCGTTGATCATTGCTGCAGCCGTGCTCGCTGCGGCGCTGGTCGTGTTCGCCCTCGCCCGGAAGATGGTCGCGGTCGTGACCATCGTGGGGCTGATCGCCGTGGGAGCGTTGGCGTACGGCGTGCTCTACGATCAGCACGAGCAGGCGCAAGGGATCGGGGCCGTACTGTGCACATCGTGTGTGGGGATCGAGGAAGCATCGCACGGCGAGCCGAACCTTTCCGAGGCAACTCGATCCGAGCTCGCGGCGTTTGAAGGCCCCCAGATCACGGAAATCCTCGTGTTCTACGCTGTGTGGTGCCACTCGTGTCCGTACGCGGAGGCCGTGGTGGAGGCGTTTTCGGCAGAGACCGAGTGGATCGAGTATCGGTTCATCGACGTCGAAGCCAACCCGGAGCTTGCCGCTGAGTACAATGTCATCCGATCCAACCGGACCGTGGTTCCGGCGACGGTGCTTCCAGCGACTGGAGCAGTCCTGTTCGGAGTCGAGCATCTTGAAGCGCGGCTCCTGGATGCGTTGAGGAGCCGGCCGTGAGGCTGCTATCACGGCTTCGCCTTCAGACGGCAAGGCGCATCGTTCAAGCGTCGGGCGTCTTGTTCGGCCTGTTCGGGGTGACCGGGATCGGGATGACGCACATCATCTTCCCCGGCCTTCACTGCTACGCGTGCCCACTCGCCGTGACCGTGTGTCCGATCGGGCTCATCCAGAACCTGATCGTATTCGGCACCGTGCCGTACTTCTGGATCGGTGCCATCGTCGCATATGGTTTGTTTGCTGGGCGCGGGTTCTGCGGATGGTTCTGCCCGTTCGGAACGCTGAACGATCTGCTCTCGTTCCGCAAAGTCCGGATCCTCAAGAGCGCGTCGTTTGGGAAGTACGCTGTGCTTGTCGGAACGGTCATCGCCGCGTGGGTGATGACCGACACGATGTTCTGCAAGATCTGCCCGGCGGCTTCGTTGGAGGCGTCGATCCCCTATCTGTTCATGGGGGTCGCTACGGTCAACAGGCCGTTCTTGATCCACATGGCTTCCCTGGGCGTAACGCTCGTCGGCATGGTCCTCGTCGCGCGCTTCTGGTGCCGCTACCTGTGTCCGATGGGAGCTCTTCTGTCGCTGTTCAACCGCGTGAGCTTCCTTCGATTGAGATTGCGGAAGGACACGTGCACAAGCTGCGGGGTTTGCGCCACGAAGTGTCCGATGGGCCTCGAGCCGCACTTCGACCACGATAACCACAACTGCATCAAGTGTGGCCTGTGCGCGACGGGATGCCCGACGGGGGCACTGAAGCTGACGGTATCCCCGCGGAGAGCGCGTGATTAGGGCGGCCCTCCTTGGAGCCGTTCAGGGGCTGACCGAGTTTCTTCCTGTGTCCAGCTCCGGGCATCTTGTTCTCGCTTCGCGGTTGGTTCACGTCGAAGAGCCGACGACACTTCTCGCAGCCGTACTTCATCTTGGAACGCTCGTGTCGATCTTCATCGTGTTCCGTCGCGAGGTTTGGCGGTTGACTCGGGCGATCGTCCGATCGGATGATCCCGCGGCAAGACGTTGGATCGGGAAGCTCGTGATCGCTTCCGTTCCGATCGCTGTGGTGGGGTGGTTCGGCGCATCCGCGATCCGGAGCGCGTTTGACTCGACGCTTCTCGTCGGAATCTGTTTGCTGCTGACGGCCGGCTTGCTCTTCGCGGCGCACGCGGCGTCAAAGCGGAACACAGTCCGGCGTCAGGAACCCCGCATCACTGACACCGTCTGGATTGGCATAGCTCAGGCTGCTGCACTGCTGCCGGGAATCTCACGCTCGGGAGCCACTTTGGCGGCGGGGTTGCTTGCCGGTGTGGGGCAGGATGAAGCCGTTCGTTTCTCGTTTCTGCTCTCGATCCCGGCCGTTCTCGGAGCCGCGAGCTTTGAGCTTCTGTCGGTTGAGCCGGGCAGCGTGGCAAACCACACAGCAGATCTCATCGTGGCCGGGATCGTCGCCGCTGTGGTCGGGTGGTTGGCGATCCATGGGCTTCTCGCCGCGGTCCGTCGGGGTCGGTTGACGTGGTTCGCGTTGTACTGCACGGCCCTTGGCGTGTCGGCGATCGTCGTTTCATGGGTCGCCGGCGCTGGCGCTCCCTAGCGGCTAGCGCGATCCTGTCAGCGCCCAGATCGCAAGGGAGATTGTTGCGGCAAGAAGCGCGATCGCGGCAAGAACACCCACGGCAGACGCGGATGCCGAGATCGCGGTTGTCGTAGACTGCGTGTCCTGAGCCAACGGGACTCCAACAAGAAGTGGGTCGTTCAACCAGGCCTTCCAGATCCATCGCGTGGGATCGATCCCTTCCGGTAGCGGGACACTCCACAACCGCAGTTCGTGAGGCTCCAACCAGACCCCAGTGGGTGTCACCGTCTGTATCCAACGCCCTTCCGAGATCGGCGTTCCGGGGAGGATCGACCATCGGGTACCGTTGGGGTTCGTCGCCTCGATGAACAGCTCGGCGCCGATCGCAAGGTTCGCGGTTTGAATGACCATCTGCGAGAGATCCGTGGGCGAAGATCCTGGCCCGGGTGCGAGGGAGACGGTCACCGACGTCGCCCTCGGCGAGTACGCCGGCGCGTCCACGATGACGTAGCGATCGATGATGTAGTTTCCGTGCACCCCTCGGTCAAGCGTGGTTCGCACGGCAACCGAAGATGAGGAATCCTCGTTGTACGGATCCAGGATCACGTACGTTCCGTAGGCCTGCGCCGTGATCACAACCCAGTGGCAATCCTCGCTGCGATCGGGGGCCACGCCGCACGGCTGTCCCCAATGCACGCCGGCGATCACAGGCTGCCCCTGCGCCAGAGCGCTGTCGATCCTTGATCGCGCTCGCTGATCGATTCCGGTTTCGCTGCTGTTGTAGTAGGTTCGAAGCACGAGCGGCGATGGGAGGTGCGACCATTCAAGACAGCAATTCCCGTATCCGTCGCCTGCACACCGCCCGTACCCGCCGTGTTCCTTGAGCCACGCGTTCAGGGCTCCCGGATCGGACCCTGAGATCCGTCCTCCGCTTGCCGGCAGCTCAACTTCAATCCCGTAGTATTCGAGAACACAGGCAAATGCCGTGACCAAACATCCCGTCGTTGCGATGGTGTCGGGACAGCCGTATGTGCCCAGCGCGTCATCTCCCCATGCAGCGGGGGCGTTCCGGAACGCTTGGCTGAAGCCGCTTGTCTGGCGCGGAAGCGCTGCAATGTCATCTGAGGCAGAGCCCGACACCGTGATCGCAAGCAGCACGAAAACGAGGAGGACCATCCCGATCGTTTCAGATGTACGCCGGCAAGCCTTCATGCCCATGATCTATCGGCCCTCGCGTGAGCGGATCGCCTCAGCGGCGATGTCGCCGCTGACCGCGGAGTAGACGATCCCCCGGCAGTGGCCCGAGGCATCTCCCGCCACGAAGAGACCCTGCACCGGCGTCTCCATGTCGTGGGTGACTGGGTATCGCGTGTCGTAGAACTTAATCTCCGGAGCGTACAGCAGCGTATTGTCCGAGGTCAGTCCAGGCAGGATGTGGCTCAGCTGATCCAGCGCCTCCACAAGATTCACGACTACCCGGTGCGGCAACGCCATCGAGATATCACCTGGTGTGGCGTCTTCGAGCGTCGGCCGGATCGTCGCACGCCTGAGACGCTCCGTGGTGGATCGCCGCCCGCCACGAAGATCCTTCAATCGCTGGAGGATCGGCCGGCCGCCGCCGATGGTTGTCGCCAGCTTCGCGATCGCGCGGCCGTATTCCGTGGTGTCCTCCACGGGGTTGGTCAATTCGATGTGTGACAGCAGCGCGAAGTTCGTGTTCTCCGTCTTGCGATCGTTCTCGGCGTGGCCGTTGACAAGCGAGAAGTCATCATACGCTTCGCGGACCACGAACCCCCGTGGGTTCGTGCAGAACGTTCGGACCATGTCATCGTAGGAGGCGGTCCGTACACGCAGCTTGGCATCGTACATCACCTTCTCCACCGCAGCGTACAGCTCGGCCGGAAACTCGACTCTGACGCCGACGTCGATCGGTCCATACGAGGTCTCGATCCCAAGGTTCGCGGCTTGCTCGCGGAACCAGTACGCCCCCGCCCGCCCGGGAGCAGCGATCAGGTAGCGTGCTTCAAACTCCTTGTCGCCCAGAAGGCGGAAGCCACCGGACGGGGCCCGCTCGACGCTTTCAACCCGGCAATCCAGTGCTGACTCGATCCCCGACTCGAGCAGATGACGGTAGAACGCGTCGATCGCGTCGCGAACATGAAGCGTCCCCATATGTCGCTGTCGGCCGCTGATGAACTCGATCCCAGCACGCGTTGCCAGCTCCTTCAGTCCGCGAAGGGCGTCTTCGTCCTCACCGGAGTACTTCTCTGGAGCGCCGAATCGAGTGAACGTTGCGTCTACATGATCGATGTACGTCTGAAGCTCACCGATCGAACGCCCGAACGTCTCCGGCTCTCCACCGATACTCGGCGTGAGGTTCAGTTTGCCGTCGGAGAACGCTCCTGCGCCGCCCACACCATAGCTGATATGGGTTCGCCTCGCGGGCTCCGTGCCGCGATCGATGAGCAGCACGCGCAGTCCCGAGTCGGAGAGGCAGTTTGCCGCGAACAGCCCCGCCGGACCAGCGCCGAGGATGGCAACATCCATGGTTCTCATAGCAGTACCTTTCGAAGCTGACGAAGGTCGTCGATCACGAAGTCCGCCGGCGTCTCAGGGATGTTCTCCGCTTCCGGACTCCGGATCCATGCCGAGTAGAAGCCGGCTGCACAGGCTCCCGCGATGTCCGCCGATAGGGAGTCGCCGACGAACATGATCTGCTCGCTCGGCAGCTCAAGCTGCTTGGCCACCCACCGGAACGCGCGAGC
>Ga0272444_10004809_pt1 | contig 11805 bp, 13 predicted proteins | sample SSMForm13_FD_201033 | JGI IMG/M metagenome (GOLD analysis project Ga0272444, IMG submission 201033) | Marine sediment archaeal communities from Little Sippewissett salt marsh, Falmouth, MA, United States - SSM-Form-13 | ecosystem: Environmental > Aquatic > Marine > Wetlands > Sediment ... | reverse complement strand
TCAATCCCCTAGTTTACCGTAACCCGATTATAAGGAATCCGTTACCCATCAGGCTGTGCAACGAATGGGGATGCCGTGTGTTTCCTACGATGACAGCAATGTGGAGAGCGCAAGCCGGCCGTCGCCTTCTGCGGATATCGGAAGACATCAATACCCATGATTGTTCGACCACGTCTGTAGTGCTAGAATGGCGGCGGTGCTGGAAGGAGGGGCGATGATTGACATCGTAAAGATAGACCCGCGAAGCAAAGCGGATGTGAAACGGTACATCGATCTTCCCTATCCTCTCTATCGTGACAATCCCAACTGGGTTCCGTTCCTGAGGACGGACGTCGCCACCATGCTCAACGCCGACAAGCATCCTTTCTATGAACACTCGGATGCGGAGTTTTTCATTGCACGTCGAAATGGTGAAGATGTCGCCCGGCTGGCCATGCTCGAGAACAAACCGTACAACACATACCATGACAAGCGGCAGGCGCAGTTTTATCATTTCGAATGCGTGGATGATTTCGAGGTCGCTGAAGCCATCTTTGCACGCGGGTATGAATGGGCACGAGCGCGAGGGCTGAACCAGGTCGTTGGACCGAAGGGGTTCGGGCCTTTCGATGGCTACGGGATCCTCGTGGAAGGGTTTGAACATCGCCAGATGATGGTGATGATGAATTACAATCCGCCTCATATCCCGGCATTCATGGAAAAATTGGGCTTCCGGAAGGAGGTCGATTTCGTTTCATGCAACCTCCCTCCGGCGAAGTTCGTCCTGCCGGAGCGCGTCCATCGCATTGCAGAACGCGCCGCCAACCGCAGCGGGCTTCGAGTCCTGAAGTTCAAGAACAAGCGTGAATTGCGCGCGATGGGGATGCGTGTCGGACGGGTCTACAATGACATCTTCATCAACAACTGGGAGTACTATCCCCTAACCGACAATGAGTTAGACTTCCATATCAACGGCATCTTGATGGTCGCGGTACCGAGCATGATTAAGGTCATCATGCACGAGGACGATGTTGTCGGCTTCCTGTTTGCGTTTCCGGATGTTTCGGACGCCATTCAACGCTCCGGGGGGCGCCTCTTTCCCTTCGGGATTGTCGATCTGATGCTGGAACTGCGCCGCTCAAGAACCGTCTCGCTGAACGGTGCCGGCATTCTTCCCGCATTCCAGGGGCGAGGCGGGAATGCGCTTCTCTATGCCGAAATGGAAAAGACGATTAAGGATTACAATTTCCTGCATGCAGAGCTGACTCAGGTTGCTGAGACCGCTGTTCAGATGCGCCACGATCTGGAGAATGTCGGTGGTGTGCCATATAAGAACCACAGGGTGTTTATCCGCGATCTTTAATCGCAGCACTGCCATAATCGCACACTCTTGCCCGCCAGAGTCTTCATCGATGGAGTGGAGGGTGAGAACCTTGAAAAGGAGAATACCATGCAAGAAGGAATGATCGATCGTATTATCCGGGCTATCCGTCTCGACCCGACTCTGTACCGGGAAGTTGCGGACGACGATTCCTACATGAACGAGGGCATCATCATCGTCGCCATTGTGACCCTTCTCTCCGCGTTTGGTTCTGGCCTTGGCGCAGCGATCAGCGATACCGGGCGGGGCTTCTTCGGGGCATTTCTCTGGGATGCCGTAACCCGGGTGCTGCTTGGATGGCTGCTGTGGGCTGTCATTTCCTACTTCGTCGGCAATCTGCTGGGCGGAAAGAGTTCCGTTACCGAGATGGCGCGCACGCTGGCTTATGCTCAGGCACCGGCATTCGTAACGGTGCTGGGCTTCATCCCCTGCATCGGATGGATTTTTGTCCTTGCCGGCTTCGGCTTGAGCATCGCCGCCGGTGTCATCGCAATTCGAGAATCGATGGAATTTGACACCATGAATGCGGTCATTACCGCAGGCATCGGCATTTTGCTCTATGTGATTGCATCGGTCATCATCACGTTCGTCTTTGGCGGGATTGCGCTGGCTGGATCCGCTATTCTACGCTGACCCGTTCAAGTGAAGTCCAACAACTCAGAGGGCAGGATCTCCTGCCCTCTTTGCATTGGAAATCAATCGATGAGAGACAAACTTCTTTGTTGCACTTGTGTGGTTACAATGCATATAATCCCTGATGCACTGCTTTGGGTGCAGGGAGGTACCCTTTGATCTATATCGGCATGGATGACACCGACACGCTTCACTCGCGCGGGACAGGGCACCTGGCGCGGGTGGTGGCTGCTGACCTCGCAAGCGACCTCTGCATTGCCGGCGTCACACGGCATCAATTGCTGGAGGATGCGCGCGTACCCTGTACGGCAAAGAACAGTTGCGCGGCGATTCTGGTCGATGATGAGGTCGATCTGGATTCCCTCTTTGCCAGAGTCAAGACCATGATGCTCTCGTCGTTCATCCCGGGCAGTGATCCGGGCCTGTGCATCTGCAAGGATGTTCCTCCGGCTGTGGTAGCGTACGGCGAGCGAGTGAAGCAGACGCTCGTCACGCAGATGGAGGCGCGCGAGCTGGCTCGCCTCCATGACGTACATCTGGAAGGGCTGGGCGGCGACGAAGACGGTGTGATTGGAGCTCTGGCGGCAGTTGGTCTAGCTGCAAGCGGCGATGACGGTCGGTACGTCCAGATTGGAGCCATACGCGACCTCACAGGGATGGCTGTCGTGGCGGATGTGCTGGAGGCTGGCGTTGCGCGCGTGGAAACGCTGGATGGTCAACGGATCGAGACGGGGTTGGTTCTGGCAGATAAGCTTCGCCCTGCCCGGCGGGGTGGAGAACCGGTCATCATAGTAGAACCGATGGCGGATGGCTGGCGACCGTTGAAGTTGAATTGATGATGACCATGATTCGCGCTGATCAGGTTTCGTATCGGTATGTGGACCAGCACGGTGGTCTACCTGAAACATCACTCGCTGTGATGCCGGGGGAGACCTGGCTGGTAAGCGGTTCTTCCGGTTCAGGGAAGAGCACGCTGGCGCGCTGCCTCCAGGGGCTCATCCCGCACCTGTATCGCGGCACGATGACGGGCAGAGTTCTCCTCAATGATTTCCCGACGGACACAACGCCCATGTGGAAACTGGCCGAACAGGCCGGGATGGTTTTTCAGAATCCGAGCGCACAAATCCTTGGTGAGACAGTCGCCCTGGAGATTATCTTTGGCCTCGAACAGCTTGGCTGGGAGACGCGCCACATCGAGGAGCGTCTGGAGGCTGTACTCGCCACCTTCCAGTTAGGTGCGATGCGCGAGCGATCACCGCATACTCTGTCGGATGGAGAAAAGCAGAAACTGGCGCTTGCGGCTGTGATGGCACGACAACCGGCTGCACTCATTCTCGACGAGCCACTTTCGATGCTTGACGTTACTGCGGCGGGCGAGTTAATTCAGGAACTGGAACGAATCCGGCGGGAGGGAACGGCTGTCGTCTTGTTTGAGCATCGCGAGGCCCAGCTACGGATGATCGCCGGTCTACAGCAGCTTGATCTGGAGGGCGCGCCTCATCTCTCCACGCCGGAAGGACTGAATCCGCCATGGGAGTCGGGAGTTCCTTTCCAGGTCCATGTCCGTGATCTCGGCGTGACGCTGGGCGGGCGCCGCATCCTGGACCAACTCAACATCGATCTTCAAGGTGGTGAGCTGGTCGCAATTGTCGGGCGCAATGGCACAGGCAAGACGACACTTCTCCGTTCCATGATTGGACTTCAGAAGCATGATGGTGTTGTTGAATTGAACGGCCATGGCGAAGACCTTGACATGGGACTTGTCTTTCAGAACCCGGATCTCCAATTGTTCAACCCGACGGTGCGGGACGAGCTTCGCTTCCGCATTCCCTTTCCGGACGAGACCCTTTACCGCTGGATTCTGGACGTGCTGGCGCTCTCGCCGTATGAGCATACGCCTCCACTCCTGCTCAGTGAAGGGGAAAAGAAACGGCTGGGCCTTGGTGTGGTTCTCATGCGCCAACCCCGGCACGGCATTTTACTGGATGAACCTTCCCTCGGTCAGGATGCCCGCCATCGAGCCATCCTGATGCGGATGCTGAGGGCGATGAGCGATCAAGGACGGCTGGTCATGCTGACCACCCATGACCTGGACCTGGCGCGGCAGGCAGACCGTGTCATCCTGCTTGGACAGGAGGGCATTGCTGCTGACGGCCCCTCCCGTGATATCTTCTCTCGCCCGGCATTGTGGGAATCGGTGGGATTGAAGATGGGCACGGCGCCCGAGCGAGGATTGGCATCATGATTGGTCTGGGTGGGCGTGGCCGATCGCGTCTCGCCTTCGCGGACGAATCGCCGTTGCGTGATGCTGATCCGCGCACCAAGCTTGTGATGAGCCTGTGGGTATCCCTGGCTATTATGCTTCCATTGAACAAGCTTGCGGTGTTCATGCTGGTGTATGCAGGGCTGCTGCTGTATGGAGGATTGCTGTCTGCGGCGTTGAAACAGATCTGGCGATTGAAGTGGGTGCTGATTGGATTGTTCCTTATCGACTGGTGGGTGGTGAGCCTTGAGCTGGCGGTAAGTGTCGTCTTGCGCCTCATTCTCATGGCAGGCGCGTTTGCTTTCTTCTTTACAACGACGACCACGGCTGAACTTCGCAGAGCCCTGGAGTGGATGCGTGTCCCTGGCAGGTACGCCTTCAGCGTCTCGCTTGCGTTCCAAAGTCTTGGCTATATGGAGGATCAGTGGAAGATGATCCTGGAAGCCCAGCGTTCGCGTGGCGCGTGGTCACAAGACGAAAACGAAAGGAAATGGCTGCAGCGGGTGCGTGACATGATCGCACTGACGGTCCCATCCATCGTGCTGACCACCAAGCGGGCATGGACGGCTACAGAAGCGGCATATGCGCGTGGCTTCGACTCGCCGCATTACAAGCCGTACCAGGAACTACGCTTTTCATGGAAGGATGCCGTTCTTATCATCGTGATGGTTGTCATCAGTATCGCTCTGTATGCATGGAGTGGACGATTGGGTTGAAGGAGGAACGATGAGCGACAAACAACGCATTCTCTTTGGTTTCATCGTACTGCTGATCCTCGCCGGCGGGTTGCTGGGCGTCGAGTTGCTTCGAAGACGGGCTGCACAACCTGTCCTGGCGGACATCGAAGAGGAACTTCCACCGGGGAGCATTCCTGTTAGCTGGAACGGCACAACGTCAGCCTACTTCACCCCCGATGATCTCTCCGAACTTGCATTGGTCAGTTTTGTCGATGACGAAGAGGGCAAAACGCAGGAAGGCTGGCTGCTGCGGGATGTTGTGCTGCTTGTGATGGGGGAGACGGCCCTGGACGATTCATGTACGCTGACCGTGGGCAGCAGCAGCCGGGATAAGGCTGTCGAGTTAAGCTGGGTTGAAGTGCGCGATGAAGCCAATATGGTGATGTTTGATCTCTCTGGCCGCGGCACGCTGAAATTGGTCTCCTTGCTGGAGCGAATGGACATCCGTGATGAATGGGTGCAGGATGTCGATTCCATCGACGTGGTGTGTCCATGAAGGAACGCTATTTCACAACATTTGAACTTATCCTGCTCTCGCTTCTGTCAGCGCTTGTCGTCGTTGCGAAAATTGCACTGCGTTTTCCTATCACGCTTTCTGGCCACTCGGGGTTGTTCTGGATGGCGATCGTGATTGTCGGCGCCGGCGTGGTTCCCAAACGGGGAGCGACCTCGGTCATGGGAGTGACCTCAGGACTGATCGCCGCTTTCCTCGGCCTGGGGGATTATGGCGCGTTGAATACATTCTTGTCCTATACACTGGTTGGCGTGGGGACAGACCTTGCGTTGCTGCTCCTCCGTGATCCGGCCAACCTCGTTGCAGCACCCCTGGCGGGCGCGATCGGCCATCTGGCGAAGCTTCTTTTTAAGTGGCTGTTTGGTGTGCTGACCGGCACCCCGGTTGGGTTCGTCGCCCTGGGCCTGGCGCGTGCGGTTGTAAGCTACATCCTTTTTGGTGCGCTGGGCGGCTTGCTGGGAGCGTTGACTCTAAGGGCTTTGGCGCGTGCGGGGTTCTTCTCCTATCTGGCCGAGAAACGCTGAACAGCGTTAACCATTCTGAATCAAAGCAGGGAGCGGGTTCGCCGCTCCCTGCTGCGTTTACGGATTGATCGATCAGCCCGCCTGTCCTTCGGCCGCTTCAATGAGTTCCCGTCGACGCCTTCGATAGGTGATGATGGGGATATCCCCCGGTATGGGACGCTCATTGATGCGCAAATCGCTTCGTTTGGGCGTCTGGGTAATGACCACGCGCTTATCCTGATTGAGGACGATGCGATTGAAGGGGCCGCTGAGTGCGTTGACGAAGTGGCTGAGTACAGGCATAGTCATGAAGCGCTGGTAGAAGCGGACAATCATCTGTGTATTCTCTTCGTCGATCGGGACGAAGGCGGCAAAGACACGCACATCATCCGAGATCCAGTTGTGCCAGATATTGGGGAAGATGAATTGGAGTTGGGGGTGTTTGTCGGGGCGCGGCATTTCCTTCTCCCGGCGGGCTGGTGTTCCATCCTCCACGCGGTTATTAATCCAGACATTGAGCAAATCGCAGGATGCGTCCAATTCGCAGTCCCATTCCGCCCAGGGGCCATCGATGACTCTGCGGTCGCCACGGCCGATGGTCGTCCTGTGAACAAAAGGCAGGTGGACGACATCGAGCTGGTTTTCGATGGCGCGCGAGTAGTGGGTGGGCCAGTGATCCTGAACAGTGCCGTAGCTGAACGATGAATCAAGGGCCTCGAAGAATCGAATCGGTGGAAGCCCTTCCTCCGGTTCGTCTCCCCAGTACAGCCAGATGAGGCCATGGCGATCCTCGACGGGGTAGGCTTTGCCGCGCATGGCCTTGGGGACGGGTGCGGAGCGGCCATTTGCCGGGATGTACTGGCATGCACCTGTGCTGTCGAATTCAAATCCATGGAAGGGACAGGTGACATGATCATGCTGAATGGTGCCGAGACTGAGGGATGCGCCGCGGTGGGGGCAGCGATCCGCCATGCAGCCTACCTTGCCCTGGCTGTCGCGCCAGAGCACCAGTTTCTCGCCCATGCGCGTCACGCCGACCGGTTTCCCCGGTTTCACTTCGTTTGAATCCAGAATGGCATACCACTGATTGCGAATCATCGAACGATACCCCTTTGATCATGCGGTGTATGCGCTCACCGGCGCATACAGGATGCCGGAACAACCATGAGAGCTTCCCCAATACTTCAGGGTAAGTATAGATGGGAAGAAGGGGCTTTCGCCAGTTTACATGGCGGGAAGCTGCCCGCTGTTCGCAGTCAGATTGCTTTTTGTCGACGCTTCGTGAGCCAGGTCACCGCGAAATCAACAGCCGGGCGCTGCGGGAAAAGCCGTATTTCGGCGTTGCCGATCTTACCCCGGTGCACGATTCCGGTCTGCTCGAGATCATCGCCGATTTGCGGAAAGGGTTCCGAATCAAGGTCGACATCCTCGTAGTCGCGCCAGACCTGCCGCCCCTCTTCGAAGACCGGCGCGCCCTGCTGGATGCGCGGGGCGTCAGGTGCCCGATATTCTGCAAGGTGGAAGGACGTGTTCGACTCGTAGCCGCAGCCCAGCAGCAGCACCCAGCCGTCCGCATCATAGATGCGCGCCAGCGGAGAACCGGCACCGAGTGAGTTTGCCAATTGATGCCCGCGGGTGATGGTTTCCGCTCCGCCCCCCCAGGCGCAGAACGACAGTGCGGGATGGTCGCTGCGTATCACGCCGGGCCAGGAGCGGAACGCTTCGGCAGTGCGCCCGATCGCTCTTGTGGGGGTAATGCGGGGGTCATATGCCGGCCAGTGCTCGCGGATGACGGGCCACCAGTCCTCCGGAACGGGCGGGTGCTCCCACTGGGCCGGGTCCGAAAGGTCGCCGGAGTGGGCTGGCATCACGAGCGTGCCGTCCGGTGTGATCACGTCCATGAGGGCCTGGATCAGCGCGACATGGCCTCCTGCGATCCAGCCGATTGATCTCAGTGCGATATGTGTGAGCAGTGTCATGCCGGCTTTCACGCCCTGTTCGCACAGGGCGGCAGCGAGACTCTGGCGGGTTTGCGGCTGTGCGGTGTTCTTGACGACATCGGCTTCCGGCATAGGGTTCTCCTGACGGGAAGTATATCCCTCTGTCAACCCTGTGCGAAGGGGTTTGTTTTTTAAGAGGGGCGGGTGCTTCCGCCAAGGTCGAGCCGGCGTAACCGCAGCCGGAGGTCCGCTTTGCTTGTGGCGCCGAATTTTTCCAGCACATGGCGGACGTGGGTTTTCACCGTTTCGGTGGAGATATACAGGGATGCGGCGATCTCGCGGTTGGTGCAGCCACGCAGAGTCAGCAGTGCCACCTCCTGCTCCCGCGGCGTGAGGGACGCCAGGATGGTGCGAGCCTGGCTGGAGCGGGATTCCTGCTGAAGACCGCGCTCCAGTAATTCGCGGGCGAGACCGCGCGCCGTCTCCCGGCGGGCATCTGCGGCGCGCTGCAGCCGGGCGGCAAGGTCTGGATCCAGGTTGAGGATAATCCCTTTCCGGGTTTGCACAGGCAATCTCCTGATCTCCTTGATTGTATAGAACAAATGTTCGTATGTCAATGGTGCGGGAGTAGACCGGATCTGTAATCCCTGTTAGACTCACAGCGCCAAGGAGTGTGACCATGCACCGACGAATGCTGCCCGCAGCAGGCCTGTTGCTTGTGCTGGTGGCGGGTTGCTCAAGCGCATCAATGCAACTGGAGCCCACGCACACGCTCGCCCCGACGAACGCAGCATCCCCTGCAAATGGTATGCGTGAGGTCATCTGGATTCAGATGCCGGGACCCGGCTCGCGAGTCGTCAATCCCTTGCAGGTGCGTGGTGAGGGTGATCCTGTTTTTGAACAGACGCTGGTTGCCCGGCTGGTGAGTGCAGAAGGAAGTGTGCTGACGCAGCAGCCCGTGACGATTCAAGCGCCCCTGGGGGAGCGCGGCGTGTTTGAAACCACCATTCCGTTTGAGGTGGAGGCGGATACAAGTGCGCTGCTGCAGGTATTCTCTGTCAGCGCCCGTGATGGAGGTATCGAGCATCTCAATTCAGTAGGTGTCATTCTGAGCGCGCAGGGGCCGGAGCAGCTCACCACGCTGGACCATGAGGAGGAGCGGCTTGTGATCCTTTCTCCTGCGCCGGGAAGTGACATTCCGGGTGGGCGCCTGGTGGTGACCGGTCGGGGGATCGCCAGCTTTGAGGGTACGCTCCTGCTCTCGCTGCTGGACGCGGCGGGGAACGTTCTTGCGGAAGAAATTCTCACCATCGCCGCTCCCGAGATGGGGCAGCCAGGGGACTTCCGGGTGGAATTGACATTCTCCGTGGCCGAACGGCAGCCGGGGCGACTGGTTCTGATGGATCCATTGCCGGTGTTTGATGGCATCGGCCATGTTGCGAGTGTGCCGGTGGTTCTCCTCCCGTAGGAGCGAACGATCGCTGCCGGATGAGAGAAGGGAACATGTCAACACACTTACCTGAAGCCCCCATTCCGGGGTCGAAGTCGAAAGGGACGGGTGGACCTACCAACTGGCTTGCGACGTTGGTCCTGGTTCCGTCCGTGCCCATGTTGCTGCTTTCCATTGCTGCCCTGGCCATGTTTTACATCGCGCCGGTGCGATTTGGCTCGCTGCTTGCGAAGCTGCCCGGCGAGACGTTCTTGCGAACGGCGCTGGTGTTTGCGCCGGCCACCCTGTTTGCGGTGGTGGTTCTGGCTTTCCTGTATGCCATCGACAGCGGGAAAGTCGAAGCCGGGGAAAAAGAACGTCCGGTATCCGCACCTTCGCGCGGTCGTCTGACCGCATGGGTGATGCTGGCGCCGTCTGCGCCCGCGTTGTTCCTTTCCACCGCCCTGTGGGGATTATCCTTTGTTTCCCCCACCCGCCTGGAGCGCTTGATCGAGCCCTTGCCCGGTACATCGTATATCCGTAAGCTGATCCCCTTCATGCCGCCGATGTTGTTCCTTCTCGTCTTCCTCCTGTTGATTTATCTGTTCCTTGTCCGGTCCGATGATGAGGCTGTGGTGGAGAAGCCAGGAGGTGGGATTAATCGATTCACGAACGTTATGGTTTTTGGAACGCTCATTGTCGCGCTGACTGCCCTTGCCTTCACGGCTGTCGCACTTGGCGCGTACTACTTCAAGCCGGATACTTTCGCATCCATCGTAGCCCGCATCCCCTTCGATGAATTTGTTCGTAGTACGATGATGTTTGCGCCGGCGGTGCTATTTGCACTGGTTGTGCTGGCCATCCTGTTCCTGAAGAAGCCGGCACGGGTATACGAGGATCAGGGCGAGGCAAATGAAGCCTCTGCGGCTGGTGTTCAGGTGAGAGAGCAGGCAGCTACGCTTGTCCTGATTGCCGGATTATCCTTCAGCGCGGTAGCAGCCATCGGCATTGTAGGAACAATCCTGTACCTTCTTGTTCGATAGGACTCGACATGCTCTTCGATTTTTCCAGTTCGCCGTTTCTGGTTCCTCTCCTTGCAGCCGTGACGGCACGGCTCATGGCGATTTTTATCCGCCGGGCGGCGGCCATCCTCGACATGCGCTTGTGGTGGCTGGCAAATGTGTTCGCGCTCACGGCAGCCAGTTTCCTGGGCCTGTCGTTTTACTGGGCGATGATTCTGGGTCCACAACGGATCCCCGGGGAAACGGGCACATGGATGTTGTTGGGGCAGGTCATGATCATCGCCGGTGCGCTGGTTACGCTGCTTGGCTTGATGGAGATGGGTCCGGGTGCCTTTCTGGTCACACCGCGCAGCACACTGATCAGCAAGGGTCTGTATGCCCGAATTCGACGCCCAATGGATGCTGGCGTCCTCGTCGTCAGCGTTGGCGCCGCGCTGGTCCAGGGAAGTCCTGGCGCATGGATGTGGAGCCTGCTCTGGATTCCCCTGTCACTGGCTCTTTCGGAACTGGAAGAGTGGGAACTCCGCAACAGAATTCCTGCCGCGGGGGCCTATTTCGACCATACACCCCGGTATCTGCCCCGGCGAAAACGACACGGTTGACAGGCGCATATCGGGTACGCATTGCTCTGTCCTCTGGGCTTCCCTGGTTGAAAAGGAACATGGTTCAGGCATACAATGCACGACGTGCTTGCTTTGTTCTTGAGTGCTGGTGATGAAAGGATATCCTGGTGATTTCCGACAGCCCCGACATCCAGTTTCTTCTCCAGGCCGTGACGACAGGCATGAGGCTCAGTTCCCGGCTTGAAGCGAGCGGTGATTGGGACACACTCGTCAAACATGATGCATCTCCCGTGACGGTTGCCGACTTCGCCGTACAGGCAGTAACAGCAGCGCTGCTCGCGAAGCACAACGATGGTGATGTCCTTGTTGCGGAAGAAAGCAGCGCAGCCCTCCGCCTTCCGGAGAATGCGCATACGCTTGCAGCCATCCTTTCTGTTGTCAAGCAGGTCCTTCCGGAGGTTGATGCGGAAAAGCTGTGCGCGTGGATCGACCGCGGCGCATCCGAACCAGGGGAGCGCTTCTGGGTCATGGATCCGATTGACGGTACGAAAGGCTTTGTCCGTGGGGGTCAGTACGTCGTCGCGCTGGCACGCGTGGAGAACGGGGACGTGGTCATGAGCGCGTTGGGATGCCCGCATCTGAATCAACAGCTACAACCTGACCGGGACATCGGAGGCAGTCTGCTCGTGGCTGCGCGCGGCGAGGGATCCTGGATCCGTCCGTCCAGCGGGAAAGAATGGCGTCGCCTTCACGTCTCCACGCAGTCGGATGCCCGCAAAGCCCGTATTACTCACTCATTTGAACCATCCCATCTCAACCAGGATTTGCTTGATGCGCTGCT
>Ga0272444_10004808_pt1 | contig 11807 bp, 10 predicted proteins | sample SSMForm13_FD_201033 | JGI IMG/M metagenome (GOLD analysis project Ga0272444, IMG submission 201033) | Marine sediment archaeal communities from Little Sippewissett salt marsh, Falmouth, MA, United States - SSM-Form-13 | ecosystem: Environmental > Aquatic > Marine > Wetlands > Sediment ... | reverse complement strand
ATGGTGGAGAAGGGTACGTACCGCGTGAAGAGCGGTTTGGCCGAGATGCTGAAGGGCGGCGTCATCATGGACGTCACCACGGCCGAACAGGCGAAGATCGCCGAGGCGGCCGGCGCGGTCGCCGTGATGGCGCTGGAGCGCGTGCCCGCCGACATCCGAGCCCAGGGCGGCGTGGCCCGCATGGCGGATCCGACCAAGGTCAAGGAGATCCTCGACGCCGTCTCGATCCCGGTGATGGCCAAGGCCCGTATCGGGCACTTCGTCGAGGCCCAGGTCCTCGAGGCGCTCGAGGTCGACTACATCGACGAATCCGAGGTCCTCACGCCGGCCGATCCGCACTACCACATCAACAAGTGGGCGTTCACCGTCCCGTTCGTCTGCGGCGCCCGCAACCTCGGCGAGGCGTGTCGCCGGATCGCCGAGGGCGCGGCGATGATCCGCACCAAGGGCGAGCCGGGCACCGGCAACGTGATCGAGGCCGTTCGCCACATGCGGCTGATGAACGAGCAGTTGCGTCAGGCGCTCGACACGCCGGAGGAGGAACTGATGACGCTCGCCAAGGATCTCGGCGCGCCGATCCAGATCCTGCACGCGATCCGCGACGAGGGACGGCTCCCGGTGGTCAACTTCGCCGCCGGCGGGATCGCCACCCCGGCCGATGCGGCGATGATGATGCAGCTCGGCTGCGACGGGATCTTCGTCGGAAGCGGCGTGTTCAAGTCGTCCGACCCCGAGAAGCGGGCGCGGGCGATCGTGCAGGCGACGACCCATTTCGAGGATGCGAAGGTCGTGGCCGACGTGTCGGCCGGGCTCGGCGAGGCGATGTCGGGCATCGCGATCGAGGAGATCCCCGAGCACGAGATGATGCAGACCCGAGGCACATGAAGATCGGTGTTCTCGGGCTGCAAGGTGCCGTTCGGGAGCACGTCCGCAGCCTCGAAGCGATCGGCGTCGACGTCCGCGTGGTCAAGCGCCGCGACGAGCTCGAAGGCCTCGAAGGCCTCGTGTTGCCGGGCGGAGAGTCGACGACCATCTCGCTGCTCGCCGACGGGCCGTTCCTCGAGCATCTCCGGGAGTTGGCGGCCGACGGCTTCCCGATGTTCGGCACCTGCGCCGGCATGATTCTCCTCGCGACCGATGTTGACGGCGCCCGATCGCCCGGGATCCGGGCGATCGACATCGCGGTGGCGCGAAACGCGTCCGGACGGCAGGTCGACTCGTTCGAGGCCGAACTCAACGTCGAGGGGATCGGCCCGTTCCTGGCGGTCTTCATCCGCGCGCCGTACATTGTGGCGTTGGGGGATGGCGTCACGCCGCTGGCGACCCACGACGGGGCGGTGGTGATGGCGCGCCAGGGGAACGTGTTGGTGTCGAGTTTTCACCCCGAGCTGACGGACGATACGAGGATCCATCGATCCTTCGTGAAGATGGTCGAGCAACGACGAAGCCAGAAGGAGGCTCGAAGATGAAGAGGATAGCGATCAACGGGTTCGGACGGATAGGGAGGGCGTTTCTTCGGGCGACCTTCGGCGACAACGACTTCGACATCGTCGCCGTCAACGACCCGTTCTTCACCGCGGAGATGGCGCGGTACCTGCTGCTGAACGACTCGGTGTACGGCCGCTTCCCGCACGATGTGACGTTCGAGGACGATGCGCTGATCATCGACGGGAAGCGCATTCGCCTGCTGGCGGAGCGTGAGCCGGACCAGTTGCCGTGGGGCGATGAGACCATCGATCTCGCGGTCGAGGCGACCGGCGTGTTCCGCGCCTACAGCGGCGCCAAGGGCGCGGCCCGCCATGTCGAGGCCGGCGCCAAGCGGGTGCTGTTGACCGTGCCGAGCAAGGGCGAGAACGCCGACAAGATTCCGCAGATCGTCTACGGCGTGAACCACGGCTCGATCGACGCCGGGGCCGATGTCGTGTCGGCGGCGTCGTGCACCACCAACTCGGTCGTGCCGGTGATCTCCGTGCTCGAGAACGAGATCGGCATCGCCCACGCGTTCCTGACCACCATCCACGGGTACACGGCCGACCAGCAGCTGGTCGACGGGATGCACAGCTCGATGACCCGAAGCCGGGCCGCGGCGGTCAACATCATCCCGACGACCACCGGCGCCGCCAGTGCGACCGCGAAGGTGCTCCCCTCGCTGGCCGGCAAGATGGACGGGATCGCGATGCGGGTTCCGGTGCCGACCGGCTCCGTCTCCGACCTGACGATCGAGCTGGTGACCGCGGCGACCGCCGACGAGCTGAACGACATCTTCCGCCGCCACGCCGAAAGGGATCTCAAGGACGTCCTCGGCATCAGCGACGACCCGATCGTGTCCTCCGACATCATCGGCGACACCCACCCGAGCATCGTCGACCTGTCGGCGACCCATGTCGTCGACGGACGCTTCGCCAAGGTGATGGCGTTCTATGACAACGAGTGGGGGTACACCAACCAGCTCGTTCGTCTGGCGCGGATTCTGTAGCGGCGTTCGGGGCCTGGTGCGCCGCCTGCCCACCGCGACGGCGCGGGCGGGCGGCGACCTCGCCGGCCTCCTCTATCCGCCGCGCTGCGCGCTGTGCGAGCGTCCGCTCGATGCACTCAGCGTCGTGTGCGCTCGGTGCATCGAGCGGTTGCCTGCGTTGGAGGGCGCCCGATGCCGCCGCTGCGGCGAGGTGCTCGCCGATCCGTCAGTCGACGTCTGCATCCCGTGCGGAACGCACCTTCGATCGGTCGATCGGTTCGGGGCGCTCGGGCCGTACGACGAAGGGTGGGGCGCGCTGGTGCGGGCATTGAAGTTCGACCGCGAGCCGGCGGTGGCGCGGTTCCTCGCGCGGCGAATGGCCGATTGGCTCGACGAGCGCGGCGTCGTCGAATCGATCGATCGCGTCACGTTCGTGCCGATGACGCGCCGCGATCGACGCGAGCGGGGGTTCAATCAGGCCGAGCTGCTGGCGCGGGCAGTCGCCCGCCGGATCGGGCGGCCGGCATCGAGGATGCTGCGGAAGGTTCGTCAGACGCCGCCGCAGGGGCGGCTGACGGCGGCGCAGCGACGCGCCAACTTGCGGGACGCTGTCCGGCCGATACGATATGCTCAAGATCGGGTCCTTCTCGTCGATGACATCTGTACGACCGGGTCGACCGTCGAGGCCTGCGCGCGGGCGCTGAGACGCGGCGGGTGCCCCTCGGTGACGGTGCTCACCGTGGCCCGAGCCTGAAGGAGGGCGAATGCGCGTGTCGTCTGTGTGCCTCGGTCAGCTGGCCACGAACTGCTATCTGGTCGAGATCGGCGGGACGACGGTGCTCGTCGATCCGGCGGAGGACTCCGATCGGCTGGCCGACTTCGTCGGGGAGCGGACGATCGACGCGGTCGTCCTCACCCACGGCCACTTCGACCACGTTGGCGGCGCGTGGGCGTTCCCGGACGCCACGGTGCACATCCACCCGGCCGACCGACCGTTCGTCGACCACGCCCATCCCGACCGACCCGAGATCGTCGGCATCCTCGACGAGGCGCACGAGATCGCGCCCGGCCTGCGGGTGCTGCACACGCCGGGCCACTCCCCCGGCTCCGTCTGCCTGTACGCCGAGGCCGACGGGGTGCTGTTCGGCGGCGACCTGTTGTTCGCCGGATCGATCGGGCGCACCGACTTCCCGGGCGGCGACCCGCGCGTGATGAGGGAGTCGTTGCGCCGGATCGTGGCGCTCGACGGGGATCCGACCGTCTATCCCGGGCACGGCGAGATCACCACGCTGGAGAGAGAGCGGCAAACGAACCCGTACCTACTCATGATGGGGTAGCCGATGAAGCATGACCGAGTCGACGTGCGTGCGATCAAGGAGCGGGTCGACATCGTCGCGTTGATCTCGCGCTACGTCTCTCTCTCCAAGTCGGGCTCCGGGTACAAGGGCCGCTGCCCGTTCCACAAGGACGACACGCCGTCGATGACGGTCAGCGCCGAGAAGGGACTGTGGCACTGCTTCGGCTGCGGCGAGGGCGGCGACGCGATCGGGTTCCTGATGAAGATCGAGCGGCTGTCGTTCGTCGAGGCGATGAAGCGGCTGGCGGCCGAGGTCGGTCTGTCGTTCGACGCGGCCGAGGACGGCGAGCGCGAGAAGCTGCGGGGCGTCATGGCCGAGGCGGCCTCGATGTTCGCCGCCAACCTGACCGACGAGGCGGCTGGCCGACGGGCCCGAGACTACCTGATCGATCGCGGCTATGAGGAGGACGTCTGGCCGACGTACGGCCTCGGCTACGCACTGCCGGGGTGGGACCACCTGAAACGGCGCCTGCTTCCCAAGCACGGCCAGGCGGCGCTCCTCGAGCTGGGACTCCTCGTGCAGGCGAAGGAGAAGGCGAGCGTGTACGACCGGTTTCGAGACCGGACCATCTTCACCATCTTCGACCTCTCCGGCCGGCCGATCGCGTTCGGCGGACGGGCGTTCGACGGCGAGCCGAAGTACCTCAACTCCCCCAAGACGCCGCTGTTCGACAAGGGACGCGTGTTGTACGGGCTCTCATGGGCCCGCGACGCGATGGCCAAGACGCGGGCCGCGATCCTCGTCGAGGGCTACACCGACGTGCTGACCCTGCACGTGGCCGGCCTGACCCACGCGGTCGGGAGCATGGGCACGTCGTTGACCCAGGGGCAGGCCGATCTGCTCGGTCGGTTCGTCGACGAGGTGGTGATCGCCTACGACCAGGACGCCGCCGGCGGCGCCGCCGCGATTCGAGGCATGCAGATCCTGCGCAACAGCGGGTTGGCCGTGCGGGTGGCGCGGCTGCCCGTCGGCGAGGACCCCGACGGGCTCGTGCGCAAGGAAGGCGCGGCGGCGATGGAGGCGGCGGTAGCCGCGGCGGTGCCCTTCCACCGCTTCTTCATCGACGCGCTGATCGCCCGCTACGATGCGGGGACGATCGCCGGCAAGGAACAGATCCTGAGCGAGGCGCGCGAGTTCTACGCCGGGATCGTGTCGATCCCGTTCCGCGACGAGATCGTCGTCGAGCTGGCGCACGACCTCGACCTGGCGCACGCGGACGTCGCCTCGTCGCTGAAGGGGCGGCGGGCGAAGCACTTCGATCCGACGATCCGGACGGACGATTCCCAGCGACCCGAGACGGTGATCCTAACTCTGGTGCTGCGTGGCGACGTCGCGTGGAGCACGGTGGCCGACCAGGTTGCGCCCCCGGACTTCTCCGCCGAGAACCGGCCGATCGTCGAGGCGCTCGCTGCGTCCGCCGCGGCGGCCGAACGGCGGGGCGAGTTCGATGTCTCCGACGTGATCGGACGCCTCGACGAGGAGACGGCGAGGCGAGCCAGTTCCTACGCGCTGTCCGAGGTCATGATCGATCCGGGAAAGGGCATTCGCGACGCGGTGGCGCGCCTGGTGCGCGCGCCGGAGATGCAGCGGCGAATGACCGACCTTGACGAACGGATCAAGAGGAGCGAAAAACAGGGGAATCGGGACGAATGGCTGCAGCTGATGGAGGAGAAGATCGCACTGAAGGCCGAGGTGCTGGCGCGAAAGGGGAACCATGGCGACCAAGGGATCGAAAAGCAAACCGACCAAGGCGAAGAGCAAAGCCAAACCGATTCCGCCGCGAGATGACGTCGAGGATGCGGCGAAGACCTCCGGTCCGGGCGACGAGGCCGCGCCGGAGCGGAAGAAAGACGGAGATCTCCCCACGGAGGACGTGCTCGACGACGACCTGACCGACCCGGAGGACCTCCTCGGAGACGACGTCGTCGATGACGAGGACGAGGGCGCCGACGAAGAGGAGCCGGCTCCCAAGAAGAAGCCCGCTTCCTCGACCAAGTCGAAGCGGCGGACGCGCGAAACGTGGAACGGGCGGAGCGCCTCGACCCGGCGAGAGGATCCGGTCAAGACGTACCTGCGCGAGATCGGCAAGGTCCCGCTCCTGACGAAGGAAGGCGAGGTCGAACTCGCCAAGGCGATGGAGATCGGCGCCTACGCCGAGCTGTCGATCGCCAAGCTCGTCGGCGACGCGGCGGCGGCCGAACTCGGCAACGGAAGCAAGCTGACCGACGCGAGGCGGGAGGAACTCCAGGACCTGGACGAGAAGGGACACGAGGCGGCCGAACTGATGGTCTCGTCCGCGTTCGAGGAGAAGCTCGGGGACGAGCTTCCGCCGGCGGACGACGTCCTCGAGCTCGAAGCCCTCGCGGAGCTGGGCCGCCAGGCCCGCGATCGCCTGACGATCTCCAACCTTCGTCTCGTCGTATCGATCGCCAAGCGGTACATGAACCGCGGCCTGTCGTTCCTCGACCTGATCCAGGAGGGGAACATGGGGCTAATGAAGGCGGTCGAGAAGTTCGACTACACCCGCGGCTACAAGTTCTCCACCTACGCCACCTGGTGGATCCGCCAGGCGATTACGCGCGCGATCGCCGACCAGTCGCGCACGATTCGCGTCCCGGTGCACATGATCGAGACGGTGCGCGAGCTGAACCGGGTGAAACGCGAATACATCCAGTCGCACGGCTCGGCCCCGACGCTGGAGGACCTCTCCGAGCTGACCGGGATGTCGATCGACAAGATCAAGAAGGTCGAAAGCGTGTCGCAGTACACCGCGTCGCTCGAGCGGCCGATCGGCGAAGAGGACGAGGACACGCTCGGCGACTTCATCGAGGATCCGTCCTCCCCGTCGCCGACCAAGGAGACGTTCCGGATGTTCCTGCGCGAGCAGCTCGCGCGGGCGCTCGATCAGCTCGACGAGCGGGAGCGCGAGATCCTCAAGCTCCGCTACGGCCTCGAGGACGGGCACCCGCGGACCCTGAAGGACGTGTCGCTGAAGTTCAACATCACGCGCGAGCGGGTCCGCCAGATCGAGATCAAGGCGATCGAGAAGCTGAAGCACCCGTCGCGGCGCGCCGAGCTGAAGCGGTTCCGCGAGCTCCTGCTGGCCGAGGAGTAGGCGCCGTGGCCGCCGCGCGCCCGGGGCGATCGCTGGTCCTGTTCGGGCCGACCGCGGTGGGCAAGACGGCGGTGGCGCTGGCGCTGGCGCGTCGGTTCGACGGCGAGATCGTGTCGGCCGACTCGCGCGCGTTCTTCGTCGGCCTCGACATCGTCACCGACAAGCCGACGGCCGACGAGCGCCGCGAGATCCCGCACCACCTGATCGACCACGTCCCGTTCGACGGCTCCTACGACGCGATGGCGTTTCGCCGCGACGTCGAGCGCCTGATTCCCGAGATCCGGGAACGCGGGCGCGTGCCGATCATCGCCGGAGGCGGCACCGTCTACCTCGGCGCGCTGCTCCGCGGCCTGTTCGACGGGCCGACGAAGGACGAGGCGCTGCGCCGGGAGATGGATGCCCGGCCGCTGGAGGAGCTGGTCGACGAGCTTCGACGCGTCGATCCGGAGGCCGCCCGCTCGATCCACCCCAACGACCGCCTGCGGATCATGCGTGCCCTCGAGGTGTATCGATCGAGCGGCATCCCGATCAGCCGCTGGCAAGCCGAGGCACGGCCGTTGACGCATCCGCTGTTCGTCGTCGGGCTCACGCGATCGCGTGACGAGCATCGGGCGGCGATCGAGGCCCGTGCCCGACGGATGATCGACGCGGGCCTGTTCGACGAGGTCGCCCGCCTGCGCGCCGCGGGTCTGCGGTCGCATCACCAGGCGTACCGCACCATCGGGATCCCCGAGGCGATCGCCCACCTCGACGGGAACCTCACGCTCGACGGGGCGATCGAACGGATCGTGCATCGCACGTGGCAATTGGCGCGCCGCCAGACGGCCTGGTTCCGGCGGGAAAAGGATGTACTCTGGATCGACGTCACCGGACGGACGGCCGACGGTGCGGCCGACGAGATCGCGGCGCGGTGGCGCGAAGGGGAAGGGATCGACGATGCGGGTTGACGAACGGTGGGTCGTCCGGGCCGAGGATCAGCGCACGCTCGATCGCCGCGCCGAGGCGTCGGGGATCGCCGAGGACGCGCTGATGGAGAGCGCCGGGACGAACGCGGCGACGTGGATCGTCGACCACGTGTTCCCGCGTCGGGTCGCCGTGTTCTCCGGGCCCGGCGGAAACGGCGGGGACGCGTTGGTCGTCGCGCGCCGTCTGCACGAGGCCGGCGTCGACGTCGAGACGTTCGCGCTCGCGCCTTCGGACCGATGGTCGCCTGCTGCTCGTCGGATGGCCGACCGGCTGCGCGCGGTCGATGCGCGCCCCGTCCGCGTCCTCGAAGACGGGACCCCGCCCGCGGCGATCGACGACGCCGACTGCATCGTCGACGGCCTGTTCGGTAGCGGCCTGTCACGGCCGCTCGACGGTCCGGCGCGGCGACTGGTCGAACGGCTGAACGGAGCGACGGCCCGGACGATCTCGCTCGATCTTCCAAGCGGGCTCCCGTCGGACTGCGGCGAACTGCTCGGAGAGGCGGTTCGCGCAGACACCACGCTGGCGATGGCGTTCCTCAAGCCGGCCCATCTGCTGTATCCCGCGGCTGGCTTCTGCGGCAACGTCGCGGTGGTCGGCGTCGACTACCCCGAGGCGACGCTGGCCGACGCCGCGCCGTGGGCCCGGGTCTGCGAGACGGCCGGCATCGCACGACGCCTGCCGGCTCGTCCGCCGGACGGACACAAGGGGACGTTCGGCAGCGTGTTGGTCGTCGCCGGATCGATCGGCATGACCGGCGCGGCGATCCTCGCCTGCCGCGGGGCGTTGCGCGCCGGCGCCGGCCTCGTGCGCCTCGCCATCCCCGCGTCGCTCGATCCGATCCTCGAGACGGCGCTTCCCGAGACGATCACCGTGCCGTTGCCGGACACGGCCGCCCCGGGCCGTCTCACGCCGGACGGGCTCGATGCCGCGTTGCTCGACGCCGCGATCGACCGGTCCGACGTGTTGGCGATCGGCCCCGGCCTGTCGCGGCATCCGGCGTCGCTCGCCGCGGCCGCGGCACTGATCGACCGGTTCGACGGACCGATCGTCGTCGACGCCGACGGCGTCCACGCACTGATCGACCGTCCCGAGGCGCTCGCCCGGCTGGCCGATCGGGGCATCCTGACGCCGCACGCCGGTGAGTTCGCGGCGCTGGCCGACCGACCGATTCCCGATGTGCTCGCCGATCGCCGAACCGCGGCCGCCGACTTCGCGGCCGCCCATCGCGCCGTCACCGTCCTCAAGGGCCGGCCGACGGCGATCGCCGCCCCCGACGGCGACGTGTTCCTCAACCCGACCGGCAACGATGCCCTCGCCACAGGCGGCAGCGGCGACGTGTTGACCGGCCTGATCGCCGGCTTCCTCGCCGGGGGCGTGTCGCTCGTCGACGCGGCGGTGGCCGGCGCCTACATCCACGGCCTCGCCGCCGAGGCGTACGTCGTCGAGCGCGCCGCGAGGTCGATGATCGCCTCCGATCTCCTCGACCTCGTGCCGGTGGTGCTGAAGGAGATCGAACGATGAAGTGGTTCGACAGCCACGCCCACCTCGACGATCGGGCGTTCGACAAGGACCGGGCGGCGTTGATCGCCAAGCTCCACGCCGAATCGATCGGCGCGATCACCGTCGGCGCCTCGCTCGCGTCGAGCCGCGAGGCGTGCCGGCTGGCGAGCCGCCACCGCGGCCTGTGGGCGACGGTCGGCGCCCACCCGCACGGGGCGAAGCACGTCGATGCCGCGACGCTCACCGAGTTCGAAGCCCTCGCAGAGAATCCGAAGGTGGTCGCGATCGGCGAGATCGGCCTCGACTACTACCGCGACCTTTCGCCGCGCGATGTCCAGCGACGCGCGTTCGCCGAGCAGCTCGATCTGGCGCGCCGCATCGACCTGCCGGTCGTGCTCCACAACCGAGAGTCGACCGACGACCTGCTGCGGATCCTCAAAGGTGCCGGCGATCGGCATCGCGGCGTGGTGCACTCGTTCCTCGGCGACGCGGCGTTGGCCGACGCGTTCCTCGACCTCGGCCTCGATCTCGGCATCGGCGGGCCGCTGACGTTCCCCAAGAACGGAGCACTCCGCGACGCCGTGCGACACGTTCCGCTCGATCGAATCCTGCTGGAGACCGATTGCCCGTACCTGACGCCGGTGCCGTACCGAGGCCGACGCAACGAGCCGGCGTACGTCCGCTACGTCGCCGAGGCGATCGCCGAGTTGAAGGGGCTCACCGTCGACGAGGTGGCCGAGCGAACCACGGCCAACACATGCCGCGTGTTCGGCCTCGATCCGATCGGCTAGGCGACGCGGCCGGCCAGCCGATGCTCGATCCAGTCGAGAACGTCCCCGATCACGCGCTCGTGCTCCGGTTCGTGGTGGATCTCGTGGTGCAGGCCGTCGTAGACCTCGAGGCGCTTGTCCGCCGAGCCGGCCGCCTCGAACAGCCGCCGCGCGCCCCGCGGATCGACGAGCCGGTCGTCTGCCCCTTGAAGGATCAAGAGCGGCAGCGCGATCCGGGGCGCCTCGCCCTCCAGGCGGCGGATCGCCCCGACGATCTCGCTTCCGAGACGGGCAGTGGTCCTGCCGTGAAACACGAGTGGATCGTCGCGGTAGGCGGCGACCACGGCCGGGTCGCGCGACACGCCGCTCGCATGGACGCCGACGAGGCGCAGGCGAGGGGCGAGCGCCGACAGGAGCCGGCTCAGGCGCACGGTCAGCGGCGAGACACCCGGCGGAACCGCGACCAGCGGTCCGGTCAACACCGCGCCGGAGAACGCCTGCTGATGCTCGAGCAGGATGTGGGCCGCGATCAGTGCTCCCATGCTGTGCCCGACGAGGAATCGCGGGATCCCAGGATGGGCCTCCCGAACGCGATCGATGCTCATCGCCCATGCATCCACGTACTCCGAGAATCGCCTCACGAACGTGCGCGGGCCGCTCGACTTCCCGTGGCCGACGAGGTCCAGCGCGTGTACCGCAACGCCTCGCGCCACCGCGGCTTCCACCAGGGCGGCGTACCGGCCGCTGTGCTCGGCGAGTCCGTGAATGAGCAGCAGAGCGGCCCGCGACGGCGGGTCGGGGACCCAGGACCGGTGGTAGATGCTCGCCCCGCGCGGGCCGTCGAAGAACCCGTCCTCGTGTCGCATGGCCGCCTCCCTTCGAACGTAGCCTCACCCGACGCAGCGTCGCACGGCGTGCCTCCAAGCTTCCAGCCGCGCCTCCCGCGTCGATGCGTCCATCTTCGGTCGAAATGTGCGATCTGCTTCCCACAGCTCCGCGATCTCGTCGAGTCCCCTCCAGGTGCCGACCGCGAGCCCGGCGGCGAACGCGGCCCCGAGCGCGGTGGTCTCCGCCAGGCGCGGACGAACCACCGGCATTCCCAGGATGTCGCTCTGGAACTGGCAGAGGAGGTCGTTGCCCGCGGCGCCTCCTCCGACGCGCAGCTCGTCGAGCGGCGATCCGATGTCGGCCTCCATCGCGCGGACGACGTCGTGCGTCTGGAAGGCGATCGCCTCGAGTCCGGCCCGCACGAGGTGCTCGCGCCGAGTGCCGCGCGTGATCCCGGCGATCAGGCCGCGCGCGTCGGGGTCCCAGTGCGGGGCGCCGAGGCCGGTCAACGCCGGCACGAACACGACGCCTTCGGTCGAGGCGGCGCGCTCGCCGAGCGCCTGCGCTTCGTGGGGATCGCTCAGCAGGCCGAGGTCGGCCAACCACTGGATCGCCGCGCCGGCGACGAACACCGAGCCCTCGATGCCGTAGCAGACGTCGTCCGGACCTTCGGCGGACCCGGTTCGGGCGACGGTCGAGATCAGTCCGCCGCGGCTTCGCACCCGGCTCGGGCCGGTCGGGGCGAGCAGGAACGCGCCGGTTCCCCAGGTGACCTGGCCGACGCCGGGCGATGTGATCGCCTGTCCCAACAG
>Ga0272444_10004807_pt1 | contig 11808 bp, 7 predicted proteins | sample SSMForm13_FD_201033 | JGI IMG/M metagenome (GOLD analysis project Ga0272444, IMG submission 201033) | Marine sediment archaeal communities from Little Sippewissett salt marsh, Falmouth, MA, United States - SSM-Form-13 | ecosystem: Environmental > Aquatic > Marine > Wetlands > Sediment ... | reverse complement strand
GATGCATCTCTCACACAGTGTCGAGTGGGTCGGGTGCTGTCCCACCGTGGGAGAGTAATTCCAACACAGTTCGCATTTATCTCCATCCGCCTTCCGGACACCAACCGTCAGAGACAACGGCTCGCTGTGATGCTGTTGATCGGCCTGAAAGGCTTCTTCATTATGTAATTCGACCTGAGAGACGATAAATAAAGTTTTCAAGAAGTCCCGGTACTGCTCGAGCAATTCGCGCAGATTTTCCGATCCGGCATACAGATCGACGGCCGCCTGCAGCGAGTTCCCGATGACCTTCTCCTTGCGCATGGTTTCCAGCGGCTTGAGCACTTCATCGCGTACCGCCAGCAGCTGTTCCCATCGGGCGGCCAGCTGCTCATCCCGCCACTCCTTCCGCACCTCGGGAAACAGAGCGAAGTGAACCGACTCCTCCTTCCCCTCAGTTTCAGGCATGGCCTGCCAGACCTCCTCGGCGGTGAAGGGAAGGATGGGCGCGATCAGACGGACCATGGTGTCGAGAAGCCGGTACAGGACGGTCTGGGCGGCCCGGCGGACGGGCGCATCGGGCGCGTTCACATACAGCCGGTCCTTGATCACGTCCAGATAGAAGGCCGACAGTTTAACCACGCAGAAATCATAGATCGTATGAAAGATCTCGTGAAACTGAAAGGACTCATATCCCTGAATGACCTTCTCGGCCAGACGACCCAGGGCATCCAGAGCCCAGCGGTCGATCTCTTCCAGCCGATCGTACTGCACAGAGTCTGTGGCCGGATCGAAGCCATTCAGATTACCGAGTAAAAAGCGAAAAGTGTTCCGGATTTTACGATAGGATTCAGAAATCCGAACCAGGATCTCCTCGGAGATGCGCACATCGGTGCTGTGATCCGTGGAACACAGCCACAATCTCAGAACGTCAGCCCCATGTTGGCCATAGATCTCCAGAGGAGAGATGTCATTTCCCCGGCTCTTGTGCATGGCCATCCCATCGGCATCCAGAATGAATCCATGCGTGACACAGGTACGGTAGGGCGTATCGCCTTTGGTGGCCATTCCGATGAGCAAAGAGGAGTTAAACCAGCCACGATGCTGGTCGGATCCCTCCAGGTAAAGATCCGATGGCCATTTCAGGTCCGGGCGGTTCTCCAGGACGGCTCGATGGGTGGACCCGGAGTCAAACCAGACATCCAGGATATCGGTTTCCTTTTCGAACTGTGTGTCGCCGCATTGCGGACAGGCGAAGCCGTCGGGCAGGATCTCTTCGGCCGTCAACTCATACCAGGCGTCCGAGCCCCGCTCCCGCACCACCTCGTAGACGGCCTTGATCGCCTCGGCGGAGAGGATCTCGTGGCCGTTCTTCTTACAGTAGAAGACGGGCAGACCGACACCCCAGGAGCGCTGGCGGGACAGGCACCAGTCGGGACGGCTTTCCACGGCCCCGTAAATACGGTTCTCGCTGTGTCCCGGCACCCATCGGATCTTACCGATCGTCTCCAGGGTGTGTTTGCGCAGATCCAGATGATCGACCGACATAAACCATTGCACCGTTGCGCGGAAGATCAGCGGCTGGTGGCATCGCCAGCAGAACGGGTACTGGTGGCGAATGCTTCCCTCATAAAGAAGAACCCCTTTTTTACGCAGATCGTCGTTCACCCGCTGGTTGGCTTCGAGAACTTTGATTCCCTCATACTGCCCGACCTGATTTGTGAAGCGGCCCTGATCATCGACCGGAGAGAAAATCTCCAGGCCTTCCTTCACGCCCACCTCGAAATCCTCGGCACCATGTCCCGGCGCGGTATGAACCACCCCGGTGCCTTCCTCCAGGGAGACATGTTCGGCCAGAAACACGGGACTCTCCCTCTCTACCTGGGGATGCCGGCAGACCAGGCCTTCCAGATCCCGGCCTTTGACTGTCCGGACGCGCTCGAAGCTCTCCACACCGATCATCTTCATGACCGCATCGATCAGTCCGTCGGCCAACAGATAGCTGCGGCCGTCGGCGGCCACCACGCTGTAGTCCAGATCGGGGTGCACCACCAGGGCCATGTTGGCCGGGATGGTCCACGGAGTGGTGGTCCAAATGAGGACGAAGCTTGTGGACGGATCCCGGCCGTCGAAAACCTTCCCGGGATCCTCCTTTAAAGGAAAAGCCACGACGATCGATGAGGATTCTTTCTCCTGATATTCGATCTCGGAGATGGCCAGGGCCGTCACACAGGTGGGACACCAGTGGATGGGCCGCAATCCCCGGTAGATGTAATTCTTCTCTGCCAGCTCCCCGAACACTTTGATGATCTCGCTCTCGAATTCAGGGGACATGGTCAGATAAGGGTGTTCCCAATCGCCCCACACACCCAGCCGGATGAATTCCTTTTTCTGCAGATCGATGTATTTTTTCGCGTACTGACGGCATCGCTTGCGCAGCTCGAGAGGAGTAAAATCTCTGTTCTCCTGCCGCATCAGCTTGCTGACGTTGTTCTCGATGGGCATCCCATGATTATCCCAGCCCGGGACATAGGCGGCATCGAAGCCCTCCATGCTCTTGGCCCGCACCACAAAATCCTTGAGGCTTTTATTCAGGGCGTGCCCCATGTGGATGTCGCCGTTGGAATAGGGCGGTCCGTCGTGGAGGACATATTTCTCTTTACCCGCGCGCAGCTCACGCAGCCGGTCGTAGGCCTTGATACGATCCCAGAACTTGAGGATCTCCGGCTCCCGCTGGGGCAGATTGGCCCGCATGGGAAAATCGGTCTTGGGAAGATTCAGGGCTTTGGAATAATCCATGGAGTCGGATTCCTCGACGATAGCTTTTTCATTGACGGAACTTTCCGGGGCGGATGACCCGCCTCGATCACAGACTCTCCACAACGCGCTTCATCAGTGTCGTCAGGCGGGGCTCGGCGTCGGCGGCCACCTTGATGATCTCTTTATGGCTGGCCGGTTTGAGGGTGTCAGGCAGGCAGCTGTCGGTGACCACCGAGAGGCCCAGAACCCTCATGCCGCCGTGAACGGCGACGATATCCTCGGGGACGGTGGACATGCCCACCACGTCGGCTCCGATGATCCGCAGAAAGCGGTACTCAGCGGCCGTCTCCAGGGTAGGGCCGGTCATACCCACATAGACACCCTTCTGGACCTTGATCTTCTCCTCCAGAGCCACCTTCTCGGTCAGGGCGATCAGCTTGCGGTCGTAAGGTTCGGACATATCCGGAAAGCGGGTGCCCAGCTCGTTCTCGTTGGGTCCGATCAGAGGATTGGTGCCCAGCAGGTTGATATGATCATTGATGATCATGATATCACCGGGCTTGAACAGGGGATTGAGACCGCCGCAGGCATTGGAAACCACCAGAATGTCCGCGCCCATGGCCTTCATGATCCGCACGGGAAAGGTGATCTCCTGCATGGAGTAGCCTTCATAATAGTGAAACCGCCCCTGCATGGCCAGCACACGCTTGCCGCCTAATTTCCCGAAGATCAGCCGGCCGGCATGCCCCTCCACCGTGGAAACGGGGAAATGGGGAATCTCCTCGTAGGAGATGGTGGCTTCCTTGTCGATGTCCTCGGCCAGGGCGCCCAGGCCCGAGCCCAGAATAATGCCCACCCGTGGTCTCAGCTTGGTACGGGACAGCAGGAAATCGGTCGTCTCAACGATCTTCTCGGTGAGCTTGCTCATCCTGACCTCCTGGTTCGGCCGGCGGGGGAGTCATGCCGGAAAGTGTCTCGGCTGCCGCCTCTTTTTTCTGAGCATTCGTTTTATCCTGATTCTCTATCTGATCCAGCTCGCCGAGGATGCGTTCCAGTTCCTCTCCCTGAGGGCGGGCCCGGCGCCGTGAGAGCTGCGACGCGGCCGGACGTGATTCCGAACCGCTGTCGATGTTCTCCAGCAAATGCCACTGGGCCCCTAAAAAGGCCTTGAACTCCGAAAGATACCGTTCCTTGGCCATTTGCAGCTCGGCAATCTTCCGGTTCAGTTCGGAGAGCTGCGTCCGGGCCTCTTCCAAAATCTGCTGGCGCTCCAGCCTGGCCTGCTTGATGACCAGATCGGCTTCCTTCTCCAGATTTCGCCTGGCTTCCTCGGCTGTCTTCTGCGATGTCAGCAGGGTCTCCTGCAGAGTCTTCTCGATCTCCTCGTAATTCTCCAGCTTCGCGGAAAGAACTTTCACCCTTTCTTTCAACTCGGCGTTCTCTGCGATGAGGCTTTCAAACTCTCTGGCCATGTTTTCAAGATAGGCGGCCACCTCGACGGGATCAAAACCTCTCAGCGCCTTATTGAAAGTTTGCTGCTCAATCTCCAACGGACTGATTCTCATCCACATCACCCCCACAGTGAGAATCGCATTCGGTGAAAGCTCTCCTCGCCGGTGAACCGCTTCCGAGAGGATCCGGTTTCTATGTTAAAAATGGAACAGATTTAAAATATACCTTCTTGAAAAAGGAGGGTCAACGAAAAAATCGATCCCGGACCGGTTTCTCCGGCAATGGGCTGCCTGGCTGTTCCGGCGGCCAGGCCAGGCGGGCTGCCGGGGATCTTCCGGCGGCTCACCCCTGCACACAACGGGAGCTATTCCGGCGGCTGGAAACAGCGCCGGCATCGCGGCTCGTAGGTTCCCTCGGCTCCCAGCATAAACCGCTGATCGCCTTTGACCAGGCGCTGCGATTTATTGGCCGGCCTCCCGCAGACCATACAGACGGCCATATTCTTGGTGATCACCTCGGCCACGGCCAGCAGCTGCGGAATCGGCTCGAACGGCCGACCGCGGTAATCCTGATCCAGACCGGCGACGATGACTCGTTTGCCTTCGTCGGCCAGCCGCTCGCACACGCCGACCAGATCGAGGCTGAAAAACTGAGCCTCATCGACGCCCACCACCTGGGTGTCGGGATCGGTCCGGGCCAGAATCTCTTTGGCCGAGTAGACCGGCTCGGAAGGAATCCGGCGATCATCGTGGGAAACGATGTGCTCCTCGCTGTCGCGAGTGTCGATGGCCGGCTTGAAGACCTGGACCTTCTGCCGGGCGATCCGGGCGCGGCGGATTCGCCGGATCAACTCCTCGCTTTTTCCGCTGAACATGCTGCCGCAGATCACTTCGATCCATCCGCTATCTTGAGAGAGCCCATCCACGTTCCCTCCAGGCGATCGGTGACGGACGTCTACGAAACCACGGGCTTCGAAAAGGACGACCCACTATGATATCATATGGGCCGGAGGTTGTCAAGAGGTTATATCCTAAATAACCATTGCTTTTCCGCTCAAATTCTCTTAACATATTCCCGGGCAGAGCACGCTGCCAAGAGAGCCGCCGAAGCCAGACGCTCAACGAGCTTCACAAGGAGGTTCACAATGGCCGAAAAGATCTCCATCGATGGGATCGAGAAGAACGAACGCATGACCAAGGTGACCCTGTTCGGCGTTCCCGACCGGCCCGGTATGGCCGGGGAGATATTCGGGGCGCTGGGACAGAAAGGGATCAGCGTCGAGCTGCTGGTCACCAATCCGGGAACGGCCGGTCGCAGCAATATCTCCTTCGCCATCCTGAACCAGGAGTTGGAGGCGGCGCAATCGGTCCTCGAGGAGGTCAAAAAGCGGGTCGGCGCCGAGCGTTTGTCCTTCCAGCCCGACATGGCCCTGATCTCCATTCACGGCACACAGCTCAGCGGGGTTCCCGGCGTAGCCGGAAAGATGTTTCACGCCCTGGCCTCCAACGGGATCAACATCGACAGCATCAGCTCCTCGCGTACCGGCGTCACCTGTCTGATCTCCCAGGAGCATCTCCCTGCTGCCGAGAGCTCTCTGCACACCATCTTCGCCCTGAGTTCATCCTGAGGCAAAAAGAAAGGACGGGGGCGGAAACGTGTTCCCCCTCCCCCGTCTCATCGGCCTGTCTGCACACCGCCTTTCCGATCGTCCGTCCTTCCCGGCGAACCGGTCCAGCGGCAGCCTGTCCGGCGCCGCAGCCTCACCTCATCACGGCCTTGCCGACCCCCACGTTCCCGGCCTGATCCGTGGCTCTGACCACCAGGATGTGTTCTCCGGCGGCCAGCTTCTCGGTGACCAGGGAGAATTCCTCCCGCGTGTGATCGAAGACATCGTCGCTGACGCCCAGTGGTTTCCAGTCGCCCGCATCCAGGGAATACCACAGCTCCACAATGGGGCTGAGCCGGTCACTGACTTTTCCCGATATACGATATCGCCCCTCCCCCTCGCGTTTACCCTCCACCTCCACCTGCGGCGAGGTATTATCGACCACGAAAGGATCGCTGATCTGCTCCGAACCGAGCGCCTCCTGCCCGGGATTGCTCAGCCGGTCGCTGACCTCCAGTTTCAGGCGGTAGATTCCGTCAGGGAAAAGATTGCTGTTCCAGGAGTAAGAGTTGGATGTCAGATCATCCTTGAGCAGCTTCCAGCTGTCCTCTTCTTGTGCCCTGAACGAGAGCCGGAAGATCAGGGCGTCTCCGTTGGGATCGCCGGCATGCCAGCTGACCTTGCGAATCCCGGTGGCCGGCTCCCCGATCACCCCGAAGGGCTCTCCGGAACCCGACGCGCCCCCCTCGGAAAAACCGGGGTTTCCGACTCCGCGCTGCGAGGATCCCATGCCGGATCCGTTCTCCGATCCCGGCGGATGGATATACAGCATCTGGATCCTGGGCGCCATGTTATTCTGCAGATAGGCCAGCCAGACTTTCTCCACCGATGGCGTGTGCTCCTCCCGCGAGGTGGACAGATCGATCCGCCACTGGATGAACCGGGCCGGGGGACTCCCGATCGGCTGGCCCCCGGCCTGATCATAGGACGGGGACCATGCGCTCCAGGTCTCGTCCGGGGTCTCGCTGTTGCCGGACCGGGTCGCCAGGGTCACCTTCGTGCCCGACGGCTTCTGCGCCTCCCAGGCGATCCGCCCCCAGCGGGCCGCGATGGCGGCGTCATGCACCTCGGATTCCAGGGTTCCCTCCCGGGTAAAAGTTTTTCCCAGCCGGTGTACGGACCCCGGGTTTCCGGTACCTGCCAGGACGCCGTTTCGGCCATCCTGCTGCAGGGCCAGAATCTGGGCCTCGTCCAGCTCGGCCAGAAGAGACCAGTCGCCATCCGGACTGACCGCATAGATCCGACCTTCATCGCCGGTGCCGACGATCAGATCGTCCTCGGGTCCTTCGGCCAGGGAGAAGATCATGGCACCCTCCGGGGCTGTCCACAGGGGCAGTCCGGAGCCGTAACCGTCGATACGATAGATAGTCGAGGGACCGGCAAACTGCATCCCGAACTCCCCGAATCCCGAAGGCTCCTCCATGAAGAAACCGCCTTCCCCTCCGTTTTCCTCGGGGCCCTCTTTCTCCTCCTGGCCCCGCTCCGGCGCGGGCGGGCGCCCGACGGGTCTCTCCCCGCTGGTGGCGGCCGCATAAAGCAGTCCGTCGGCGCCGAAGACCAGACCGCAGATTTCCTCCTCCTCGGCGTCGAAGACCATCATTCCTTCACCCCGGCGGTCGAATTTATAGATCAGGCCGTTGCCCGAGCCGCCGGCATAGAGATGCTCATCGTGCCAGGCCAGGGCGGTGATGTTGGTCTCCTTGGTATCATAGAAAAGCTCCCCCTGTCCGCTGCCGGAGATCCTGAAGATCTTTCCCTCGGTTCCGGTTCCGGCAAACAGACGGCCGTCATCGTCGAAGGCCAGCGACCAGATGTGCGTCTCTCCGGATTCGAAAAACAGCTCGGCCTGTCCTCGCGGCGAGATCCGCATGATCTTCCCTCCCGGCGAGGTGCCGGCATAGAGATGACCGTCCGGTCCGGTGATCAGACTGAGAATCTCCAACTCCCCGGCATCCTGCCAGACCGTCTCCGGACCGTTCCTGGTGATACGGATGATCTTGCCGTTGTTTCCGGTTCCGGCGAAAAGATCACCGCCCGGCATGACGGCCAGAGACCACACAAAGGACTCCCCGGTCTCAGCCAGCCGCTCGATGGCCGGCCCCAGGGCGATCTTCCCGTCGCTGTGAATGCTGACTCCATCCGGCGTCCCCTGACTGAACTGTTCCGGCCGTTGAACTTCCCAGTAAGAGGTGGACACCGCCCCGCCGGCGGCGGCCATGACCGCCAGGGAGAACAGCGCCACGGGCAGGGCGATACGTCTGGCCGCGAAAAAATCCATTGGGGAACCTCCTCTACGGTTTCTTTCGGTCATCATATGGTTGAGAACCGGGAACCGAGGGCCGATACCTCTCACCGAGAGCGCTCACCGGCTATCGCTCCACCTCCAGGGGCAGAGCGATCTGGCCGCTGAGAACCATATCGAGATCCAGCCTCTCCTCCACCAGGACATCCTGATAGGTCAGCCCCCCCTGCGCGCCGGTCAGTGATCCTCTCAGAGCGGCCAGGGCGGACGGCGGCAGCGAGGGTAATTCCTGCCCTTTGACCACGGCGCCGGGGCGGCCGCTGACCAGTTTGAGGATCAGCTGATCGTTCCGCGCCAGGTCCCGGAGAACATCTAAAAGTTGCGGCACACTCTGAAACTGAAACCGGTAAGGAGCTCGTCTCTGCTCCCAGGAGATGCTCGACTCGGCATCGCTGATCTGAACCATCAACCGGCCCGGAGGGGTATCAGGCGGGATCTCGAGGGTCGCTCTCACCGCCTGCTCCTCGTCCCGGTAGGGCCTGAGATAAACGGTCAGGCCGATCTTCTCGCCGGGACGAACGGTCGATCGGTCCAGCAGCGCACCGGTGATGCGAGCCACCCGTCGGTCCGGCCTGACGGTGACATCCACGCTGATCTCCTCCAGACGGATATCCTCCAGCGGGGTTCTCAGCAGCAGGGTGATGATCTCGCTCAGCTCGGTGGCCACCAGCGCCTGGGGAGAAGCTCCGGAAAAGACGTTCTCCATGCGCAGCTCGCCATGGTCTTCGACAAAAACGCGGGCATCCATCCGCACGGCGGCGTCGCCCATCGACTCTCCGGTGGTCATCAGGGAATTGAGCACGCTCCACAGCACCAGATTGGGCGTCAGGAATTGATTGTGGATGATATGAAAACGGAAATCCTCCGGCTGAGCCTTCCCCGGACCACCGATGTGCAGTTTGACGGGGATAGCACTGGGCACCTGGCCGACGATTCCGGCCACGCCGGGACGGCGATCCTGACGCAGGACGCCGACCACGTCGGAGACTGAGGCCAGCTTAAAAGAGGTGGCCAGGCTGGGCATGACCGAATGTACCACGGCCCCGGACATGGGGAAATCGACACCGCCGGAGGAAAACATCGGGTGGCCGAAGCCGATGATCCGATCCCCCTCCCGATAGGTCAGGGTGCCCACCGCGCTGAGACTGACATCGCCGCTGACCAGCTGCACGGCCAGTGAGGCGCCCGGCTCAAGAGTGATCTCCGCCTCCCCGACACCGCCCGCTCCGGCCTGGACGGGACTCATGTGATAGCGCTCGAAGACCGGGATCATCCGGTCAATGATCCGCTGATCAAACCCCGAGACCATCACCGGTGTACGGATGGGCACGAGTCCGGCGGCCGGCAGCGCCCCTAAATCCGCGACCGGATCGACCTCCACCCGGCCCGGCACAGCCGAATGAAAAGGTTCATACTTCCGGGACGGTATCAGGCTCGACTCCTCCCACCCGGCCCCTTCCTGCAGCTCCATCTGCCGCCACATATGGACCATCTCCTCGATGGGGGTAATGCCGCAGAGGGGCTCCTTGGAGAAGGACCAGCCATAGGCGGCGGCGCCGACCAGCTTCCCATCGATATAGACGGGGCTGCCGCTCATCCCCTGGATCATGCCGGTAGTGGCCAGGGGGCCCCCGCTGACCCGGGCCAGGATCATGTCCCCGTGGGGCCGGGCGTTCTCCATGACACCCAGGATCTCGACCTGGAACTCCTCGATCCGGGTTCCCGAGAAGACCGTTTTGCCCACTCCCGTCATGCCCGCTTCGATCTCGTCGACAGACATGAATTCGACGGCCCCGGCCAACCCGGAACCGAGCAAAACCGCCAGGGAACATCCTAAAAGATACCGCAGAAACGAATCATGAGCTGGCACGAAACCTCTCCCCTTGCTGGGGTTCTCACCGATCATCGCGACGTGTTCCCTAATGTAACACTCAGCTTTTTGAAGGTCAACCACATTTTTTATGCCTGGTCGACGGGCAACCGGCACACCTTCGGATTTCTATCTGACTCGCAGGCCGACTGTATTTTTCTGTTGCCAAACATCATGGAAAGTGTTAAGATTAAGGAAACAAGAGAACAGGACCGAGCCCGGAAAAGCAATTCAGGGGAGCCGAACCATGGCCAAAGAAGGGGACAAGAAATTTCTGGCGGCCGAGGAATACCGCCGTCAGGGACTGTATGAAGCCGCCGCCGAATCGTATCACGAGGCGGCTGCACAGTTTAAGGAGGATCAAAACTTCTCTCAGCAGGCCGATGCCTTCACCTCCCTGGGGGAGATGTATCAGGGAATGCTGGCGGATTACCAGCGGGCCCTGGAGAGCTTTCAGCAAAGCCTCAGGGTTCGGCAGATATACGGCCTGCAGAATCTCAGTCATGAATATTACCATGTGGCCGAGCAGCAGAATTATCTCGGCCAGCTGGAGGAGGCCAAGGACAATCTGGAGCGCGCCCGCCATGCGGCCAAGCGGGATGGAAACTACCAGGTCCTGGGGAAAACGCTCATTCTGCTGAGCGATATTCTGGTGGAGGAAGGATATCTGGACGAGGCCGAGGAAAACCTGCGGACCTGCCTGGAGATGGTCACCGAACGGGGCGATGATGCCCTGATTGCCAGCGTTCAGAGCAGCATCGGACTTCTGCTGTCCTGCCGCAATAAGCCGGACGAGGCCGTCAACGCCTGCCAGAGCGCCCTGGAACATGCCGAGCTGGCCGATATTCCGGAGACGACCGGCCGGGTCCTGCTGCGTTTCGGCCAGGTACTGTGGATGGCCGGCGATCACGACCAGGCCCGGACATATCTGGATCGAGCGCAGCAGATGGCTACCCGGTCGAACCTGCGGATCCTTCAGCAGACGGCCACCGACTGGCTGTCGCGGTGCCGGGCCAAGGAAGGATAAAGTGCGCCCCCGCCGTGAATGAGCGAGCGCGGCGCTCTCTATCAGTCACCATCACATAGTGAAATAGAAAAAAGCGAGAGGAGCAATCCTCTCGCTTTTTTTGTGGTTCTGTCGAGGAGTGCTACTTGAGCAGCACCATCTTCCGGCTGAACACCCGCTCGCCGGCCTGCAGGCGGCAGAAATAGATCCCGCTGGCCAGCTCCCGGCCGTGCCCGTCGGTGCCCCGCCACTCGATCTGGTAGTACCCGGCCGGCTGGTCGCATTCCACCAGGACGGCCACCTGCTGACCGCGGACGTTGTAGACCAGCAGCCTGACGGGAACATCCTCGGCCAGCCGATACTTGATCCGGGTCACCGGATTGAACGGGTTGGGATAATTCTGGCTGAGGGCGAAGGATTCCGGACGCGTGGAGAACGGGGTGGCCGAGACGACGGTCTCGTGCATGTACAGGGTGCCGTTGAGGTCTCGATCCGCCAGCCGGTAGAAATAGGTCCGGCCGTTGATCACAGCCCGGTCCACGTAGGAATAGACAGTTGCAGCCGCCGAGGTGCCGGCCCCCGGGACCGGATCCTGGGTTATGCAAACGAATTCCCCGTCCTCGGTCCTCCGGAAGATCTCGAATCCCTGGTTGTTCCGCTCGCTCTCGGTGGTCCATTCCAGCGTCACCATACCGTCGCCGGCGACGGCCGTGAAGCCGGACAGCTCCACCGGCAGCGGCAGGTCGCCCCAAATGACCACGTCGTCGATGTAC
>Ga0272444_10004806_pt1 | contig 11808 bp, 8 predicted proteins | sample SSMForm13_FD_201033 | JGI IMG/M metagenome (GOLD analysis project Ga0272444, IMG submission 201033) | Marine sediment archaeal communities from Little Sippewissett salt marsh, Falmouth, MA, United States - SSM-Form-13 | ecosystem: Environmental > Aquatic > Marine > Wetlands > Sediment ... | reverse complement strand
ACGCCCTCTCTGCATGCCAGACAGCCTTGTTGGCCATTTCGGCACTCCGTGTAGCGAGCCATCAGCCCATCGACATCGAGGTCTCCATCCAGCGCTGCCAGGGCTTTGCCTTTCAGAAGGGCATCCATACAGGCATAGATTTTCCCGGCTTCAGCCGAGATGATCAGTGCCGCAGGGCATGGCCCCGCCATGGCATCGGGGTCAGGCTCCAGCTTGGCCAGGGTATCATGGAAGAGGTCTTCACGGCACAGATTGCATAGGATGTCAGCCGGCTGACCACTCTGGCCGTGGCCGTAGTAGATCTTCTCTGACTTGCCGCGAAGGGCCTCAGGGGACGCCCGGAAGGACGTGCCCTGGTCCAGGTAAAGGCTCGGCAACATAAAAGCGCTTTTGAGCCGACCCAGGAGGCCGATGACGGTGGCCGGTTCCATGCGCTCATCAGGGATGATCACGGGCAGCAACATGAGCCTGGGCAGTTCCTGATGCCTGTAACCCTCCTGGTCAAACTCCCGAGATGCCCGCTTCCAGTTCTGATAGTAATATTGGTAATAGAAATCGATCTGCTCCGCCGTTGCCTGGGGAGGGTGGTGGACAAAGTGGACATAAAACCGGGCGAAGAGGTTGGCCCTGAGAAACTCATTGACCCCCTTTTGGATGAATTCCACCTGGGGCATGGCGTCCACGAGACTCGGACCGACGAGATAGAGGTTGGCGGTGAGGTTCATGTAGGGGAAGAGGCGCCACAGCACCTCAGAGAGCCTGTGGAGGCGTTCTTTGTCCTGGTTGCCCAGGGTGACATAGATCTTTTGTATGACTGGCTGCATCACGACACGATCCGCCGGCCCCTATCCAGGGAATGGGCCCGCCACAGATCCTGGACCTTGTTGATTTCGTCCATGTTCATGTGATCGGTTTCATATTGGCACCCAATGGAAAGATAGGCAGGGCGATGGTTGTTCAAGGGTCGAATGTTGTAATCCTTGAAATGTCGGGCCATGTGGGTCCCGAAATAGATTTGCATCTGCTGCGAATTCGTATTGCCCATGATCTTGACGTTGTTTTTCTTCACAAACTCCAGTGTGATCATGGCATCCTCAAAAGTCTCAAAGGGAAGCCCGAACATGGTAAAAAGCTCTACTTCAATGTCCTGGCTCTGGGCCATCCGGATCGCCTCAGCCACTTTCTCAATGGATATCTTCTTGTCAAGCCTCGGGATGACCTGTCCTGACGCCGACTCCAACCCGAAGGCAATGGTGCGCACACCCGCCTTCTTCATCATTTTCATCAAGGCCGGATTGACAAGGTCGGCCCTGGTCTGTAGCCACATCTCCATGGCGAGGCCCTCCTGCAAAATCCTTTCGAGGAGCCCTTCAAATCGTGCCCACTTATAGGAAATATTTGGGTCTGCGAACCAGAGCCTCTTGACCCCCTTTTTCCTGATCCACTTGATTTCTTCAATGACCCGGTCTGTGGAATGGAAGGTCACTGTGTGGTGGAAGGCAGCAGGGGTATAACAATAGATGCAGTGGTGGGGGCATCCTCGAGAGGTGAGCATGATGGCCTCCCTCATCTGGCCGTAGTCAAAAACATCATTGAGGTAGGGGGAGGGATAGGTGTCCAGCTCGGCGAAGCCCTCCAGGGCCTCGGTGTCGCGAATGGCACCATCCGGCTCCTTGTAACTGACGCCCGCAAGGCCTAAGAAAGGTCGGCCCTCCTCGATGGCCCGTGCAATGGCCAGGAGTGTGACCTCACCGGAAGATCGACAGACATAGTCCACACCAGACAGCTGGGCAAAGCCGGCCGTGGGCATGAACGTGGCCTGGGGGCCTCCGATGGCTATCTTGATCTTGTCGTCCATAGACTTGATGAAGCCCGCAAGACCGATCACGTAGAGCATGGTCCGCTGGTAGGCCGAAAACCCCACCAGGGCAGGCCGAAATTCGGCGATAAGCTGCTGGAGACTCTGGCAGGAGACAGCGGTGTCCTCTCCCACGGTTAAGATCTTGACGCCAAACCCCTTGGATTGGAGGAAGGCGGCCATGTATCCTAGGGAGATGGGAGGCGATGCAGGGGCAAAAGGATTGATTTCAATCAGCAGAACGTTCACGGTGCCCGTCTTATAGGAAATAGGGGGGTTAAAGGTCAAGGGAAAATGCCCCGCAGCCCTTGATTGGCGCACCGTAAGGCCGGTCAATTGGATATTGCCTTTGAACAGAAACGTGTTATATGTCCATGGAGTCATCAGGCGCCATGACCACTAGGGGCCCAATATGGTTTGCCTGTTGAAAAGGGTTGGAGCAAGAGCGCAGGGAAGGGGAGAACGATTCCACGCGGTTCTGAGTCACGTCTGGCGAGCGGTGACACGACATGTTAAACCATTTTTTTAATCCGTCCTCGGTGGCCGTAGTTGGGGCATCGCAAACCCCAGGCAAGATCGGGTACGATATCCTCAACAACATCCTTCAGCATGGCTTCCAGGGGACGGTGTGTCCCATCAACCCCAAGGCCAAAGAGATCCTGGGATTGAAGGCCTACCCGGATCTGATCTCCGTCCCTTCTCATGTGGATCTTGCCGTGATCGCCCTGCCGGCCCAGGCGGTGTTGGGGGTGCTGGAACAATGCGGCAGGAAGAGGATCGACTCGGTGGTGATCATCTCGGCGGGTTTCAAGGAACTGGGACCCCAAGGGGCCCGACTGGAAGAGGATTTGGCCGGGCTTGCAAAAGACTTGGGCATCCGGGTGGTGGGCCCCAACTGCCTGGGTCTCATCGACACCAAAAGCGCTCTCAACGCCTCCTTTGCCGCAGGCATGCCCTTGGACGGGCACATCGGTTTTTTTTCCCAATCCGGCGCCATGTGTGTCGCTATCCTCGACTGGGCCCTGGGGGAAAATGTAGGCTTTTCAAGGTTTGTCAGTCTGGGCAACAAGATGGACGTCTCAGAAACAGAGATGATGCTTTCCATGCAGCAGGATGAAAACACGCGGGTGATCCTCGGTTACTTGGAAAGCATTGACGATGGTCCGCCTTTTATGAAAGCGGCTCGCCGCGTGGCCCAGGAAAAGCCCATCATCGTCATCAAATCCGGGACCACAGCTGCAGGGGCCAAGGCGGCGTCCTCCCACACGGGGGCTCTAGCCGGTTCCGAGCATGCTTATGACGCCGCCTTCAAGCAGTGTGGCATCATCCGTGCCCGATCCATGCAGGCCCTCTTTTCCTATGCCATGGCCTTTGCCAGTCAGCCCCTGCCAAAAGGCGGCAGCCTGGCCATCATCACCAATTCCGGGGGGCCGGGCATTCTGGCGGCCGATGCCTGCGACAGGAGTTCCCTCCACTTGAGCCCCGTGCAGAAAGAAACGGCCGATCGGCTCCGGGCCTTTCTTCCGTCTACGGCCTCGGTGTACAACCCCATAGACATCATCGGTGACGCCTCCCATGAAAGGTATGAGAAGACCCTGCGCGTCGTGGTGGAAGACCCGTTGATTGAGGCCATCGTGATCCTCTTGACCCCCACGGCCTCTGTGGACCCCACGGCCGTGGCCCGCGAAATCGTGACCCTGGCCAAAGACGCTGACAAGCCGATCATGACGTCCTTTATGGGTGAAAAGAGGGTGAGGGCCGCGCGCAAGATCTTCCAGGACCACGGAATCCCCAGTTATGATTACCCGGAAGATGCCATCGCCGCGCTGGATGCCATGTTATCCTACAGCCAATGGCGGGAACGGCCTGAGAGGCAATACCGGAATTTTAAGGCAGACACCCGTCAGGTGCGCCACATCTTTGCCTCAGTGCTCAGGCAGCGCCGCCACGACCTGATCGAAAACGAAGCCAGGGAGATCCTTCGGGCCTACGGATTCCGCTTGCCCAAAAGCCAATTGGCCCGGACCACCAAAGAGGCCGTCAAGGCCGCTTCCGAGATCGGTTACCCTGTGGTCATGAAGATCGCCTCACCCGATGTCCTCCACAAGAGCGACATGGGCGGCGTTCGCGTCAAACTCGAAGACCATGCCATGGTGGAAGAGGCCTTTTTTGACATCACCGCCAACATACAGCACAGACAACCCAGAGCCCGGATCTTGGGGGTGATGGTTCAAGAAATGATCACCCAAGGCAAGGAGGTGATCCTGGGAATCACCAGGGATATGCAGTTTGGCCCCATGATCATGTTCGGCCTTGGGGGCATCTATGTGGAGGTCTTGAAAGATGTCTCCTTTCGCATTGCGCCGCTCACCGTTGAGAGCGCCGAGGCCATGATTCGCGAAGTCCGATCCTTTCCCCTCCTGCGGGGGGTGCGGGGAGAGGTCCCGGCCGACATCGAAGGGATCAAGGATGCCCTGGTGAGGTTGTCTCAGATGGCCATAGACTTTCCTGAAATCATCGAAGCCGATATCAATCCGCTCTTGGTCTGCCCCGAGGGCGAGGGCGTTGTGGCCGTGGATGCCCGAATCAGCATACAAGAGTGAGGGGAGAGGGAAAAATGGTTTGTCTCTATGTAGGATCAACAATGGGGTATTCAGGAAAGAACCTGACCGTCATGGGCCTCGGCCAGCGGTTTCTCAAAGACGGGCTCAAGGTGGGCTATTTCAAGCCCTTTGGCCGGTTGCCCATGAAGATCGACGGGGTCATGACAGACAAGGACGCCTGGTTCATCCACCGGGTGCTCATGTTGAAGGACCCTGTGGAAACCCTCTGCCCCGTCGTCTTGACCCACGACTTGATGGTCCATGGGTGCCGTGGAGAATGCCCTGGTCTCGACCTAAAAATCCAGGACGCCTTCGAAGCCGTGTCGCACGATAAGGATGTGGTCATCATCGGCGGCGCAGGCCGGCTTGAGTCAGGCAAAGCCTTTGATGTCTCGGGATATCACATCATCGAAAGGCTGAACGCCCGTGTCCTTCTGGTGGATGCTTACGACAAGGAATTCTATCTGGATGCCGTCTTAAGTGCCCGGGAACGGCTGGGTGATCGCCTCCTGGGGGCCATCCTCAACAGGGTCCCCGTAGGCTATGTGGAAAAGATGGAGGACCTGATTTTGCCCTTCCTGGAACGGAATGGGATCCCCGTCTTTGGGATGCTCGCCGAAGATGCGGTCTTGGGCTCGGTGATGATCGGAGATATCGTGGATGCCTTTGCCGGTGACGTCCTGTGCTGCCGCAATAAACTCGATGGCCTCATCGAGCACTTTCTCATCGGAGGCATGCAGGTGGATCGTGCCCTGGAGTATATCAGGAAGACGAGAAATAATGCCGTCATTGTGGGCGGTGATCGGGCCGACGTACAACTGGCGGCCATCGAGGCCATGACCCAGTGCCTCATCTTGACAGGCAACCTATACCCGAATGAGATTGTGGTCTCCAGGGCCGAGTTGAAGGGCATCCCCATTGTCGTGGTTCGGGCCGACACTTACTCGGTGGCCAAAAACGTGGAGGAACTCTCCCGAAAGCTTCGCCTTAGGGAAAAGGAAAAGGTCTATTGCGGCATTCGGCTCATTGAAGAGGGGTTTGATTTCAAAAGACTCTATGAGATGCTCGGCATCCGCGTGTAAGGAGCCCTTTAGGGGGAAACCGGGCATCATCCCGTCTCGTGCTATGAGGTTTCCGAACCATCCACGAAAGGTGATCCCATCCATGGGCACAGGCGCCCCTTTCCTATTCAAAGGATGAAAGAGGCACGCTCCATGGCCTATCTTGACTATCATTATGTCATCGTGTTTTTCCTGGGCGCCGTCTTTGGGGGTCTGGTGGTGTGGCTGGTGGCACGATCGCGGGTAAGCGTGCGCGTGTCCAAGGTCCTGGCCCAGAGCGGGGCTGAGATTGCCCGGCTGGAGGAGGCCACCCGGAGCAAGGAGGAAGAACTCCGGGAAAAGCAGGGCAGGCTGGGCGATCTTGAAAAACAACTGCGACACGCCGAGGCCCATGTCCTGACGCTCTCTGAAGAGCGCTCTGCCGCCAGGGCCAAGCTTGAACAGATGGCCCTGGTGCAAAAGGCCCTTGAGGAAAAGACCGATGAGGTCAAAGACCTTGCCGCCGCCATCACAGGGTTGAAGGAAAAACAAGCAGCGCTTGAAACCATCATAGAAAAAGAACGTCTGGCCGCCGAAGAGAAGCTTCAGCTCCTTGAAACGGCCAAGGAACGACTCACCGACACCTTTCAGGCCCTATCAGCCACGGCATTGAAAGACAGTCACGAATCCTTTCTCGAGCTTGCCAAGGCGACCTTTTCCCAGTACCAGGAACAGGCCAAAGGGGAGCTGGCGTCCCGTCAAAAAGCCGTGGAACAGGTGGTGGCGCCCGTCAAAGAATCCCTGGAAAAATATGACAGGCACGTCCAGGAGATGGAGAGAATCAGGGAAAAGGCCTATGGCGGCCTGTCCCAGCAGGTGGCGTCTCTCATGGCCACCCAGCAGCAGCTCCAGAAAGAGACCGCCAATCTGGTGAAGGCATTGCGGACCCCTCAGGTGCGGGGCCGATGGGGAGAGATCACCCTCAGGCGGGTGGCCGAGTTGGCCGGCATGTTGAAGTACTGTGACTTCTTCGAACAAGAGACAAAAGACACGGAGCAGGGTCGCCTCCGACCTGACATGATCGTCAGACTCCCCAATGAAAAACAGATCGTCGTGGATGCCAAGGCCCCCCTGCTTGCCTACCTGGAGGCCCTGGAAGCTGAAACCGAGGAGAAGAGGACCAGCAAGCTGGCCCTCCACGCCAGGCAGATCCAGGCCCATATGAACAAGCTTTCAGAGAAGACCTACTGGGAACAGTTTCAGGCGACTCCTGAATTCGTGGTCCTTTTTATCCCTGGGGAAAACTTCTTCAGTTCCGCCTTGGAACAGAATCCAGGCCTTATTGAAGAAGGGGTGAGCAAGGGCGTCATCTTGGCCACGCCCACCACCCTCATCTCCCTGCTCAAGGCCGTTGCCTTTGGGTGGCGACAGGAAACCATGGCGAAAAACGCCCAAGCCATCAGCCACCTGGGTAAAGAACTCTTCGAGCGCATCAACACCATGACAGAGCACCTGGAAAGACTAGGACACCACATAGGAAAGTGCGTATCCACCTATAATCAGGTCATTGGGTCCTTTGAACGCAGGGTCTTGGCCTCGGCACGAAAATTCGGCGAACTGGGCATCACCAAGAGAAACGGGGCACAAATCCCTTACTTGAGTCCCGTGGAAAAGACCACCCGCCAACTCAGCGCGACGGGGGCCAATGACCAGGCGGCTTCAGAGGAAAAGAAAGGCTAAGGGGTGAGGATTTTCCCAAAAGGGATGACGCAGTGGCATGGCCGTGGCACCATGATGTCACGTGGTCAGGGAGGCCCTTTTGAGAGCTTTATGGCATAACCTCGGAAAGCGACAATTATGAGGTTTTTGGGGCGCCCATCCGGGCGACACAAACGGCCCACTTTAGTGGGCAAATCGCAAACTGTTTGAGGCCGTTAGGCCGAGTTTTTGCGATTTAGTAACTGAGCACGTAGATGGGTCAAAAACCTCATACCAAAGAGCGACACGAGGTTATGCAATAACGGTCTCAGTTTAAAAAAGGCATGTGATTGACGGAAGACGGCCGTTATATTATGCCATACACCGCAACGAATAAACGCTACCAGGAGAGACTGCTTTGAAGATCGTCATTGTCGGCGCCGGCGAGGTCGGCTTCCACATTGCCAGCCGACTGGCCTTTGAAAAAAAAGATGTGGTGGTCATTGACAAAAGCCCTGAGGCCCTGCGTCGGGTTTCCGAAAGCCTGGACGTCCAGGCCGTTCAGGGCTGCGGGAGCAACCCCAAGATCCTGGAAGAGGTGGGGGTCAAGGCGGCCGACCTGCTCCTGGCAGTTACGGACAGCGATGAGACCAACCTCATCGCCTGCCTCTTTGCCGGTATCCTCTCTCCCGCCACCATCAGGCTGGCCCGAATCCGAGGCGAGGAGTACCTCCTTTATGGAGACGCCCTGAGGGAGCCCCCGTACGGGATCGATGTGCTCATCAATCCGGAGGCCGAGGCGGTGAAAACGGTCGTCAGGCTCCTGCAGGTCCCCGGGGCCTTGGATGTGGGGGAATTTGCCGAGGGGCGGATCAAGGTTATCGGGGTCCGTCTCGACAAAGCCTGTCCGGTCAAGGGGACCAAACTGGTGGACCTGAGAAAGAAGACCGGCGAGCAGAAGATTCTCGTGGTGGCCATCAAGAGAGACGACCGGCTCATCATCCCCTCTGGCGACGACCGGCTCCAAGCAGGCGACATGATCTACTTTGTTTCAGAGGAGAAGGAGCTCAAGGCCGCCTTGAAGATCTTCGGAAAGACGGCTGAACGTTTTAACCGCGTTCTCCTGGTGGGGGGTGGCAATCTCGGTTTCAAGTTGGCCAAGGCCCTTGAAGGGCTTTCCATTCATACGAAGCTCATCGAGAAAAGCCCCGATCGCTGCCGCGAGTTGGCCGAGCAGCTCGACAAGGTCATCGTTCTCCATGGCGACGGCTCCGAACAGGGCATCCTTGAAGAGGAAAACGTCCGAGACATGGACGTCGTGGCCACCCTGACGGGAGACGAAGAAACCAATATCCTCACATCGCTCCTGGCCCAGCGGCTAGGGGCCCAAAAAACGGTGACGCGTATCAGCAAATTCAGCTACTTTCCCCTGGTTTCTGCCATCGGTCTTGACCACATCGTCAGCTCCCGGCTCGCCGCCATCAACACCATATTGCAGCATGTTCGCCGGGGCAAGGTGCTTTCGGCCATGGCCCTGAAAGGGGAAGAAGCCGAAGTCCTGGAAGCGGTGGCGCTGGAGACCTCTGATGTGGTGGGAAAGCCCCTGCGGAACATCTCTTTTCCCAAGGGGGCGCTGGTGGTTTCCATTATCCGCGCCGAGGAGGTGATCATCCCCACGGGGGACAGCGTCATCAAACCGGAAGATCAGATCATCATTCTTTCCACCCGACAGGCGATTCCCCAGGTTGAAAAGGCCCTCACGGTCAAGCTGGAGTACTTCTAGATGCGGGTCCGCTATACACTCCATGTTGTGGGGGTCTTGCTCCTATTTCTCGCTCTGACCATGGTCTTTCCTCTCCTCTTCGGCCTCTATTATCACGACGACAGCGTGGCTCCCCTCCTAAAATCCATTGCCGCGACCCTAGGAACCGGCCTGGCCCTTTATCTCCTTTTCAGAGGCGCCAAGACCGAGACCATGAGCCACCGGGAGGGGATGGGCGTGGTGGCCATCGGGTGGGCCGCCGCCGGTGCCCTGGGGGCCCTGCCCTATTACTGGGGCGACGTATTCCCTACCTTTGCTGATTGCTTTTTTGAATCGGTCTCCGGTTTCACTACCACGGGCGCCTCGGTTCTCACCCAGATCGAAATGGTCCCCCGGGGGCTCCTCTTCTGGCGGAGTCTCACCCACTGGCTGGGCGGCATGGGGATCATCGTCCTTTCGCTGGCCATCTTGCCCCTTCTGGGCATCGGCGGGATGCAGCTTTATAAGGCCGAGGTCCCGGGTCCGGTCCCGGACAAACTGAAGCCCCGTATCAAAGACACGGCCATGGTCCTGTGGAAGGTCTATGTGCTCTTTTCCGTGGCCGAAACCGTGTTGCTCATGTTGGGCGGCATGGACCTGTTTGAGGCCCTCTGCCACACCTTTGGCACCATGGCCACCGGGGGCTTTTCCACACGAAGCGCTTCCATCGGCGCCTATGAGAGCCCTTATATGGATACGGTTGTCATCGTCTTCATGCTCTTTGCGGGCATCAACTTTTCCCTCCATTATCAGTTTCTAAAAGGAGATCCCCTGGCCTTCTGGCGCAACGCCGAGTTTCGCTTCTTCGTGGGCATTGTGGCCGTCTTTGTCCTGGTGGTCACTTTCAATATCTATCACTGGGTGTACGACACCTTTGCCCAGGCCCTGCGTTTCGGGGCCTTCCAGGTGACCTCCATTATCACCACCACCGGATACGTCACGGCCGACTATGAAACGTGGCCACCGCTTTCTCAAAATATCCTGCTCTTTTGCATGTTTCTGGGGGCTTCGGCCGGTTCCACGGGCGGTGGCATGAAATGTCTGCGCATCATGCTCTTGTTGAAGCATTCCTATAAGCAGCTCTTTGCTCTCATCCACCCTCGCGCGGTCACCCAGGTGAAGCTGGGGGGGCGGCCAGTCTTCGATGAAGTGCTCCACAGCATATGGGGCTATTTCATGCTCTACCTGGGGCTCTTTATCCTGTGTTCCTTTCTCCTGGCCGCCATGGGCGTGGACGTGGTCACCTCCTTTGCGGCCGTGGCCGCCACCATCGGAAACATCGGCCCAGGCCTGGGGCTGGTGGGTCCGGCGGACAACTATGCCCACATCCCCGTACTGGGCAAATGGCTCCTCATCCTGTGCATGCTCCTGGGACGACTGGAGATCTACACCGTCCTCATCCTCTTTGTGCCCGAGTTCTGGCGTAAGTAACCCAAAACAAGCTGTGGGAAGGAATGTTGAGCTTTTCCCCGAAGACTTCATGTTCGCCTCGACCTGCGAGGAGATCATGAGGATATCACAAACTGTGACATCCTTTGAAATCAAGGACTCTAAGCGCGTGCGTGCCTTCACAGAACAAGGGATTGCCACGCTATCCAGGGTCTTGCAAAGCAAACGCGCCGTGCAGTTAAACATCGAGATCATTCGGGCCTTTGTCCGTCTGCGATAAGAAGACAGGGGCCTTTTTAGCCACAGAAAAACACAGACTGAAACACGACGGAGAGGTTTTCTGCCCTCTCGATTCCCGAGGGGACAGCCAACTCGCCTGTTTTGGGCTGCCTGAAGTGTGGTTGAGTATGACACCGCATGGATTTGAATGATATCACTTACAAGATCAACGGGGCATTCTTCGAGGTGAGCCGGGTGCTTGGTGCTGGATTTCTTGAAAAGGTGTATGAAAACGTTCTGCTGGTTGAACTGAAAGTAGGAGGGCTCAAAGCTGAAAGCCAGATTCCCCTGAAGGTCGATTGCAAAGGACAGATTGTTGGCGACGATGTGGTAGATATCCTTGTAAAGGGGAAAGTGATTGTGGAGCTGAAGGCCGTGGAGCAGCTCCAGAAAGTCCATGAAGCCCAGTTATTGAATTATTTGAAAGCGACTGGAATAGGTGTCGGCCTGTTCGTCAATTTCACCCCTCCTAAGGCCGAGATTAAGCGATTTGTTTTCAATCTGCCCGAAGGGCACGATGGGTGATATCTGGCCAGGTCGGCCAGATGTCAGTCTGCGCATGTCTGTGTGCCTCTGTGTGCCTCTGTGGCAGAATCTTGGCAGTTCAAGATCGGCTTTGAGGTGAAAGAGGGTCGGACGAAATATGGAACGGGCTCGAATGTCCATCGCCCCCCGGAAGTATTCCGATGCACTTTTTTGCCCCCAGAAAAGCTTTCTTGACCCCTTGGGGCGCTTGCTGTGTATCAAAAACCCCGGTAAGAGCCAAAAAATCATTTATAGACGTCTCCTCTAGGGCCGATGTGATCCACATAAACAACGTCGTCTTTTTCGTCAAACCAAAAAATGATCCGAAGCTTTCCGACTCATATTCTATGATACCCAGCCCATTCGCCAACCATGTGTCTTATATCGGGCTGCTCTAACGGAGTCACCTCCAACCTTTTCAGGAAGGCCTTAATCCGTTCCTTACTATCTTTCGGAAGACGTTGCAGATATTTGGCAGCATGTCGATGGACTTTAACTTTACTCATCAGATAGAAGCCAGATCCACATAAGCCTCTTTATTGCCGCTGTCTCGGTCCTTCTTGGCCTGACGAAGCTGCCTGATCGTTTCGTCATCGAGATCCCACCCCAGGAGTT
>Ga0272444_10004801_pt1 | contig 11815 bp, 8 predicted proteins | sample SSMForm13_FD_201033 | JGI IMG/M metagenome (GOLD analysis project Ga0272444, IMG submission 201033) | Marine sediment archaeal communities from Little Sippewissett salt marsh, Falmouth, MA, United States - SSM-Form-13 | ecosystem: Environmental > Aquatic > Marine > Wetlands > Sediment ... | reverse complement strand
GCGCACCACGGCGGTCTGCATGAAGTTGAACCGGTATTGGCCGTGACGGAAGTCCTTGCCGAAGCGCCCGACCATGTACTGCGCCGGGCAGGTGCCGTTTTTCGTGAAGTTGTGCGTTTGGCCCTCGCGGGTGATATCCGTGCCGGCGAAGAGCGCGGCCACGGAGACATCGCCGGCGATCTTGCCGGTCATCTTCGTTGCATAGCGGATGCGCGAGTTCTGGTCCCCCGTGCCGATGCGCCGCGAGTAGAAGAGGTTGAAGTCGCGGTGCTGGAAGAACTGATTGCCCTCGACAAAGAAGGGTCGCTTCTCCTGGAAGTAGGTCTCGAACGGCGAGAGGTTCAGGGTCGCCGGGTCAGCCTCAACCTGCCCGAAGTCGGGCTGGAAGGTGGCGTTGAGGGTGAGGTTGGCCGTCACGCCGTACTTGAGGTCGGCGCCGAAGTTGCGGAACTGGCCCCAGTCCTCCTCGTCCCAGCTCGTGGCGCCGGGCATGGCCGGATCGGTGGTGCTGCTCACCACGTAGGGCGTCACCTCGAGCTGCCGCGGTGGGCGGATGCCCACGAGTCCCGTCACCGTGCCGCTGCGGCTGACGAAGCCGCCCTGCTCGCGGTCCCAGTTGGACCAGACGTCCCGCTGGTGGCAGCTGTGGTAGTACTGGAAGACGTTGAGGCCCCAGGTCATTTCCTCGGCGGGCTTGTAGCGGATGGACGAGAAGGGCACGCGCATCTCGGCGTACCAGCCCTCGTCGTCGATGCTCGTCTCGGCCTCCCAGACGCCGTCCCAGGACAGGTCCTGGTAGATGTCGTCGTAGTCGTACCAGTCCTGCTTGACCCCGTGCGGGTTGACCCGGAACTGGTAGCCCGTCCGCAGGTCGTGGAAGGAGTCGAGGTAGATGCGCACCTCGTCCGAGTCGTCGATCTCGTCCCGCCGCGCCAGGCAGCTCGACACCGGCGTGCCGTTCGCCCGGTAGCAGGCGACGCCGAAGTAGATGGCGTCGTCGTCGTAGAGCACCTTGAAGACGGTCTCCTCGGCGGGCTCGCCGCGGCGGTTGGGCGCGCACTGGGTGAAGCCCGACGCCGCCTCGGCCCGCAGCCAGTCCGATTCGTCCAGGCGCCCGTCCAGCTCGATGCCGCCGTTGGCGATGCGGCTGGCCCGCACGCTGGGCGTCTCCGTCTGGCGCCCGTTGGCCCGGTCCGGATGGCCGCGGCCGTTGCCATCGGGCTCGAAGCCCTCCAGGGCGCCGGCGCCGGTCGCCGATCCGAGCAGGATGAGAAGCGCCGCCAGGCTCGTCGTCGTCAGCCGTCGCACGGTTGATCTCCTCCGCGTATACAGTCCGATCCCTCGCCGGGGCTTCTCGCCGGCCCCGGCCCCTTCTCTGCGGCGCGGTGTGGGGCTTGTGGCTCGCTGAGCTTCATGGCGGCGCGTGGGGCGCGCCCGCCCGGTACGGTGATGGTGTCGAACACAAGGGACGCGCGCGCGGCCCAAAGGTTACAGACTTAACAGCTCGCTCTCGAAAACATCGCAACTCATTGCCGGACAACGGATCGCGTTGGACCACCGCTCGGATGCCCGGTGCGCCGGACCTGCCGGTCCGCCGCCGCGGTGGGCCGTCATCGCGCCGGCGCCGGACCGTTCCCGGCGAGGATGGACTCGAACAGGTCCAGGACCCGCGGATCGTCCTGCTGGCCCAGCCAGAACAGGGCCCGCCGGCGCAGGGCCGGGCTCGGGCTCCCAGTGGCCACCTCCATGAGCAGGGGCACGCACTCGACCTCGGGACGCAGGGACAGGGCGAACAGGGCCGCCTCGCGCAGGGCCAGGTCCTCGTCATCGTCGTCGAGGATGGCCTCCAGGCCGGCGCAGGCGGCCTCGCCCGCCTCCTGCCCCAGCCAGAAGACGGCGCCCTCGCGGATGTCCGCCGGCCGCGTCCCGTCCCGCGCGATGTCCAGCAGCGCAGGCCAGACCGTGACGCCCGCGGCCAGGCGGGCCGCCAGCATGGCGTCGCGGGCCAGGTCCTCGTCGCCGGTGGTCGCGGCCAGCGCCAGCAGCCAGTCCGCCGCCTCGCCGGGCGGCACCCGCCCGAGGTCCACGGCCCGCTTCTCGCTGCGCCGCTCGCAGCCGCCCACCCGCGCCTCCAGGCGGTGGGGCAGGCCGCGCCGCATGCGGACCAGCACGCGCGCGGGGCCGGGCTCCAGGTCGTCCTCGATGCCCTCGTACCAGCAGCCGTGGGTGTGGAGGTGGCCCGACCCGTCCTCGCCGAGGGAGATCGTGGAGCCATTGCCCCGTACTCCGGGCCGCGTCGCGTAGCGGAAGACCACGGTGGCGTCGCGAACGGCCTCGATCCGGTCGCCCAGGTGTCCCGGGGGCGGCGGATCGGCCGGATCCGCCACCGCGGGCAGCACCACCGTCGCCAGGATGATCAGCAGCTTCAGCATGATCCGCCTCACTGGTTGATGATCGCCTCGAGCACTTCCACCGTGCGCGGGTCGTCGAGCTGGCCCAGCCAGAAGACGGCCTTCAGGCGCAGCTTGGCGTCCTCCTCGGCGCGGACGATCTCGATGAGCTTGTCCACGGCCTCGTCGCCGCCGTCCTGGGCCAGCAGGTAGAGGATCTGCTCGCGCAGGGCGCGCCGGTCCGCGGCGCTCTTGCCCGGCGCCCTCTCGTAGACGGACGCCAGCCGGGCCACGTCCACCTCGCCGCTGCGGGCGGCCCAGAACAGGGCGTTGCTCCGGTTCTCGACGGTCTCGTCCTCGTTCAAGGCCACGTCCATGAGCCACGCGGCGGTCTCCGGCTCGTCGATGTGCCCCACCGACAGGAGCACCAGCTTGCGCAGCTCGGGATCGTCCAGCCTGCCGTACATGTCGCGCAGGAACTCGAAGTCCTCCTCGTCCGAGTAGCGGCCGATGCCGAGGATGGCGCGCTCCCGCGCGCGGCGGCTGGCGCTCTCGTCCAGAGCCATCTCGCGCAGGAGGCGCTGGGCACGGGGCGTGTCGTGGTGGGAGAGCACGAAGACGGCGTTCTCCACCAGCTCGCCGGCGCCCTCTTCCGCGAGGATGGCCTCGACGGCCTCGAAGGCCTTGTCCTCGCTGACGTTCGCCAGCCAGAGGACGGCCGCGCGCCGCATCTCCATGTCGGGGTCCTCGCGCACGATCTCGACGAGCAGGTCCTCGGCCTCCTCGTTCCCGATCTGGGCGAGGATCATCAGGGCCCGCTCGCGCAGCCGCTCGGTGCCCTCCCCGCGCCGCGCGAGGGTCTTCCTCAGGATGGGCAGGGCCTTGTCCTCGTCCATGTGCATGAGGGCGTTGAGGGCGGCCAGGCGCACGTCGTCCTCGTCGTCGGGGCCGCGCACGAGCATCACGGGACTGCCGTCCGACATGACGAAGCTTCTGCCCAGGTCGCCGTCGGGCAGGACGTGGATGTCGGCCAGCATCTCGTCGCGGCGCAAGACGCGCGCATCGTCCCCGAGGATGTAGACGTCGTCCAGCTCGGAGGTGATGGCCTGCACCCGGTGGTAGAGCCGCGCCGCCGCCTCGCTGTCGCCCTGCTCGGCCAGGACGCCCTCCAGGCGGGCCAGCAGCTCCTCGGCGTCGCGCTGGGCCTGGGCCTCGGGATAGGTGATCCGGAGGTTCTCCAGCGCCGCCACGGCCCGGCGCAGCTCGCTCTCGCCGCCCAGGCGGTAGCGGGCGAAGGCCTCCCAGTAGAGGGCGTCGGCCGCCAGCTTGGAGTCCGGGAAGTCGCTGCCCACCTGGAAGAAGAGCTCCGCCGCCTTCTCGTAGCTGTTGCGGTTCATCTCCCGCTGGGCCTGCTCGAACAGCTCCCGTTCCTTGTCCTCCCTGTCGGCGAGAACGGGGGCGGCCAGCATCAGCCCGCAGACGAGGGCAAGGATTCCGGCCCGTCCCCAGGTCCGGTTCCGCGTCGTTTTCCGGTTCATCGTGCCTCCTATACAGCTACAGACTCGCAAGGGACTGTCCAGCCGGAATCCTTGCCCGTAGCCTCGTCATCACGCCCCGATCCTCCATTCCCTCGGTGATGACGCGCCGTTCGGCGTCGTCGCCGGCGGGAGCCTGGTGGATCCGGGCCAGTGTCAGTTCCAGGTCCATGAGCAGGAGCCGCATCTCGGCGTCGTCGGCGGCCGGCGAGTCCAGCAGCAGGCGGGTCTCCGCCAGCAGCGATCCGGCCCAGTCGCGGATCTCGTTGCGGTCCTGCGTGTCGCGCGGGCCGCCGCGGTAGCGCGTGAGCAGCGCGTCGGCCCGGGAGAGGAAGGGAACGGCGGCGGCGGCGAATACCTCGCCGCGGCCGGCCTCGCTGAAACGGCGCTGCATCTCGCCGAGCTGGCGCTCGGCGTCGCCGCGCAGGGTCTCGCGGCCGATGAGCACGCCCACCAGGAGAATCAGGGCCGCCGCGGGGATCCAGAACCAGTTGGCCCGGAGCCCGCGCGAGATGGCCGCCCGGCGCGGCGCGCGGCGCCGCCGCTGGATGCCCTCCCAGATGCGGTCCTTGGGCGCCGGCGGCGGGGCGTGGTGGTCCCGGGCCGCCTCGCGCATCAGCCTGCCGATCCGGTCCTCGTCCATCATGCCTCACCTCCCACCGTGCGCCCGGCCTCCCCCAGCGCGTCGCGCAGCCGCTGCCGCGCGCGCGCCAGCTGGGCCTTGGCGGTCCCCTCGGGAATCGCCAGCACGGCGGCGATCTCCCGGTGCGTGTAGCCCTCGGCGTCGTGCATGAGGAAGACGGCCCGCAGATCGTCGGGAAGCGCGCCGATGGCCCTGTCCAGCTTGATCTTCAGCACGGCGTCGTCGTCCTCCTTGCCCGTCTCGGGGGCCTTCTCCTCCCAGGTCTCCATCTGGCGCCATCGCCTCACCCGTCGCAGCCCGTTGAGGACCACCGAGCTGGCGATGGAATGCAGCCAGGTGGCGAAGGCCGCCTGGCCCCGGAAACCCGGCAGGTGCTGGAAGGCCCGCAGGAAGGCTTCCTGCGTGAAGTCCTCGGCCAGCTCCTGGTCGCCGGTCATCCGGTAGGCCAGCCGGAACACGCGTTCCACGTGGGCCTCGTAAAGCGCCCGCTCGGCCATGACGTCGCCCGCCAGGGCCGCGTCGATGAACTCCCGTTCCTGCAAGTCATCTCCCGTGGGCAGCGTGTCGTTCATGAGGTGAGACACACCTTTCGGGAAAAGGGTTGTCGCTTCGCGGGAAAAAGAACGTCGCCCCGGCGGGCGGCCAGCCGCGCGGGGCCGCCCTACTCGCGGTGCAGGGCCTCGATGGGATCCAGGCGCGCGGCCCGGTAGGCGGGATAGAGGCCGAAGAAGACCCCCACGGCGGCGCTGAAGAGGAAGGCGAGGGCGATGGCGCGCGCACTCACCGCGGTGTTCCAGCCGGCCAGGTTGCTCAGCAGCGTGGCGCCGGCGATGCCGAGGACGATGCCCGTCAGTCCGCCCGCCAGGCAGAGGGCCAGGCTCTCCACCAGGAACTGCAGCAGGATGTTCTTGCGCGTGGCCCCGATGGCCTTGCGCACGCCGATCTCGCGGGTGCGCTCCGTCACCGAGACCAGCATGATGTTCATGATGCCGATGCCCCCCACCAGGAGGCTGATGGCCGCGATGCCGGCCAGGAGGAAGTTGAAGGTGCGGGTGGTCTCCTCGAAGGTGCTCATCATCTCCGACCAGTTGCGGATCCTGAAGTCGCTCTCCTGGTCGTAGCGCAGCTTGTGCTGGCGCCGCATGACCTTCTCGATCTCCATCATCGCCACGTTCTGGCTGGCGCCCGGCGCGATCTGGCAGGAGATCATCCGCAGCTCGTCGGTGCCGAAGACCCGGTACTGGCCCGTGCTCAGGGGCACCAGCACCTGGTCGTCGGGATTCATCCAGCCCTGCTGGCCCTTCTCGGCCAGGATGCCCACCACCTCGAAGCTGATGTCGCGCACGCGCACGCTGCGGCCCAGGATGGCCGCCGGGCTGGTCTGCAGGTTCTCCACCACCACCGTGCCCAGCACGGCGACGCGGCGGCGGCCGGCCAGGTCGCCGGCGCCGATGAAGCGGCCGTGGCTGACGGCGTAGCGCTCCACCTGCAGGGCCTCGGGCGTGACGCCGGCGATGGTGGTGTTCGTGTTGCGCCCGCCGTACTCCACCTGGTAGCCGCGGCTGATGCTGGGGCTGACCGCGACGACGGTGCTGCACTGGGCGGCGATGGCGTCGGCGTCCTCGACCACCAGGCGCGTGGAGCTGCTGGAGACGCCGCCGTGGCGCCGCCAGCCGCGCGTCACCGTGAGCACGTCGGTGCCCATGGCCTGGATGCGCTCCTCGATGGTGCGCTGGGCGCCCTCGCCCAGGGCCAGCATCGCGATGACGGCGCCGACGCCGATGATGATGCCCAGGGCCGTCAGGAAGCCGCGGACCTTGTTGGCCAGGATGGCCCGCGCGGCCATGCGCAGCAGCTCGGAGGGAATCACGAGCCGCCGCCCTGCCGGTCCGAGCCACCCTGCTGGCCGGAACCGCCCTGCTGGCCGGAACCGCCCTGGCCGCCCTGCGGCTGGCCCGAGCCGCCCTGCGGCTGGCCGGCGCCTTGCGGCCGGTCGTCCTGCTTGGCCGGTGGCTTCTGCCCCTGGCCCTCGCCGGACGGCCGCTGGCCCGCGGGCCGCGTGCCGTTCTGCCGCGCCCTCTGCTCCGAGGTCTCCTGGGAGTCGGTGCGGCGGAAACCGCCCATGTTGCTGAAGCTCTGCATGCGGCTGCGCCAGCGTTCCTGCTGCATGAGCAGGCTGGTGGAGAGGGTCGCCGCCACCGAGTCGCCTTCGGCCAGGCCCCAGAGAACCTCGGCGTAATCCCAGTTGGCGATGCCCACGCCCACGGGAACGGGGCGCGGCTGGCCGCGGTCCGCGAGGAAGGCCACGCTGTAGCGGCCCGTCTCGCCGGCCTCGGCGCGGGCCTCGTCCCAGAGGTCCAGGGCGCGCTGGGTTTCCAGGCCCAGGGCGCCAGCGGCCACCAGCCAGTCGCGCTCGGTGCGCAGGGCCTCGGCCGGGATGGTCAGCGCGTTCTCGCGCGTGTCGGTCCGGATCTCCACGTCCACGTTCATGCCGGGCAGCAGCAGGCCGCGGTCGTTGACGATGCGCACCAGCACGGGGAAGGTGGTCACGTTCTGCACGGTGACCGCCTGCGGCTCCACCTTCACCACGCGTCCCGTGAACAACTCGCGGGGGTAGGCGTCCACGGTGATCTGCGCGGCCAGGTCGGGACGGATCTTGCCGATGTCCGTCTCGTCCACCATGGTGCGCACCTGCAGGGTGTCCAGGTTGGCCATGGTCAGCAGGGTCGTGCCGCCCGTCACCTGGCTCGTGGCGCTGGAGATGATCTGTCCCAGCTCGACGGCCTTGACGATGACGATGCCGTCCATGGGGGCGCGCACCTCCGTGTCCTCCACGCGCTCGCGGGCCTGATCGAGGCTGGTGCGCGCGCGCACCTCCTCGTTGCGGGCCATGGCGTGCTCCAGCAGCACCGCCTCGTGGTTCTGCTCGGAGATGCTGCCCTCGGCCAGGAGCTGCTCGCTGCGCGCGGCCTGACGGCCGGCGATGCTCAGGCGCGTGCGGGCCACCTCGAGGGAGGCCTCGGCCTGCTCGAGCTGGGCCTGGACGTCCTGGGGATCCACCTTCACCAGCAGGGTGCCGCGGGCGACGCGGTCGCCCAGTTCCACGGGCATGCTGATGACCTCGCCCGAGGCCTTGCTCTTCACCTCCACCGAACGCAGGGGCTCCAGGGTGCCGGAGGCGCTCACGGTGACCACCAGGTCCTGCCGCATGACGGTCACCAGCTGGTAGCCGGGGCCCTCGTCGGCCTCGGGAGCGCGGGAGCATCCCGCGGCCAGGGCGGCCAGGGCCGCCAGCACGAAGGGGACGGTAAGGACGGCCCGGGCGCCGAGGGCGCGCGGTCGACGTGGATCGGAGCGCACGGTGACCTCCCGAAAGGTGGGTTGCATGGGAGTGTAGGTACTGGCGAGGCCGCGCACAAGCGGGTCCCGCCCCTGCGTCGGACACGGCACACGATCCGGGCGTTGCGGCGGCCGCGGGCACGGACTCCAGGCGTGGCGGCGGCCGCGCGGGCCGGCGACGGCGACCGCCGGTCCGCATCGCATTACATGATCGTAAAACCGCCTTCACACCGGTCTGGCCGCGGGTTATGCTCTTTCCATCGACTCGGGCAGCGATGAACGGTGGAACATGCCCGCGGATCTGACAGGCCGGACGATTTCCCGTTTCCATATCCTCGAGCGCCTGGGCGAGGGGGCCATGGGCGTGGTTTACCGGGCCCGCGACACCCGCCTGGGCCGCCAGGTCGCCCTGAAGTTCATCCGGGAGGGCGCCCTGGCCGACGCCGGCGTGGCCGAGCGCTTCGAACGGGAGGCCCGCGCCGCGGCCGCCCTCGAGCACCCCGGCATCTGTACCGTCCACGACGTCATGGAGGCCGGGGGCCGCCACTTCCTGGTCCTGCGCCTCCTGGAGGGCGAGACGCTGGAGGCCCGCCTGTCCCGCGGTCCGCTCTCCGCGGCCGAGGCCGCGGCCCTGGGCCGGCGCCTGGCCGAAGCCCTGGCGGCCGCGCACCGGGCCGGCGTCGTGCACCGCGACCTCAAGCCGGGCAACGTCATGCTCGCCGGCGGCGAGGCCGTCGTCACCGATTTCGGCCTGGCGCGCATCCTCGACGACGCGCCCCTGACCCGACCGGGCGTCCCCGCGGGAACGGCGGCCTACATGGCCCCCGAGCAGGCGCGGGGGGAGCCGGCGTCCCCCGCCGGCGACGTCTGGGCCCTGGGCGTCGTCCTGCACGAGGCCCTGGCGGGCCGGCGGCCCTTCGCGGCCCCCAACCTGCCGGCCCTCCTGCACGCCATCTGCGAGGAGGACCCGCCGCGCCTGGCGGACCTGCGCCCCGGGCTCCCGCCGGCCCTGGCCGACCTCGTGGCCCGCTGCCTGTCCCGCGATCCGGCGGATCGTCCGGCGGCCGCCGAGGCGGCCCGGACCCTGGCGGAGCTGGAAGCCGGCGAGCTGGCGCGGACCGCCGCCTCCCATCCGCCGGCTCCCGCCGCGCGGCGCCGTCCGGGCCGCGTCCTGCGGCTCGCCATGGCGGCCGCCACCCTGGGCGCGGCCGTCCTCCTGATGGATCCCGGGCTGCTCCGCGGTCCGGCGCCCCTGGCGCCGGGCGGCGAGAAGCACGTGGCCGTCCTGGGCGTGGCCAACCTGAGCCCGGCCGAGGACGACCGCTGCCTCTGCGACGGCCTGGTGGAGTTCCTCAGCAACCGCCTCGCCCAGATGGAGACCCCCGGCGGCGCCCTGCACGTGATCCCGCGCGCCGTCCTGGCCGGCCAGGGCGTCACCGATCCCCGCGGCGCCGCGCGCCTGGGGGCCAACCTCGTGGTCACGGGCAGCTTCCAGCGCGAGGGCGAGCGGGTGCGCCTGACCCTGGACCTGCTCTGCCCGGCGCGGGGACGGATCCGCCGGCCCGGCGTGGTGGAGGTGTCCGGCGCCGGGGCCTTCGATCTGCAGGACCAGGCTTTGGCCGAGCTGGCGCACATGCTGGAACTGGAGCTGGGCGCCGGCGCGGGCTGGATGGCCGGCGGCGCGGGCACGTCGAGCGGGCGGGCGGTGGAGGACTGCCTCCGCGGCCGCGGCCGCCTGCAGGGCCTCGACGACCTCGGCCCTGCGGCGCGCCTGGCCTGTGTGGACAGCGCGCGCGTCCTGTTCGAGCGGGCCGTGGCGGCGGCGCCGGACTGGGCACCGGCCCGCGCCGGCCTCGGCGAGGCGTGCTGGCGACGCTACGAACTGACGGGCGACGCCGCCTGGGCCGAGCGGGCCCGCGGCGCCGTCGAGCAGGCCCTGGACCTGGACGCCGGGGACACGGAGATCCTCCGCGCGGCGGGCCTGGTCCACGCCGGCACGGGCCGGACCCTCGAGGCCATCGACGACTACCGCCGCGCCCTGGCCCTGGACTCCCTGGACGCGACCGCCCGGCGGCGGCTGGCCAGCTGCTACGCGGCCCTGGGCGACGACGCGCGCGCCGAGGCCGCCTTCCGGCGCGCGCTGGCGCTGCGCCCCGGCGACTGGGTGGCCCACGAGGACCTGGGCCGCCACCTCTACCGGCGCGGCCGCTTCGAGGAGGCCGCCGACGCCTTCCGCCAGGTGATCCGCCTCACGCCGGAGAACCCGCGCGGCTGGAGCGACCTGGGAGGGATGTACCTGCTCCTCGGCCACGAGGCCGACAGCCGCGACGCCTTCGAGCGCTCCCTGGAGCTGGCGCCCACCTTCGCCGCCTGGTCCAACCTCGGCGTCCTGCACGACCGGCAGGGGCGCTACGCCGAGGCCGCCGAGTGCTACCGCGAGGCCCTGGCCCTTCGCGGGCACGACCACCGCCTCTGGGGCAACCTGGCCAGCGCCCAGCTCAAGCTCGGCGACGAACCGGCCGCGCGCGCGTCCTACCGTCGCGCCGTCGAGCGGGGCGAGGAGGCCCTCGGCGTCAATCCCAGCGACGCCGGGCTGATGGTGCTACTGGCCGGCTACCGGCGCACGCTGGACGAGGCCGAGGCGGCCGCCCTGCTGCTGCACCGCGCCACGGCTCTGGCACCGGAGGACGTGGAGGTCCTCTACCAGGCCGGACACACCTACGAGCAGATGGGCCGGCGCGAACTGGCCCTGGAGATGATCGGCCGCGCCCTGGAGCGCGGCTACCCCCTGGCGGCCGTGGAGCGCTCGGTCTGGCTGCGGGATCTCCGCGCCGACCCGCGCTACGGCGAACTGGCCGCGCGCGCGGCGGCCGCGGCCGGGGACGAACACGACGAAGCCAAAGGAGGAACGCCATGAATCCCGCACCCATGCCCGGTCGAGCGACCGTCACCCTGCCCGTGACCGTCACCGCGGAAGAGGTCGTGCCCGCCGTCCTGCAGGTGCTGGGCGGCGACACCGTCGAGTGGCACGCCTCGGGTGTGGATATCCGCGTCTACTTCCCCGACGCGAGCATCTTCGCCCCGGGCGCCCACAAGCCCACGCCGGAGGGAGGCATCGACATCACCATCCACGCCGGCGGATCGGACAGCCTGACCATCGCGGCGAACGCCTACGGCACGCACGAGTACGAGGTCTTCCACCGCGCCGGCAAGGTCTGGCTGCAGGTGAGCGGCGGGACGGATCCGACGCTGATCATCGGTCGCATGGGCTAGCGCTAGGCCCGGCCGCCGCCGCGCTCCGCTTCAGGGACCGGCGCTCCGCGCCCGGCCGGCCGCGGCCGCGTGGGCGGCGGCGCCGAGGAGGGCCGCCAGGACGAGCAGCACCAGGAGGCTGGCGCCGCCGTACCAGGCGCCCAGGTCCAGGGTGACGGGCAGCACCCGCAGCCGCGTGAAGAAGAAGGCGAAGGCCAGCAGGGCCAGGAAGCCGACGCGCAGCAGCAGCAGCGCTGCCAGGGACCAGACCAGTGCCACCATGGTGATCGAGTAGGGCGAGATGCCGAAGTGACCGAGGGCTTCCGCCGCCATGGCCGTGCCGAAGACTATCCACCAGAGGATCATCGCCAGGACGCGCCGGCGTAGGAGGCCGAGGAGCAGGCTGTAGGTCATGACGGCGACCAGAGACATCCAGATCCAGCCAGAGCCACAGAGCACCGCGATCGCGTGCGCCACGCCCCCGAGCTCTAGCATCGCCTCCGTCAGCGGCTTGGACGGCGGCTGCCCAAACCAGGTGGGCGCCACCACGGCGAGCTGCAGGACGATCGATCCGGCGATGCCCCCCGCCGCGCCCAGCAGGACGTCGCGCCCCACGCGGGGATCCCGCAGGCGGCCGGCCAGCAGGCGCGACCAGG
>Ga0272444_10004800_pt1 | contig 11819 bp, 12 predicted proteins | sample SSMForm13_FD_201033 | JGI IMG/M metagenome (GOLD analysis project Ga0272444, IMG submission 201033) | Marine sediment archaeal communities from Little Sippewissett salt marsh, Falmouth, MA, United States - SSM-Form-13 | ecosystem: Environmental > Aquatic > Marine > Wetlands > Sediment ... | reverse complement strand
CTCAGGACGTCACTCTCCGGCCACCGAGACTCGTATGCAGGATCTGGGCGTGACGCACGTCTTCCAGGGCTACAAGGACAAGGTAAAGATGATAGAGCCGCTGCTCCATGAGCTCAAACTGACTTTCGATCAGGTGGCGTTTGTCGGCAACGAACTACTGGATATCAAACTGGCACAGCACGTCGGCCTGCCGATCGCCGTCAGCGATGCCAACCCTGACCTGATAGACGTCGTCAGCTATGTAACCAAGAAGCCCGGCGGCAACGGCGCCGTACGGGAAATACTGGAGTGCTATTTCGAGGCCGTCAACCGCGACCCGAAAAGCTTCATCGTGGGATGAGACCGAGAGATTACGCCCGAGAGGTAATTGAAGGCGAAGCTGCCGCTGTTGCGAGGCTGGCCGACCGGCTCGATGACAACTTCGACAACGCCGTGCAGGCGATTCTCGACTGCAAAGGCCGCGTGATAATCTCCGGCATGGGCAAATCCGGATTGGTGGGTCGCAAAATCTCCGCTACGTTCAACTCCACCGGCATATCGTCGTTCTTCTTGCATCCGGCCGAGGCCCTCCACGGTGATCTGGGCGTGATGCGGTCGGAAGACATCATGTTGATAATATCCAAATCCGGTCAGCTCGAGGAAATGGCGACCGTGATCTCCACTGCCCGGCGGCTGGGCGTGACCATTATCGGTCTCGGCGGGACGCTAAACTCACCGTTGCACGAGCGTTCGGACATCTTCCTGGACTGCTCCGTCGAAACCGAGGCCTGCCCGAACAATCTCGTGCCGACCTCGTCCTCGACGGCGGCACTGGTTATGGGCGATGCCCTGGCGGTAGCCCTGCTTCGGGCACGCGAGTTCTCCACCGACGATTTCGCCGTCCTGCACCCCGGCGGATCGATCGGCCGGCGGTTGCTCCAGCGCGTTCGCGAGGTGCACCATGTTGGCGACGAGATTCCACTGGTGAGGCCGGACGCTACCATGTCCGATGCCCTGATCGAAATGACCAGCAAACGGTTGGGTTGTGTGGCCACGGTCGATGGCGACCGGCGGCCGACCGGGATATTTACCGATGGCGACCTTCGGCGACTCATCGAGAGACATCCCAATCTTTCCGCAGTCACCGCCACTGAGGCCATGCTGGCCAATCCGAAGGTGATATCCCAGGATGCGCTGCTCGACTCCGCTCTCGCCATAATGGAACGGCACTCCATCACACAGTTGCTTACGGTTGACGAGGACGGACGGCTGGCCGGAATAATCCACCTGCACGATATACTCAGGTCCAAACTTGTTTAGAATCGCCCGACCCTGCCTCAGCTGAGGATAACGTGGCGCAATCGCTCACAAAACGATTTCGACACTGGCTCACCTTCACGCTGGCCAATACGCTGATCGTCTTCTTCAACGTTATCTCCCGGCGTCTGGCATTGTTCATCGGAAGTTGGCTGGGCCTGACCGCCTGGAGCCTGCTGCCCCGGGACCGACACCGGATCCGCCGGCACCTTACGCTGGCCTGGGGTAACCGAGTGACCGAACGTGAAAGAAGTCGCCTCGGACGGTCGTTTTTCGTCAACAGCGGCAAAAATCTCGTCGACATTATCCGCTTTCGCAGACACTATCACAGCGAACTCAAACCTTTGATCGAATGCCAGGGGCTTGAGCACTGGGATGAAGCCTACCGGAAAGGGCGCGGCGTGATCGGAGTCACCGGCCACATCGGCAATTTCGAACTGCTGGCCGTCTACCTGCAAAGCCTGGAGCCCTACGACATTGCGGTCGTCGGCCGGGAGATGTACGACAAACGGATGGATCGCCTGCTGGTGGAAAACCGCCAGGCAATGGGCTTGACAAACATAGCTACCACCGATTCCCCTCGGAGATTCCTCCAGTGGCTCAGGGATGGCAAGGCCATGGGGGTGCTCATCGATACCGACTCATTTCGTGTCAGGAGCATGTTCATCCCGGCCTTCGGAAGACTGTCCAACACGCCGGTGGGGCAGACCCTGATCGGTTTGAAAGCCGGCTCTGCCTTTGTCCCGGGGGCTTGTGTCCGGTTGCCTGACGACCGTTACAGAGTGGTCTTCAAGGCCGCCATCGAGTACCCACCGACCGGCGATTCGGAACGAGACGTATACGAAATCACCCTGCGCTGTACACGGGCGCTGGAAGAAATCATCAGCGAATACCCCGACCAGTGGATCTGGCTGCACAACCGATGGCATACCCGCCCTTGACTTTTGGCTGGAAAGTGGCATCTTACGCGCCGATCTATGTATAAGAAGGTGCCCATGAAACCCTGGTTAGGTATAGCGATACTCTGTTTGCCGGTTGCATTGCTTGTTGTCGCCTGCGATTCGAACCAAACCACCGACAAGGTGGCTACGGGCGACATAGACAGCAGCCTGCTGCCGGATACCGAGGTCACCGGCGCCACCATTTACCTGTATGACCGGGGCCACGTTACCACCCGGATTCAGGCCGATCGCATTCTCAAATTCGAGTCGCGCGATTCCACCATGGGCTACACCCTGGTGATTGATGTTCTTGACACGCTGGCAAGAGTGACCTCGAACGTGGTCGGCGACTCGGGCATAATCAAGGAAGAGGCCGGGTTTCTGCATATATTCGGACACGTGGTGGTCGTGACGGACGACGGCCGGAAGCTGGAAACTGAGCACCTTCAGTGGGATTCCAACACCGACCAGATCGAAACCGATGCTTTCGTCAAGATCACCAAGGGCGAGGATGACATCATGACCGGGTGGGGGATGATTGCCGACAAGGGACTCAAGCGAGTGCGCATCATGCGGGCCTCCGGCTCGACCCGGGATAGCTCGCTCGTGCGGTAAGGTCATGACAGAATTCGGCTTAGCGATCTGAGGCTGAGTTCGAATTCCGCCGCCTCGTTTTTTTTCTACGGCCCTGCGATCTTTTTGTTGATACCGCCTCCAACACTTCGTTACCTATAATCCCGATGTACGGGAAGCACTCCAGCGCAGACTCATCTCGATCTGATTCCCACAGGCGTATTGGCACAAATCGACAGCAAGGGGGCCGCGTTATGACGCGCAAAGACTTCCAGGATATGCCCTGCTACATACTTGCGGGCGGCAGACACAGCCGGGACAGGGATTTTCAGGACGAGGGCGGCGTCACCCGCCTGGAAAAAGGATACCGTCGATATGCAGCGGTGTTCGAGAACGTCACCCTGGTGCTCAAGAAAGATCAGGCTCGCGAACACTATCTCAACTATCCGCACGTGTGCGACGACCAGCCGGATTTCAGCGAACTGAGCGGTCTGCATACCGTTCTCAACAAGACTGAATCCGACGTCGTCTTTGTCGGCTCCAGCGAAATCACCGATTTCCCGCTTGAGCTGATCGTCAATCTGGTCCGCAACTACCGGGGCGAGATGTACCTCGGATACCGGGCCCCGAACCAGCCGGACAGCCGACCGCAACCGTTATTCGGGATCTATCACCGCAGTCTGGCACCGAAAATCCGGGAGGCCATGACCGAGGGGCCGGCTGCGCTTACCTCGCTGACTGAAAGCAGCGGTCGGACCATCCCGCTACCCGACGGCGTGCCGGCCGACCGCATAGGTATGGACCACGACTAGGCCGACATCAGTTGCTTTCCTGCTCGATTCGTGTATATTCCGACTGCTAGCGGTCGGGGTATACATATGGACAGAATTCGCCGTTTCTTTGATCTATCCACAGTTCAGTTTCGCTTTCTGAGCCTGTTGTGTGCCTTGACCCTCCTTTTCGGTGTGTACACGCTGATACGGGCGTACGCACAACCGGTCGGCGAAACCGCCGCCATGCCCGTTTTCCTGGGCGAAAACCCCGGCGAGTACACCGGCGTGTTCGTTCTCGACCCCAACACCGCCCCGGTTGACTCTCTGGAGCTTCTCCCTGGTGTTGGCAGAGTGCTGGCCGATCGCATCGTGGCCTACCGCCTCCAACACCGATTCCACAGCGAGATTGACATCACCAAGGTGAAGGGGATAGGCCCCAAAGCATATGAACGTCTCAAACCATACCTCAGAATACGTCAATGACTGATCTGTTGCGCACCGGCATTGACTGTCAGGACGGCCGGGTTGTCCTGGCTCGTGTGGATAACGGCGGCGAGCGTCCGGTAGGGAAGACGCTGGGCGTTGTCGAGGGCGATTGCCCGGCCGGCCATGACTGCCTTTGCGGCTCGGCGCCGATTCTGGTGGTACCCGACCGCGAAGTGATTGTCAAGCTGATGCTGGTCCCCGGCACCGAGAAGGTCCACGACCGGCGGCTTCTTGAATTCGAACTAGCTGCCTGCATGCTCGAATCCGAGCGCAATTTCGTATTCGACGCCATACCAACCGGCTTTCCCCAGCAGCACCTGGGTCTGGTCTACCGCCGTGAGCGATTGGCGCAACTCTATGACCGGATAGGCTTGTGGCCAAAACAGCGATTCGCAGCCGGCCGTTGCCGGGCAAGGTCGGTGGCTCTTGGGCGAGGATTCATGTCCTTCTGTCAGCAGCTTGAGGACGAGCTCGTCTGTCTGATTGACATCGCCGGAGAGGACGGTTCCGTATGCCTGCTTCGGCATGGAGATATCGTCAATGTAGGCTGCTTTGGCGCCTCCGGGTTGACCGATTCCGACCCTGAGACCACCCGACGTATCGCCATCGAGGCCAAGACAATAGTCAGTTTTAAGCTCGCCTCGCTGGGTCAGGGTGCGGGACCGATGCCGCCGCCGAGATTGCTGCTCTCGGGCGAATCGGTGAGTCCAGCCGCGCGCGATATATTCGCGGATTACTTCGCCGGGGAGATCGGACGCCCACAATTAGACATGACTCGGATGACGCCCGATATTCAAGCGCCCACCAACCCCGAGTGCTGGCTGGCTGCGCTGGGGGCGGCTGTTAAGTGACTTGCCGAATTCACCACTTGATGCTATGTTGCGATGTCAACTGATATGGATCGACGGCAACGGACAGTGATATGACGGATTCCAAACAGGTTCGCAGAGCAGTCTATCCGGGCACCTTTGACCCGGTGACCAACGGGCACCTTTCTCTGATCGACCGCGCCTCACAGATATTCGATGAGGTCATAGTCGCGGTGGCGGCTAATGCTGGTAAAAGCCCCCTGTTCACGTTCGAGGAGAGAGTGGAACTAATGCGCCAGGCTACGGCGCACATGGGCAACGGCTTCAAGATCGAGGTCGTCGGATTCGAGGGGCTGACGGCCCAGTTCGTCAAGAAGGTCGACGCTATCGCCATCATCCGCGGTCTTCGCGCCGTCTCGGACTTCGAATACGAGTTCCAGATGGCCCTGATGAACCGCAAACTCGCGCGAAGTGTGGAGACCGTGTATCTGATGCCGGCCCTATCCTGGGTGTACCTGTCATCATCGCTCGTCAAGGACGTGGCCGGCAACGGCGGCGATGTCAGCGGCTTGGTCCCGCCGGCCGTCGATGAGGCCCTCAAGAAGAAGTACAAGTCGCTGAAATCCTAGCAAGATAGCCCCGGTCTCCGCAATTGTTGCCAATCCCCTGCCTTTCCGTTATACTCTGGACCATATTACCGAGCTGGGCCACACGAAAAGGAAACCCCGAACTGAGATGCGTATATGAGCAAGCAGGATAACGAAAAGAAGACCGGTAGATCAGACGCCGACGAAGTCCAGATTCCCTTGGCGGACCTGATCAGGACCCGGCGCGAGAAAATCCACCAGTTGACCGATATGCAGGTCGAACCGTACCCGTACAAGTTCGAGTGGACACACTACGTGCGCGATTTACTTGACGGCTTCGAGCAGCTGGCCGAGCAGCAAACGACCGTGCGTGCCACTGGCCGGATCATGCTCAAACGCAAGATGGGAAAAGTGTTTTTCGCAGACCTTCGCGACTCGACCGAACGCATCCAGATATATGTCAAGCGCGACATCGTCGGGCAGGACCGGTTTGACCTGTTCAACCTGCTTGATTTGGGCGATATCATCGGTGTCGAGGGCATCCTGTTCGTTACGCGCACGGGTGAAAAGACTATTCAGGTCAACAAGTTCGAACTGCTCAGCAAATCGCTTCACCCACTGCCCGACAAGCATCACGGGTTGAGCGATGTCGAGGCGCGCTACCGCCGTCGCTACGCCGACCTCATTGTCAATCCCGATGTCCGCGAAACATTCGTCCTGCGTAGCCGCATTATTCAGGCCATACGGGATTTCCTCAACAGCGAGGGATTCCTCGAGGTCGAGACGCCGATCCTCCAGCCGCTCTACGGCGGCGGGATGGCCCGGCCGTTCACCACCCATCACGAGAAGCTGGATATGCCGATGTACCTCCGCATCGCCGACGAGCTCTATCTCAAACGTCTGATTGTCGGCGGCTATGACAAGGTCTGGGAGTTCTGCAAGGACTTTCGTAACGAAGGACTCGACCGTCTGCACAATCCGGAATTCTCGATGATCGAGATGTACTGGGCCTTTGCTGACTACAAGGACATGGCAGCCCTGTTCGAACGGCTGATCCGCCACGCAGTTTATACCGTCCACGGATCGTACAAGGTGACCTACGGGGACCATGAAATAGACTTCGAGCCGCCGTTTGCGTGGGTAACCATGATCGGGTCCATAGAACAGCAGACGGGCGTGGACTTCACTGACTTTGCCTACGACGAAGCCCTGGCGGTCGCCGAGCGACTCCATGTCGAAACCGAAGGCTTGATCAACCGAGGCAAGGTGATCGAGGCCGTCTGGGAGGCGAAGGTCGAGCCGACCATCGTCCAGCCGACCTTCATCGCGGACTTCCCCGTGGAGATATCGCCCCTGGCCAAGAAACACCGCGAGGATGACCGCCTCACCGAGCGTTTCGAGATGTTTGTCGGCGGTCAGGAAACCGGCAACGCCTTCAGCGAACTGAACGATCCCATGGATCAGCTTCAGCGCTTCATGCAACAGGGAAAAGCACTCGAAGCCGGCGACGAAGAAGCTCAGCCGCTCGACGACGATTTCATCACCGCCCTGGCGTACGGCATGCCGCCCACCGCCGGGCTGGGATTCGGCATCGACCGCTTGGTGATGCTGCTGACCAATCAGCACTCGATACGCGACGTGCTCTTCTTCCCGCAGATGAAGAGCTACAAGGAAGGCACCGTGCCGGTCTCGAAGATCCTGGCCCAGATCCTCGAGGAAGAGAACAAGGGATAGGCAGGCCGACAGTCAGTCCGCGGCCGCTTGCCGCGCGTGTCATCACGGCTGAGCCGGCCGACCGACAGGCAGTCAAACGCTTTCTTTTTCTTCCGACCCTTCGTACCTTCACCGCTGATGAACTGCGATTGTGAGACTACCCGCCCATGAGCGCGCCTGAGGCTCCGGTCAAGACAACCATGTCGATCAAGGAAGTCCTGCGCGACACCAACCTCCTGATCGTATTCTCTATTACCCTCATGGCGGTAATGGCGGTCTCCAGTATCACTCCTGCTTTTCCGTCGATCATCAAGCACTTCAGTATCTCGCCGGCGCAGGTCGGACTGCTGATAACGGTTTTCACCTTACCGGGCGTGTTCCTTCCGCCTTTCACGGGTGTCTTGGCCGACAGGCTTGGGCGAAAAAGGATTCTGGTTCCATCGCTGCTGCTGTTCGGTGTTGCGGGCACCGCCTGCGGATTCGCTCAAACCTTCGAGCAGTTGGTGGTGCTGCGGTTTCTGCAGGGTCTCGGAGGGGCATCGCTCGGCACCCTGAACACCACCCTCTTGGGCGATCTGTATAAAGGCAGGATGCGCACCGCCGTCATGGGATACAACTCGTCGGTGCTGAGTATTGGCACCGCCAGCTATCCTGCCATAGGCGGCCTACTGGCGACCTTCGGCTGGCACTATCCGTTCTTCCTGCCGGTGATCGCGGTCGGCGTTGGCTTGTTCACTCTGTTCTGCCTGAACAACCCCGAACCGCATAGCGAAGAGCACCTTCGCGATTACCTGCGCAACGCCGTTGCCAGCATCCGCCACCCGAAGGCGGTGCTGCTGTTCATCGCCTCCTTGGTGACGTTTGTTATCCTCTATGGGCCGTATCTTACATTCCTCCCGATCCTTCTCGACGAGCGCTTCGGCAGCTCAGCCCTGGCTATCGGTCTGCTTTTCTCGGTTGGCTCAATTGTCAGCGCTGTCACCGCGACCCAGCTTGGCCGCCTCTCCCGTCGATACTCGGAAAAAAGCCTTATCCGGAGCGGCTTTGTGCTCTATGTAGCCGTGCTGTCGTCCATCCCATTCATCCCCGACTTCTGGTGGCTGTTGATTCCGGCCGCAGGGTTCGGTATCGCACAGGCTCTTAACATCCCCAGCATCTTCAGTTTGCTGACCGGTATGGCCCCGCTTGAATACCGGGCGGCCTTCATGTCGTTCAATGGGATGGTCCTTCGGTTGGGGCAAACCCTTGGCCCGGCTCTGGCCGGGCTGGCCTTCGGATGGTGGGGCCTCAACGGTTCCTTTCTGTTCGGGGCAACCGTCGCCGTCGTCATGTTATTGGTGCTCATGGTACCGATTCGCCTTGAGGCCGGACACTGAGCAGGCAGTAGATACTCTCCGCACCCACGAGTACGGACATGCTCTACTCCTGTTCCATTTCTGCTCTCGCGCTGCCTCTCTCGGTACATCCTCCCCCTCAGTGTCCGATTCGGTACACGTGATCGAGCGCCTTCGGTTTGAAGCTGATCACGTAACCGACGTTACACTAATGCGTTAGCTAAACCGACCCGGATCGGCACGGAGCTTGTAATACACCGGTCTCGAGAGCGATCACAATCATCCCAAAATGGGGGATGAATTACAGAAAGGAGACCTCGAACATGCGTAAGCTGAGTACTCTGATTCTTGTCTTTATCGTTGCGTTCACTTTCGGAGCTGTGGCGGCCAATGCCGGGAACGGCGACGCCAAGGGCAACCTCTTCCACAACTTCTATCAGTGGATGGCGGACGATGACGGCGATGGTATCCCCAATGGTCAGGACGAAGACTGGATGGGCCCCGGTGACGGTACCGGTTACCAGCATCAGAACGAAACGGCCAACAGCTTTGGCGAGTCAATCCGCACTCAACTCCAGCAGAAGCAGCAGACGAAGACGGAGGCCGGCATTCTCACCCGGCTGCGCGAACGACTGGGCAACGGTATCTTCGGCGACAACTAGTCCTGTTTGAGCATATACGCTGCCAAAGTAGCACCTCGCCCGCTTGCCGGGCGAGGTGCTCTTTTTTGTCCCCGATGCTGACTTCGGCCCAAAATGGTTGCCACGGCTTGAGGCGCGGTTGTATAATTGCTTGTAGGGATTACGGTTTTCAGCGGTCGGGGCGGCAAACGGCTCGCCCGGGACGCTGGGGCAAGGGCGCAAGGACGGCGATTCGTGAATTTCGAAATGTACATCGCCCGACGGTATTTCGGATCAGGCAGGTTCTTTGTCTCGGTAGCAACCTGGATTTCAATTGTCGGCGTGACTCTCGGGGTGGCCGTGTTGTGTATCGTCATGTCCGCCCACAACGGGTTCGAGGCGGAAATTCGCGAACGCCTGCTCGGGACAACCTCCCACATCTCACTATTCTCTCTTAACGGCGAATTCATCAGCGATTATGAGGACGTCATTGGAAAAGTGATGGCCGTCGACGACGTTCTGGCGGCATCACCGTTCATCTACTACAAGGCCGCCATTTCTTCGGCAGCTGCCGGCGATGGCATCATCATCCGGGGCATCGACCTGGAGTCGGAGCGCCGCACTGCAAAGATCGAAGAATCCATAACCGCCGGAGTCTACTCGTTTGCCCCCATCGTCAGCGGCGAGGATACCATTCCCGGGATTCTCCTGGGTCGAAGTCTTGCCGAACGCCTTGGCGTCTACTTGGGCGAATCAGTTGTGCTGTACTCACTTCGCGGCGAAGACCTCCATTCACGCGCCCGGCCGCGAGTGGCGAAGTTCTATGTCTCCGGGCTTTTTGAAACCGGTATGTTTGAGTTCGACGATCAGATGGCCTACATCTCGTTGGCCTCGGCGCAAAAACTCTTCCGTACCGGCAACGCCGTAACGACCATACACCTCAAACTCACTGATATATATCTTGCCGAGAAAATAGCTCCGATTATTGACGAGACTCTGGACTACCGGTTCGATGTCGTGCCGTGGCATGTCATGCATCGCAACCTGTTTTCCTGGATCAAGCTGGAGAAGTTGTTCCTTTCACTCGGATTCGTGCTGGTCGTGCTGGTGGCGGCTTTTTCGATCATCTCAACCTTGGTCATGCTCACGATGGAGAAGCGGGCGGAGATCGGGATTCTGAAGACTATCGGTACCACTCCGGGCAGTGTGGGCGCGGTTTTTGTCTACAAGGGCATGATGATCGGGGCTATAGGGGTGATCGCAGGTTGGCTGATCGCACTTGTTGTGGCCTATGTCCAAAACACGTATAGGGTTATCTCGCTGCCCCCGGACATATACTTTATCAGTTATTTGCCCATTGATATGCAACTGCCGGATTTCATTCTTACGGGCGCGGTTACTCTGGCCATCTGTTTTGCAGCTTCGCTGTACCCCGCCCGGCAGGCGGCAGGCGCATCTGTGATTGACGTTTTGCGACAATAATGGGTAATGTGCTACATGGGGCTAAAATACCTGCGAAAATTGGCGAAAATGGTAATATAGGCAGCTGGAAATAGGATTGATCCAACCGTATGGACAGTAATCAGGTTATTCTCGCCGCTCATCACGTTCACCGCGACTTCACCACCCCGGAGTCTACGCTATCGGTACTAAGAGGGGTGGAACTAGAAGTGGCCCGCCAGGAAATGGTGGCAGTGACGGGCGCCTCGGGTGTCGGTAAGTCGACCCTCTTGCATATACTGGGCGGCCTTGACCGGCCGACCCAAGGCGAGATAACTATCGGTCAGGTACCCCTTAAGGGTAAGTCCGAGCGCGACCTGGCCCGGTTCCGCACCAAGAAGGTGGGCTTTGTGTTCCAATTTCACTACCTGCTGGACGATTTTGATGCACTGGAGAACGTCATGATTCCCATGTTGTTAGCAGGGCTGAGCCGGGATGAAGCCACAGGGCGCGGGGAACAGCTTCTGCTTCAAGTGGGTTTAATAGATAGAAAAGGACATCGCCCGAAGATGTTGTCGGGTGGCGAGCAACAACGAGTGGCGGTCGCACGAGCACTGGCGAATGATCCGGATGTCGTTCTGGCCGATGAACCATCCGGGAATCTCGACACGGCCACTGGACGAAACCTCCATGATCTCCTCTTCGAGCTGAACTCTCAGAAAGCGATGACGTTTGTGATTGCGACCCACAACCAGGAACTGGCCCGACGGTGCGACCGGTGCCTGGAATTGATCGACGGCAGATTGACCGAGAAACCGAAAGAAGGCTAATCATGCTTTGTCCTGAGTGTAATAAGCGGGAAGCGACAATTCACCTGACCCAGATTATCAACAACCAGAAGGTGACCGTGTCGCTCTGCAAGGAGTGCGCCGCCAAGTTCGGTTTCCACTCACCGCTGGACAACGTGCCGTTTCCGTTGGCCGAGATTCTCTCCGGTATGACGCAGGACCTCTCCAAGTCAACGCCGCCGGTTCCGGTCGAGAAAATCGAGTGCCCATCGTGTCACATGACGTTTGAGGAGTTCGCCAAGAAAGGACGCTTCGGCTGTGGCGGATGCTACGGGGCTTTCCGACCGAAGCTCGAAGCCATTATGAGGAAAATCCACGGCGCTTCGCTCCATCGAGGTCGCAACCCCGGCATGGATCCCGATAGCGCCGTCGAGGAAGTGCTGCCCGTACGGGAAGAGG
>Ga0272444_10004799_pt1 | contig 11823 bp, 4 predicted proteins | sample SSMForm13_FD_201033 | JGI IMG/M metagenome (GOLD analysis project Ga0272444, IMG submission 201033) | Marine sediment archaeal communities from Little Sippewissett salt marsh, Falmouth, MA, United States - SSM-Form-13 | ecosystem: Environmental > Aquatic > Marine > Wetlands > Sediment ... | reverse complement strand
GACTTGTTCCCCTTGGAGGCCCGCGTGCGCAGCTATGCCATGACGCCGCTGGAGTTCGAACCGGACAGCCGGTACCAGTACAGCAACGCCGGCATCAATACGGCGGCGCGAATCATCGAGGTGGTGTCCGGCATGTCCTTTGAGCAATTCCTGGACGAACGTCTGTTCCAGCCGCTCGGGATGGTGGACACCACGTTTTGGCCGAATGAGGCGCAGGTGGCTCGGATCGCCACGTCCTACAAGCCCGGCCCGGAGGGGCGGGGGCTGGAGGCTACGACGGTCGGCCAACTGCACTACCCGCTCACCGATCGTGCCGTGCGGTTCCCCATGCCGGCGGGCGGTCTGTTCTCCACGGCGCGGGATGTGTCCCGGTTCTATCGCATGTTGCTCAACGGCGGCGAATTGGAGGGGCGGCGCTATCTGAGTGAGGCGGCCGTGCGGGAAATGACGCAACGCCAGACGCCGGCCGAGCTACCCGAGAGCTATGGCTACGGTTTGTCCGTGGGTGCCGATCACTACGGGCATGGTGGCGCCTACTCCACCAACACCATTGCCAATACGCGGCATGGCTTGGTCCTTGTCTGGCTGGTGCAACACGACGGTTTCCCCGGCGATGGCGCCACGGCGCAGGAAACATTCATGCAGGCTGCTACACCGTGTAATTGAGCACCGCGTCACCGGCACGGCCAAGGGATCCGTCCGCGCGGCGATAGCTGGCGAGCTGGGCGATGCGATTGCCGCCTGCGGCCTGCTGGTCCGCGTTGGCGTACCGTAGACTCAGCGATTCGATCCCCGCTTGTTCCAAGGTGAGCAGTTCCCCGTCCTCGGTGATGCCGTTGCCGTTGTCACGGAAGAGGAGCAGTTCGCCGAAGCGCCGGTCGCGCTTGTCGATGACACCGTCGCCATTGTCGTCGAGCTTGCGGAGTTCCTCGTAGCCGTTGGCCGCGCCAAGCTGGTCGCCGAAGAGTTCCCGGCCGCTGTTGATGACACCATCGCCGTTGCGATCCAGCGCGAGGAACGCGTCGCCGCCGGTAACGAAAGCCGTGTTCTGTTTGGCGCCGTTCCCCAGTATGTCGAACTCGGCGCCGTTGCGGTAGCTGGTCATTTCGAAGCCGTCGCCGTCAAGGTCGAGGATGATGGGGTCCGACTCTTGAACGATGCTGGCCTCCACGCTGACGCTGGCGCTGAAGGAGAACTCGATCTGCACGCTCACGGCGCTGGCGCTTGCCCCCTGTCCCGAGCCCAATTGCGCCTGACGGCCGTTGCCAGTACCCAGCAGGTCCGCCAAGGCCTTCTCCAGTTGTTCGCGCAGCTTCTCTTGCAGTCCTGCAAGGTCGAAGCCCGCCAAACTCTCGAAGAAATCATTGAACATGGCGTCCGTCTGGTCGAGGAGTTGCTCGGTGTAGTCGAGTAGTCTCCCGAACAGCGCGTCCAGACCGGCCGTGCCCTCCGCGGCGTCCGCGAAGCCCTGGAGCGATGTCGCGCTGATGCTGAGGGAGAACTCGAACCGCGCGGCGACGCGCTGGCTCAGTTCGGTGAAGGTGGTCTGCCGCGTGCCGTCCAGTCCTTCGGCGACACGCGCGGTGCGCTCTTGGAAGAGGATCAGTTGCTCATAGGTGGACTCGGTGAAGAAGTCGAACGAGAGTTGCTGTCCGACGGCCACCGTTTCCGCGTCCTCGCGCGAATCCGCGAAGCGCGCCGCCACCTCCTGAAACCGAGCCGATAGGCTGAGCGAGAGCGTCTCTCGCTGGTAGACCGCCGAGGCGAAGGATTGCTCCACCGTCTGCTCGCGGTTCGGGTATACGCCGTCGTTCTCACGAGCGGCGAGCGCCAATTCTGGCTGTCGATGCGGCGCTTCCGCGGCTTGTGCGCGTTGGTCAAGCGCAAGAAGGCTGGATGCAAGGGTGGCGGGGTCGGAAAGTGCAGCGATTCCCATGATGTCCATCTCCGGCGGCTTCGTGAGGAGCGCCTGTTCAGATCCGTCGCGTTGGTTCTATCGGCAGTGCCGTGCGCTCCCTTGAGTGGGAGAAGCGCCTTCCTGTTTGGGCGGGGTTGACCATGCCATTCTTGCGCCGCAGAGGGCAGAACGCGATAGTGCGGTTGCTTCGCATAATGCGGCCAGCCTTGACAAATGCGCTTATTAAGCAATACACTTAATGCAGGTGACCAAGAGAGAGCTGAGGTTGTATGGCGCTCCTTTCGTGTACGCTTCACCTGGGCACGGCGTTGCGGTGTGCCAGGACGGCATGGCCACAGCGGCGGTGGTGCTTCGCCAGGGGCGCGGCGGGGGGATCCAATCGCGGCCAGTCGGCCCAGCGCGGGCCGGCAGCGCCGATCCACTTCCCCACTCGAGTCTGCCGGACCGCCCAGGGGCTGCGTCATGGACCATGAACCGGCCCAGGTGCCACCCGTCAGGTCTGTTGGTCCGTTGGGGCGCGGCCCGGAGCCGTCGTTGCGCGCGGCGGACACGCCGAGTACTGGCGAGGCTTGCTTCGAACGCGTGATGACCGCCGCGGGACACGGCACTTGGTCGTGGGACGGCCGGGCCGGGGAGATACGGCTTGGGCCGTCCTGCTGGACGATGCTGGGGTGTCCGCCGGGTGAGTTCCCCGCGGACAACCGATTCTGGTTGGGGCTAATCCATCCCGACGATAGGGAGCATGCCGAACGTGCTTTCCGGGAGGCCTTGGCCGGCGAGGCGGATGCGCTGCACGCCGAGTTTCGTGTGAAGCACCGGCACGGCAGATGGATCCGCGCGCGGGCGGAAGGGGTGTTGGTCGAGCGAGGCGGTGGCGGTGAGGCGCCGCGGATGATTGGTTTCCTGGAGGACATGTCCCGGTGGGAGGAGGCCAAGGATGAACTGAAACTCGTCCAGAGTGTTCTTGAACGAGCGCCGACTGGCTGTGTCCAGTTTGGGCGCGACGGCCGGATCAGCTACGCCAACCGTCAGGCGTGCCGGGCACTTGGGTATGGCCGCGACGAACTCTTGAATACGTGTATGGCGGATATCGCCTGCGATCTTGAGCCCGGTGCCTGGGAGGAGATCTGGAAGCGGCTTGAGGAGACTGGTGCAAGCTCGTTTGAGGTTTACTGCCGCCGCAAGGATGGTACCCAGTTTCCCGCCGAAGTCCGTATTGACTATGCGGAACTGAGTAGCGGGGGGTGTGGTTGCGCCTGGCTGGATGACCTAAGCGATCGGAAGCAGGCGGAACAGGCATTGCGTGAGAACGAGGAGCGCCTGCGCCAGGCGGTTCGCGTTTCGGGGATTGGGATATTCGACTACGATCACCTCACCGACACGCTCTACTGGTCCCCAAGACAGCGCGAGATATGCGGCCTGGACGCGGACGAGCCCGTCACGTTGCCGGGGGTGTACCAACTTATCCCTCCCGAGGACATCGATGATTTCCTGGCCGCCACGCAACGTGCCAGCGATCCCTCGGGCGATGGCCTTTGGGATGTTGAGCATCGTGTTCTGCGGCGCGACGGGACCGTGCGTTGGGTGAAGGCCCGCGCGCAGACCTTCTTCGAGGGCGAGGGAGCCGAAAGGCGGCCCGCGCGCACCGTGGGCGCGGAGCGCGACGTGACCGATGAGCGAAGGAGAGCCTCGGAGTGGAACAAACTTCAGGCCCAGTTGGTCCAGGCACAGAAGATGGAGTCCGTCGGACGGCTCGCGGGCGGCGTGGCGCATGATTTCAACAACATGCTGAGCGTGATCCTGGGCCATGCGGGCCTGCTCCTCGCGGATCTCGATCCAGCGTCGCCTTTTCGTGCGGATCTGGAAGAGATCGACACGGCCGCCCGCCGATCGGCGGACCTCACGCGCCAACTGTTGACCTTCGCTCGAAGACAGTCGGTCGCACCGCGCGTGCTTGACCTGAACGACACCATCGATGGGATGCTGAAGATGCTGCGCCGCCTTATCGGTGAGAATATTGAGGTGGCCTGGGTGCCCGGCGATGGCCTATGGCCCGTCCGAATTGACCCGACGCAGATAGACCAGATCCTCGTGAATCTACTCGTCAATGCGCGGGACGCGATCACCGGCTCGGGAAGGATCACCATAGAGACGCACCGCGTCGAGCTTGATGATGCCTACTGCGCGGCCAATGCCGAAGCCATACCTGGACAGTTCACGCAACTCGTCGTCGGCGACGATGGCCACGGCATGGACAAGGAGGTACTGCGGCACGCGTTTGAGCCATTCTATACCACCAAGCGTCAGGGCAAAGGTACTGGGCTGGGCCTGGCCACCGTCTACGGAATTGTCCAGCAGAACGAGGGCTTCCTGAGTGTCCGCAGTGAGTTGGGGCAAGGGACGACGTTCAAGATCCACCTGCCGAGATATGCCGAGGCCGTCGCAACCGAGGCGCCCGGCACGCCGAAGCCCTCTTCCACCGATGGCACGGAGACTATCCTGATCGTCGAAGACGACCCCTTGGTGCTACGGCTTATTCTGCGGCTGCTGAGGGGGCTGGGCTACACGGTGTTGCCCGCGAGCACACCGACGGAGGCGTTCAACGTCGCCGAGGAGCATACGGAGGGGATCCAGTTGCTTCTGACCGACGTTGTGATGCCCGAAATGAACGGACGCGACCTTGCCAAGGCGTTGACCGACAGGTTGCCCGGACTGAAGTGCCTGTTCATGTCCGGCTACACGGCCAGTGTTGTTTCGCGGCGCGGCATGCTTGAGGAGGGCGTTCACTTCCTCCAGAAACCATTGCTCAAGGAACAGTTGGCCGTCAAGGTGCGCGAAGTGCTCGACAGCGACTGACCTACCCCATACGGGACACCCTCCGGCGCGATCGCCGGTTGGCGAAGACCAATAAGGCAAAGGCGGCCAGCGCCAGCGGTAACTCGGTGCCGTGTCCATCCGGCGTACCGCCAACCGGGTGGCAGCCAGGGCCGCCATTGCCGCCCACGCTCAGTGGAACATTGATGTTGAGGAAGCCGCTCTCGCTCAGCACGGCCGCCACGGATTTGTCCGCGTAGCCCTCGGCGGACACGGTGACTGTGTAGCCCGTGGGTGCGATGGCGGGGAAGGCGTACACGCCGTTCTCATTCTCCGTGACCGGTGCGAAGGTACTGACGGTCAGGAGCACGTTGGCATCCAGGATGCGGTCCTGCGTATCCGCGTCCCAGACCGTGCAGAGAAGCGTGGCTGCGGCGATGCCCGCGCCCTTCGGCAAGATGGGCTCGAAGTCGGCCGGACCGGAGATGCTGTTCTGCACCGTCTGCGGGTCGTCCGTATCCCAGTCATTGTTCTCCATGACCAGTTCGGTGTCGGTCTGGTTCTCGACGGCAAAGCCATCGATATTCTCGATCTTGAACGTGTTCCACCCGCTGTCGGGGCTCGTGGCGTCACCGAGTCCGTTCTTGGCAGCCTTGGTCGTGGGCAGACTGCGCACGAGGATGCCCGTGGAGGAGAGGTTGTCGAATACGCAACGGCGGATGAAGGGGATGGCGCCATCCAGGTCGATGCCGATGGCCAGACTGGTGAAGGTACAGCCCTCAATCACCGTGCCGCTGGCGCCTGCGCCCGAGATGGCGATGCCCGTGGCCGTGCGCGCCGACTCTCCCACGAAGTCCACTTCGCTCACGCGCGCGGGCGCGTCCACGATGGTCAAGAGTGCGTCTTGTGTTCCGGGCGACATCACCTGCACGTTGGCCAAGCCGCTGTTGCTGGCGGCGCTCACGCGCCCGGTAATGACGGCAGTGGCGTCCCGTGGCCCGGAGAGCGTCGTCCACGGCTCCAGCACGATGTCTTCCGTATAGCTACCGGCCAACAGGCTGATCCGAGCGGGTTGCGCCGCAGTACCGTCAAGCCGGCCGAGGGCGAAGGCGACGGTACGCAACGGCGCGGCGATGGTTCCGTTGCCGGGTGAATCCGTCCCGTCTGGCGCGACGAACAGCGTGTTGTCCGGGCTGGCTGCGTCATAGGGGTCGCCGTCGCGCTGGAATTCCTCCAGGTTGCTCAGTCCGTCGCCATCGTAGTCCTCGGTGGCGTCGTAGTCGAGGGTTGGCTGAAGCTCATGTGAGACCTCCCACCCATCGGGGATGCCGTCACCATCGGAATCCGGGTCGAGCGGGTCCGTGCGGAAGTCGCGGCACTCCTGGCAGTCGTCCAGCCCGTCACCGTCCTGGTCTCCGACGGGCTCGGTGCAGTAGTCGTCGCACTCACCTTCGCCCTCGCCTTCACCTTCGCCCTCGCCCTCGCCCTCCCCCTCACCTTCGCCACTGTCCATGAGATCGAAGAGCTTGGCGGTCTGATCGAAGTTGGCGGTAACCAGGTAGCGGTTGTCGGGCGCGAATTGGGCTTGGTTCACAAGGTTGGGTGACGCCACGATCTCGAACTCTATCGCATCGCTCGACAGGTCGTAGACCGTGGTCAATCCCGTCACCGAGAGTACTCCGGCGAGGCTTTGGTATGCCCCCGTGCCTGAACCGGCAAGCCGCGCGCCGTTGGGCGAAAAGGCGACGTTCAGGAAGTTCTCGTAGTTCGGTCCCGCCAAGGTGAAGCGCTCGGCGTAGTCCGACGTGTCCCACGCAATGACCGCGGGCCCCGTCCTAGAATCCTGTCGCGCACCGGCCACGGCCAGTTGGGCGGAGTTAGGCGAGAAGTCGAGCGCAAGTACGCTCGTGAAACGGTCATCCTGGAAGGTGTGGAGCAGGTCGCCCGTGGTCACATCGAACAGGAAGACCTCGTTGCCAAACCCCGACTGTTTCGCTTTGCCAGAGGGGGTGTAGCGCGCTGCGGCTACAAACTGGCCGTTGGGAGAGACGGCGATTGCCGAGACGGTTCCCTCCGGTCCTTCCGCGCCACTGATCAGCGTCCCGTCCGCCACATCCCAGCGGGCGATGTACGAGGTCGTGACCAGCAACTCGTCTACGCGTTCCACGCGTGATCCGGCGGTGAACAGGGACTGACTGTCCGGGTGGAATGTGCCGTCGAGGCATGCGGTGTCGCTGGCGCCAACCGCGACCCACGGGTTCTCCGTATCCAACTGCCAGATCACACCCGAACCGTCGCCAGCGCACGCCGCGATTCGTTCGCCATCGGGTGAGACCGCGAGGGACCTGAGGGCAGCTTCCATCGGATGCATAATGGCATCCGTCAGCGCACCCGACGTACGGTCCCAGATGTAGGCGTACGGCGTGCCATCGATGGTCAATACCCGGCTACCGTCGGGCGTGAACAAAGCGTGCGTTACCTGCCCCGTCATGGGCTCCGCCATGCGTGCGTTCAACATTCCGCCGTTGCTTGCGTTCCACTCGACCAGAGCGCCGCTGTAGCTCCCCGTGAGCAGTCGCTGTCCATCGCCGGAGACGGATAGGGCGCGCAACGCCTCGCCGGCGATCTGCGTCTCCCATGCGAATACCCCGGTAGCCGTATTCCACGCGGCGAGTTTCCCCTGGTTATAGGCGATCACCGGCTTGACGGGTTCGTTGAGCCCAAGGCCACTGGCATAGAGGCGCGTGCCATCGCCGGCGTAGCGGATGTTGGCGATGTACTCAAAGCCGCCCTCCAGTACGGAGAGCACCGTGTCACTGCCCGCATCCCACAGCACCACGCCGCCCGGGGCCGGCGAGCTAAGCGGCGAGGCCAGTTGTCCTGCCACGGCGAGGTGGGTACCGTCCGGCGAGAAGGCCAGACTGTTGACCAAGACGTGTTGGTCATCATAACTGCGGGTCAGCGCGCCGCTCATCACCTCCCGCAGTTGCACTGTACCACGATAGGACGACGTCTCGGCGTCGTAGAACGAGCCACCCACCGCGACCCAGGCGTTGTCGGGACTGAACGCGACGGAACTTGATCCATCAACAACTTGAACGACAAAGAGCTTCACGGGTGTCGAAGTACCAGTATCGAACATGCTGAGGTAGCCGGTATAGCGCTCCAGCGTGTCGGAGTACACTTCGCCCACGACCGCCGCGTAGGCGCCATCGTCCGAGAATGCCACGGCCGTCACCGTGTGTTGGTTTGAGGTGGTCAGGCTCAGATCGTAGAGGCCCGTACCCGTGCTGCTGTTATACAGCAGCGCGGAACCCAGCGAGTTGCCGATGAGTATGCGCGTACCGTCCGGTGAGAGCGCGTGAGCGCTTCCCGCGATGCAGATCGCGTGAAACGGCCCGCCGGAGGCGTTCACGCGGTAGCAGACGCCATCCTCGATACACACCAGCGCGTCATTGCTGTCCGGGAAGTACGCCACGTGCTGAATCGCGCCCAAGGCACCATAGACTTGCTCAGGATCCCGGATGGTCGTTTGGGCCGACGCCGGACCGGCCGCCAACCCCGCCATTACGAGCACCAACGCCAATAGACAACCTGTTCGTCGAAACATGGTATCCCAGCTCCCAGGGCCTTGCGCCCGATGTGTCCGCCGCAGTCAGAAAGCCGTTTGTGCCTTGCCAGGGGTCCCCGTTTGCATTGGGCAAATCAGAGAAAAGCGTTCTCGTGGCCGCGCCTCCAGCTCATGAATATTATACACTCCAGCGCGGCGAATATTGCGCAATTTTGGTTAGGATTTGAAGCAAGAGACGCATGTTCATGTCCAGAAAGGACTTAGAGCATGTGTCTCGAAGGGGTTTGCTCTAGACTACTCCGCGTAGAGCGATACGAGGCCGTCATTGGCGCCCGGCGCGCCGAACATGGGCAGCTCGCGGTCGCGCATGGTGTTTTCCAGGTCCTGCAACCCCTGCGGCGAGATCTCCTTGACGGGGCCGAAGGACAGCGCGTTGACCAACGAGATGGACGTGGATTCCAGCAACTCGGTCATCATCTTGCACCAGTAGATGTCCTTGGGGCTCATGATGACGAGGCCGTGGTTTTCCATGAGGAACGCGTTGTACTTCTGGAGATAGGGCAGGAAGTTGTCCGCGAGTTGCTGCGTGAGCGGCTCGGCGTAGGGCACCGTCACCACCGGGCCCACCTCCGTGGCGGTCTCGGGGAAGTAGGGCCGCATGAGATGCTCTTTCCCGGCGGCGATGGCGAAGGCGTTGGTGACCGGCGGGTGGCAATGGAGCACGCTCGCGATGTCGGGGCGCTCGCGGAAGAAGTTCACGTACATGGGCGTCTCGCCCGTGGGTTTCTTCGTGCCCTCGATCACTTCGCCGGCGCCATTGATGAAGACCACGTCGGCCAGCGTGATATCGCCCTTGTTCATGCGGGTGGGCGTAATGAGGATGACATCGTCTTCCAGCTTCCAGGCGAGATTGCCGCCGTGGCCGGTGACGTACATGTTCGCCGCCAGCGTGTGGCACACGCCCACGAAGGTCGCTACTTCCGCTTGGTATTGCTCCAGATAGCTCATGGTGTTCTTCACTCCGGGGTTGCGGCGCGGCAGCCCCGCGCGCCGGGATTGAACGGAAAGGCCGGCTGGCCCGTCCAAGCGGAGCAAGCTTACCAGACGTCTTTGGACAGGGGCAAGGTGCCCGACTTGTTTTCCGGCCTTGGCTTCGGTAGAACGGCATACAGGCGCGGCCCACACACGAGGACACCTTCACCATGACGAGCGCGATCGCCCCCTGGAGGGCAAAGACCTTTCTCGTGTATTCCCTCTTCGTGGCTGCCGAAGCGTTGGCCGGCCCGAGTTCCGTGGCCAACGCCATTGTGCAGGCTTCGGGCGTGCATGCAGGGCTCTGTGTCCAGTTGGGTGCGGCCGATGGCGCCGTGTCCCTGGCACTCTCTCGGGCGGGGCGGTTCCTGGTACACGGCCTCACGCTGGAGGACCCCGAGCCGGGCCGAGCGCTCATCCGTGCCGCCGGTCAGTATGGCCTCGTGACCCTGGAACAGTACAGGCCACCACCGTCCGACGTGCATGGCCTACCCTATGCGGAGAACACCGTGAATCTGCTGGTGGCAAACGTACTGGATCTGGTCGATCTGGACGAGATCTGCCGCGTGCTGCGCCCCGGTGGCGTGGCCATGCTGGACGGTGGGGGATCACGCGATGGGCTCTCCGCTTTCCTGCACGGCGAAGGCACGGAGGGTGCTGCTATCGCAGACGTCGAGGGAGATTGGGTGCGCTTTGAGAAGCCGTGGCCCGAGACAATGGATGCGTGGGGCCACGTTCGGTACGACGCTTCGAACAACGCCGTATCCCAAGACGCCTTCGTTGGTCCGCCGCGGCGCGTACGCTGGGTCACCGGGCCGTTCCAACCCATCGCGGCGCCCGTCTCCGCGGGCGGGCGCAACTACTATGGCGGAACCATTGCCCGGGACGCTTTCAATGGGCTACTCCTGTGGGAGGCCGGTCCGGACAACGCTGACTGGCCGGGCGACAGTTTCCCGGCCATGCCCGGGGTGGTCGATCCCGTGGCCGTGGGTGACCGGATCTACGTCGTGGCCCACGGGGAATTGCGTGCTCTGGACGGTGACACCGGAATGATGGTGCAGGCCTATCCGGAGGCCGGTGAACCACGCGAAGTCCTGCATAAGGACGGCGTTCTCCTTGCCGTCAACTGGACCTCGTTACGTGCCGTCGATGCCGCCACGGGGCGGCGTCTCTGGATCCGGCCCGCCACGGACCCGGCTTGCGTGGTGGTGGGAGAGGGTGCGGTCTTCTTCGTCGAAGGGAATATACGCCGGGGCGACTGGCGGCGTCTTACCCGCGTAGACCTCAAAACGGGTTCCGAGGCCTGGACCGTTCGCTCACCTAAGTTCCGCGACGAGGACGACACCTACGCCTTTCTGCTCCACGCGAGTTGGTGTGTCTACCACGGCGGCATGCTGGCTTTCGAAGAGTCCACCTATGCGGACTATGACACGGGTAACGCGGTGCACGTTGTCTCCGCGGCCGATGGCGCCTCGCTTTGGAGATACGCTCTTGACTATGGGAATCATTTTAAGCAGGCTCGTGTGCTCTTCCTCGATGGCCGTGTGTCCGTGCTCAACGAGAACCACGTGGAGACATTGGACCCCGCGACGGGCCTGCTGGCACAACGGATTCCCTCCTTCACCGGGCACTGTTTTCCCCCCGTGGGTGTGCGGGACTACGTGCTTAGCGGCGAGATGAGTTTCACCGATATCGAGGAGGCCTTGGTTGACTCGCAACGCATTACCAAGACCGCTTGCTCGCGGACCGGAGGTATCGTGCCCGCCAATGGGCTCCTCTATGTTACGCCAAAGACATGTACCTGCTGGCCTATGCTTCAAGGGCTGCTCGCCATGGCCCCGGCTCGGAAAGAGGGGCCCGTGGAGGTGGCGCTTGAGGTGACGGTGGCAGGCGAGTTGCCGGCCGCGTTGCAGGAAAGCCCGGGCGACTGGCCCGCGTACCGCGGGGATCCCTGGCGGGGCGGCGTGGTGGACACGACCGTGCCTCACGCACTACGGGAGCAGTGGATGTTGGCCGCGCCGGTACGGCATGGTGCTCACTTTGAGGAGGACTGGACGGGGAACCTCTACGTGCGCGGGCCGCGAACCGGTCCGGTGGTGGCGTACGGCATAGTGGCGACCGCAGAGCCCGATGGACATCGGGTCGTGGCCTGCGACGCGGAGACCGGTGAGCAGCGTTGGGCCTTCACCGCGGAGGGTCGAATCGACACACCGCCCACCTTGCACCGGGGCATGTGTCTCTTCGGTACGCGGTCGGGCCGGGTCTATTGCCTGAATGCCATGACCGGCCAGTGCCGTTGGTGGTCACGCGTCGCAGCGGAAGAAGAACGCATCGTGGCTTTCGGTCAGCTTGAGTCCCCGTGGCCCATCGCCGGCAGTGTACTCGCGCGGGACGGCGTCGCCTATTTCGCTGCGGGGCGTCAGTATCTGGCGGACGGCGGCGTTCGTGTTTTTGCCGTGGATGCTTCAACGGGCGACCTGCGCTGGAC
>Ga0272444_10004798_pt1 | contig 11824 bp, 8 predicted proteins | sample SSMForm13_FD_201033 | JGI IMG/M metagenome (GOLD analysis project Ga0272444, IMG submission 201033) | Marine sediment archaeal communities from Little Sippewissett salt marsh, Falmouth, MA, United States - SSM-Form-13 | ecosystem: Environmental > Aquatic > Marine > Wetlands > Sediment ... | reverse complement strand
CGCCCATACCGAGCATGCCCTCGATCTCGGTCTTCGCTACTGCCACGTCGTCGGCGTACACATTGAGGCGGGCATCGTAGATGTCCACGTCCTGGTCGCCATCATTGCCCTGCTGGATATCCAAAGCGGCGAACGAATGGGTGCCGGTGCCGCCGAAGTTTACCGCAACGTTGGGATCGGAAACCTGAAGGGTGACATTCGCGCTACTGGCGTAGTTGCCGCCAAGGGTGATGCTGCCGGCCGCAACTCGCATGTTGGTCGGAGCGGTGGAGGCAGCCCCGCCGCCGTCATTACCGGCAGTGGTGGTCTGAACGACAATGCCGGAGACAGGATTGCCGAAGGCACCAGCGCCATACGGGGCGGTCCCGAGCGGGCCGACGAAATCGCCGGAGCCATCGACGGGCAGCGTCGAGACGGAGTCCAGACCGAAGGTCGTCAGTTCGAGTGTACCGTCTGCCCCTTCGAAGGTGCCGCTGGCGATCAGCGTATCAGGGGCGTACGTGCCGGGATCGCCATCGGCCGTCCAGAACATGCCATTGGAGGGCGAGCCGCCGGTGGTGTAGCCCGTTGTGCCGACGCCCATGAGGACGGCTGCGTCCTGAAGGGGAATGTTAACCCCGGCATCGGGTCCATTGGGATCCTGGTAAGCGACGGGCTGAAGGCCAACGAGGTTGGTCGGGCCATCGCCACGAATGCTCGGGGGAACAGCCAGGGGGTCGCCTGGGACGAACCCGGCGGCAACGCCCTCGCCCGTGGCGACACCGGCGGTAGCAGCAACTTCGCCCATAGGCGATTCGTTGGTCGCCGCAGTGACGGTGTAGCCATTCAAACCCGTGACGGATTTGATCGCGAAGTCAAGAGCGCCTCCATCGGCGGCGGCGTCGCCAATGCCACTATCATTCCAAAGGCGCAGATTGACATCGAAGGTCCCTGAACCCTCGATCAAAGTCACGACCGCCACATCCGCCATAGCGACTGCGGAAAAGCCGAGCGCGACAACCAGTACAGCCAAGGTCAACAGTCGTCTATCACGCATGATCCTCGTCTCCTATTTCCTGCTCCGAGAGATGCCTTGCCTCTGTTTCCGTCCGAAGGAGTTGGGAAAGCCGTCAACAGAATTCCCAAACAACAATCTACAAACATAGAAATGCGTCCGGTGCTGGTGACTATCCTTTACTTCATGCTCCTATGCTCTTGCATTCTATCACCGAACTGCGATCTGTCAAGTGCTTACTCACTCTTTTTTGGACAACTCCGTGCTTTTCTCCGCCAACTTTAGCCAAAATTATGGCCAGGCGTTTGTTTTGGGCGTTCGGACAAAAATAAAAAACAAAGCCCAAGCAACGCCAACCCGACAAGCAATAGTCATCATAGTTCGCAACTCTATGAAAAGACATCATTTACGTCGCAGATGTCCGTGCCATACCTCCATCCCCTGTCCGCTCCATGCCGTGATTCGCTCCATCAAATGCCAACGCGGACAATTGGTGACCACTTGAATGACTTGAGAAGTTCCCTGGAAATTTCTTGCCGGTTCGACCAAGTTTTTCCGCTCCTCTTCTGTGGGTCATGCTGAAAAAGTCTCAACTCCAGCATTCAAACCGAGCTAGCAGGCCGAAAGTGGCCCCTTGTTTGACGGCCTTTCGAGGGCAATACCGATAAGCACACCTTGGTTATACGCGCAAGTGCAAAGCCGACCTCGCCACAACTGGGTCCCACGCGGCATGAGGGCTTGGCCTTCGCCTTATCCTTATAGTCATGCCCATACCCATACTCAGTCTTATGTCCGTTTTCATACCAAAGCTGCCATCGCCCTGGGCTTCTAGCGAGTTGCCCGTGCATGTTCGGAAAAGCTCACCTGGGCAATCCTCAAGCAGCGAACGCGGCGAGGGGTTGAAGAAACCGAAAAAAACCCCACTTAAGCGCAGTTAGGCCGTTACCCCCGCCGAGGTTGGTCGTTAAATAATTGATAATCAGTGCAATGACGTATCAGAGGGAACCGTTGTCTCTTGAGCAATGAAAGTAAGCGAATCCATGAGCAGCAGGACCATTCAAACGCAGGGATCAGCTTGGTTGTGCATTACCCCGGTTGACTCGCGACAGGCATTCATTACCGCAAGGATGACTGAGCAAACCCCCGCCCGCCAGGCGGCTGAGGACATTTATCAGGCCGTGGGCAAGTTGTTGGCCGATGACGGGCTGGTCGTCGTTCAGGAGCGAGTGTTCGGGTCGCTGTCGGATCACGACGCGATTCTCGAAGTTCGCGATGCTCAGTTGGCTCTCAAGGGAGTCGATCCAGCCACGCCCGTAACGTATCTTCAGGGCAACCCCCTTTGGGGGGCAGGGCTGGCAGGCGTGAATCTGCTGGTCGTCAAGCCGACCGATGCGGAGGACACATGGGTTATCCGCGACGATGCGGGCGTGCCTTGCGGGCGAGGCTGGAAACGCCCAGGCGCGACGTTCCTTCTGCTGCAGAACATCAACGGTAAGGAGCAAACCGAGGCCGAAGATCGAAGCGTCCAGGCCGATCGCATGTTCGCCCGGGCCGACGAGTTGCTTCGCGCGCAAAACACGGATTACCGCAGCGTTGCCCGCACGTGGCTGTATCTCAACAGGATTCTCTCCTGGTACGACGACTTCAATAAGGCCCGTACTGCCAAATACGAACAATTCGGCATCATGGGCAAGCCGGACAGTTCGAACGGCAAGGCGATTCTTCTGCCGGCCAGCACTGGCATTGAAGGGTCCACTCCATCGGGCGCGGCGGTGACTATGGACGTGCTTTCGACACAGGTTTCGCCGGACAGTCCGATCGAAATCCACCAGATGACCAATCACAAGCAGAAGGATGCCTTCGAGTACGGTTCGGCGTTTTCTCGCGGCGCTGCCATCCGCATGCCGCAGGCAACGTGGATCAGTCTTTCCGGCACGGCGGCGATCGATGAGGCTGGCGTAACGATGCACCTGGGCGACTTCAAGGCCCAGATGAACGACACACTGGATGCCGTTGAGGCGTTGATTTCCCAGGAAGGCGCCTCGCTGGCAGACCTGTGCGACATGACGTGCTTCGTCAAGCTTCCGGAATACGTACCGACCTATCACGAGGTCCTCGCCGAGCGGGGGCTGGAGGACATTGCGGGCGTACCAGTGATAGCGGACGTCTGCCGTGGCAACTTGTTGTTTGAGATGGATGGCGCAGCCGTGGTGAGGCGTTCGTAGCCCCGGAGCGTTCTCTGGGTTTCACTCGTCTACCGCGATTTCCCGATGCCCTACCCAGCAACCGTGCAGATTGCACATACAGTAGGCAAGAAGTTCTATGGCGGGGTTTTGGAGTTTGACGGTAAAGACAACTTTCGCGGCTGTCTTGACTGGGGTGAAGTTCGCCCTGGCCAGAAAAGCCTCTCCCGCGTAAAGATCGATGCTCAGGATGAAGTGCCCATACTCGCTTGGGTGTCCTCCCATTGATCCGACCTCGACGTTCACATCGAAGTACTCATTCTTGTTAACCCTTTGTGGGGCGTCGATGACAGGGATATGCAACTTCTCGAGGTCCGAGAGATTACGGGGATCGACCGGCTCGTTTATCCCGACATACAGACTGGGCACACCAAAACCTGTTAGCACTTATTTCACCTACTGTTAGGTACAGCAGCCTCCGTTCACGCGGTCAACCGGTCCTCCAAGGATACTTTTATCTTGGACAAGGCTTCCTTTATTATCTGCCGAACTCGTTCGACCGACAAGTTGACTCCCTTGCTGATCTGCCCGAGGGTGGGTCTCTTTCCGCTCTTGGTAATCGAGAATCTCTCCTGGATAAGCCGGAACTCCATCTCATTGAGATTGGCGAGATTGCGATGCAGCACTTCTCGAACCATATCCACGGCGTCCTGATACTGCCGGGCGTGGTATTGCTCGTCGAAATCGCTTCGTTCCATTTCCGGTGCGAAGGCCACGGGAAACCGCGCGGAGTTTTTGCGGGCCTTGCCGGCCATGCGCCTGAAACCCGCCAGAATGGCCCGGCAGGCGTAGGTCGAGAACTTGAAACCTCGGGAAACATCGAACTTCTCGACACTGCGGAGAATCGCGAGATGCCCTTCTGAAACGAGTTCACCGAATTCCAGATCCGTGCCTCGCATCCTCTTGGCCATGCTGGGCACCAGGGCCAGGTTGGCATGGACGAGCTTTTCTCGTGTCTGCTGGGCCCTGAGTCGCCACTGGTCTACCTCCCGTCGTAATTTGATCGACCGGCTCGTGTTTCGTTTTTGCAGCAAGTTCGCCAAGCGGTACTTGGCGTAGTTGTATCGCAGGAAGAGGGTCTTCTCCTGGTCGGCAGACAGGCGAGGAAGCTTGCCTGCAACCGGGAATTTATCGCCACCAATGGCAGGCATGAGCGCGTAGTGGGATACGGGTATCTCTGGACTGTCGCTGCCCCAGAGCGACTGTTCGGTATCCGGGCAAGCAAACGCCTTATGGAAAACATAATCGGGTCTTTCCGAGGGAATAACAGCAGCATTCTTGCCGGTCAATAACGTTCTCGCATTCCTTGCAGAGCGTTTCCTGGATGAGTTTTCTGAAACCGTACCGATCATGTTTGCCAACTCCTTTATTCTCAAGCTTCCTGCTGGATGTGTCTGTTATGAGCGAGTTCAGTTGAGGCCATCAGGCAACGCAAGTGTCGAAAGATGCCGTCAGGGACCTGCCAAGTTCGCGAGGCAATGCGACGTCCAGGCTGGCCAGGTCACCCTCAATTGCCCTGGCGACCTCGGCATGCGCCTCCTCTCCGGTAAGGCCCATCACGAAGCAACCCGGCAAGGCCGGACACCAAGCACGGTAGAACCCGTCAGTTCCCCGCGCTATTCGCACTGTCATTTTCACTTTCCAGACTCCCTTGGCTGACAGCCCACATGGAAACCTTTGACTTGATGCATAAGTATGAGTGAAAGAAGAACCTCCATCAATCGAGGCAAGCCCCCTTTAGAGGCACCGGAAGAATCCGGTCGCGATAGGAGAATCCCCCATAGCCGCAATGCAACCAAGCCAGGGATTTCCCCTACAACCTTGGCAGAAAGTGAGTTAAGAGCACTCCATCACCAGCCCGTCGGCGATGACCAGAAAGAGTTTTGGCCGAACAAGGTGGCCTCCGCGGCAGAAGTGAATCCATCCGACGGAGGGAAAATGGGTGTTTGCCCCCATGACCGGCGAGGCCAGACTCTTGGCCGTGACAGGATTTCCGTCATCCGCCCTTTGGGAAGTTTGCCCATTCGATGGCATGCTTGAGCAGGTCGGTGGCGTTGTCGATCTTGAGCTTCTCTTTGATGTGCTCGCGATGAGAATCAACCGTTTTGGGGCTCAGGTGCAGCCTTTCGGCGATCTCGCGGGTAGGCAGGCCCTGGCCTATCAGCTCAAACACCTCCAGTTCCCTGTCGGTGAGGGTGCTGATGGAGTCGCTGGGCGACTGCATGGGGCCGCCGACAAACTGCCCGATCATTTTGGAGGCCATCTTCTCACTGAGGAATATCTGCCCAGCGAGTATTCTTCGGATGCCCTCGATGACTGTCTTGCCGCCTTCTTCCTTGGTCACGTATCCGCGTGCGCCAGCCCGCAAGACACGTTCGGCGTAGAAGGACTCATCCCGCATCGAATACGCAATCGACAGCAGCTTAGGAAAGCGCGCCCTGATATCTTTGATCAGTTCCAGACCCAGACCGTCCCGCAGCGTAAGGTCGATCACAGCCACGTCGGGCTTGTGGGCGCCTATGGCGGCCAGGGCCTCAGCCGGCGTTTCTGCCTCCGCGCATACCATCATGTCCGGCTCCTGAGCCAGAAGCAGGCCAAGACCCTGACGAACGATGGGATGATCGTCAACAAGCATAACGCGAGTTATTCCACCTTCATTGTTCACTGGTTTTTTGGCGCCCATGGGCCAGCGTCCTCCAATTGCGAGATTCGCGAAGCGGGTATAAAGCACGTGACTCTCGTTCCATCGGCATCGGTGGCCACGTTCAGCGTACCGCCCAACACACTGGCGCGGTATCGCATTGTTCGCATTCCCATTCCGGTCTTACCGTCTTCGACGCCATCGGGCAAGCCCTGGCCATCATCGGTGACCGTCAGATGAATTCCCGACGCATCCTTGGTCAGGCATATCGTTATCAGGCAGGCATCGGCGTGCTTGATCGCGTTGTTTACCGCCTCCTGGGCGATCCTGTAAAGGTGGGTGGCGGCGGCTTCGTCCTCGACCGAAACGCCGTCAGTACAGCGGAACTCACATTCAACGCCACTTTGCTTACGGACGTCCTCAGCCAGGTCCCTCAGTCCAGCGGCAAGCCCTCCTCCTCGAAAGCTGACCGGGTCCAGTCCCTTGGACAGCAACCGGACCTGCGAAACTGCATAGCGGATCAGCTTGATTATCTGCTCGCCAAGGGCCGCTTTTTCAGGCGAGATGTCCGTGACATCTTTGACGAGCGATTCCACCAGCAGGCCCAAGCCGGTAAGCTCCTGGCCAAGCGAATCGTGCAGATCCCGACCTATGTTTCGCCGCTCGATCTCGCTGGCGTCGATGACCTGTTTTTCCAGGGCCTTGCGATCCGTCACATCCAGACCGATGGTAAGGGCCACCGTGCTGCCATCCATATCCGAAAATGGGTACGTCCACGTACGATAGGTTTGCCCCTGGGGAGAGATCCACTCGTATTCCAGGGCGAGGTTCTCGTCGAACACCCGCGGAAGAGGGCAATCCTCGCATGGCTTATCCCGCCCCTGCTGGATCATGTGGCAGGGACGGCCTCCGATATCGCCGAATGTTTCGAGGTAACGGTGGTTGGCGAAACGCACCGAGAAATCCGGCCCGACGAGCGTCACGTAACCCGGCAGCATGTTCAGCACGGCAAAAAGTCGCTGACGTTCTTGTTCGATGAGCGTTTTCTGGCGGTTTCGTTCCGTCACATCGCGGAAGACCGTTTGAACGGCGGGCTCCTGCTGGTACATCACGAAGGCTGAGGCTGACTCCACCACGACCATCGTACCGTCGGCCCGGGACATCCGCATTTCGGTCAGCGGCAGTTCCGCCCTCATCTCACGAACCCGTCGAAGGCGATCGCGGACCTCCCTGGAATAATCGGCATGGACGAGATTCTCGATATTCCTGCCGACAAGCTCTCCAGGCTGGGACACGCCCAGAATGGCAGCCGCCGCCGAGTTGACAAAGACTATCTCACCTTGGACCGAAACCATAATCCCGATCGGCGATAGCTCAACCAGTTCTCGGTATCGCTGCTCGCTTTCGTGGAGTTTATCCTCGATCTGCTTTCTCTGGGTAATATCCTGGATGGTTCCGGACATGCGAATCGGCTTGCCGTCTGCGTCCCGCACCACCTCGCCGGACTGGTGGACAAAGCGCTCCGAGCCGTCCTGGCGAACAATGCGGTGGTCGATGCCGAAGGGCACGCGCGAGCCAAGGGACTGCTTGATGGCCAAGACTACCGCCTCGCGATCTTCGGGATGCACGAGGGAGAGAAACGCGCCGTAGGTGGCGTCGAACTCATCCGGTGTCGTGCCGAATATGCTGTATATCTGGTCGGACCACCAAAGTTCGTTGGAAGCGATATCCCACTCCCAGTTGCCAAGCTGGGCTATTTCCTGCGCCTTGGCCAGACGAGACTGGCTCTCGGCAAGATCTTCCTCGCGAAGCTTGCGGGCGGTTATGTCAGTCGCCGCCCCCGCCATGCCCGTCAGTTTGCCCTGGGCGTCGCAGATCGGATAACCTCGGTCCCGCACCCAGAGAGTTGTCCCGTCCAGGCGGACAATTCGGTGCTCGAAGTCCCACTCTCCATTGGCGTCGTACGCCTGGCCGACAATCATCCTGGCGCGGTCTTCAGGATGGATCGCCTCCATGAATGATTCGGGATGCGCGTAGAGGCTTTCCAGGCTTCGGCCCCAGATTTCCTCGTAGGCGGGACTTATATAGAGCATGTTCTCCATGCCGGGTGTACTTATCCAGAACGCATCCTGGACCGTCTCGGCAATCAGGCGGAACCGCTCCTCGCTCTCGGCAAGCCGCTTTTGTGCAGCCAGGCGTTCCTTGACCTCCAGCATGAGATTGTCGACCGCCCCGCGTAGTTCTGCCGTACGCTGCTCAACACGCTGCTCCAGCCCGTCGCGTGCCCTGGCAAGCCGGGACCGACTGGCCTGGAGGTCTCGAAACAGCAGATCGTAAGGCCTGCGCAGGCCCGTCTCCACCAGGGCCTTGTAGGCGAAGTAGAAGGCGACAAGCTTGATGATGTGCCCCAACTGGTTGGCCATGTCGTACACGCCGACGTACCCCGTGAACGCCACCTCCGATGCCATCATGGCAACGATCGCCGCGCCCAGCCAGCCCAGCACCGGCCTTTCAAAATGCCGCCGGTGCCATACCAGAAGCCCCAGTGCGCCCATCATCACCGCCACGACCACCCACTCGCTGGCGTTCTTGAAAAACGTCAAGCCATGGTCGGGACCTTGCGCATCGCGGAAGCACTCAGGGAAGATGTCCCAAACGAAGATCGACATCAGAAGCAGAGTCGTCAACGTGGCAAACCCAGCCAGCAAGCCCATGGAGTTCGGCTTGCGACGGGTAAACAGCATCGCCAGAAGCAGCGTCGGGGCCTCGATGAAACGCCCGGCCATCCACAACTGTGTCGCCAGATTCGCCCCCTGCGACGCCGGCAAAATACCCATGCCTTTGTACGCAATCGTGTGCAGCAGGTCCACGGCCCCCACAAAGAAGAACCCGACACCCAGCACAAGAACGAAGCCAGCCTGAACATAGTGGCGGGTGTTCCACGCGATCAGGAAAATAGCCATCGCCACCACGATGCGAAAGAGCTCCACCAGCACGTGAAACAGCAGATACCGCCGCGGGTCCAGGCCGAGCCACAACAGCCCGCCCAGCAACAACAAAGCCACCAGAAGGCCCGCGCCCTTGCGAATCATCGCCAACCGAGCTGTCCTGTCGCCATCCGTTCCCATGTGCCGACCAATCAGCATCCCCCCCCGCCGCCGTCATCGCCGTTGTCAAGAATTGGGTGAAACAAACCGATTGGAACACACTCTAACCGCAAGGGAGCAAAAGGGGCAATGATTTCCCCCATGCCAGCCCCAATCGGAACCATGCGAAAACGTCCTTGCACGCCCCTTCACCGTGAACCACCTTGCCGTGTAATGGTCAGCAGCGTACAACCGTTGGCAGATCCTGACAGCATTCGCCACTCGCTACTTCACCAGCCGGGGAAGAGTTCCACTATCGCGTTGAAGCAGAACTTCACGCCGATGGCGACGATGAATATCTGCATCATGCGCCCAACGGCAAGCGCACCGATGCGGCCCATCAGCCGGTAGAGCAGATGTGCGTAGTTCAGCAGGAGAATCACGAACACGAAAGCAACCACACAGGCCCCCAATGCAAAGACTCGGCCGTGCTGGCTGTCGATGAGCATCACATTAACGATGGTGCCAGGGCCCACAAGCAGAGGCGAGGCGATGGGTGTGACGGCAAGGCTGACCTGGGCCATGTGACGCTCCTTTTCATCGGCGACGACACTGGTTCGCTGCTCGGGTCCCTGCAACACACCGCGCAGGCCGATAAGGATCAGCAGCAGCCCGCCGGCGAAAGCGAACTGGGGAATCTCGATCTGGAAGACCGTGCGCAGCAGGAAACGTCCACAGATCGCCATCACGCAGATCATCACCAGGGCCGTGACCCCGGCCAGCCGAAACACTCGTCGCCTTTCCTGGGCGGTAGTATCCTCGGTAAGCGCGATGAAAGTCGGCAGTCCCCCGATCGGGTTGACGATGGCGAAGATGCTCAGCGCCGCCTCGCCGAACGCTCGCAAGAACTCGATGTCCATGTTGACCTGCCCTTAACAATCCTTTTAGAAAGCCACCTCTGCTCGGTCCCGCGGGAGACTCTACCCTCGACCGGGACCACTGGCAACCTTCCGGGACAGACTTCTTGCCAGGGCCAATGCCCCCGCCGCCAACCCCGTAACCTAACCGAGCTAAGGAAGCTTTTACTTCGATACCGACAACGGTATCTTGTGGTTCTAGAATAGGTGTCCGGCCACTCATGTCGAGGAGTTGGCCGGATGCTTTGTCCCTAAGACCTATGACCTAAGAGCTATGACCTTCTTCTCGTAACACGCAGACAGCAGCAGGAAAGGGCTATTAACATGCCAGGATGCAAGCAGACCGTCACACGCCGGTCGTTCCTGAAAGGCGCTGCCACCGCGGCGGCGACGTTCACCATCGTTCCGCGATACGTGCTCGGCGGCACGGGGTACACGCCTCCCAGCGATAATATCACCCACGCGGTAGTCGGCGTCGGCGGGATGGGTCGCGGCCACGTCAGGATGGTCAACGGCGACAAGCAAAGTCGCCTGATCGCCGTATGCGACGTGGACCAGGGCCACCTCGCGACGGGGCTGAAGATGGCACCGCAGGGCTGCAAGGGCTATGCGGACTTCCGCGAGGTCTTCGCTCGCGGGGACGTCGACGTCGCCCACATCGTGACCCCACCGCACTGGCACGCCCTGATGAGCGTCGCAGCCGCCGAGGCGGGCATCGACGTATGGTGCGAGAAGCCCATGACCCGCACCATCGCCGAGGGCCAGAAGGTCATCGACGCCATCCAGCGAAACGGACGGGTATTCAGGCTCAACACGTGGTTCCGCTTCCAGGGCGGCCTGTACGGCTTCGGCTCGACCGCCAAGCCGATCAAACAACTCGTCGAGTCCGGCTTGCTGGGCTGGCCTTTGACGGTCCGCGTCAGTCCGTTTACGGGCTTCAACTGGAAGGTCAAAATGTGGTCCGGCAGGACCAACATAGCACCCGAGCCCGTCCCGGCAGGATTCGACTACGACCGCTGGCTCGGCCCGGCCCCGTTCAAACCCTACTTCCGCCACCGCACGCACGCCAGCTTCCGAGGCTACTGGGACTACGACGGCGGCGGCCTGGCCGACATGGGCCAGCACTACCTCGACGCCGTGCAGTACATCCTCGACAAGGACCACACCTCCCCGGTCGAGATCGAGGCCTACGCGCCCTGGCCGACGCACCCGGACGCCTGCGGGCCATGGGGGCAGGTCACCATGACCTACGACGACGGGTGCAAAATCATCCTGGAATCCGGCGAATGGGGCAAGACCGACACCAAGGGCAAGCCCTACATCGAGGGTCCCAAGGGCAAGCTCTACAGGGGCTTCAAGACCGACCCGCCCGAACTGGCTGAGATGGTCAAGCAGATGCCCGAGCCCAAGCCCATGATCACCAACTTCATGGACTCGGTCACAACGCGGAAGAAGTTCGCCCTCAACGAGGTCAACGGCAACCGGAGCAACATGCTGGTCCACCTGGCAAACTGCGCCATCCGCACCGGCAGGAAGCTTCACTTCGATCCCGTCGCGCAGCGGTTCATCAACGATGAAGGCGCCAACCGCCTGGCAGACCAGCCCATGCGGGCGCCATGGCGACTTGTGTGAGAATCGTAACCAGTAACCGGGAGCCGGTCGCCGGAAAAAACAAAACGGCGAAATCAGCAATCGGGAACAAACGCTGTTGAGGCCTGTTGGCTTCAGCGGGCAGGGAAAAGACAGAGAAATACAGATGAGAACTCCAATGAACAAATCAGATGATCGCATGGATCGACGTCGTCAAAGTCGTTCCACAATAGCGCAGGTGCTGGGGGCGGCACTTATCGTCGGGGCGATGGTAATGGCGATTGCCGCGCCGCCGGTCATGGCGGCTGGGAGCACGGTCGCCGAAATCGTCGCGAAGATGCCCGCTTACGACC
>Ga0272444_10004797_pt1 | contig 11825 bp, 4 predicted proteins | sample SSMForm13_FD_201033 | JGI IMG/M metagenome (GOLD analysis project Ga0272444, IMG submission 201033) | Marine sediment archaeal communities from Little Sippewissett salt marsh, Falmouth, MA, United States - SSM-Form-13 | ecosystem: Environmental > Aquatic > Marine > Wetlands > Sediment ... | reverse complement strand
TTTTAAAACTGAGACTGAGATCGATCCCCTGAGAATTTTTAACGGCCACCGACCGGCCTCCGCTGGCCCCGCTGTTGGGATCGTTGTTCTCGGAGTAATCGGCCCGGTAGCTGTAGCTGTTGGTGATGAACTTCACGATGTTCGGCTGGTAGTCCAGAGTGGCCGTCTGTTTCCTGCTGATCTCCTTGCCGAGACGCAGCTTGCTCAGATTGATGCGGCTGTCATCGCGCAGATCCATCACGTTGGAGAAGTTATAATCGGCCTTCAGGCTTTTGAGCAGGCTGAATCCCACCTGGGCCTGGTTCTGCAGATCCCGGTTGTAGGTGGTCTTCTCGTTATCCAGACGGTCCACCTGATAGGTTCTCCTCCGGGCCAGCGAGGAACTGAAGTCCAGCCGGCTGGGCAGAGGTGAGAATTCCATGGCCGAGATGAGATCCGGCATGAGTGAGGCGGTCCAGCCCAGAGGTTTCAGAGAGAGCTTCTTTTTGGGAGTCAGGTCGTAGCTCAGGGAGGCGTCATAGCTGGAAGAATTGCTGATCGGATGGGTCGGGGTCCGGCTCTCCTTTTTGGAAAGAGCCAGATCGGCCCGGATCCGTTCCAGGGTCCAGGCCACGATCCAATTGGTCGATTTCCTGGCCTTGCTGATGGAGATATTGGCCGTCCGGGTGTCCGACTCGGTGCGATCGGCCTGTCGCTGGGCCGCCGGCAGGACGATATCGGACCCCGGCTTGAGCCTGGGCAGCTGCAGTTCGGTGGACCACGATCCCTGCAGCGGCAGGGAAAATCCCCAGCCGGCCGGCAGGAATTTGTCCAGGTGTAAGCTGCCTCTGATGTTTTGGCGGCTGGTGGTCATTCCCGATCCGGTCTTGTCCCGGAGGCCATGAAACTCGCTGTCCTTCTTCCGGTAAGAATACGAAAAACCGAAGAAATCGGCAAAATCGGCGTCCACCGAGACCCGCCCCGCCCAGCCGGCCACCCGGCGAACGTTGGTCACCCGCAGCTCATCCAGCCAGATCTCTCCGGTGATGATATCCCCGGATCGATTGATCACGCCGACCTCGAACCACTTCACCGAGGACAGCGACGGCTGCCCGCAGATCCGGTAGTTTCCATCGGTGGTATCATAGACGGCCCCCTCCTGCCCCTCGATTCGTCTGAGAAAAGCATCCTTCAGACCGGTGATCTCCTCGAAATCGATGACCACCTCGTTGCGCGAATCCCACAGCTCCGAGGCATAGTACACCGGGGTGTGGTATTCGTAAAAATCGTTGGCGCTGTCCCCCAGACGGAAATAGAATTCCACCCGGCTGGAATCTCCCGGGGAGCACTCCTCGCTGCCGTGAACGAACATCCGCAGCTCGCCGTATCCGGTGTAATCCTCGCGCGAATAGAGAATCCGCTGAGCCGACCCGGCGTGGTCCGGCCGCAGGTTGGTGAACTTCATGACCAGAGACTGCTCTCTCTTGGGGATGTTGGTGGCCCGGTCCTTCTCCGGCGTGACCCCCGGCGGAGAACGGTAGTCGTCGTTCTCGTGGGTGTTCTTCACCGCCAGATCGAAGCTCTCGTCCGATCCCACCTCCTGGCTCAGCGAGTCGAGCTGGGCCACGCCCAGTTCCTCCCACTTGTTGCCCACGATCTCCAGAGAGGCGATCTGGATCAGCGTCGATCGGGTCATCCCGGTGGCCCACAGGCGGGCATACTTGATCGTCCGCCAGTCGATCTCGGCGGCGCCCTTCTTGTGAAACCACTCGGCCAGCGAATCCCTCAGGGCCACCCGATAGAGACGCCAGCCGTTGCTCTCGGTCCCCTCCACCTGGTTGACGGTGTCGGATAGATCGATGCTGAACTGGAAATATCCGTTCTCGGTCTCCAGATATCCGGACTTGTCCAGATCCTCGGTATCCGGCCGCCGGCCCGCGTCGGGATCGTCGGCATTGCCCTCGGTGCCGTTGATCCGGCGGTAGTCGTTTTTGTTCTCGCCAGGGTCATAGTACCAGTCATCATCGCCATCATCGCCGGTTACGCCGGTGCCATCGGCGCCGACCACGCCATCCAGGCCGGTGTCCTCGTCCTCATCCAGGATGCCGTCGCGCAGCCCGTTGCGTACTTTATCCTCGGTGTCGAGGATGCCGTCACCGTCGATGTCCTCGGTGATGATGCCCAGATCGATGTTGACCGTCCCCTCGTCGCCCTTAACCCACAGTTCCAGGTACTTACTCCTTCTCTGGTCCCAGTATCCCTGAGAGAAATACCGCATGACGCCGCCCCACTGCTCCTCGGCCGGGACGCTCAGACTGGTGTCCGGGGTGAACTCCAGGTTGAGAGTATGGATCTTCTGGTCCTCGCTGATCGTCTTCTTGTTGGGCCAGATATCGTTCACCCACACGCGGTCCCAGGGATTGTACCAGATCAGCTCTCCGCGTCCGGAGCTGTCCGGAAGCGGCTCGTTAGAATCGTCGAGCGGGCTGCTGGATTTCGTCCAGGTGGTCCTCATCACCGACAGGTTAAGGGCCTCCTTGCTGCCCTCGAAATCGTCGATATAGGCCTCCCCCAGGGTATTGGGATTGGGCAGGCTTTGAGCCACCTCGGCGGAGATGTTCAATGCCGAGGCCTGATCGGTCTCCACCAGAGGGATGGCGTTGACAGCCGCCGACATGATGGATGGCTGGAACTTGAGGGCCATGTCGGCGTCCCAGACGAAGGTCCGGGTGGGCTCCTGCCCCACCCGGGGCTTCTGCTCCAATGTTTTCTCGCTGCGGAACAGCGCCGTGGCCCCGAATTTGGCGCTCTCCCCCAGGTCATACTCGGCCCGCGATCCCAGCAGGGTCTTCTGAGCCGGCATGAAGAAGGGGGCATAATCGAAATCAACGCTGACGTCGGCGTTGGGATTGGTAGCCTTCTCGGAGAGCAGCGAGATCTGTCCGATCTCATAGATCACGCTGTAATCCCGGCCCTCCTGCAGCCGTTCGCCATTGGCGGTGACCACCACGCTGCCGTCGATGACGTTCATGTAGCCCAGGCTGTAGGTGGTCTTCTTGTTGACAAACTCCACCTTGATGTAGTAGCGGCTGGAATCGATCTTGGCCCGCTGGTCGTCGCTGTCATAGATGGCCGAGATCTTGTCCTCCAGCTCCAGGCCGTCGTTGATCGGGGTGATCGGATCGAAAGGCCGGTGATCGGGAAAGATCAGCTCTCCCCGGCTGAGATCGACCAGATACCGTCCCAGATCCGCCTCGTCGTCTGGATTGGCTGTGCCTCCCAGGTCGACCATATCGAGGCCGAAGATCTCCAGCAGAGGCGTTCCGTCCTCCTGGGTGGTCAGGGACGGCTGGCTGGGGATCTCTTTATAGATCTTGACGTGAAAATCCTGGGTATTCTGGATGTTACGCGTACGCAGATCGTAGATGTTCTTCCACTCCAGCACCCAGGTAGTATCCTCGGGGACGGCGTTGTTGGGCTTGATCAGTTTCAGCTGAAAGGTGGTGTCGGAAGGAATGGCCTGATCCCACCAGACCGAATCGGTCTTGGTGGTATAGCGCACCGCCAGGACGTGATCCTCCTGCAGGGACGTCTTCATCAGAAGATAACCCAGACGGCGGTCGACGGTGTAATCCACCTCCTCCTCCAGCTCGTTGAACATACCGTCGTAGTACTCCCCCTGGCCCTGATATTCATAGGCCCAGGCCCGGACGGCGCCGCCACCTTCGTCGTTGTTATATGCGTTACGATCATCCAGATAGACGGTGATGTCTTTGATCGAGTCGGCCGGCTGATAGGTATGGATACCGGTCTGCAGATCGTAATAGTCGCCCTCGATATCCCAGTAACGGTCGCGATATTCAAAATCCAGAAAATACCGGCTGCGACTCTTGTAGTCATAGTCCCGGATGATGGAGGAGTCCTGCTGGGCCCCGGCCTGGAAGGTACCGCTGGCGCCGCTGCCCTTCTCCTGGCTGGCGATGGTGATCAGGCTGAGATTTCCCACCTGGGCCTTGCCCCGGATGCCGAACAGGCCCCTGACATTCTCGGAATAGCCGACGAATTCCGTGTTCGGCAGGGCCAGGTTGGTATTGCCGGCCTGGATCTCCTGGACGATCTCATCCTCTTCGCCGGTATAGCGAATCTGGATGTTGTTCTGCAGCTCATTATCCCGTTCGCTGTCCTGATCCACCGATACGGTGATCTTGCTGCCGATGGTGCCCTCGATGGTGAAACGGGACTGCTGCTCCATGTTCAGGGAGGGAAATTTGGAGGGTTTGGAGGTGGCCGTCTGCTGCAGTCCTTCGGTCCATTCACTGCGGCCGGCGAAGGAGATGCGCCGCATGCCGGTGACCTTCAGGCCGGGCCCGCCCTCGCCGATGATGCTGCGGATGGCTTTGGGAAACTTCACCGGGATCTGAATCTCGAACAGGGAGCCCGAGTCCGAATCCCCCATTTGTTTCAATCTCGTCTGATTGAAAGATTTCCAGTTTGATTGCAGGTTGCTGCTGGCCCGCAGGCGAAGATAGTCATCCAGCCCGATGACCAGAGGGACGCCTATCGGGATGCCGTAGACGCTTTGTTCCAGGATGACCCGGCCAGCCCGGGCATCGATCAGGATCTGACGCTGCACCCGGAGAGCATCATTTGAGAGCATCGGCCAGGACAGGCCGGAGGAGACCAGCCCGTAGGGCGGGGCATCTTCCAGAGGAATGACCACATGGTCCAGCGAGGCGGGTGGGGAAAGAGCCGGGGCCTGTCCCCGAACGTTCGTGAACATAATAAAAACCGCCATACAAATGGTTATCATGACCGATATGGCGGTTCTTTTGGGCAGTTTCGACATAGATACCATCGGGGTGAATGCTGTCTTTTTTCCTCTCTTGAGACGATCGAAAGATCCCTTTGGTTTAAAGGTATCTTCGACCCATCTCTTAATAATTCTTATCAGTTGGCCATGCCACCTCCTGCCCGTATGGTCCTCTTTCGAAAATAGCAAAAACTCAAATAAGAGACAAGCAAAAATTTGGCCGGAGTTCAAAAAAACTTGTTCTCCGGGTCGGCCTGGACTATATTTTCAATAATCGCCGTACCATCATGATGTCTCCATACAGAAAGCCGCTTTTTCGGCGGCAGCATCGTCCCATGCGTATCCTCAGTCGCTATATTCTCAAAGAACATATCGGGCCCTTTCTGTTCGGTTTCTTCGTGGTCACTTTCGTCCTGGTGATGGACTTCATCATCGACATCATGGACCTGATCATCGATAAGGGGCTGAGGGTCTGGACCATCGTGGAGATCTTCGGCCTGAATCTGGCCTGGATGCTGGCCCTCTCCGTTCCCATGGCGGTCCTGGTGGCCACCCTGATGGCCTTCGGGCGGCTCTCAGCCGACAATGAGATCACAGCCATAAAATCCAGCGGAACAAGTCTCTATGCCATCGCAAGACCCGCTCTTACGGCCAGTGCCATTCTGGCCCTGTTTCTGGCCCTGTTCAGCAACTTCGTGCTGCCGGAGTTCAACCTCAGGGCCCGGACACTGATGTCCGATATCGGCAAGAAGAGACCCACCCTGACTTTCAAGGCCGGCATCTTCATGGATGAATTTCCCGGCTATACCGTTCTGATCAAGAAGCTGGATGAGCGCAGCTCCCAGCTGGAGGGGATCACCATCTACGATACCGGTGACGGCCCTTCACCGACCACGATCACCGCTCGGCGGGGCGCGCTGGAATTCTCTCCGGACGGGAATACCCTGCGGATGGATCTGTACGATGGCGAGATCCATGAGGTCGATGCCGATGATCCGGCTAAATACCGTCGGGTCAAGTTCCGTAAACATACCATGTATATCAAGGACGTGGGCAGCAAACTGGTCCGCAGCAGTTCCGAATATAGAGGGGATCGGGAGATGACCTCGGCCATGATGCTCCGGCGAATCGAAGAGCTGAAAACCCAGATCGGGGAACACCTCAGCCGGATGGAGAAGCTGGGACGCCAGGCGGTCGAGCATATCGAGGGGGGCCAGAAAGTGGAAGGCACACATGAGGCACTCAAGGCCTCCCAAACAACCTTGACCCAGCTTCAGGCCGAGCAGAGGGCCGTTCAGCACCTGCGAAAGAAGATCAACGGCTACCGGGTGGAGATCCACAAGAAGTTCTCCATACCGGCCGCCTGCATCGTCTTCGTCCTCATCGGCGCCCCCCTGGGGGTTATGGCCCGAAGGGGCGGTATCGCCATCGGTGTGGGGCTGAGCCTGGGTTTCTTCCTGCTCTACTGGGCCTTTCTGATCGGAGGAGAGGAGCTGGCCGACCGGCTCATCGCGCCGGCGGCGCTGGCCATGTGGAGCCCCAATATCTTCATCGGGGCGGCCGGGATCCTATTGATGCGCCGGACGGTCAGGGAAACCACCGCCCTGTCATGGGAATGGACGAAGCGTCTGATCCCCAGATCATGGAGAAAACCCTCACCAGGCTGAGAAGAGACCGATGAACATACTGGATCGCTATGTCGGAAGTAAGTTTTTATCCGCCGCCCTGTTCAGTGTGCTGGCCTTCCTGATCATCTTCGTGGTGGTGGATATCATCGAGCGATTGGACACCTTCATCGATAAGGACGTCCCGGTCCTGACCCTGGTCCAGTATTATGCCCTCTATGCCCCCTTTATCGTCATCCTGACCCTCCCGGTGGCCATGCTCCTGGCCAGTCTGTTCTCGATCAGCTCCCTCTCACGGCATCAGGAGCTGGCGGCGATGAAATCGGCTGGCCTGAGCCTGTACCGCATCCTGCTGCCCCTGTTTATGATGGCCTTCCTGGTGAGCTTGTCCTGCATGCTGTTCGGAGAATTTCTGGTCCCTTACACCAACGAGTTGAAAGGGGATATCTGGGACACCCAGATCAAGAAGCGGTCACCGCAGGCCGATCTCGTGCAACGCGATGTCTTCTATCAGGGTGGACAGGGATACTGGTATTATATCCGCGAGTTTGACGGTCGGCGGCAAAGTGGAAAGAATGTGCTGTTGCAAAAATATGAGCAGGAACACATCGTCACCAGCCTGATTGCCGACGAGATGGTCTGGTCCGAGGGCATCTGGATCTTTCACGATGTGATCAGACGGCAGTTCATCGGCGAAAAGGAAGACCTGACGGATACGACGGAACTGGTTCTGGCTGATCTGGAGGAACGTCCGGAAGATTTTCTGAAGAAACAGAAGGACCCGGATGAGATGAACTATCGGGAGCTGCGCCGGTATATCGACCGGATGGAACGCAGCGGAGGCGATACGCAGAGCGAGCGGGTCGATCTCTATCTGAAAATCGCCTTTCCCTTCGCCAGCCTGATCATCGTTTTATTCGGCGCCCCCCTGGCCTCCAGCCCGAGGCGCAGCGGGGCTGCGGTCAGCTTCGGGATCAGCCTGTTCATCTGTTTTATCTATTTCAGCTTTCTCCGGATGGGCCAGGCGCTGGGCTACAAGGGCGCTCTGACGCCGGTTCTGTCCGCCTGGATGGGCAATATCGTCTTCGGCGCGGCCGGTTTGTTCGTGCTATGGAAAGCCAGAAAATGACAGTTGACCGTATGCCTGTTGGCAGATCGCGGTGGTAAAAGGCGGCCCCAAGCCGCCTGCGTGCAGAACGAGAAAAAGCCCGTCCGGTGGATATCGGACGGGCTTTTCACATCCTGCTTGGGCAAGCAGATTATTTCATCAGGACCATCTTGCGCGTCTCGGAGAAGTCACCGGCCTGCAAGCGATAGAAGTAGATACCTGAGCCCAGGCTGCGGCCGCTCTGATCGGTCCCGCTCCAGCGCACCGTGTAGCTGCCGGCATCCCGGTATCCGTCGACCACCGCGCTGATCGTCTGTCCCAGAACGTTATAGACCGTCAGTCGCACGTGTCCGCCCTTCGGGATCTGATAGCGGATATCGGTCTCGGGGTTGAACGGATTGGGATAGTTCTGATACAGAGCATAGGTGGTGGGAACCGCAGCCGATGGATCCGCCCATTCTTCCACGCTGGTGTAGCAGGGATTGGGCATGACGCAGTCATCGTCGGCATCGGCAAAGGGACGCCAGGTCTCACCCTGCATGTAGGCCACCGTATGCGGCTCGCTCTCGCCGTAATGGGTGGCATCATGGTAGACATCGCCATTAAAGACACGCAGATAGAGAACGTCTCCCTCGCCGGGATGCAGTGTCTTGAAGGTCTGCAGCTCGGTCTTGAACAGGCCCGTATCGGCGCCGTATCCCTCTCCGATGGCCATCTCGGCCCACAGGCTGTCGTCGCCGGTGGGCATGCAGTCGGTCGCGTTGACGGGATCGACCGTGCCGTCGGCGCCGGCCCAGATGATCTGAACCAGATCGCCGTCCTCCAGCTGTGTTCCGGAGCTGTCGGTGAGAGGATACTCGGTCGCGGCGGTGTCGGTGCCGGCGAAGATCTTCAGCGTCCGGTACCAGGCCGTCCTGGTGGTCGCATCAAAGAGCGTGTCGGGGAAGAAATACATCTCCTCGTCGAAGACCCACTCCACCGTGTCCGGCTCCGATTCGCCGTAAAATTTCGACATGGAGTCGTCACCGATGGTGGGATCGTCGAAGATGCGGGCATAGAAGACATCTCCCTGAGCCGGGAACCCGCCCTTCTTGTGCGTCTCGTAGGAAAAAGTGCTGTAGATAAAACGCCCCAGACCGGTCCCGGCAATGCCGTCGCCGATGGCGCCGTCGATGAACAGGCTGTCGTCGCCGGTGGGCTCTCCGGTACTTTCATCCATGGGATCGATCATGCCGTCCGGGCCGGCATAGATGATGTGCACCTTGTCGCCGTCCTTGAGCCGCAGACCGAAGACATCGACCATAGGCACGCCGGTCACCAGGAACGGATCCCAGCCGCCGTACATGGTCAGGTCCCTGACGTCGGAGGGCGGGAACTGGGTTCCGCAGTCCACACCGTCATCGGTGAAAACGCTCAGCGATTCTCCCACGGTGTAGGCCACCTGATGCAACTCGCTGTCTCCATAGTAGGTTGCAGCCAGAGGGTTCTCGGCGTTGAAGGCGCGCACGTAAACCTGCTGATTCTGGGCCGGAAGCCCGTTGTCGCTGATGTCGTAGCTGGCCGTGTACTCCCGGAACAGACCCGTATTGGTCGTGGGATACCAGCCGTCGTTGATGCCCCACTCGCTGATCAGCTCATCATCGCCGGATGGCATGCGATCCACCGGATCGGGATCATCGATCAGTCCATCATCTCCGGCCCAGACGAGCTGGACCAGATCGCCGTCCTCGAGCTGGTTCTGGTCGGCATCCTTGAGCGGATAACTCTGACCGGTGGCGTCATCGACGCCGCCGATGACCTTGAAGAATCGCCCGTAGATGGCCTGGTCGGTGGTCGGTCCGGTGGGATCGTTGGGCATCACGGCCCAGAACAGCTCGCCGAAATACCCGATGACCTCGTACAGGTTGCTGTCGCCGTAATAGGAGGCGGTCAGCAGGTCGTTGCTGTTGCAGACCCGGGCATAGATTTTTTCTCCCGGGATGGGATGTCTCTGCCGGCCGAGCGAGTCGGTGTCGCCGGGATCCCAGCTGAGAGCTCCCAGAAAGAAGGATGAATACTCGATGAAACCATAGGGCTGTCCGGCCACGGTGATGGCCACATCGTCGCCCGTGGTCTGGAGATTGAAGGGGCTGCCCTGGGCGGTAACCGGCGGGTCGATGACGCCGTCATCGCCGGCCCAGATGACCTGCACCAGGTCGCCATCTTCCAGGGGAACCAGGTTTTCATCGGTGAGCAGCCAGTAGGAATAATAGTCCGCTCCCCCGAGGACATCCAGGGCCTTGGCGCCCTTCTCCTCCGCGGAAACCATCTGCGCGCTGAAGATCACCATGGACAGCAGAACTACCCAGCCAATGACCGTTTTTCTCATCTCAGCACCCCCTCTGGATACAACGTCCGCTCTGACGCTGATCAGATCTGTGAACAAAAATTGAACCGTCGTACGTTTCTGGTCGATCTCTGCGTGGTTCCTGTGTGTCTCTCACCTCCTCTTTAGAACGCCTTGAATATACTCCGCCCATGTGAGTAAACGTTTGATTCTATAACGGATTGTGAGTCCTTAATAATAGCATCTGGGCATGCTTTTGTCAAGCCTTTTTTATCGCGGAGACGGGAAATGCCCATCCTGCCGGCGGCCATAACATGTTCACAATTAAGGACTTATTTCGACCATAAAACCGTCAGGGAGGCCCCATAGCCGCCGGATCGATTCTGAAGACGAAGATGTCCTCCCTGCCGCGGTGGGTCTCATCGATCGCTCCCGCGGTGACCGGCAGGTCTGTCGACTCGGTCCATCCGGTCACATAGATACCGCCGCGGCCGTCCGGACCGAGGGCCCGGGCGACGTCATCGGCGGTACCCCCCAGCAGCGAGGAGCAGACCAGGGTGTCACCCGAGTCGCTCATCACGGCGAAGAAGGCATCGGCCTTGCCCCGGTGGTTCTCCTGGAAGGCACCCGGTGTCACCGGAAAATCGGCCGACCGGGTCGATCCGGTCAGGTAGATCCGCCCACCTTCTGCCATAATCGCGGTTCCCTGTTCATCTTCGCTGCCACCCAAATAGTTGCCGTAGATCAGATTGCGGCCCCGGGGATCGAGCGCGGCGACAAAGATATCCTGGAGGCCGTGATGGCGGGTGTCATAGGATCCCTCGGCGGTGGGAAAATCACCGGACGTGGTCACCCCGGTGAGATGAGCCCGGCCGGCCCCATCCACGGCGATGCCCAGGGCCCAGTCCTGCGCGCTGCCGCCCAAAAAGGAGCCATAGATCAGATCACTGCCGAAGGGATCGAGTTTGACCGCGGCCGCATCGGTGGTGCCGCCGAACAGCGTCTGAAAGGCGTCCGGGGTGACGGGAAAGTCGGGCGACCGGGTCAGCAACCCGATATGGGCCCGGCCGACATTATCCACGGCGATGGCCTGGCCCCAGTCGCTTTCGGCGCCGCCCAGAAAGGTGGCATAGGACAGCGAACGGCCCGACGGATCGAGCTTGACCGCCACGGCATCGGCTTTGTTCCGGCGCCCGGCCAACATCCGGTCGAAGGCCCCGGGAGTGGTGGGGAAATCGGGCGAGCTGGTCCACCCGGTCACGTAGGCGGACCCGTCGGCGCCCACGGCGATGGCGGCGCCGTTGTCGAACAGTCGCCCGCCGAGAAACGTGGCGTATTCCAGGCTCCGGCCCGACGGATCGAGCCGGGCCGCGAACAGATCGTAATCGCCGTTGATGGTGGCATCGATTGCCCCGGCGGTGACCGGAAAATTGTCTGACTGCGTCCGTCCGGTGACGACGGCGCGGCCGGTCCGGTCCACGGCGATGCCCGTGGCCCGGTCGGGCCCGCTGCCGCCGAGAAGCGTGGAATAGATGAGTTTTCGCCCGGCCGGATCGATCTTGAGCACAAAGGCATCGATCGTCCCGCCGCCGAAGGTCCGGTCGAGGGCCCCGGCGGTGGTGGGGAAATCGTCGGAACAGGTAAATCCGGTCACATAAACGCAGCCGTCGGCATCTACGGCCAGGCCGAAGCCCTCATCGGAGCAATCCCGCCCCAGATAGGTGCCCCATGTCCGGCGACCGGCCTGACCGGTGTCAACGGCCTGCTCGGTCTGATCGCCCCGGCCGGTCCGTTCCTGCCGCTCGCGGCCGCAGGACCAGGATCCCGCGGCGAGCAGCAGGATCACGGCAGCGCCGGCGACGGCTCTGTGCATCATGGCTTCCTCCTTCCGGGATCAACGATGCTCCTCAAACTACTCCTCCGTCCCGCCGTTGTCAAGCGTTTTTCCGGCATAAAAAAAACAGCGCCCTCCAGGAG